>Ga0082335_1000163_pt1 | contig 180869 bp, 166 predicted proteins | sample Subgrocontami58m_FD_72375 | JGI IMG/M metagenome (GOLD analysis project Ga0082335, IMG submission 72375) | Subsurface groundwater microbial communities from S. Glens Falls, New York, USA - GMW37 contaminated, 5.8 m (SPADES assembly) (version 2) ... | reverse complement strand
GGACCGGCGGCGCAAAATATTTGGGCGTCGCAATATTGGAGTCGGCTGTCGCAAGTGTGGAGCAGGGCGCGCTAGAGCAGGTTCCGAAAAAGTGGAAGCCGACGCTCGATCACGTCGAGAACGTCGGCTCCAAAATGATCTGCGCGGTAACCGGCCGATCACCCGCCAGAAAGACAAGGGCCGGGAGCTTTCGCGCCCGGCGAGTCTTTTCGGCAGGGGTATGTATTACTGGATCATGCGGGCGGTAGAGCCAACGCCATCGCCCTGGATGCCGTTGCGGTTGCCCGTGCCGTTGGTTCCTTCAGGAGAAATCCAGTCCGGAACCCAGGTCAGAGCGACGACGACGAACGCGACGAAGGCGGCGATCCAAAGCAGCATCTTGCCGATATCGCCGGTATTGTGAACGTTGACGGCCATGCGTTTTCCCCCTGTTCTTGATTTTACGTGAATGCTTGCCGCATCGAGAGGGAGCCTAGCTTGTTTCCGATCGGATGGCAATGCGCTCCTGCGGGGGCTCAAAGCTCCGCCAAAAAAGCAATATTGCTTTTGAGATTCAAAATGTTAACATGCGACAAGAGGTCGCGGACATTGCAAAAAATTAAGCGCCTTTCCTTGTCCTCGCGTTCCCTTCGAACGCCGATGCGCCAGCCTCGCGTCGAACGGCTAAAGCGTCCGCGCGGGCCGGCCGGCGGCGGCCCTTGCCGGACGTGGGCGCATCGCCTATAAGCGCGCCATTCCACAGGCGAGGGTTACGCGGCGTCTGCCTCAAGACGTCGCTCCGGTGGCCGGCTCTCCGGCCTCTTTACTCTCTCGCCGAGGTTCAACCGGAGAAAAGACACTATGGCTCTGCCCGATTTCACCATGCGCGGCCTCCTGGAGGCCGGCGCTCACTTCGGCCATCAGTCGCATCGCTGGAACCCGAAGATGGCGCCTTATATCTTTGGCGCCCGCAACAACATCCATATCATCGATCTCGCCCAGACGGTGCCGCTGCTCCATCAGGCGCTGAAGACGATTTCGGACACCGTCTCCAAAGGCGGACGCGTGCTGTTCGTGGGCACCAAGCGCCAGGCGCAGGAGCAGATCGCCGACGCAGCCAAGCGGAGCGCTCAATATTACATCAATTCCCGCTGGTTGGGCGGCACGCTCACCAATTGGAAGACGATTTCCGGATCGATCACCCGTCTGCGCAAGCTCGACGAGCAGCTTTCGGCCGGCGCATCGGGCATCACCAAGAAAGAGCGCCTGCTGCTGACCCGCGAGCGCGATAAGCTCGAAAAGGCGCTCGGCGGCATCAAGGATATGGGCGGCACGCCGGATTTGATCTTCGTGATCGACACCAACAAAGAGCAGCTCGCGATCAAGGAGGCGAATCGCCTCAAGATTCCGGTCGTCGCCGTGCTCGACACCAATTGCGATCCGGATGGCGTCACCCATCCGATCCCAGGCAATGACGACGCTGGCCGCGCCATCGCGCTCTACTGCGATCTCGTGGCGAGAGCCGCCATCGACGGCATTTCGCGCAGCCAGGGCTCGGTGGGAATCGATATCGGCGCCGATGAGTCGCCGGCGCTTGAGCCCGCGCTCGAGACGCGCCCGGTGGTCCGCGAAGATTTGCGTCCCGCCGAGGCCGCCGGCGCGGATGCGGATACGCCTCTCGAGGCCTTCGAACTGCTGTCCGCGCCGCGCGGCGCTCCGGACGATCTCGCCAAGCTGCACGGCGTCGGCCCGCAGCTCGTCAAAAAGCTGAACGACGCCGGCGTCTACCACTATTGGCAGATCGCCGCGATGACTCCGGCGGATGTCGAAAAACTCGACGGCGAATTGAAGCTGAACGGCCGCATTGCGCGCGACGGCTGGGTTGATCAGGCGAAGGCGCTCCTCGCGGCCTGATCAATCCGTCAAGTCCAATGTTTAAGACGCGCGCGCCGGTCCAGTGGGCCGGCGTCGTCGCATGACTCCCTTAAGAAGGAATTTCAGCCATGGCTACGATCACCGCCGCCCTTGTGAAGGAACTGCGCGAGAGCACCGGGGCGGGCATGATGGATTGCAAGGCGGCGCTCACCCAGACGGACGGCGAGTTCGAAGCGGCGGTCGACTGGCTGCGCAAGAAGGGCCTCTCCAAGGCCGCGAAGAAAGCTGACCGCGTCGCCGCCGAAGGGCTTGTCGCCGCGCTCGTCTCAGAGAATTCTGGCGTCGTCGTCGAGGTGAATTCGGAGACGGACTTCGTCGCCCGCAACGCCGAGTTCCAGACGCTTGTGAAGAACATCGCCGAAGTCGCCTTAAAAAGCGGCGCGAGCGACGTCGAGGCGCTCGGCAAGGAAGCCTATCCCGCCGGCGGAACGGTGAGCGAGGCGATCACCAATGCGATCGCCGGCATCGGCGAGAACCTGACGTTGCGCCGCGCCGCCGCGCTCAGCGTCGGCGAGGGCGTCGTCGGCCGTTACGTGCATGCGCAGGTCGTCGACGGCCAAGGCAAGATCGCGGTGATCGTCGCGCTCGAATCGACAGGGGACAAGGACGTGCTGGCGACGCTCGCGCGCCAGCTCGCGATGCATGTCGCCTCGGCCAATCCGCTGGCGCTCGACGCCACGGGCCTCGACCCGGCGACGGTCGAGCGCGAAAAGAAGCTGCTCGCCGAGAAGAACGCCGGCAAGCCGGAACATGTGCTGCAGAAAATCATCGACTCTGGCATCAAGACCTACGCCAAGGAGGTCTGCATGCTCGACCAGGTCTCGAATCATCCTGACCATGGCGGCAAGAGCGTCGCCCAGGCGGTCAAGGAGATCGAGGGCAAGGCCGGCGCGCCCATCGCTCTCAAGGGCTTCGTGCGCTACGCGCTCGGCGAAGGCATCGAGAAGCAGACGAGCGACTTCGCCGCCGAAGTGGCCGCGGCTGTGAAGGGGTAAGACCCGCTCGTCCGCCGGACCCAACAGTTCGGAAAGCCGCCGCAGTCGAGAGGCTGGGGCGGTTTTCTTTTGCGCCCCCTCACGCCCACCTTGCTTCGATTAATATCCACATCAAAATTTATCTTGACACGAATTTATTCGTAACAGAATAATTATCGGCATTAAGCGGAGTGCGGCAATGCCGGACCTTCACCATCGCCTGAATGAACGCGCCAAGCTCGTGTCTCTTATCCTGTCCGGCAGAAGCGTGCTGATGCTCGCGCCCCGTCGCATCGGCAAAACCTGGCTGATGAACAGGGTCAAGGAGGATCTCGAACAGACCGGCGCTCGCGCCATCAAGGTCGAGGTTGCGGGACTTTCGACCGAACAGGAATTTCTCGTCGAACTGTGCAAGGCGATAGAAAATACGCAGGGACTGAGAGATATCTTCAAAACGCAGATCCTTCAGCGCCTCAAGCAGCTGTTCGGCAACATCGAATCGGGAAGTCTGGCGCAGGCCGCGGGCAGGCTCGACCCGCGCCAGTTCCTCGAAACGCTCGTCCAGGAATTGAACAAGGGCGAGAGCAGGACCGTCCTGCTGATCGATGAATTCGCCCTTTTCGTTCAGGAATTCGCCAAACGCGACGCCGACGCGGCGCGGCGGCTTCTGTATCAAATCCGCAAGCTGTGGCAGGGCTGCGGGAATGTCGTCTGGTTTCTCACCGGCTCTATAGGACTCGATGAAATCGGCCGCCGATACGACATGGCCGGCGCTCTGCTCGGCATCGAACTCGTTCCGCTCGAACCGTTCAGCGCCGACGAGGCGCGCTGCTTTTTCGAAGAGCTGCAAGCGCAGAACATTATCGGGCGTTTCTCATTCGCCGACGGCGCCTTCGGATATTTTGTCGACGAACTCGGCTGGCTCTCGCCCTATCACATCGAACATGTTCTCAAGCTCGTCGATGTCTCGAACAGCGCGGCAAGCGTCGAACAGATCGAAGCGGCCTTCAGCAAAATACTCTCCCCCGCCTATCGATTGCATTTCGCGGCTTGGGACGAACATATTGCAAAAAATTTCCTGCCTGACGACGCGCGCGAAATGCGCGTCATTCTTCAGATCGCGGCGCAGCATGCCGATGGCGAGGTTGAAGCGACATACCTTGCCAGACTCGGCCCCGGCCTGGAGCGCCGAAAGCTGCTCAATCACCTGACCGCGCTCGCCAATGACGCCTATCTCGTCAAGGACGGCGGACGCTGGCGATTTCGCTCCGGCCTTCTGCGGCGCTACTGGATCGAGTATGTCGCATGAGCGCGCAAGGCCTGCTTCCGCTCTATAATCAGGACCGCGTGGACGACGCGACATTCATCGCGAATTTCGTCGCGCGCCACGCCGAATTCGATTCGCTTCTTGCGTCCCTGCACGCCAATGCGAAAGGCGGCGCGGCGCGCCACGAAATTATCGTCGGCGCGCGTGGCATGGGCAAGACGTCGCTGCTGCGCCGGATCGCCATCGCCATCGGCGCGGACGCAGAGCTGTCGCGCGTCTTCGTGCCGCTGCGCTTTCGCGAAGAGCAATATAATGTCATTTCGCTTGGCGCCTTCTGGCGAAATTGCTGCGATGCGCTCGCCGAATGGTGCGAAAAGGCGGCGCGGCCCGATTTGGCGAAACGCCTCGACGCCGCGATCGCAGCAGGCGACGCCGAGACATTGGAGGCCGCCTTTCTCGACGCCTGCAAGGCGCTGGGGCGGCGCGCGGTGCTGCTGCTCGACAATCTCGACCTCATCCTCGACAATCTGAAGGAAGACAATTGGCGCCTGCGCAGCGTTCTGCAAAGCGCGCGCGGGCCGATTGTCATCGGCGCGGCGACGCAGTTTCTCGTGCAAAGCGGCGATCGCAACGCCCCGTTCTATGAGTTTTTCCATCCGCATATTCTGGAGCCGTTAGGCGAGAAAGAGCTACTCGCCTGTCTGCGCGCGCTCGCCGGCGCGCGCGGCGAGAAGGGCGCGGCGGTTATCGCGCTGCTCGCCAAGGAGCCCGAACGCGCGCTCGCGCTTTACGCATTGACCGGCGGCAATCCCCGGATTCTGGCGCTGATTTATCAATTGCTCGAGCGCGCCGACAGTCACGAGATATTTGCCGATCTTGAAGCGCTCCTCGATCAGGTGACGCCCTTCTACAAGGCGCGCGTGGAGGAATATACGGGCGCCAATCAGCGCGCCGTCATCGACGCGGTCGCCCTCAATTGGGACCCGATTTCATCCGGGGAAATCGCGGCGGCGACCAGCATTACGGTAACGTCGATTTCTTCCATTCTCGACCGCTTGAAGCGCGACGGCGTCATCGAGGAAGTTCAGGGCTCCGGCGCGCGCGCCAAATATCAGCTCGCCGAACGCTTTCTGAACATCTGGTATCTGATGCGCCACGGCACGCGGCAGACGCGGCAAAAACTGCGTTGGCTGACCAAATTGCTCGCGCGGCTCTTCAGCGAGTCGGAACTCGAACGCATGGCGCGCGATGGGGAGCGCATGGCGGGCGTTTGGCGCGCCGATTGGTGCGACGCCGTGAAAGAGGCCCATGCGGAAGCCATCCGGGCCAGGGAGGATCGGTTACTAGAGTCCGACGATCGTTTCCGGGAAATTGCTTCGAGGGATTTTGGTCCGGATGGTACTATGGGCGACGGCGCAAGAGAGCTGGTGATTCCAGCGCTTGCTTGCTTTAAACGCGGCGACTTCGGCGAAGCGGTAATCCTGCTTGACGAATTGATCGCACGTTTTGGGGAGTCGGCGGGTCCGGCTCTCCAGGAGGAAGTCGCTCGTGCTCTGGTCAACAAGGGTGTTGCCCTCGGACGTCTGGGCCGCACTGCGGAAGCGATCGCTGTCTACGATGATTTGCTCGCACGCTTCGGAACGTCGGATGCTGCGGTCCTGCAAGAGGGAGTCGTGCACGCGCTGTTTAACAAGGGCGTCGCCCTTAGGCAGTTGGGCCGCGCGGAGGAAGCGCTTGTTGTCTATGACGACTTGATCGCGCGTTTTGGGGAGTCGGCGGGTCCGGAGCCGCAAGAAGGAGTCGCGCGCGCGCTGTTAGGCAAAGGCATTGTGCTTAGGGAGTTGGGCCGCGCGGAGGAAGAGATCGCTGTCTACAACGACTTGATCGTTCGCTTTGGGGCGTCAGAAGCCCTCGCGCTGCAATTTCTGGTCGCGCGCGCGCTCAACAACAAAGGCCTTGCGCTTGGGCGATCGCGCCGTGCGGAGGAGGAGCTTATCGTCTATGATGACTTGGTCGCGCGCTTTGGGGCCTCGGATGCTGCGGCGCTGCGAGAGCAAGTCGCGCGCGCCCTGTTCAACAAGGGCGTTACGCTGGCGCAGCTGGGCCGCACGGAGGAAGCGCTTGTCATCTATGACGAATTGATCGCGCGTATTGGGGAGTCGGAGGCGCCTGAACTGCAAGAAGGAGTCGCGCGCGCGCTGTTCGGCAAAGGCGTTGTGCTTGGGGAGTTAGACCGCACGGAAGCGGGGATCGCTGTTTATAAGGACTTGATCGCGCGCTTTGGGGCGTCGGATGCTCCTGAGCTGCAGGAGCAAGTTGCGCACGCGCTCAACAACAAAGGCGTAGCGCTTGGTCAGTCGGGCCGCGTGGAGGAAGAGATCGCTGTCTACGATGACTTGATCGCGCGCTTTGGTGCGTCGGACGCTCCGGCGTTGCAGGAGCAAGTTGCGCACGCGCTCAACAACAAAAGCGTAGCGCTTGGTCAATTGGGGCGCGCGGAGGAAGAGATCGCTGTCTATGATGACTTGATCGCGCGCTTTGGAGCGTGGGGGGCTCCGGCGCTGCAACAGCAAGTCGTGCGCACGCTGTTCAACAAGAGCGTTGTGCTTGGGCAGTTGGGCCGAGCGGAGGAAGCGTTAGCCGTCTATGACGATTTGATTGCGCGTATTGGAGTGTCGGAGGCTCCGGCGCTGCAAGAGGTGCTGGCGCGAGCATTAGACGGAAAGGGTCGCCTGCTTGCGGATCGCTTAGGTCGCTCCGCGGAAGCCGAGGCGGCCTATCATCATGGCCTTTCCTTCGCGCCCGAGGATGAAATGCTACGCGCCAATCTAGCGTGGCTGCTGCTTGAGACGGGCCGCGCCAGGGACGCCGAGCAATTGATCGCCGAACTGTCGACGCTCGCCCCGGAAGGCCGCGCGCTGCTCGACGCGGGTCGCGAGATCGCGGCCGATAATTTCGGCTCTGGCGTCGCCCATCTCTGCAAGGCGCTGGAAACCCAACTCGAACAGGGCGAGTCGCCTTTCTTCGAAGATCTGTTGCGGCTTCTGCGTCTGGCGGCGGCGCGCGGATTTGGCGAGCGGCTGCTTGAATGGTTCAAGGAGAGCGGCAACGCCGACCGCTACGCCCCCGTCTATGGCGCCTTGGTCGCCAAGGTGCGCGGCGAGCAATATTTGCGCGATCTCAATCCGGAGGTGCGCAGATTCGCCGAGAAGTTTTACGACTTCCTGTCGCGGCCGAAGAAAGAGGAGCCGCCCGCGAAAAAGCCTCGGCGATCGACGCGAAGGCGACGGTAATTTCGGCATCACCGGCGGCGTGGATGGCCACGAAAAGCGCGGCCATGACGAGCGGTGTCCCCAGCTCTGGCCGTCCCTCACTTGCCGCCTCACTTGCCGGCGCCGCCCGGCCTCCGTAAGAAGAACGCGCCCCGCCTCAGTCAGCGAGATCCGCCTCATGTCCGACCTCACGTCGACGCGACGATTCAAGCGTGTGGTCGTCAAGCTGTCCGGGGAAGCCCTGCAGGGTTCGGCGCCGCATGGTCTCGACGCCGTCACGATCGCCCGAATCGCCGCCGACCTCGCGACCGCCGCGGCGGCGGGACATGAGATCGCCGTCGTCGTCGGCGGCGGCAATTTCTTTCGCGGCATCAAGGGCGCCGAGACCGGCATCGAGCGTGCGCGCGCCGATTCGATCGGCATGCTGGCGACGGTGATGAACGGGCTGGCGCTGGAGCAAGCGGTCGAAGGGCAGGGGCGGCAGGCGCGCTGCCTGTCAGCGGTCTCGATGCCGTCCATATGCGAATCCTTTTCGCGCCGCGCCGCCCTGCATCATCTGGCCAAGGGACGCGTTGTCATCGCGGCCGGAGGCACCGGCAATCCCTTCTTCACGACCGACACCGGCGCGGTCTTGCGCGCGGCGGAGCTCTCCGCCGACGCGGTGCTCAAAGCCACCCAGGTCGACGGCGTCTACACCGCCGATCCCAAGCGTGATCCAACCGCGCAGCGCTACGACCGTTTGAGCCATGACGAGGCGATCGCCAGAAATCTGGCGGTGATGGATACGGCAGCCTTCGCGCTCGCCCGCGAGAACAAGATCCCGATTCTCGTCTTTTCGATCGCCGAGGCGGGCGCCATCGACGGGGCGCTTTCCGGTCGGGCGCGCGCCACCCTCGTCGCGCCGTAAGCCCCTTTCGCGCCCGACGACAAATCGTGCAATAAATCTTGCGCCGCGGAGCCGGAGCGCTGGCCAAGGCGGCGGCGTGCGCCTTTTCGCCGCGCCACGTTCGAAAACATAAGAAGCCGAGCCGCGCGAGAGTTCGTGAGAGCGGCGACAGATCAAAGACAGGTTGTGCACATGGCGGAAATTTTTGACCTTGCCGATATGAAGCGCCGCATGCAGGGCGCGGTCGCGACGCTCAAGCACGAATTCGGCGGACTTCGCACGGGACGCGCCTCGACGAGCTTGCTCGATCCGATTCATGTTGAAGCTTATGGGCAGGTTTCGCCGCTCAATCAGGTCGCCACCGTCAGCGTGCCCGAGCCGCGTCTTCTTTCGGTGCAGGTATGGGACAAGGCGTTGGTCATCGCCGTCGACAAGGCCATCCGCGAGGCCAATCTTGGTCTTCAGCCGACGGTGGAAGGTCAAAATTTGCGCATCCGAATGCCGGAGCTGAACGAGCAGCGCCGCAAGGAACTCGTTAAGGTCGCGCATAAATACGCCGAGGAGGCGCGGGTCTCCGTGCGCCACGTGCGCCGCGACGGCCTCGACATTCTCAAGAAGTTGCTAAAGGATCACGCGATTCCCGAGGACGACGAGAAGCGCCACGAACAAGAGGTGCAGAAGGCGACGGACGAGACGGTGAAGGAGATCGACGCCGCGCTCGCCGCCAAGGAAAAGGAAATCATGCAGGTCTAGGAAGCTGCGGCGTCGTCTGGCGCAGGTCCTATGGCCATTTGGAACTCGAATATGACGGAAAGCGACATTTTGGAGGCGCAAACGAACGCTCAGCGCGCGCGCACGGCGCCGCGTCATGTCGCGCTGATCATGGACGGCAACGGCCGCTGGGCCGCGAAGCGGGGCCTGCCGCGCTTCGAAGGACATCGGCGCGGCGTCGAGGCGCTGCGCCGCACGGTGCGGGCGGCGATCAAGCTCAATATCGGCTATTTGACCGTCTATTCCTTCTCGGCGGAAAACTGGTCGCGACCGCGCGAGGAGGTCGAAAGCCTTCTTACGCTGCTGCACCGCTTCATCCGCAACGATCTGGCGGAATTGCACGCGAGCAATGTGCGCGTGCGCGTCATCGGCGCGCGCGCAGAGCTCGCGCCCGACATCTCGGACTTGCTGCGCGAGGCCGAGCAGATGACGCAGGCGAACACTGGGCTCACCCTCGTCGTCGCGTTCAACTACGGCGCGCGGCAGGAGATCGCGGCGGCGGCCCGCGCGCTCGCGGAAATGGTGGCGCAAGGCCGACTGAGGCCCGAGGAGATCGACGCCGACGCGATCGCGCGGCGGCTGGACACCGCGGACATTCCCGATCCGGACCTGATCATCCGCACATCGGGCGAACAGCGGCTGTCGAACTTCCTGCTCTGGCAGGCGGCATACGCCGAATTCGTCTTCCTGCCGATTCTTTGGCCGGATTTCGACGAAGCGGCGCTTTCGGCGGCGATCGCCGAATACGCCCATCGGGATCGGCGGTTTGGCGGGCTTGAGGCCGCGGCGCGCAGCGCCAAGACCGCTTCATGACGGCGGATCGAAGCGACCTAAGCCGCGCCGGGCAGTCTCCTGAAAAACCGTCTGCCGGAGGTTTCGCCGACCTTGGGCCGCGCCTCGCATCCGCCGCGGCGATGGTCATCGCCGCCCTCGGCGCGCTCTATCTTGGCGGCGACGTCTTCGCGCTCTTCTGGCTGGCGGCCGCCTTCGCGGTGAACTGGGAGTGGCAGGGCCTGATCGGCGGCGAGGGGCGCCCCGCCAGAATCGCCGTCGGCGGCGCGGCGGTCGCCGCCGCAACGGCGTTCGGACGCGTCTTCATGCCGGGCGCCGCCGCGCTCGCGATTGCGGTTTTTGCCCTTGCGGGCGCGGCGCTGGCGGGAGCCGAGCGTCGCCTCTGGGCGGCGACGGGCATTGTCTACGCCGGCGCGCTCGCCTTCTCCGTATGCCTTTTGCGCGAGTCGCCCGATTTCGGCGCGCTCGCCATCGCCTTCCTGTTCGCGGTGGTTTGGGGCACCGATGTCTTTGCCTATTTTGGCGGCAGGCTGATCGGCGGACCGAAGCTTTGGCCGCGCGTCTCGGCCGGCAAGACATGGTCGGGCACGATCACCGGCGTTCTCTGCGGCGCATTCCTGGGCCTCGTCGCTGTCTATCTCGGCGCCGGCCCGCAACTTGCGAGCTGGCGTGTGTTCCTGGTCGGACTGGCCGCCGCCGCCTTCTCGCAAGTCGGCGATCTTTTCGAATCTTCGGTCAAGCGCCGCTTCGGGGTGAAGGACTCGAGCCAGCTCATCCCGGGCCATGGCGGCGCCATGGATCGGCTCGACGGCTTCATCTTCGCCAGCGCCTTCGCGGCGGCGGTGGGCCTGCTGCGCGGCGCGCCGTCGGTGGCGGCCGGTCTTTTCTTCTGGTAGGGCGGGACCCAATGGCATTAGCAAACGGACAGTTTCACGCCCACGCCCCGGCCCAGCCGCCGGCGCCGGTCCCGCGCCGCATCGTGCTGCTGGGCGCGACGGGCTCGATCGGCCGCTCGACGGTCGACCTTCTCGAACGCGATCCGGAAGGATTTTCGGTGTCGGCGGTGGCGGGCGGCCGCGATGTCGAGGCGCTCGCGCGCGTCGCCCGCGCGGTCAGGGCCGAATTCGCCGCGATCCGCGACGAGAGCGCCTATGCGGCGCTCAAGGCGGCGCTCGCCGGGACCAACACTCAGGTCGCCGCGGGTCGCGAGGCGATCATCGAGGCCGCGCTGCGCGACGCCGATCTCGTGGTCTCGGCCATCGTCGGCGCCGCCGGCGTCGAGCCGACCTACGCCGCGCTCGCCGCCGGCCGCGACGTGGCGCTCGCCAATAAGGAATGTCTCGTCTGCGCCGGCGTGCCCTTCATGCGGAAGGCGGCGGAAATGGGCGTGCGACTGCTGCCGATGGACAGCGAGCACAACGCCATTTTCCAGGCGCTTGGCGGCGAGGACCCCTCCCGCATCGAACGCATGATCGTCACGGCGTCCGGCGGCCCCTTCCGCACCTGGAGCAAGGAGCGCATCGCCGAGGCGAGCGTCGAGGAGGCGCTCAATCATCCCAATTGGGCGATGGGCCCGAAAATAACCGTCGATTCGGCCGGCATGATGAACAAGGGGCTCGAACTGATCGAGGCTCATCATCTTTTCGGCATTCCGGCCGAAAAGCTCGAAGTCGTGGTCCATCCGCAGTCGATCGTCCACGGCCTCGTCGCCTTTTCCGACGGCTCGGTGACCGCGGGGATCGCCGTGCCGGACATGCGCACGCCGATCGCCCACTGTCTCGGCTATCCTGATCGGCTGACGACCCCGACGCCGCGCCTCGATCTGGCGAAAATCGCCACGCTGACATTCGAGGCGCCTGATTTTGAACGGTTTCCGGCGCTCAAACTGGCGCTCGAGGTCCTGCGCGCCGGCGGCGGCCTGCCGACCGTGCTCAACGCCGCCAACGAAATCGCCGTCGAAGCCTTCCTCGATCGCCGCATGTCCTTCGACGGGATCGCACGCCATGTGGCCGAGGCCTGCGAGGCCGCTTTGCGCGACGGAACCGCAAATGCGCCCGCAACAGTTGAGGACGCCCTCGCGGTGGACCATATTGTTAGAGAAAGGTCACGATCGGCCTTGGCCGGGCATGCCGCATCAGGCATGTTGCTTCAGTGATCATGGCGCGCGCCGCCGGCAGGCTTGGCGCAAGCGAGACCTGCGAGACAGCGCTTTGCTAGACTTCCTGACGACCTTCGCCTTCTATCTCATCCCCTTCGTGCTCGTTCTCACGCTGGTCGTGTTTGTGCACGAATTTGGGCACTTCATCGTCGGCCGGTGGTGCGGCGTGAAGGTGGACGCCTTTTCCATCGGCTTCGGACCGGAGCTGTGGTCTCGGGTGGATCGTTTCGGCACGCGCTGGCGCATCGCCAGCATTCCGCTCGGCGGTTATGTCAGCTTCCATGGCGACGCCAACGCCGCAAGCGCGCCGGACCTCGAAGCCGTGCGCGCGATGCCGGAGACCGAGCGCGCCGTGACTTTCGCGGCGCAGTCGGTATGGAAGCGCGCCGCCATCGTGTTCGCCGGTCCTTTCGCGAATTTCGTTCTGGCGATTGCGATTTTCGCCATTCTCTTCGGGGTTTACGGACGCACCATCTATGCGCCGCGCGTCGGCTCGCTGACGCCTGGCGGGGCCGGCGCCGCTGCGGGCTTCATGGCCGGCGACCTGGTGCTGACCGTCGACGGCGCGCCGATCGACTCCTTTTCGAATCTGCAGGAAATCGTTTCGAGTTCGGCCGACAAGAAACTCATTTTCGTAATTCAGCGCGGCGATCAGCAGCTGACGCTTCCGGTCGTTCCCGCCCTGCGCGAGGTCGAGAGCGCGATCGGCAAAATCCGGATCGGCATGCTGGGCATTCAGGCGTCAAAGGCCGCAGCCGACATCCGCCAGGAACGCTACGGACCCGCCGACGCGGTGGCGATGGGCGTGCAGGAAACATGGACGGTCGTGCGCCGCACGGGAAATTACATCGGCGGACTCGTCACCGGACGGGAGAGCGCCGATCAGCTCTCCGGACCGATTGGCATCGCGCAAGTCTCGGGGCAAATGGCGCAGGCGGTCTCCAAGGTGGGCATCGCGCCGCTGTTGAGCCTCATCGCGATTCTCTCAGTCTCGATCGGTCTGCTCAATCTCATGCCGGTGCCGCTGCTTGACGGCGGACATTTGCTGTTCTTCGCAATTGAGGCGGCGCGCGGCCGCGCGCTCAACGCGCGCGCGCAGGAAGTCGCCTTCCGAGTGGGTCTCGCGATGGTCGGCGCGCTGATGATTTTCTCGACCTATAACGACATCGCGCGACTCATTCACAAGCTCGCCGGCTCGGGCTCGTAGCGCAAGTTCCGAAAAAGTCGACAGACTTTTTCGATGAAAACTGCTCCACCATTTTGATATTGAGCAATTCCTTACCGATCACATGATTCCATGTGATCGGGACGCGCTCTGGCGCGCACGCAGCCATTGTAACTATGCGGCGCGCAGGACGCCGCGACAGGGCGCGATTCTCGTCGTAATTTGGACATGATCGCGCTTGCGGCGCCACGTCTTAATCATGCGCTGACCATGAATCGTGGCTTTAACGTCACGCCTTCGACAAATTGCGGAAACACCATTTATTCTGCATTTGCAGGGTCGGGCAAACCTTGTAGAAAGAATCGCTCAACGCTGGCGAAGCGCCGATCGTCGGCGAATTTACATGAGTTTCGCGCCGCGGCCCGGGCGGCGACGTTGCGACGAGGAACTGCACTGTATGCGCTCAATCAGCGGCATTTGGAAATCATCGTTCCTGTTCGCGGTTGTGGCCGCTCTGCTGGCGTTTAGCGTTCCGGCGTTTGCCGCCGCGCCCGACATCAATCGCGTCGCGTTCGAGGGCAACAGCAAGGTCAAGACTGACATCTTGCAGGAGCAGGTGCGCTCGCGCGCCCACACGCCCTTCAACTCGCAGCTGGCCGAGGCCGACGTCGCGCGATTGACGGAAGTCTATCGCCGGTCGGGACGCGCTGCGGCGAAATTGAGCTATCGGACGGTTGATCTGCCGAACGGACGGGTCGACCTGGTCTTCACCATCGTCGAAGGCGACAAGACCGGCGTTAATGAGATCCGATTCATCGGCAATGAGGTCTATTCCACACGCCGTCTCGTCGGCATGATGGAGACGACGGAAATGAACTTCCTGTCGTTCCTCAAGACAAGCGACGTTTATGATCCCGACCGCATCGCCGCGGACCTCGAACTCATTCGTCGATTCTATCTCAAGAACGGCTATGCCGATTTCCGCGTGATCAGCTCCGACGTGCAGTTCGATCCGACGGTCGCCGGCTACATCGTCACCATCGTCGTAAACGAAGGCCCGCAGTATCGCGTGTCGTCCGTCGGCGTCGAATCCCATCTGCCCGACGTCGACGGCGCCGCGTTGAATGATTTGCTGCGGCTTGCGCCGGGCGACGTCTACAACGGCGACGCGGTCGAGAAGACCGTCGAAGCTTTGACGCGCGAAATCGCCAAGCGGGGCTACGCCTTCACCCAGGCGCGCCCGCGCGGCGAACGCAATCCGGCCGATCAGACGGTCGCGATCCAGTTCCTGCTCGAGGAAGGACCTCGGGTCTATATCGAACGCATCAACATTCGCGGCAATACGCGCACGCGAGACTATGTCATTCGACGCGAGTTCGATATCGGCGAGGGCGACGCCTATAACCGCGTTCTGATCGACCGCGCCGAACGCCGTCTGAATGGCCTCGGCTATTTCAAAAAGGTGAAAATCACCAATGAGCCGGGTTCGGCGCCGGACCGCGTGATCCTGAACGTCGACGTTGAAGATCAGCCCACCGGCAACTTCGGCGTCTCTGGCGGCTATTCGACGAACCAGGGCTTCATCGCCGAAGTGTCCGTGTCGGAAAGCAACTTCATGGGCCGCGGCCAGGCGGTTCGCCTTTCGGTGCAGGGCGGCCAGATCGCCCGCGGCGTGACGTTCAGCTTCACCGAGCCTTATTTCCTCGACCAGCGCATCGCCGCCGGCTTCGACGTCTTCGTGCGTCGACAGGACGCTTATAACTACTCGATCTACAGCTCGACGTCCTACGGCGGCACATTGCGCTTCGGCATACCGATCACCGAAGAGCTCAGCTTCTCGCCGCACTACTCGATCTATCAAACGACGATCTCAATCCCGAACGACAAGAATCGTCCTTATAACGACTGTTTGGTGCCGGTGCCTGGTTACACGCCTGGTTTCAGTCCGTTCTACCCGCAGCCCGACTATCCGAATCTCCTGGTCAACTGCCAATCGAACGGCGAAGCCTCGCTCGCGATCAAGTCGTCACAGGGGGGGCTGCTGACGTCGCTCGTCGGCTATTCGCTGAACTACAGCACCATCGACAACTTCAAGAATCCGCATAACGGCTGGTTGGCCTCGCTCAACCAGGACATAGCGGGCCTCGGCGGCGGCACGCGCTATCTGCGCACGACCGGCGACATTCGCTACTTCCGCGAGATTCCCTATCTCGACGACGTGGTCGGCATCGCCCGTCTGCAGGGCGGCGATCTGTCGACCTTCGGCGGCTACAAGCCGCGCATTCAGGATAACTTCAACCTCGGCCCGACGCTGGTGCGCGGCTTCGCGCCGGGCGGCATCGGCCCGCGCGACTCGAACATTCTGACGAGCTTCAACAACAACCGCGGCAACTCGCTCGGCGGCTCCAACTATGTTGGCGGATCGCTCGAAGTTCAGTTCCCGTTCTGGTACCTGCCCAAGGATTTGGGGCTGAGAGGCGCGCTCTTCGCCGACGCCGGTTCGCTATGGAATTTTAGTGGACAGACGAATTACGCTAACAATCTGCCGACAATTCCCGGCGTGACCTGCATCGGCGCCTATACGCCGCAGGCGGGCTTCGGCCAGGGCAATTGCGTGGTGCCGATCGCGAACAAATTCGCGATCCGCTCGTCGGTCGGCGCCTCGGTGCTGTGGAATTCGCCCATGGGACCGATCCGCTTCGACTATGCGGTCGTGACCTCGAAGGTCTATGGCGACATCACCCAGAACTTCCGCTTCAGCGGCGGCACCAACTTCTAATGATTGGAGACGATCGCCGGGCGAACCACGCCCGGCGGACGGCTCAAGGCCCGGCTTGGGCTGCCGCACAGGTCCTTGCAGCGTGAGCGCAGCGGCCTTTTTCCCCTTGGCGCGACCCGCGCCTTTGAGCGAGATTGCGCAGATCGCCGGCGCAGAAATTCGCGGCGGCCCTGACGGCGCGCCCGCGCCGGGCGAGCTTGCGCCACCGCCCCTCATCATTAGCGTCGCGCCGCTCGATTGGAGCAGGCCGGGCGACCTCTGCTTCTACGACAACCCGCGCTATCGCAAGGCGCTCTCGGAATGCCGAGCGACCGCCTGCTTCCTGCGCGAGCGCCATCTTGACCTGCTGCCGAACGCCGTCGTCGCGCTTCTCGTCGATGATCCGCAGCGCGCGATGACGCTCGCGGCCGCGCATCTCTTTCCGGACGCGCTGCGACCCGGCTCCTTATTCCAATCCAGCGGCGTTTCTCCGGGAGCGGCGGTGCACCCGCAGGCGCGACTCGAACCAGGCGTGGTCGTTGATCCCGGCGCCGTGATCGGGCCGGGCGCCGAGATCGGCGCTGGAACGATTATCGGGCCGCAGGCGGTGATCGGTCCGAATGTGCGCATCGGCCGCGACTGTTCGATTGGCGCGCATGCAAGCCTCACGCATGCGCTGATCGGCGACCGCGTCGTCATTCACCCGGGGGCGCGGCTTGGGCAGGATGGCTTCGGCTTCGCACCGACGCGCCAAGGCTATCTCAAGACGCCGCAGGTCGGTCGCGTGATCGTGCAGGACGATGTCGAGATCGGCGCCAATACGACGATTGATCGAGGCGCGTCGCGCGACACGATTATCGGCGAGGGAACGAAAATCGATAATCTCGTGCAGATCGGCCACAACGTGGTGATCGGCCGTTTTTGCGCCATCGTCGCCCAATCGGGCGTCGCCGGCTCCTGTGAGATCGGCGATTTCGTCGCGCTTGGCGGACAATCCGCCGTCGCCGGCCACCTCACAATCGGCGAAGGCGCAGCGGTTGCGGCCAAGTCCGGGGTGATGCGCGACCTGCCGGCCGGGGCGCGAGTCGGCGGCGCGCCAGCGCGACCGTTGCGGCGATTCTTGCGCGGCGCGGCGCTGCTCGACCGACTCGCGCGCAAGGACAAGCCGACGTAAGACAATCAAGACACATGGGATGGCGCTCGCCATGCCCTCGAGAAGGAGGAAGAAATGCCCGAGGCCGCGGCCGGCGCGACTCTGGAGAGCGCCGACATTTTGCAGATTATGAGCCAACTGCCGCATCGTTATCCGTTCTTGCTCGTCGATCGCATCTTCGACATCCGCGGCGACGAATCATGCGTCGGCGTGAAGAACGTCACGGTCAACGAGCCACAGTTTCAGGGGCACTTTCCCGAGCGTCCGATCATGCCGGGCGTCCTACTCATCGAGGCGATGGCGCAGACCGCCGGAGTCATCGCCATCCGAGCGCTGAAAGGCGCGGACCGGTCGCGTCTCGTTTATTTCGTCACGATCGACAATGCGAAATTCCGCAAGCCGGTGACGCCCGGCGACCGCGTCGAATTCCACATGGCCAAAACCGCGCAGAAGCGAAACATCTGGTGGTATTCCGGGCGCGCGATGGTCGACGGCGCGCTGGTCTGCGAGGCGCAGATCAGCGTCATGATGGGCGCCTAGCGCCGGCGCGGCGAGTGCGACATTGAACTCTTCGGTTCATCCGTCCTGTGTCGTCGAAGACGGCGCGCGGCTCGGCGCCGGCGTCGCCATCGGCCCGTTTTGCCATATCGGCGCCGGAGTCGAGATCGGCGACGGCGCGACTCTCCTCTCCCATGTCGTCGTCGGCGGGCGGACGCGCATCGGCGCGCGCGCCCGGATTTTCCCCTTCGCCGCCGTGGGACTGCCGTCGCAGGATATCAAGGCTGCGCTCGCGCGGGGCGCGCTGACGATCGGCGACGATTGCGTCATTCGCGAAGGCGTGACCATCAATGCAGGCGCGGGCGAGGGCACGCATATCGGGGCGCGCTGCGTGTTTCTTGCCTCTTCGCACGTCGCTCACGACTGTCGGCTGGGCGACGACGTGATACTGTCCAATCAGGTTCTGCTGGGCGGACACGTCGAGATTGGGGACCATGCGATGATCGGCGGCGCGACGGCGGTGCATCAGAATGTGCGCATCGGCGCGCACGCCTTCGTCGGCGGCCTCTCGGGCGTCGAAGGCGACGTCATTCCCTTCGCGCTTGCGTCGGGCAACCGCGCCCATCTGTTCGGCCTCAACCGCATCGGTCTGCAGCGGCGCGGTTTCGCGCCGGAGCGCATCGAGCGGCTGCGCCGGGCGTATCGCCTGCTCTTCGCGCGCGAGGCGCGCGCGCTGAGCGAACGCATCGACTGTCTGTCACGGGATTTCGCCGGCGACGCAGACATTGCGGCGATTGTCGAATTCCTGCGCGCGCCCTCGACGCGGCCGCTTTGCGCGCCTCGCGCGCGCGCTGAATCGCCTTGAGCGCGCCGCGCATCTTCCTTGTCGCCGGCGAAGCCTCTGGCGATCAGCTCGGCGCAGCGCTGATGCGGGCTTTGCGCGCTGCGCGTCCGGAGATCGTTTTCGCCGGCGTCGGGGGCGAGGCGATGGCGCGCGAAGGCCTCGTTTCACTGTTTCCCCTCGAAGACATCGCGGTGATGGGCCTCGTTCCTGTTTTGGCGCGGCTGCCGCGTCTTGTCCGGCGCATCGCACAGACGGCGCGCGCGGTCGTCGATGAGGCGCCGGACTGTCTGGTCATCATCGACGCGCCGGATTTTACCCATCGCGTCGCGCGCCGGGTGCGGGCCGCCCGACCTGACCTGCCGATCGTTGATTACGTCAGCCCGACCGTATGGGCGTGGCGGCCCGGCCGCGCGACCGCGATGCGTGATTATGTCGATTGCCTGCTGGCGCTGCTGCCCTTCGAGCCGCAGGCGCATGTTCGCCTCGGCGGCCCGCGATGCGTCTATGTCGGCCATCCGCTCGTCGAGCGTCTCGACGAGTTGGCGCGGCCCCTTCAGGAGCGCGGCGCGCGCTCACTGCTTGTTTTGCCCGGGTCGCGTCTGGCGGAAGTGCGACGCATGACGCCGATCTACGGCGACGCGCTCGAACTTCTCTTGCGCGAACGCGCCGACTTCGAGGTCGCCATTCCTGTCGCGCCGAATGTTGAGAAGACCTTGCTGCGTGAGTTGCGGGGATGGCCGCTGACGCCGCGTCTGATCGGCCAGGCGGAGAAATTCGCCGCCTTCCGAAATGCGCGCGCCGCGCTCGTCACGTCCGGCGTCGCGACGCTGGAGCTGGCGCTCGCCGGAGTTCCCATGGCGGTCGCCTATAAGGTCTCGCGCGCCGAATCGCTGCTGCGCTTTCTCGTCAAAGTCGAATCGATCGTGCTGCCCAATCTCATCATCGGCGAGAATATCGTGCCGGAATTCCTGCAGGAGGCCGCGACGCCGCGCGCGCTCGCCGAGGCGCTGAGGCCGCTCTTGCGCGAGAGCGCCGCGCGCGAAGCGCAGCTCGCAGCCTTCAAGCGCGTCCGCGCGCGCCTGCTCGAAGCAGGCCGAACGCCGAGCGCTCGGGCGGCTGACATCATCCTCGAATATGCGTCGCGCGGTCGCTCTTAAAGTGTTCTGGGATCAGAAGGGAATGTCGTCGTCGAGTTGGTCGGAAAGCTTGCCGGCCGGGGCGGGACGCCGTTCGGTGGGACCGCGCTCCATCGGCGAGGAGCGGCCAAAGGATCCGCCGCCGCTCTGTCCGTAACCGCCGCCTTCGTAGTCGCCCTCGCCGCGTCCGCCCTTGCTGTCAAGCAGGGTCAGTTCGCCGCGAAAACGCTGCAGCACGACATCGGTCGCCTTGCGCTGATTGCCGTCCTTGTCGGTGTATTCGCGGGTCTGCAACTGGCCCTCGAGATAGATCTTGGAGCCCTTGCGGCAGTATTGCTCGGCGATCTTCCCGAGATTTTCGTTGAAGATCGACACATTGTGCCACTCGGTACGATCTTTGCGCTCGCCGGTGTTCTTATCGCGCCAGGACTCGGTGGTCGCCACCGAAAAAGAGACGACGCGATCGCCCGACGGCAGCGTCCGCACCTCAGGATCGCGGCCGAGATTGCCGATCAGGATCACTTTATTGACGCTGCCCGCCATGTCGCTCTCCGCTTGCTTGACGCGTGGCACTCTAGTGCAAAGGCTGGTCCTCGGGCGCGCCAGCTCGGCTTGTCCACAGCTGATGTAGCGCCAGGGGACTCTTTATGTTCATTTTTTGTTCTAGCATCGGTCGTAACGTCGTGCAAGCACAGCGGAATTTTGTTCTCTTTTCCTATGCTTAGCGCCTGCGGGTTCCTGGCCTCACTCCGTCGTGACGCCGATCGCGACATCGGAAGGATCAATCTTGCGCGCGAGCCCCGCCGTTAGCCGCGCGCGGTCCAGCTCGCCCTCCCAGGCGGCGATCACGATGACGGCGACGCCATTGCCGATGAAGTTCGTCAATGCCCGACACTCGCTCATGAATTTATCGACGCCGAGCACGAGCGACATGCCCGGCGCCAGCTGCGGATCGACCGCCGTCAGCGTCGCCGCCAGGGTGATGAACCCCGCGCCGGAAACGCCGCTCGCGCCTTTCGACGTCAGCATTGCGACGATGAGGATGGTCGCCTGATGGGACAGATCAAGCTCGACGCCCATCGCGCGCGCGATGAACAGCGTCGTCAGCGTCATATAGATGTTGGTGCCGTCGAGATTGAAGGAATAGCCGGTCGGCACGACGAGTCCGACGACCGACTTCGAGCAGCCGAGCCATCGCAGCTTCTCCATCAGAGCGGGCAGGGCGCTTTCCGATGAGGATGTGCCAAGCACGATGAGCAGCTCGTCGCGCAAATAGGCGATAAGGCTGAAGATGTTGAAGCCGGCCGCGCGCGCGATGAATCCCAGCACGAAGACGACAAAGAGCCCGGCCGTGAGATAGAACAGACCGACGAGTCCGGCGAGCGAGAGAAGCGCGGCCGAGCCGTATTTCGCCACCGTATAGGCCATGGCGCCGAAGGCGCCGATCGGCGCCGCCTTCATGATGATGGCGATGACGCCGAACATGGCGTGGCCGACGTCGTCGATGATCACCCGCAGCGCGCGGCCGCGCTCGCCGAGTGCTAAGAGCGCGAAGCCGAAGAGCAGCGAGAACAGCAAAACTTGCAGAATATCGCCCTTGGCGAAGGCGCCGATCGCGCTGTCGGGAATGATGTCGAGGAGAAAATCGACGCCGCCGCGCTTTTCCGCCAGCGCCGTATATTTGGCGATGGCGGAAGGGTCGGGTTTTCCGGCGAAGCCAGCGCCGACCTGCGCAAGATTTCCAATGAGCAGGCCAAGCGCGAGGGCGAATGTGGAGACGATCTCGAAATAGAGGAGCGCCTTCAGGCCGACGCGGCCGACCTTGCGCGCGTCCTCGATATGGGCGACGCCCGACACCACCGTGCAGAAGATGATCGGGGCGATCGCCATCTTGATGAGCTTGACGAAGCCGTCGCCGAGCGCCTTCACCCAGTCCTGCGCGGCGGCCTCCGGCGCCAGCCCGCCAAACAGCGCGCCAAGCGCAATGGCCGCGAGCACCTGGACATAGAGGTGGCGGTAGAGGGGTTTCTTCGGCGTCGTCGCGCCATCGCGCCTCATCGCATCGAGCGGCAATTCATAGCTCCTCAATAGGGAGTGATGCTCTTTACCTTCTGAACAGCTCGGATGTCATTCCCGACGCTTCGCTTTAAGCGAAGCGATCGGGAATCCAGAGCAGATTCCGAAGTTTTGAGTATTTGCACGGGATTCCCGGTCAGGCCTCCGGCCTGCCGGGAATGACAGTCTCCTATTCGAACGCGAAAGGATTTACGACAGCAAGGTCTAAATCGCTAAAGTCTGCAACATTGCGCGTCGCGAGCGTCATCGCATGAGCAGATGCGATGCTTGCGACCATTGCATCCATAACGGCGAGCGGCTTGCCTCGCATTTTGCATCTGGCCCGCAAACGGGCGAAGGCGTGCGCCGCGCGTTGATCAAACGCTAACATGCGGCCAGCGAAAATCTCATCTTCGATCGCGTCGCAGGCTTTGGTCAGAACATCCTTCTTTCGCCCCTGTGGCAGCAGCGCCAGACCAAAACGAAGCTCCGCGATGACCGGCGTCGCGATGAAGAAATCGAGCTCAGAATAGGAGTCCATCCAGCGCCGCACGTTACCATCGCCCATCGGCTTCATCATTTCAGAGACGATGTTCGTGTCGAGCAAGATCATTCGAAATCCGGCGGGGCGCGGTCGCTTTGATCACGAGGCTGAATGAAATCGTCCGTCCAATCTTCTTGCGACACGAGACTTTTGAGCCGCGTTCCAAGTCCTCCGGCCCCTCTGGCGCGCTCTGGCCGGACAGACTGAGATAAAGCGCGTTCGAGCAACACTTTCGCCTCGCTTGAAATGCTGCGCTTATGCCCGTGCGCCAGATCCTCGATCTGGCGCTTCATTTCCGGGGGAACGTCTCTCAACAGAATGTCAGGCACCTCAGCCTCCAAGTTTGATATCAATGATATCGCTATGCGGGCGAGGTATCAAGACATGCCAGGGAGCTGATCGAGCATCGGATAAGCTTCAGATGGATTTATGCGGCGGCGCGTGGCATTTGCCTTGCTCAGCGCCTAAATGACGCTTCCACTCTCCTTCTGGCCTTTGTGAATGGCGATCATCAAGCAAAAGGACGCGCGAGCGGGCGCATCAATTAAGCCTAGCGCAGACTCCAAATCCATCTCCATCCGCGGCGCGCGCGAACATAATCTCAAGAACGTCGATCTGACGATTCCGCGCGACAAACTCGTGGTGTTCACGGGCCTGTCCGGCTCGGGCAAGTCGTCGCTGGCCTTCGACACCATCTATGCCGAAGGCCAGCGCCGCTATGTCGAGTCGCTCTCGGCCTATGCGCGGCAATTTCTGGAGATCATGCAGAAGCCCGACGTCGATCAGATCGACGGGCTTTCGCCGGCGATCTCCATCGAACAGAAGACGACATCCAAAAACCCGCGCTCGACCGTCGGCACGGTCACCGAGATTCACGACTATATGCGTTTGCTCTGGGCCCGCGTCGGCGTGCCCTATTCGCCAGCGACAGGGCTGCCGATCGAGAGCCAGACCGTCTCGCAAATGGTCGATCGCGTGCTGGCACTTCCAGAAGGCTCGCGGCTCTATTTGCTTGCGCCGGTCGTGCGCGGCCGCAAAGGCGAATACCGCAAGGAGATCGCCGAATATACGAAGAAAGGCTTCCAGCGCCTCAAGATCGACGGCGCCTATCATGAGATCGCCGACGTGCCGGCGCTCGACAAGAAATTGAAGCACGACATCGATGTCGTGGTCGATCGCATCGTCGTGCGTCCCGACATGAGCGCGAGACTGGCCGACAGTTTCGAGACCGCGCTCGATTTGTCGGGCGGGCTCGCCGTCGTCGAATTCGCCGACGCGCCAAAGGGCCAGAATGTGCTGCTCGCGCCCGTGCAGGCGGCGGCGAACGTCTCGACGCATTACGCGCCGCATCACATTGTGTTTTCGTCGAAATTCGCCTGTCCCGTGTCGGGCTTCACCATCCCCGAGATCGAGCCGCGGCTGTTTTCGTTCAACAATCCCTTCGGCGCTTGTCCGGTTTGCGGCGGCATCGGCCATGAGCAGAAGGTCGACGCCGATCTCGTCGCGCCCAATCCGAAGCTGACGCTACGCAAAGGGGCGATCGCGCCCTGGGCGAAATCGACTTCGCCCTATTATCAGCAGACGCTCGAAGCGCTCGGCAAGCATTACAAGTTTCGGCTCGACGTCCCATGGGAGACGCTTTCCGACAAGGCGCGAAACGTCATTCTCTACGGCTCAGGGGACGAGGAGATCCGCTTTTCCTATGACGACGGCTTTCGCGCCTATGACGTCAAGAAGCCGTTCGAAGGCGTCGTCATCAATCTCGAGCGGCGCTATCTCGAAACCGACAGCGAATGGGCGCGCGACGAGATCGGTCGCTATATGTCGGCGACGCCGTGCCTCGCGTGCGAAGGCTTTCGCTTGAAGCCCGAAGCGCTCGCCGTCAAAGTCGCGAGCAAACATATCGGCGAAGTCTCGGAGCTTTCCGTGCGCGCCGCGCTCGACTGGTTTCGCGCGCTGCCCGACGCGCTCGACAAGAAGCGCAATGAAATCGCCTTCCGCATCTTGAAGGAGATTCGCGACCGGCTAAACTTTCTCGTCGATGTCGGCCTCGACTATCTGACGCTGTCGCGCAATTCAGGCTCGCTGTCGGGCGGCGAAAGCCAGCGGATCCGCCTCGCATCGCAGATCGGCTCGGGACTGACCGGCGTGCTCTATGTGCTGGACGAACCGTCGATCGGGCTGCATCAGCGCGACAATGACCGTCTGCTCGACACGCTGCGGCGGCTGCGCAATCTCGGCAACAGCGTCATCGTCGTCGAGCACGACGAGGACGCGATTCTCGCCGCGGATTATGTCGTCGATGTCGGACCCGGCGCCGGCATTCACGGCGGCAAAATCGTCGCGCAAGGGACGCCGCAGGAGATCATGGACGATCCCGCTTCGCTCACCGGGCAATATCTGACCGGCGAGAAGCAGGTGATTCTTCGTCACAAGCTGCGCAAGCCGACGGCCGGCCGTTGGCTCAAGCTCTTCGGCGCGCGCGGCAATAATCTTAAGGACGTCACGGCGGACGTGCCGCTTGGCCTTTTCACCTGCGTCACCGGCGTCTCGGGCGGCGGCAAGTCGACGCTGATCATCGAAACGCTCTACAAGGCCCTGGCGCGGCGGCTCTCCGGCGCGCATGAGCACCCGGCGCCCTTCGATCGCCTCGAAGGCTTGGAGCAGATCGACAAGATCATCGACATCGATCAGTCGCCGATCGGCCGCACGCCGCGCTCCAATCCCGCGACCTACACCGGCGCCTTCACGCCCATTCGCGAATGGTTTGCGGGCCTCCCCGAGGCGAAGGCGCGCGGCTATGCGCCGGGACGCTTCTCCTTCAACGTCAAGGGCGGGCGCTGCGAAGCCTGCCAGGGCGACGGCGTCATCAAGATCGAGATGCACTTTCTCCCGGACGTGTACGTCACCTGCGACGTGTGCAAGGGCAAGCGTTACGATCGCGAGACGCTTGAAGTGAAATATCGCGAAAAGTCCATCGCCGACGTGCTCGACATGACGGTCGAGGAGGCGGCGACTCTGTTCAAGGCGGTGCCGTCGATCCGCGACAAGATGGAAACCTTAAAACGCGTCGGCCTCGACTATATCCATGTCGGCCAGCAGGCGACGACGCTGTCCGGCGGCGAGGCCCAGCGCGTCAAGCTCTCCAAGGAGCTGTCGCGCCGCTCCACAGGCCGCACGCTCTACATTCTCGACGAGCCGACGACGGGTCTGCATTTCCACGACGTCGCCAAGCTGCTCGAAGTGCTGCATGAACTCGTGGAGCAGGGCAATACGGTGGTCGTGATCGAGCACAATCTCGAAGTCATCAAGACGGCGGACTGGATCATCGACATGGGGCCGGAGGGCGGCGACGGCGGCGGCGAGATCGTCGCGACCGGACCGCCGTCGGAGATCGTCAAGGAGACGCGCAGCCATACGGGGCGCTATCTTGCTGAAGCGATGGCGCGAAAACCATCTGCGGCGGCGCCGGCGAAACCTAAGAAAGCGCGGACGCTTTAAAGCCCCTCACGGTCGCCGCTGCGGCCACGACTTTGCTTCAAAGCAGGAGCCGCCTCGCGGCATGCGAAGCGGCTCATATTCGTTGTGCGGCGTGCCGCCTTTAAGCGTTTAGCCCTTCAACGGCGCCGGACGTTCGTCGCGTTCCGCATCCGCGGCGCGAATCGCCGCGTCATCTCCCAACGCGGCTTCCTCCGCGGCGCGCTTCTTGCCGGCCTCGAAGATGTCGCGCTCAGGCCGCGGCAACACCGGACCCTCCGGGAAGACGAAGCCCAGCGACTTCGCTCCGGTGTCGTCGCCGACGACGACGACGCGCACAGCGCCGCCGTTCTTGAGGCGGCCGAACAGCACCTCGTCGGCGAGCGGCGTCTTGATGTGCTGGTGAATGACCCGCGACATCGGCCGCGCGCCCATCGATTCGTCATAGCCATGCTCGACGAGCCAGCTGCGCGCTTCGTCGGTGAGCTCGATCGTGACGTTGCGGTCGGCAAGCTGCGCTTCGAGCTGCATGATGAATTTGTCGACGACGCGCTTGATGACGTCGACCGGCAGATGACCGAAAGGCACGATGGCGTCGAGACGATTGCGGAACTCCGGCGCGAAAAGCCGATTGATCGCTTCGCTGTCGTCGAGATCGCGGCGCGTGCGCGTGAAGCCGATCGGCGTGCGGGCAAGATCCTGCGCGCCCGCATTCGTCGTCATGATGAGGATGACGTTGCGGAAGTCGATGGTTTTGCCGTTGTGATCGGTCAGCTTCCCGTGATCCATCACCTGCAGCAGGATGTTGTAGAGATCGGGATGCGCCTTCTCGATCTCGTCGAGCAGCAGCACGCAATGCGGATGCTGGTCGATGGCGTCGGTCAGCAGTCCGCCCTGATCAAAGCCGACATAGCCGGGAGGCGCGCCGATCAACCGGCTCACCGTATGGCGTTCCATATATTCCGACATGTCGAAGCGCACGAGCTCGATGCCGAGCGATGTCGCGAGCTGGCGCGCGGCTTCCGTCTTGCCGACGCCGGTCGGTCCGGAGAAGAGATAGCAGCCGATCGGCTTCTCTTGATCGCGCAGACCGGCCCGCGCGAGTTTGATCGCCGACGTCAGCGCCGAGATCGCCTTATCCTGCCCGTAGACGACGCGCCGCAGCGTCTCATCGAGATGCGCGAGAACTTCGGCGTCGTCCTTGGAGACGGTCTTCGGCGGCACGCGCGCCATGGTGGCGATCGTCGTTTCGATCTCTTTCAGTCCGATGGTCTTTTTGCGCTTGTTTTCCGCGACCAGCATCTGCGCCGCGCCGGTTTCGTCGATCACGTCGATCGCCTTGTCCGGAAGCTTGCGGTCATGAATGTAACGCGCCGAGAGCTCCACCGCCGCCTTCAGCGCGTCGTTGGTGTAGCGGATCTTATGGAACTCCTCGAAATAGGGCTTGAGCCCCTTCACGATTTCGATCGCGTCGGGGATTGAGGGTTCGTTGACGTCGATCTTCTGGAAGCGGCGAACGAGCGCACGGTCCTTCTCGAAATATTGCCGGTATTCCTTGTAGGTCGTCGAGCCGATGCAGCGCAGAACGCCCTGCGCCAGCGCGGGCTTCAGAAGGTTCGAGGCATCCATCGCGCCGCCCGAGGTGGCGCCCGCGCCAATCACCGTATGGATCTCGTCGATGAAGAGAATCGCGTTCTTGTGATTCTCGATTTCCTTCACGACCTGCTTCAGCCGTTCTTCGAAGTCGCCGCGATAGCGCGTGCCGGCGAGCAGCGCGCCCATGTCGAGCGCGAACACCGTCGCCCCGGCGAGAACCTCGGGGACCTCGTTGGAGACGATCTTACGCGCGAGCCCTTCGGCGATCGCCGTCTTGCCGACGCCGGGATCGCCGACGAGCAGGGGATTATTCTTTTGTCGGCGGCACAGAACCTGGATCGTGCGCAGCACTTCCGGCTCGCGGCCGATCAGCGGGTCGATGCGGCCGTCGCGCGCCTTCCTGTTGAGATTGACACAATAGGCCTCGAGCGCGCCTTCCTTCTTGCGGCTCTCGCCGTCGCGGCCCTCGCGGCCTTCGCTGCGCTCTCCGTCTTCCTCGACGCCGCGCGGACTCCGGCTGGCGTCCGAAAGCCCCGGACGTTTGGCGATGCCATGGCTGATGAAATTGACGGCGTCATAGCGCGTCATGTCCTGTTCCTGCAGGAAATAGACGGCGTGGCTTTCGCGCTCGGCGAACAGCGCGACAAGAACATTGGCGCCGCTGACGTCTTCGCGGCCGGATGATTGGACGCTGATAATCGCCCGCTGCACGACCCGCTGGAACCCGGCGGTCGGCTTGCATTCATCCGCATCTTCGTTGACGAGGTTGTCGAGCTCGCGATCGATGTAGTCGCGCAAATTCTTGGTCAGGACGTCGAGATCCACCGAACAGGCGCGGAGCACCGCCGACGCGTCGACGTCCTCGACGAGGCTCAGCAGCAGGTGCTCGAGCGTCGCATATTCATGGCGCCGCTCGCGGGCGGACGCGAGCGCACGGTCGAGGGTCTGCTTGAGATTGCGCGAGAAGGTCGGCATGCGCTCGTCCTATTTCTTTTCCATGATGCATTGCAGCGGATGCTGATGCTTCCTTGCAAAATCCATGACCTGGGTGACTTTGGTCTCAGCGACCTCGTAGGTGTAGACGCCGCATTCGCCGACGCCGTGATTGTGGACGTGGAGCATGATGCGCGTGGCTTCCTCGACGGACTTGTTGAAATATTTCCGCAGCACGATCACCACGAACTCCTGCGTCGTGTAGTCGTCGTTCAACAAAAGCACCCGATACATATTGGGCTTGCGCGTCTGAGGACGCGTTCGCGTGACGAGCGCGGTTCCGGCCCCGGGACCGACGTCGCCTCCCTTGCGCGGCTCCTTGGCCGCTCGCGGCGCACTAGCCGCCATCGCTAGCGTTAAATCCTCCGCCGCCACGTCTTCACCCTTTCGATCCTTTTCATGTAGGTCGGCACAGTGGTTCTTTTAGGGTCGCCTCGCAGAATCTGGGCCATTTCCACGGTGAGGGAAATCAAGAATATCGCTAGTTTTGAGCTTTCCCTCCGGCTTGGCAAGGGGTCGCGCGACACGCCGTCGCCGAGTTTTGTCGAAAGCCGCATCAATAAAAAATTCACCTTCGCTAGATTAGCGTCACACCGCTAACCTTCAGGCATTCAAGTGCGTCGACCCCTCGAGCCTCGCCGTTTAAGCCACCCCCGCGCCGGCCTTCCGGCGGGCGTCTGGAGTCTCGCGGCGCTGTCGGTCGCCGCTTGTTTGTGCAGCGTGCTCGGCGCCAAGCTGCTCTCAAATATGTTTGAGCCTCCCGAAGCGCTGGCGCCCGCGGGCCTTTCCCGGGGCGCAGAAGCCGTGCGCGGCCTTGCCAAGGCGGCGCCGAAACCCGAGGCGCCGGCGCCGACAGAACAACGCGAGGCCGATGTCGACCGTTTGCCGACAGGCACGATCCCAGACAGGCGCAAAGGGCGGAAGGCGTTGACGCCTTGCGGCGAAGCTGGCGAAATCGCCGATCATTAGTTTTTGCGACCAACCCTCGCGCGCGACCGACGCGCGCATATATTTATTGACAATCTGGCAATTGCCCTTAAAGCATTCCCGTGGCTATCGCCCGCGCTTCTTTGCGGCGGACCGTCGGCGGGCCAGATAGCCGTTGCGGCGTTGACGGCGATTTCTCTCAACATCCACGCGCGCTTCTTTACGGCTGGCGCGCAAGCGGAATTTCCGCACATGCGAGCCGTAATTCAGGATAATTAATGACATTCGAAGAACTGGGCCTTTCCCAAAAGGTTCTCGCGGCCGTCCAAACGTCCGGCTATACGACCCCCACGCCAATTCAGGCGCAGGCCATTCCACCCGCCTTGCAGGGGCGCGACATTCTCGGCATCGCCCAAACGGGCACCGGCAAGACAGCCGCCTTCACCCTGCCGATGCTGAGCCGTCTCGAAAGCGGCCGCGCCCGCGCCAGAATGCCGCGAACGCTCATTCTGGAGCCGACGCGCGAACTTGCCGCGCAGGTCGAAGCAAGCTTCGCCAAATACGGCAAGAACCATCGTCTCAATGTCGCGCTGCTGATCGGCGGCGTCGCCTTCGGCGAGCAGGAAACCAAAATCATGCGCGGGGCCGACGTGCTGATCGCCACGCCGGGCCGCCTGCTCGACTTCTTCGATCGCGGCAAGTTGCTGCTCACCGGCATCGAAGTTCTCGTCATCGACGAGGCGGACCGTATGCTCGACATGGGTTTCATTCCTGACATCGAGCGCGTGTGCAAGCTGGTGCCATTCACGCGGCAGACGCTCTTCTTCTCTGCGACCATGCCGCCTGAAATCACGCGGCTGACTGAAGCCTTTCTGCATAATCCGATCCGCTGCGAAGTCTCGCGCGCCGCGACGACGGCGACCACGATCCGGCAGGTTCTCGTCGCTTCGCGCGGCCACGCCGATAAGCGTGAGACGTTGCGCAGCCTCATTCGCGACGCCGAAAACTTCAAGAACGCGATCATCTTCTGCAACCGCAAGCGCGACGTGGCGACCCTTCATCGCTCGCTCGTCAAGCACGGCTTTTCCGCTGGCGCCCTGCACGGCGACATGGATCAGCTCGCGCGGATGGCCTCGCTCGACGCGTTCAAGACTGGCGAGGTGTCGCTGATCGTGTGTTCGGATGTGGCGGCGCGCGGCCTCGACATTCCGGATGTGAGCCATGTGCTCAACTTCGACGTCCCGACGCACAGCGAAGATTACGTGCACCGGATCGGCCGCACCGGCCGCGCCGGCCGGTCGGGCGTGGCGATCACGCTCGTCACCGAAGACGACATGAAATATATCGACCAGATCCAGAGCCTCATCGGCAAGGCGATCGACTGGGAGGGGCCGGGCTTCGACGCCTTGCCGCCGCCGATGGAGACGAGCCGCCCGCAAGAGCGCCGCGGCGAGCGCGCCGAACGCGGGCCGCGCCGGGAGCGCGGCCGCCGGCCAGCCGCCGCCGAGCGCGAAACGCCGGTCAACCGCCGGACGCCAGTCGTCGCCGCCGAGCGCGAGGCGCCCATCAGCCGCCGGCCATCAGCCGCCGAACGCGAAGCGCCCGCCAACCGCCGGCCAGCCGCCGCCGCTGAACGCCAGGCCCCCGTGAGCATGGGTCGGTCCCGCGGCGGCCGCGTCAAGGCTGATGGAGAAGGCGTACGGCCTCCGGCCTATGGGGCGCCGGCTGGGCCGCCGGCCGCAGAGCGCCGTGAGCGCCGCCCGCGCCATCATGAAGACGATGGGCCGCCCGTCATTGGACTGGGCGACCACGTGCCGTCCTTCCTGCTGCGCCCGGTGGCGCTGAGGCCGGCGAAGGTCGGCGAAGAATAGGTCTTCCAGCAAGGCTTGCCCGATCCGGCAAGCCGGCCCCGCAGCGGCCTCATCCTTCGAACGGCGCCATTGCGCCGCGAATTTTCTCCGCCTGTTCAGCGAGCTTCGCGTCGTCCGCCATGGTCCCCGGAGGCCGCAAGGCGACGCCGTCCCAACGCGGCAGCAGGTGGAAGTGCAGGTGATAAATCACCTGTCCGCCGGCGCTTTCGTTGAATTGATGCAGCGTCAGGCCGTCCGCGGCAAACGCCTTTTCGATCGCCTTCGCGACATGCTGCACGCGCTTCATCAATTCGCCGAGCGTTTCCGGCGAGACGTCGAGGAGTCCGCGCGCGCCTACCTTTGGAATGACCAGAACATGGCCCTCGGCGCGCGGCATGATGTCCATAAACGCGAGCGAGACGTCGTCCTCATAGACCTTATGCGCAGGGATTTCTCCGCGCAGAATCTTGCCGAAAATATTATTGGGGTCATAGGCGACGGCCATGGGCTGTTCCCTTCGAGCGCTTGCTCCTGAAAGTCATTTTGGCCGTTCCGACGGGCGCTTGCGTCTCAAGGGACGTCGCTCATGGCGCGAACGAAGCGTCGTTTGGCGGCGACAGTCTCGTTCCCACTGAAGAAGGCCGGCAAGGAAAGCAATTGCTCTTGAGGCCTGTCAATCCCCAAAGGCGAAGGCGCGGATATTGGTGAGGCGAAAATCGCTCGCCGGATAAACGCCGAGAATCTCCACTTCCTTGGAGAAGAACTGCAGTTCTTCGAGCGCGCGCGCCATCGCCGGCTGCTCGGGATGTCCGTCGGCGTCGGCGAGAAAGCGCGTCGCGGCGAATTCGCCGTCAACCATGTAGCTTTCGAGCTTTGTCATATTGACGCCATTCGTGGCGAAGCCGCCAAGCGCCTTGTAGAGCGCGGCCGGCACGTTGCGCACGCGAAAGATGAAGGTGGTGATGGTCGACCCCGCGCTCGGCGCCGCCCATTGCCTGGTCTTCGACAGCACGATGAAACGCGTCGTGTTATGCGCTTCGTCCTCGATGTTCTCCGCCAGCACGTCAAGATCGTAGATGTCGGCGGCGAGTCGCGGCGCGATCGCGGCCTTCGTCGGATCGCCCCACTCGGCGACTTCGCGCGCGGCGCCGGCAGTGTCTCCAGCGGTGTGCGCCGCGAGGCCGAGTTGACGGATGGCGCGGCGGCACTGACCCAGCGCATGGACATGGCTATAGACGCTTCTGAGCCCTTGCCGCGTCGCACCCCTGGGCGCCATCAGATGAAAATGGATCGGCAGAAAGTGTTCGCCAAGGATATGCAGACCGGAATGCGGCAGGAAATGATGAATATCCGCGACGCGTCCGGCGATCGAATTCTCAATTGGGATCATGCCGAGCGCGGCGCGCCCCTCGGTCACCGACGCGAAGGCGTCCTCGAAGCTTGCGCAAGGGAGCGGCGTCAGGTGCGGAAAGGCCTGACGGCAGACGAAGTCGGAATTCGCGCCGGGCTCTCCCTGGTAGGCGATATATTGCGTCACTTTGGGTCCTGTTCGCGCGCCGCGGCGCGCAGCGCGTTCAAATCGCGTTCCGTATCCACCGATGGGGCGCCTTTGTCCAGCAGCGCGGCGTCGATACGCATGCCGGCCTCGAGCGCGCGCAACTGCTCGAGGCGCTCACGCAATTCGAGCGGAGAGGGCGGAAGCGCGACGAATCGTTCCAGCGCGGCGCGGCGAAAGGCGTAAACGCCGATGTGCTTCAATCGCGGCCCCTCGCCATAAGGCGCCGGGGCGCGCGTAAAGTAAAGCGCGCGAACCCGTCCAGGCGCGAGCGAGGCTCCCACGAGCTTGACGGCGTTGGGGTCGCCGGCGTCTTCGGCGCGCGCCGGGCAGGCGAGGGTGCCGATGTCGACGGCTGGATCGTCGAGAAGCGCGAGCGCCGCTTCGAGCGCCCCGTCAGCAAGCAAGGGCTGGTCGCCCTGCAGATTGATCACGGCGCCATGGCGGCCTTTCGGGTCGAGCGCCCGCAAGGCTTCTCCGATGCGATCGCTGCCGCAGGCGTGTGCGCCGCGCGTAAGCGCCGCTTGTCCGCCGACCGATTCGATGACGCGCGCGATCTCGGGAGAGTCGGTCGCGACCACGACAGGTCCGAGCGCTGCGGCGCGTGCGCGCTCCCAGACATGGACGATCATGGGCCGACCGTCGATTTCAGCGAGCGCCTTGCCGGGCAGACGCGTCGAGCGTAGACGCGCCGGAATGATGACGATCGGCGCGAGCGCCTGCACTGCGCTAATAGGCGTTGCTATCCTCGGCCATCCAGCCCTTTTCGCTCTTCACGAAATGCAGCGTGCCTTCGCTCGTGTGCACTTCGGCCTTGCTGAATGTCCGGTCGTCGTCGAGGCCGAGAAAGGCGCATGTTCCGCGCTCGCGCTCGTCAGCGCATTTGGCTTCGAAACCCTCGGGAAACTGAATTTCAGCCTCATACATCAATTCGTAAGCGTCGACGTTCTCGCGCTTCACTTCGCGACCCTGCACCTTCTTGAAGGAGACGAGCTTGGCGTCGACGCCGTTCTTCTCCAGAAGATTGCGCAAGACTTTCGCGCCGGTGGCGTCGCCGGGCATATGTTCGCCGCAGGCGGAAAGCGTTAGGGCGACCGAGACGCCGGCCACAAGCCCAAGAACAAAGCGGAATCCAGATGCCATCTACTCCTCCAGCGCCACGTTCATCACGGCGCGATGTTATTGGTTACGCTGGTCGTCGCAACGCCCTCGCAACTCCCCATCTGTGAAATTTCATATCAGATAGTTGCATTTTTGTGCAGCCGGAGTAACGTGACTGCGCCAAATGAGTTGCGCGTCTGGCGGCGTCGAAGGGCCTGTAAGAAGACCCATGGCGTGCGTAAGCGTTTGATGCGTATTCGGCACAACTTTGAATACCCTGCGGAGTGCTCAGGTCCGCCGCATCTCCTGGGTCCGTGGGGTTGGCCGACTGGCGGTGGTTGGAGTGGCCTCCTTGAAGCCATCGTCAGTCGGCCGCCTTCCCCAAGGCGGTTTCTTCTCCAGCCAAAAAATATCGGAGCGTCACTGCGGCGACGCTCCTTCTGGCTAGACCAGCGATTGTGACGAACGCCTCGACAGGGCGCGCGCTTTATCTGCGCGCGCTTACTTGATCTTGGTTTCCTTGAATTCCACGTGCTTGCGCACGACGGGATCGTATTTCTTGAAGACGAGCTTTTCCGTCTTGGTGCGCGCGTTCTTCTTGGTCACGTAGAAATAGCCCGTATCCGCCGTGGACAGGAGCTTGATCTTGATCATGGCGGACTTGGCCATCGCTCATCCCAGTCTATCAGAGAAAAGAAATCGTCCCGGTCGCTGAGCGCGCCGGGAGCGAATTGGCCGGCAACATACGTGCGGCGCGAACGATGTCAAGAAGGCGCGCCGGGCCAGCCTGAGTCCAGTGCGATTCGTGCCTCGTCAAGAGGATACGGCAAAGAACAGCCATAATTTTGTTGGTTAATCCACAAGAGAAGCGGCACATGCCGGAGCGACTCCGGCGCAATACTCGGGCGGGGAGAACTATCTCGTAAGTAGCTGGCGCTCGCGCGCGCCGTCGAGCGCAGCGCCTGCATGTATCGACGTGAAGAAGTGCTTCCTTCGCCTTCACGCGAACGCGCTTGGAGTGAGTAGTATGAGCGTAACACTCGAAAAGCGGCGCAAAGTCGCGGAGTTGGAGAATTTTGAACGGCGGATACTCCAAGAGAAGCGGCGCCTCTTAAGAGAGCTCGAAAGCTTGGAGAAGCCCTTCCGCAACATGCGCGCGATGGGCTGGATCAAGGATGTTTCGAGCGACGTCGCTGGCGAGTGGCGCGCGGTCCAGGGCGCCGCGTCATTCAGGGCGCCGATCTGGTTTTATGTCGTCGCCGGGGCCATCCTGCTCGGAGGCGTCGGCGTCGTCGCGACTCTCGCGCTGAGAGGCGCGCCCGCGCCGCGCGCCGATGGCGCGACGCTGCGTCAGGTCGAAACGCCGACCACGCCGGTGCGGATCGAGCCGCCGACGCCGGCGCCCGCGACGGAGGCCGCGCAAGCCGCCGACGTCGCGCCATCCTCGGCGCTTACGGTTAGCGCCCCGCCGGACGCAATTGCGTCTCCCACGCCGTCGACGCCCGACTCCAAGGAGCTGAAAGAGCGGCTTCTGCAGGCGCAGGCCGCGGCGGAGCCCTTGCCGGAGCCGCTGCCGCCACCCCAAAAAACCGACGTTCCCGCCGCCGCGCCGGCGCTCGGCGCGGTGGCGCTTCCGCCGCTTGATGCGGCGCTGCCGAAAACCGCCTTTGACGCCGCGCCGCCGGTCGATACGGCCGCGACGGCGGAGCCGGACGACGAGGCGCCAGCGGCGCGGACCGCGGCGCGCGAACGCCAGCGCGAGGACGAGCCCGCCGACGAAGGTCGCCGCGCAAAATGCTTCGTCAAGATCGATGGACGGGTTCTCTTCGAGCGCAGCTGCCTGCTGCATCAGCCCAGGCGCTCAACGCTGACGCTCAACGCCGGAGACGACGCCGTTGTTCTCACGCAAGATCATGGACGGACGTGGACGGCGAGCCTCGGCGGTCGCAGCCTCGGCAAGGTCTACCGGACGGGCGAATGCTGGGGCAGGCGCCGCCAGGTCTTCATCTGCGCGAAGGGCGCGTGAAGCGCGCCGGGCCTATCGGTTCTTCGCTCGCGTAGAATCATTGGAGGGCGCGGCGCGCTCGCCGGCAATTTTGGATACAATAGCAGCCCTGCCGTTAGCGGCGGGGCTTTTGCGTTTTCTCGAAGCGCGCGGGCTTTCGCTCACGTTCCTTTTTCGCCCGCGGCGGGGCGCGGCGTTCGCCGCCGCTCACGACTTCGAAACGCAAGGCGCCGGCGATCGGCGCCGCCTCGATGAGCCGCACCTCGATGACATCCGCGAGCCGGTAGCTGACGCCAGAGCGCGAGGTGAGCGCATGCGCGGCTTCGTCATAGGCGTAATATTCACGGCCCAGCGTCGCCGCCGGCACAAAGCCGTCGGCGCCTGTTTCGGCGAGGCGCACGAACAGACCGGATCTCGTGACGCCGGAAATGCGCGCCTGAAAGCGCGCGCCGATCTGGTCGGCGAGATGATGCGCGATGAGCCGGTCGACGGTCTCGCGCTCCGCCGCCATGGCGCGCCGTTCGGCGGCCGAGATGCGCGCGGCGATCTCCGCAAGTTCGCCGACCGGCATCTCCGGCAAGGCGCCTTCGCCGAATTTCAGCGCGCGAATGAGCGCGCGATGCACGATCAGATCGGCGTAGCGGCGAATGGGCGAGGTGAAATGCGCGTAGCGACGCAGATTCAGGCCGAAGTGCCCGTAGTTTTCATGGGTATATTCCGCCTGCGCCTGCGTGCGCAGAATGATCTCGTTGACGATGTTCTCATGCTCCAAGCCCTTCACGCGATCGAGGATCACATTGAAATGCGCCGGGCGCAGCGCTTGGCCCTTGGCGAGCTTGACGCCGATCGTCGCCAGGAATTCCGAAAGCGCCGAAATCTTTTCGCGCGAAGGTTCATCATGCGCGCGATAGATCAGCTGCTGGCGATGCTGCTCCAAGGTTTCGGCCGCCGCGACATTCGCCAGAATCATGAATTCTTCGATCAGCCGATGCGCTTCGAGCCGCGGCGGAATGATGACGCGGTCGAAAGAGCCGTCTTTCTTCAATAGAATCTTGCGCTCGGGCAGATCGAGATCGAGCGGCGCGCGTAGATTGCGCGCGTGCTGCAGCGCTTCATGCGCGGCGTAAAGCGTCCGCAGCACCGGGGCGAGCAGCGGCTTCGTTATCTCATCCGTGCGCCCCTCGATCGCGTCCTGCGCCTGCGCATAGGCGAGCTTGGCGTGCGAGCGCATCATCACGCGATGGAAACTATGGTCGATCTTCCTGCCCTTGCTGGTGACGCGCATGCGCACGGCGAGCGCGGGCCGATCTTCATTGGGCCGCAAGGAGCAGAGGTCGTTGGAGATGCGCTCGGGCAGCATCGGCACGACGCGATCCGGGAAATAGACCGAATTGCCGCGCTCCAAGGCGTCGCGGTCGAGCGCCGAGCGCGGCGTCACATAATGCGCGACGTCGGCGATCGCGACGGTAAGGACGAAGCCGCCGTCATTATCCGGCGCGCTGTCGAGCGCGGCGTGCACCGCGTCGTCGTGGTCTTTCGCGTCCGGCGGATCGATGGTGACGAGCGGCAGATCGCGCCAGTCTTCGCGGCCGTGCAGAGACGCGGGCTGCGCGCGCTCGGCCTCCGCCGTCGCCTCGGCGCGAAACACATCCGGAATATCATGCGCGCGCAGCGCGATGAGGCTCACCGCCTTCTCGCCCGTCACTGAGCCAAGCGTTTCGCGCACGCGGGCGCGCGGCGCGCCAAAGCGCGTCTTGCCGAGAAGATCGATCGAGACGAGATCGCCGTGCTTGCCTGCGCCGATGTCGGCCGCGGCGACGGCGAGTTCGCGTCCCGCCTGCTTCTTATCGATCGGCTCGACGCGGCCGGCGCCGTTCGCTTCGATATGCAGCACGCCGAGCACGCGTTGCCGCTGGCGCGACAGGAGTTTGACGACGCGTCCGACATAGGGCGGCTCGTCCGGTCCAGCGTCGCGGTCGGGCTCGGCGCGAACCAGCGCACGATCGCCGACGCCGGGCAGGGGCTCGCCCGGCCGGGCGCGGCGTGGCGCGTGGATGCGGATGCGCGGCGCCGGCCCCAGCTCGTCCTCGTCCCATTCGACCGGCGCCGCGATCATCTCGCCGTCGCGGTCGCGCGCGATGATGTCGACGAGCGCAACCGGCGGCAGCGTCCCCTTGCGGTTCACGCGCTTGCCGCGCTTTTCCAGGAGGCCTTCGTCCGCCATCTCGGCGAGTAGGCGCTTGAGGGCGATGCGGTCGTCGCCGGCGACGCCGAAGGCGCGGGCGATTTCGCGCACGCCGATCTTGCGCGGGCCGCCCGCCTCGGTTTCGCGGGAGATGAAGGCGAGAATGTCTTCGCGGGAGGGCGCGTGTTTTGCCGCGTGTTTTGCTTTGTCGTCTTTCGCCAAGGGCTCGCTCAAAAGAGGCAAGAAAATCGCCGTTCGACGCGGCGGGCGCGCACTTCAACCGGACTCGGCATCACACATATAGGACGCTGGCGACAAAGTTGAAACGCTGCTTCAAGATCGGCGAAATTCGAGAAGGCTTTCCTCTACTTCGCCGCGGCTTTTTTCGTCGCGGTTTTTTTTGCGGGCGCCTTCTTCGCCGCAGGTTTCTTTGCGGCCGTTCCGGCGACCTTTACGGGCTGGGATTCATCAAAAGGCGTCTCATCGCTGTCTTCGATTTTCTTCTTTGCATTGGTCGGCGCTTTCTTACTGGGCGCTTTCTTGGCAGGCGCTTTTTTTGCCGATTTCTTCGGCGCGCCGCCCTTGGCTTCGATCAGTCGCAGGGCCTCTTCGAGAGTCACGTCCTCGGCCGAAGCGCCCTTGGCCAGCGTCGCGTTGATCTTGCCCCAATTGACGTAAGGGCCGAAGCGACCGGGGCGCACCGTGACCTTGCCGCCCTCTGGATGGTCGCCGAGCGCGCGTCCGCCGGCCGACTCGCCGCCGCCAGCGGCTTTCGCCGCGAGCAGCGCCAGCCCCTCTTCGAGCGTCAACGCCGCGGGGTCGTTGCCCTTCGGGATCGTCGCATTGACCTTGCCCCAGTTCACATACGGACCGAAACGGCCGGCCTTGACGGTCACCGATCCGCCTTGAGGGTGATCGCCCAGCACGCGCGCCGGCTCCGCCGGGCCGCGCGAGAAACGGGAGCCGCCGCCGCCCGACTCCTTTTGCACGATGAGATCGATGGCGCGGTTTGCGCCAATGCTCAGCACGTCGTCGTCGCGGCCGATATTGGCGTAGGTCTTGCCGTGCTGGACATAGGGCCCGAAGCGCCCGATGCCGGCGACGATCGGATCGCCGCTCGTCGGATGTTTCGCGACTTCGCGCGGCAGCGCGAGCAGGGCGATGGCCTGCATCAGCGTCAGATCGTCAGGCCTGATGTTCTTGGGGAGCGATCCGCGCTTGGGCTTTTCGCCGCCTTCCTCCTGCTCGCCCTCCTGCACATAGGCGCCGAAACGGCCGTCCCGCAGCGTGACTTCGGCGCCAGTCTCGGGATTGACGCCCAGGACCTTGACGCCCGGCCGCGCCGCGTCAGCGGCGTCGCCCGTCGGCGGCGACAGGGTGCGCGTGTAGCGGCATTCGGGATAGTTGGAGCAGCCGACGAAGGCGCCGAATTTGCCGACCTTCAGCGAGAGCTGGCCGGCGTTGCACGCCGGACAAAGCCGCGGATCGCTTCCGTCCTCCTTCGGCGGGAACACATGCGGGCCCAGCAGCTCGTTGAGGCTGTCGAGCACCTCGCTGACCCGCAGATCCTTGGTGCCGTCGACGGCCGCCGAGAAGTCGGCCCAGAAGTCGCGCAGCACCTGTTTCCAGTCTATCTCATTATTGGAGACGAGATCGAGCTTTTCTTCGAGGTCGGCGGTGAAGTCGAATTCGACGTAGCGCGAGAAGAAGCTTTCGAGGAAGGCGACAACGAGCCGTCCCTTGTCCTCGGGCACCAGGCGCTTCTTGTCGATCCGCACATAGTCGCGGTCGCGCAGCACGGCGAGCGTCGAGGCGTAGGTCGAGGGGCGCCCGATGCCGAGCTCCTCCATGCGCTTGACGAGCGTCGCTTCAGTGAAGCGCGGCGGCGGCTCCGTGAAATGCTGGGTGGCGTCGATTTTTTCGCGCGTGCATGGCTCACCCTGCGCCATCGCCGGCAGGCGACCGCCGTCCTCGTCCTCTCCGTCGTCGCGGCCTTCCTGATAGAGCTCAAGGAAGCCTGGGAAGCGAATGACCTGACCCGTCGCGCGCAGCTCCAACGCGCGGGCTCCGGCTTTTCTGGCGTCGGTCGCTTCCGCTCCGACACGGGCGTCGATGTCGACGGTGGTTCGCTCCATCTCGGCCGATTCCATCTGGCTGGCGATGGTGCGCGTCCAGATCAGCTCATAGAGCTTGGCCTGTTCGGGTTCGAGATATTTGGCCACTTCCTTGGGCAATCGCGCCGGGTCGGTCGGGCGGATCGCCTCATGGGCTTCCTGCGCGTTCTTGGCCTTCGTCGTATATTTGCGCGGAACCTTGGGAACGAAACGGTCGCCATAGGTCTTTCCAATCACGCCGCGCACGCTGGCGACCGCCTCGGGCGCCATGTCGACGCCGTCGGTTCGCATATAAGTAATGAGACCCGCCGTCTCGCCGCCGATGTCGACGCCTTCGTAGAGCCGCTGGGCGATGCGCATGGTGATCGCCGGCGCGAGCCCGAGCTTTCGCGAGGCCTCCTGCTGCAAGGTGGAGGTCGTGAAGGGCGCGTAAGGGTGGCGCTTGACGGGTTTCGCTTCGACCGAGCGCACGACAAAGGCGGCTGTCTCCAGCGCCTTCTTGAAGTCCTCGGCCTCCTGGCCCGCGCCGATGTCGAGCCGCGAAATCTTCTTGCCGTCGGCGCCGACCAGTCGCGCCGTGAAGGGTTCGCCCGCCTTGGTCTTCAGATGGGCGACGAGCGACCAATATTCGCGCGCGACGAATTTCTCGATTTCGAGCTCGCGGTCGCAGACGAGGCGAAGCGCGACGGACTGCACGCGGCCGGCCGAACGGGCGCCGGGGAGCTTGCGCCACAGCACCGGCGACAGGGTGAAGCCCACGAGATAGTCGAGCGCGCGGCGCGCGAGATAGGCGTCGACCAGCGCCTGATCGATCTGGCGCGGATGCGCCATCGCCTCTTGGATCGCGTTTTTGGTGACCGCATTGAAGACGACGCGCTCGATCTTCTTATCCTTGAGCACGCGCTTCTTGTTCAAAATGTCGAGCAAATGCCATGAGATGGCTTCTCCCTCACGGTCGGGGTCGGTCGCGAGGATGACTTTGTCGGCGCCCTTCACCGCCTCGGCGATGGCGGCGACGCGCTTTGCGCCCTTGGCGTCCATTTCCCAGACCATGAGAAAATCCTGGTCGGGGTCGACCGATCCGTCCTTGGCGGGAAGGTCGCGAACATGGCCGTAGCAGGCCAACACATTGAAATTCTTGCCTAAATATTTGTTTATCGTTTGCGCTTTGGCCGCCGATTCGACGATAACGACATTCATTTCGTGATTATTCCAGGTGGCGCGCCGGCTTGGCGAGCGGCGGAAGATGGTCAAAATGGGCGCCCCCTGTCAAATTGGCTAGCCCGGGGGCCTGAAGGAAAGCTGCGCCATGGAAAAGCCGATTAGGTCCCTGTCGGCCGCAGTCGAGGCGGCGAATGCCGCCCCTCGGGCCAAGCGCTCGAGCTACCCCGACCCGTTCGCGGCGCGGGTTCGAGGACGCGAGAAGCGGTCGCTTGGCGACCTTTTTGGCCTGACCAATTTTGGCGTCAATCTCACGACGCTCGCCCCCGGCGCGCAGTCGGCGCTGAAGCATCGCCACAGCCGGCAGGACGAATTCGTCTTTATCCTGGAGGGAGCGCCGACGCTGCTGCGCGACGATGACGAGATCCTCCTGCGCGCCGGCATGTGCGCGGGATTTCCGGCGCGAGGGCCGGCCCACTGCCTTGTCAACAGAACCGAGCGCGACGTCGTCTACCTGGAAATCGGCGACCGGTCGGCCGGCGACGCGGCGAGCTATCCCGACGACGACCTCGCCGCGGCGCTCGGCCCGGACGGCCACTGGATCATGACGCATAAGGACGGCCGTCCCTATTGACGCGCGTATTCGCGCGACCTGGCTCGCGCGACGTAGCTCGCCGACTTGGCTTGCTCGCCATGACGCCGTCCTGTATGAGCGAGCCCACGCGGCGCACGCCGTGCTAAGGCCTCGTGGCGGAGTGGCTACGCAGAGGACTGCAAATCCTTGTACGGGGGTTCGATTCCCTCCGAGGCCTCGCCTTTCTCACGCGAGAAATGGGCGCCGTCAATTTGAAGGCGCGCGCTTAACGATAGCGCAGATGAAGCGGACCGCGCGGCCCACAGGCGCCGCATTCGGATTCGTTTTCTCCGCAGTTGCGCTATAGTTCGGGGCGACGTCACCATCGAAGAGGGTAACAATGCTGAATGCGTTGATTGCGGATGCGCAGGCGCGGCTGGACCAGGCGCGCCGCGAGTTGAAGTCCGCCGTTCTTGATTTCGACGTCTCGGATGACAGGCTCCTGGAACTGCGGGCCTCGGCGCGCCGCGTCTATGATGAACTCAGCGCGCTTGATCGCAAAAAGCTGAAGAGAGGGATTTTCGGCTTTTTGAAATTCTGGTGACCGCTATGCGGCGCGTCGGCTCTTTCGCCCGCCGACGCGCGCTCCATAATTAATTTAGGAGCGCGCGTTTATCGCGCCGCAGAACGAGGTCGCCAAATGATTAGTCCTGAAACGCCTCCTGGCGCCGAGGTAGTTTGCGTAGACGCGACTGCGGGCCCCTATGGCCATTGCGAGGGCTTGGCCCGTGGCGTGATTTACACGGTCGCGCGGATCGCCCGCGGCATCGATGGCGGTCACGTCGTCATTCTTGGGGAAGTGTCGCCCTGGCGAACTTATGCGCCTCCCTGGGGCGTCGTCGAGGTTGGTTTCGAGCTTCGCCGCTTTCGCTATCTCGATATCCCTGACGAATTGACAAGGCTTCTGCACGAAACGCAGTTGGAGGAGGTTTAACCTTCTCGCGTCATTGCGCCGCCGGTCCGTCCTGCGGCGGCGGATCCAGTCGCGGCAGCAGCGGAGCGGCCGCGTCCGAGCGGCGGATGAAGGCTTGCGCGTCCAGCCCCAACGCAAGTTCGTCCCAGGGGCCGGAGAGGTCGAGGGCGATGCTTGGCGCCGACTCGGTGGCCTGGCCGGCGCTGTCGGCTTCGCGCGCAACGGCTCTGACCGAGAGACTGCGCTCCGGGAGGCGCGCCGAGCCGTTGAAGGCAAGCGTAAACCCAGATCCTCGCGCGGCGCCTTTGGCGATGTCGGCGACGCCGTTTTCTATCTTTACGGTGGCGCTCGCGGCGTCGAGCGTCGAGCGGCCCGAGCGGATGTCGACGGCGCTCGATAACGGCCGCGTCTCCAATCGGCGCAGCGCTTTCTCGAGATCGACGCCGGATATCTCTCCGTCGACGAGAGCGACGCTGGCGCGCCCGTTCAGGCTCTGCATCAGCGTGGCCATCCGGTCGCCCACGCCGTCGACCGCGAGAGTCGCGTTAAGCGCTCCCGCCAGTACAGGTTTTCCAAAAGCATCCCAGAGCAGCGGGCCTGCTTCGACCGCCGTCGTCTGCGCATCGGCGCGCAGCGCCAGCCCGTCGGGCGAAGGCGCGATCGAGGCCCGAACCTTGAGTCCGCCGCGATAGGCGTGCGCCTGGGTTATCGCGAACTCCGCGGCGCCGTCGCGTAAAGTGACTTCGATCGCGGCGTCTTCGACCTTGAGCCGGCCAAGTCTGGCGTGGCCGACGGTAAGATGCAGATCGACGTCCGCGCCGGAGAGGTCCGGCAGATTGAACGGCTGATCGCTCCACTGTCCGTTCGCGGCGATAAGCGGCGGCGCGTCGGCGAGAAACGGTCGCAGGGAGAGGAATTGGCTTTGGAGCGCCGCGGTCAGCGTCGGCCGGCCATCCTCTTTCTGCAGGTCGATATCGCCGTGAAATTCGTTTCCGTCGACAAATAGATGTGCGCCCTTGAAGTGCGCCTCTCCGGGCGCGAGCGTCGCTTGCGCGGAGAATTGCGCGTCAGCGAAGGGGCCGGGTAGGGGCGCGGCGACGCCGAAGAGCTGTAGCGTCTGTTGCGCCGAAGGCGCACTGGCCGCTGCGCGCCCCTCAAAGCGGGCGTTGGCTCCGAGTTGTCCCACGCCTTGCGCTTCAGCCCGAAGGCTCTTGCCGTCAAGCCGGCCCGTCACAACGGAGGGCTCTCCGCGCAACAACGCTCCCGGACGCGCGACCCATAAGATCGCCTCGAGCCGTTCGCCGTTGAAATCGAACGCGCCGGTCAGGGCCGCCGCCTCGCCGATGCGGCGCCATTCAAAATTCGCGTTGATTCGCTCCAGCGCATAGACGCGGCTGCGGTAGGTGATCCGTGCGTCGCCGTCGACGACCGACACAACGCCAAACCGCACGTTATCGGCCGCCGCGGCTTCGAGCGTCGCCGGCTTTGCGGCGGCCGCTCGGGCGGCTGCGCCGGGCGCGCCGGCCGGCTTTCTGTCAAGATCGATGTGGGCGCGCGGCCGTACGAGCTTCACCGACGCGACTCTGAGGCGCCCCGCGATCAGCGGCAGAACGTCGACGTCGCCGCGCAGCTCACTTGACTCGATGAGCAGCGCGCCATTGCGGTCGGCGAAGGCGACGCCTTCGACCGCGATGCTTGGACGCGGAAAGAGCGAGAAGCTCGTTCGGCCGCGCGCGGCGACATAAAGCCCCGAAGAGCCTTGGAGCTGATCGGCGACGGCGTCCATGAGAGCGCCGGGCGAGAACAGCCACGGCGCAACAACGGCGGCGATCGCCGCCAGGACTGCCCCCGCCGCCAAGGCCGTCGCCAGCAGCCGAAGCGCAGCGCCTGAAGGGCGGCGCGCTCTCAGCGATGTGGAGGGCTTGTCGGTTATGGCGGAGGGCTGCAGCCGCGTGCTCCTGAAGCGAGTCTTGAGACGTCGCTTGTCGCGGCCAAGGGCGGCGATATAGTGGCGAAACGCCGAGCCTAGCGCTCTTCGGCGCGCGACAGTTCGCTGCGGAGCGCGGTCAGGATCTCTTCGACGTAGAACGGTTTTTCGACCATGGCGTGCTCAAGATGCGCCTCGGGCAGACCTGCGCGCCCGCACCCCGTCGTGAAAATGAAGGGGCAGCCGCGGGCGGCGAGCGCATCGGCGACCGGATCGATCTTTTCGTGGCCGATATTGACGTCGAGCAAGGCCAAATCGACTCCGTCCTCGCGGGATAGCCGCACCGCTTCGTCGACGCTGCGCGCCATCCCCGCGATAACTAAGCCGAATTCCGCGAGCGTCTCTTCCAGCGCCAGCGCGATATAGGGATCGTCTTCGACAATCAGCAGCCTTCGCCCGAGCAAAGGATCGCGCGTGCGCTGGGAATCATCGCTTGGAGCGGCCGAAGAAGAAAGGCCGGAGCTGGAAACCGACATGGATAAATGGTGGGGCGGAATGCCGCAGTTGTCTAGCTTTCGGGCGGCTTTTGCAGCGAATTTGCTGCGAACATGGCGAACGCCGCCCAGACGGCGAGAGCGCACCAGCTCAGGATCGTCAGCCCGCCGCCGATCGGCGCGGCGAGAGGAAACAGCTTCCCCGATAAAAAGACTCGGGCCGCAAGGTCGCCCGCGAACAGCGTGACCCCCGCCTGGAGCGCCAGCGCGATAGCGGCGAGCCAATTCGCCTTTGGCCGCAGCGTCGTGCGCATAAGCGCCGCAAGGCCGACGCCGGCGGCGGCGTGGATCATGAGAAATTGGCTTGCGGTCGCGAGAAAGGGACTCGCGTCGGCATGGGCCGCGGCGGCGGCGAGAGACACGCCGGCCGCTCCTTGAAGAGCGGCGATGGTCGCGATGGCGAACGACAGTCTCAATGGCAAACTCCGTTTCGCGCTCCGCTGGACGGCGTTCTCAGCCTTAAGGAGAGTCGCAGGCGTCATCGCCCAATTATAGACCTCGAGCAGACTCGACCAGCGTTCTTCATGAGCATCGACCCGGTCAGTCGTCGTGCCGCAGACGGATTGACATCTGTGTCCAGGCTTTCGTTTCACACTGCGACGGTCAAGAGAAAAACGTCTCTGCACGAAAGGTGAGATGAGCGTTATCGACGGCGCGAGCGCACAGCGGCCCCGCTCGGCGGCGACATAAGGCGGCGCTCTCGCAAAGCAGGCCGCGCTTTCCTATATTGCCGCATGAAAGTTTGCGGGAGAGAAGAATGAGCGCAATGGGCGTCGTGATTTGTCTGGCGATCGCCGCCTCCGCCGGCCTTGGCGTGTATCTGCGCATGCGGCAGATGGCGACGGTAGACGCCCATCGCGATCAGGTGCCGGCGGATTTCGCGCAGGAAGTCACGCTCGACGATCATCGCCGCGCCGCCGAATATACGATCGCAAAAACAGAATTTTCTGTCGCGGAAATGATTTTCGACGCCGCGATTTCTATCGCCTGGCTGGCGCTGGGGCTCGCGCCGCTTTATGCGGCGATCGCCGCCTTCGTCGAACCTGGCCTTGTTCGCAGCGTTCTTTTCGTTCTCGTCTTTGGCCTGATCGGCAATTTGATTGACATGCCGTTCGCCGCAGCGCGCGCCTTCTGGCTCGAAGAAAGGTTCGGATTCAATCGGCTGACGCTGCAAAAGTTTCTCGTCGACCAAGCAAAGTCCGGCGCGCTGGAACTCGCCATTTCGACGCCCTTGCTCTTCGGCATGTTCTGGCTTCTGGGCGCCGCGCCCGACACATGGTGGCTTATCGCCTATGTCGCCTTCATCGCCATCGCGATAGCGATGACGGTGCTATATCCGACTCTCATCGCGCCGCTCTTTAATAAATTTTCGCCCCTTGAAGACGGCGCCATGAAGCAACGTATGGAGGCGCTGCTCTCCAGATGCGGCTTCGAGTCGAAAGGCCTCTTTGTGATGGACGCCTCAACGCGCTCCACGCATGGCAACGCTTATTTCAGCGGCTTCGGCAAGGCCAAACGCATCGTATTTTTCGACACGCTGCTCGAGAAACATTCGCCTGACGAGATCGAATCGATTCTCGCGCACGAACTCGGCCATTTCAAATTCGGCCATGTGCGGCAGATGCTGATGCTGGCGGCCGCGATCACCTTCGTCGGCTTCGCGGTGCTGTGGTGGGCCTTCGGCTCGGATGTCTTTGCCGGCTGGTTCGGCCTGCCGAACGACCCCGGCGTCGTGCTCGTCGCGCTGCTGCTTGCGCGAGAGCCGATCTCGCATGTCCTGTCGCCCTTGCTCGCGTGGCGGTCGCGCCGGGCGGAGTTCGAAGCCGACGCCTTCGCCCGCGATATCGTCGGCAAGGAGCCGATGATCTCGGCCCTGACGCGGCTGACGCGCGACAACCTCGCAACGCTGACGCCCGACCCGCTCTACGCAACCTTCTATTTCTCGCATCCGCCCGTGCCGGTGCGGGTCGCGCACCTGCGCGCCGCGGCGTAGCGAGCGCGACGCCCGTCGGCCGCGACTTCGTCGCGGCGGCGATCCCTTCGTTGTGATCGATCACCGCGATAACGCCGTCGCAGGGAACGACGACTGACCTGTCGGGCGGCTCGGCGCGATGGCGTTGCGATGCGGTTGGTGAGAAGCCAATCGCGCAAAGCGCTTACGGTGACCGCATCGTCAATTTGGCGGGATTGATCTTTGGGAGATCAGCGCCTGTAAAGACCAAGGCGCGGAGAGCCGAGCTTGCCGGCGGTCTATGCCCGTGCGAATGAAAGAATCGCCGATGGCGGTCGCCGAGGTGGAACCAAGAGGTCGGAGCGTGAAGGCTTCTCGACGCGAGTTCGCCAAATTGGTCACCGCGAGCGGCATTGCGCTCAGCCTGTCGCGTCTCGCCCTAGCGAATGAACCTGGATTCGCCGCACGCGAGACGCTGCCCGGAAGACAACGCTGGAATCCGGCCGCCACGGGCGCGGGTCGGATTGACGGAGTCGCCAAGGTCACAGGAGCGAAGCTGTACGCGTCCGATTTCCGCGCCGCGGATCTCCCGGGATGGCCGGCGCATACCGCGCACGCCATGCTCATCCGGACGGCGAACGCCACGCACATATACGAAGGCCTCGACCTCGCGCGCTTGAGCGGCTTGCTGAAGCCTTCCGTGGTCGTTACCGCGACTGATCTCGCGCGCATCGGCGTCCGCGTTCCCAAATTCTATTCCGGCGACCTGTTCTGCCCGATTGGCAAGACGCCATTGTACCTCGGTCAGCCGGCGGCTCTGTTGATTTATGAAAGCTTCGACGCTTTCGATCAGGCGCGGCTCGCGTTACGCAATGAAGCGCTCCTGAAATTTGGCGCCGAAACCGGTCCCGTCGTCGAGCGCGATTACGGCGCGTTCCGTTTCACGCGCATCGCCGGCGCAACGCCCGACGCGCCCGACGTGTGCTCGCCGGTCAAGGATGGGTGGGTCAGTCCGGGGTTCTTTCAAGATGGGGGCCGACCAATATGGGCGCGGCTCCCCGTGCCGACGGGGGCCGCCTATGTTAAAACGGCAGACTACGGCGAGCAGATCCGCGCCGAACTAGACGCCAACGCTCCAAGCTTTCTCGTTCTCGACCGCGCATTCGAGACCCAATCCGTTGATCCAATGTTTCTCGAGCCGGAATGCGGTCTCGCTTGGTACGACGCCGATCGCAAAAACCTGGAGCTCGTGCTCGGCGTGCAGTCGCCGTACGACTCCGCAACTTCAGTCGCAACTCTTCTGGGCAACGCCCGCGCAAGCTTCAAGCCGGCGCACATCAATGCGCATTTCGCCTATATGGGCGGCGGATTTGGCGGGCGCGATCATACGCCGTTCCCGCTTTACGTCGCGCTGGCGGCGATGTTCCTTCCCCGTCGCCCCGTGCGGCTCGCCCAAGATCGCTATCAGCAGTTCCAGGGGGGAATTAAGCGGCATGCGTTCAAAATGCGCACGCGCATCGGCGTTGATCGAGCGACAGGCAAAATTTCCGCATTCGCCGCTGACCATGAGCTGGATGGCGGCGGCCTCGCCAATTATTCGGCCAGCGTGGCGGCGGTTTCCGCAAACGCCGCGATAGGCATCTACGATGTTCCAAAAGTCGACGTCACCACCGTCGCGCTGCATTCACGCGGCGTGACGGCAGGGTCGATGCGGGGCTATGGCACGCTGCAGACGATGACGGCGCTGGAAGTGTTGATTGACGAGGCGGCGTCGACGCTGGCGATCGATCCGATCGAATTCCGCCGACGCAACGCGTTGAAGACCGGCGGTCGGACAATGGCGGGGAACACGTATGACGTCGTGGTTCGCACGCCCGAGATCCTGGACCGACTGGAACAGCATGCGATCTGGCGACACCGCGCCGAAGAGAAGGCGCGTGGACGGCGCGCAGGGAGCGTTGTCGGCACGGGCGTGGCTTGCGTCACCAAGGATTACGGCAGTGGAGCCGACACTTCATTGTCGTCGGTGGACATTGACCCAGAGGGTCGGATCTCGATCCACTGCGATCACGTCGAGATGGGGAACGGCATAGGGACGGCGCTTGCGAACCGGGTCGCGGCCCATCTCGGCGCCGTCGCCGACGAAGTCGCCGTCGCGGAAGTCGACCGCTTCGCCGCGCTCGGGCTCGTCACCTCCGGCGACCCTTATACGATGGACCAGGCGACGCAGGACGCCGCGCAACGCGATCCGCGCTGGGTTCCGGCGATCAGTTCGCCAACCAGTTCCTCGATTGGCGCACACGTCGGGACTCATTCGGCGTCCGAAGCGGCCCGCGTCATATATCGGTTCGGCTTGTGGCCCGCGGCGCTCGAACTGTGGGGACTCGCGCCAAACGATCCGAGAGCCGCGAAATGGGACGCGGCGCGTTGGGAGCGGGGACGGCTCACGATGCCAGAGTTGAGACCCTTGTCGCTGTCGGAGATCGCCGCAAGGGCTCATGCGCGCAAAGGCGTGACAGCGGCGATGGCGCACAGCTTCTCGCGCTGGTCATGGTCGAAAGCGACCTTTGCGATCGGCGGAGAACCGTGGACGGCGGACATTGATGCGCTGGCCGTGCGAAAAAGCTCAGGAAAATTCGTTCGCTTAGATCGCGTCGACGTCAAATACCCGCCCACCGTGTTCAACCGGATCGGGACCTCCTACACATCGCTGTGCGGCGCGCTGGTCCGTGTCGAGATCGAGCGCGCCACCGGCGCCTTGCGCATCGACAGGGCATATACTGTCCTCGAATGCGGTCGCGCGCTGACGCCCGAAATCGTGCTTGGCCAGGCGCAGGGCGGGTTCGCGATGGGCGTCGGCTACGCGCTCCTCGAATCGCTGCCGCTTTATGAAGATGGACCCGGCAATGGGCAGTGGAATCTCGGGCAATATTTGATCGCGCGCGGGTCGGACCTGCCTTTGCAGGGACTCGAGGTCGACGTGTTGCCCCCGCTGCCGAACGATCCGCCAAAAGGCATGGCTGAGGTCGTCATGATTCCCATCGTTCCCGCGTTGTTGAACGCGATCTTCGACGCGACCGGGCGTCGGTTCCATGCCTTGCCGGTGACTCAACAAATGCTCAAGGGAGCGCTCGCGTGACGACTGTGCGCATGAAGATCAATGGGCGCGCATATGGCCCGGTGACGGTGCGCGACGAGCTGACCATGAATGACTTCTTGCGCGAGCGCCTCGGACTCACCGGCACCAAATTTGGCTGCGGCGCCGGGCAGTGCCTCAGTTGCGCAGTGATCATCGACGATCCGGACGGGACGAGCCACACCAGCCCAACCTGCATCGTTCCGGCGGCGAGCTTCAACGGGAAATCCATTCGGACCGTGGAAGGCCATGCGACGAACGGCGAGCTCACTGCGCTGCAAAGATCGTTCATCGACCATTTCGCGTTCCAATGCGGCTATTGCACAGCCGGCTTCTTGAACGAGGGACAGGTTCTGCTCGAGCGTTTGGCGAAGACGCCGGTGGCGCGCGACGATCTCGAGAAAACGATCGCTGACGCGTTTGACGGGCATCTGTGCCGGTGCACGGGCTACATCAAATATCACGAGGCGGTGCGCGACGTCGTTCTCGCCGATCCGGGACGATATTTGACGTAGCGAAACGGCGTTTCGCAGGAGTGCGGTGCAGGAGGGGGACCGAAGATGAAATTTGCGGTTCTCGCAGGGGTCGTGGGGCTGACGACATGCGTGACGTGCGACAGCCGATCGGCGACGCTCGCGACTCCAGAAACATTTGCCGGCATCGGCGACGCCGCGACGCGGTCCGCGGCTTTGTTTACCGAGCTTGGCAAAGTCCTGACCAACCCGCGCTGCGTCAATTGCCATCCCGCCGGCGATCGCCCGCATCAGGGTGAACTGGGCCGGAGTCACCAGCCGCCGGTCGAGCGGGGACCGGATGGCCGAGGGGTCACGGCGATGCGCTGTCCGATCTGCCATCAGGACGCCAATTTTGATCCCGGCCGCGTTCCCGGTCACCACGAATGGCGTCTCGCGCCGCGTGAAATGGGCTGGGAAGGCAAATCGCTCGGTGAGATCTGTGCGCAGATCAAGGATCAGGCGCGCAATGGCGGCCGTTCGCTGGACGCGCTTGCACGTCACATTGGCGGCGACACGCTCGTAGGCTGGGCTTGGTCGCCCGGATTTGGCCGCCGGCCCGCGCCGGGAACGCAGAAGGAGGCGGGCGCGCTCGTCGAAGCTTGGATCAACACCGGGGCAGTGTGCCCGAAATAGCGGAGGACATGCGAACCCTGTGCGCCTTCCGGCGGTGATCGCACGACGCCCCGGATCTATCGTCGACACAGTTGCCCGTCCGCGCAGCGCCTTTGCGGTCCTCATCTCATTGGAGAGTCTCATGATGCCCACCACGCTCACGACACGCCGTCTCTGCACGCTGCTGTCGTCGGTTGTCGTCTTTGGATTATCGGCTTCGCCCGCGCGCGCGACGGAGTCGCCAAGCTACTTTACAGGACTTGTCGGCGTCGAGACGGCCAGCCCCGCCGACATCGCCAACAAAAATATACTGCAGCTGAATACGACGATGTTCCAGCTGTATGGCGACGCCGCACAGATCTTCAAGAAAAACATCCTCGCGAAGCATCCGGTCATTCTCGGACTGTTTTCCGGCGCCGGAGGGCGGTTTATCCTTTATCGTCCCGGCATGGCGCCGATTGAGGCGCCGCAGGCGCCGATCGTCTATCAGTTGCTGAAATCGGTTGGCCACAGCACCATGGCGTTGGCCGAAGTCGTCGTTCCGTATCTGAACAGTCCCAAGGACACGACATGGCGCGCCGCGTTGGCGGCGTATAGGAGCCGCATGCAATCCGCGCTCGACACGCTTGACGCGAGCGGAATGCAAAAAGACTGGCGAACAAACAATCGAAGCATTCTGCGAAACAATATCGCCTTCATGGACGAGTGCCTGAAGAACAATGCGATCTCGGCGGAAGGCCTGCAAAAATTCGCCAAAACGCAGTCGCCGCTGCTGAAGAAAAATATCGCTTGGGCGGCGCAGACCCAGGTCGCCCATTGGATGGATGTCATCGGCGGTTGGAAAGAGATGCTTGGCGCCGACTGGGACAAAACCTATGCGGCCAGCAATACGATCTATGTCGCCCGCCAGAACAATGTCCTGTTCAGCGTGCTCGCGCAATTCTTCGGGCCTGACGCCATCAATGATCGCTTGATGCTGATCGAGACGATCTCATTCACCACGACGCCCGACGATATGCTGGAGTCGCTGACGCGCATCATCGCCGACCGATCGGTGGGCGCCGCTTTCTTTGGCGACTACCATCTCATGGATTTCGAATTGATGGGCGGAGACGCACGGCAAGCGATCATCGACGAAGACGCGAAGCGCAAGATGAATGTGGTGCTGCCGCCGCAAGTGCCGTTCGGCTCGCGTCAATGGCCGACGCTGATCACGCCGGGGCCCGGCGCTAAGAGCTTGAGCGATCTTCCGTGAACCTGAACCCCGCAGCCGCGATCACGGCGCGGAAGGCTCCTGAGTTTGGCCTTCTCGTCGGAGTTGCGCTTCTTTTTGCCGCCCTGCTTCCGCTCGAGAGCAGTGCGCAAGATCGCATTGACCCCGTCACGGGCTTCGCGCGCGAAGCGATTCACACCGCCGCCTGGCCCGCCGGCAAAAATGTCGCGGTGAGCTTTGCGTTCTTCGTGGAGGAGTTCGGCTTCGGCCAAGGTCCGATCTTTCGTCCAGATCTTGCGTCGCGCAAGCCTGACCTCGTGAACGAGGCGTTCCGTCAATATGCGATCGACTGGGGCGTTGTCCGCGTCGGTCGGCTATTTCAAGAACTCAATGTGCCGCTCACCATCGTGGTGAATGCGGAATTTTTCGGCAGGCGCCCATCGGTATGGAAGGAGTTCCGTTCGATGCTGCCGAACGCGCCCATCGTCGCGCACGGCATGAACAATACGAGCCGCATGTTGCCGCTCCGGAGTGGGATCGCTGCGCAGAAGGCCTACATTCGCCGCACATTGGATATCATCGCCGAAGCGACCGGCGTCAGGCCGACGGGCTGGTCGAGTCCGAGCGTCTATTCCAATGGCGACACGATGCGGGCGATGGCCGCAGAAGGCGTCGCCTACACGCTCGACCAGATGGATTCGGATGTCATTTCGCGTTTGAAGACGCCGGACGGTTCGCTCATCCTGCTGCCCTATCCGACCGTAACCGTCGATATGGGGCAATATCTGGCGCGGCTGAAAACGACCCGTGAGATCGAGACGCTCTGGTTAGATTATGTTTCGGAGCTGGCTATTGAGGCTCGCGCCAACCCGGCGCGAGGCGCCACGACTGTGGTCATCGGGATTCATCCCTTTGTCGTCGGCACGCCTGACGGAGCCCTCGCGCTGCGGCGCGTTCTTTTGCGCCTGAAGGCGGACGACGCTGTATGGCTGGCCGACGCCGACGCCATTTTGAAGGCGGCTGGCCTGAAATGAGCGAAGACCGTGGGTTCGGGCGGCTTTCACGCGTATTCGCTCGCTTGATCCCGACCAATCGTCGGGAACAGGCCGCTACGCCGTTTGGCGCGCCCAAGGGGATTCGAACCCCTGTTTTCGCCGTGAAAGGGCGACGTCCTAGGCCTCTAGACGATGGGCGCGGCTGCGCGGCCGCATTGCGGCGGCGCGAGGGCGTGTATAGAGGCGCGGGCGGCGCAAGACAAGGCCGGCTGCGGCGCCAGATCGCCGCGCATGGCGCCGTGTTTGCGCGCCTTCGGGCGAGGCCCTAAAGCATCGCAGCTATGCTCACGATCAACGATCTCGTCTACCGGCTCGGCGGCCGGCTGCTGTTCGACCACGCCGGGGTGTTCCTCCCCGGACGCTCCCGCGCAGGCTTCGTCGGCCGTAACGGCGCCGGCAAGACCACGCTGTTCCGGCTGATCAGCGGCGAAATCGCCCCCGAAAGCGGCGCGATCTCGATTCCCGCCCGCACAAGGCTCGGGCGCGTCGAGCAGGAGGCGCCGGGCGGTCCGACCGCGCTGATCGACTTCGTGCTGGCGGCGGACCTTGAGCGCGCCGACCTGCTGACGCGGGCCGAGGCCGCGCATGATGCGCACGACATCGCCGACATTCAGACGCGGCTCGCCGACATCGACGCCCATTCGGCGCCCGCCCGCGCCGCCGCCATCCTGCACGGGCTGGGCTTCGACGCCGCGGCGCAGCGCCGGCCGCTGTCGGAATTCTCCGGCGGCTGGCGCATGCGCGTCGCGCTGGCGGCGGTGCTGTTCGCGCGGCCCGACCTGCTGCTCCTCGACGAGCCGACCAACTATCTCGATCTCGAAGGCACGCTGTGGCTGGTCGATTACCTGTCGCGCTATCCGGCGAGCGTGATCGTCATCAGCCATGACCGCGATCTGCTCGACGACGTCGCCACTCATATTCTGCACCTCGAACGCGGCAAGCTGACGCTCTATAAGGGCGACTACTCTTCCTTCGAAAAACAGCGGCGCGAGGCGCAGCTCCTGGCAGTCAAGGGCGCCAAGAAGCAGGAAGAGCAGCGCAAGCATCTGCAGGCCTTCGTCGACCGCTTCCGCTCCAAGGCGACGAAGGCGCGCCAGGCGCAGTCGCGCTTGAAGCTCCTCGCCAAGATGGAGCCTGTCGCGGCGATCGTCGACGATTCGGTCCTGCCGATTCATCTGCCCTCGCCCGAGAAGCCGCTGTCGCCGCCGATCATCGCGCTGGAGAAAGCCGCGGTCGGCTATGGCGATCGAATCGTGCTGTCGCGGCTCACGCTGTCGATCTCCAACGACGATCGCATCGGCCTGCTCGGCGCCAATGGCAATGGCAAGTCGACCTTCGCCAAATTGCTCGGCGGGCGGCTGGCGGCCTGCGCCGGGGAGATGGTGCGCGCGGCGAAGCTGGAGGCGGGATTTTTCGCGCAGCATCAGGTCGATGATCTGAATGAGGGCGAGACGCCTTACGCCGTCTTCGCGCGGCTGATGCCGGGCGCCCCCGAGGCGCGCATTCGCGGTCGCGCGGCGCGGACCGGATTTTCCGGCGCGCGCGCCGAAACCGTCATCGCCAAGCTATCGGGAGGCGAAAAGGCGCGACTGCTGCTCGGCGTCGCCACCTTCAACGCGCCGCATCTTTTGATCCTCGACGAGCCGACGAACCATCTCGACATCGACAGCCGCGCCGCGCTGATCGAGGCGATCAACGATTATGAAGGCGCCGTCGTTCTGGTCTCGCATGACCGCTATCTGCTTGAGGCCTGCGCCGATCGCCTGTGGCTGGTCGACGACGGAACCGTGCGCGCCTTTGACGGCGATATGGACGATTATGCGCGGCTGGTGCTGTCGAAATCGCGCGACAATGAGCCGAAGCGCGCGCCGCTCGCGTCGGCGCAGGAATCGCTAAAGGAAGAGGCGGCGAAGCGGGACGCGCCAAAACGCCGCGACGCCGGGCAGGCGCGGCGCAAGCTCGCCGCCGCCGAGGCGCGCGTCGAGAAATTCACGCAGCTTCTCGCGCGCGTCGACGAAGCGCTCGCCGCGCCCGACGCCTTCGCGCGCAATGCGCAGGAGGCGGCGCGGCTCGCGTCGCAGCGCGAGGAGCTCGCGCAGGCGCTTGCCGCCGCGGAAGAACAGTGGCTGGAGCTCGCCGCGGAGGCTGAAGCGTAAGGCTCCCCCATTGCAGCTCGGGGAAAATCTGCTGGTGGTTGAAAACAACCGCTTCCTTAAAGGCGAGGACGAAGATCAAGGCGCTGCGGTCGCCATCGTTCGCGTCAAAGCCGTTCGGCCATTCTGCAAAACCGATATGGCGTCAGCCTGCGCTAGCAGCTTGGAACAAGGTGGCTGGGTGGGAATTGAGTGACGTTCAATCGCTTGCCTTTCCGATGTAATGGCTTGCAAGCGTAAATCCACGTAGTGGAGCTACAGACGATTTCCGTAAGGCGCAAAATTCTTGAATTTTTGCAAGTGGCAAGACCGAGCGGTCAGCCTACCCACTGGGTTTGGTTTTCCGAACCGTAAGGTCTGACGACTTCAGCGAGAGAAACTTATCGGGCGTTTTCCATGTGCCTGGCAGATGCTTGTTCGCCCATTTGCAAACGGCTTGCAGCACAGGCAGCAATTCGGCTCCTTTCTGCGTCACCGCATAGTCGTACCTGATTGGATGTTTTTGATAAGCGCTCTTCGCGATAAGGCCAAATTCCTCCAATCGTACGAGTCGATCTGTCAGCACGTTCGTCGGGATGCGTTCAGGGGATTGAGAAAAATCTCCAAACCGCGTTTTCCCCATTGCAAGATCGCGCATGATGACGAGCGTCCATCGGTCGCCAAAAATATCGAGAGAGGTGGCTATCGGGCATCCCGACCTGAGTTTTTTCAAGGCGCGCATTTTGGCTGACAGTGACTTGCGAATCACAAGTCACTACTCTAATCTAGTGCGGCATAAACGCACAATCGAGGAGGAAATCCAATGCCGGAACCCTTCCAAGGCCGCTGTCTTTGCGGCGCTGTCCATTATGAATGCAACGCCGATCCCCTCATGTCCGGTCATTGCCAGTGCGCTGATTGCCGCAAGAGCAGCGGGACGGGTCATAGCTCGCATCTGGCCGTTCCTCGCGCCTCTGTGACCATATCAGGGGACGTAACCGTCTACGATAAACCGGCTGACAGCGGGCATGTGGTCTCGCGCGCTTTTTGCCCTCGCTGCGGCGCACCGATATATTCGCTAAACGACGCAATGCCCGATTTGATCTTCCTCAGGGCGTCGAGCCTCGACGACCTCGAAGTGTTCAAACCTCAAATGATCGTCTACGCGAGCCGCGGCGCTTCTTGGGATATCTCCGATACAAATTTGCCGCGCTTCGAAAAAATGCCGCCCATGATGAAGGGCTAAGCCCGAATGGCGTCCGACCCCGCTCTTGTTGAACGACTACGAGCTGTTCTCGCGCACCACCGGCACGTCGAAGCGCGCCGCATGTTTGGCGGCGTTTGCTTCACTCTGAACGGCAACATGTGCGTCGGCGTCCACAACGCGAACCTCATTCTTCGTGTCGGCGAAACGCGAGCTAAGGAGCTACTGAGCCGCGAAGGCGTCAAGCCCATGGACTTGACGGGCAAGGTTATGAAGGGATGGGCTACAATACTCCCCGAAGCCATTCGGACCGATGCTCAGCTTTCCAGCTACGCGCAATTCGCGGTCGATTTTGTTGAAACGCTGCCGCCAAAATAGCTCGTCCCAACCAGCCAAGAAGGCCGAGTTTCCTATTCAGCCCCGCCCACGATGCGACGCGCCGCAGCGACTTCGGCGGCAATATCTCTGCGGTCGTTTCGAGCTGCGCTGCGCGTTCAATTTAATGCTCGCCGCTTGCGGAGGCGCTTTCTCCGCTCGATGACTTCGCGCTCCGTGGCGCGAAGCTGGTCGCGCACGGATCAATCGGCGCCTTCGGGATGGCGCCGCAAATAATCCACGACGAAGGAGCCGTCGGCTTGGAGCTTCAAGCCCAATGGCGCGCGCGCAGGAGGCGGCGCGATTGGCGTCGCAGCGCGAGCAGCTCGCGCAGGCGCTCGCCGCCGCTGAAGAGCAATGGCTGGAGCTCGCCGCCGAGGCGGAAGCGCTGTGAAAGAGCCGCCGTCATGGTCTAAGGCCGAAATCTCGCCGCGCAATCCCTTCTCCCGCTTGCGGGAGAAGGTGGCCCTCGCGTTAGCGAGGGTCGGATGAGGGCGGTGGCCGCAACGCCGCGATGATATCCAGCAACGCCGCGCCGCCAATGACGCGTTCGTTCGTCAATCTCAGCACGCGCCACCCATGGGCCGTGAGAAATTCGTCGCGATGGCGGTCGCGCGCTTGCCTTTCGGGCGCTTCGTGCGGTCGGCCGTCGAGTTCGACGATCAAACGCCTTTCGAGACAAGCGAAGTCCGCAATGAAAGGTCCGATCGGAACCTGTCGGCGGAATTTTTCTCCACTGAGGCCGCGTCCCCGAAGATGTCGCCAAAGCAATTCTTCGGAGGTTGTCATGACGCGGCGAAGCGCGCGGGCCTGTCGGAACCGTTCTATTGGCGTATCATCACGCATAATCCGCCCTCATCCGACCCGGCTTCGCCGGGCCACCTTCTCCCGCAAGCGGGAGAAGGGAGTAACCCGAAATCAATAATCATGGGGTTCGAGGAGGATACGTGTCATCGAACAGGAATGGCAATTTGCTCACAATCGCGGGCGCTAGGTCAGCGTGCCAAGTCCGCAAACTCGGGATGGCGCCGCACATAGTCCGCGACGAAGGAGCAGTCGCCCCTCACCTTCAATCCGCGGGCGCGGGCGAATTCCAGGGCGTTGCGAATGAGCTCCGAGGCGACGCCCTGGCCGCGTAGCCTCGGCGGCGTCTGCGTCGAGGTGAAGACCATGACGCCATTGTCGATGCGGTAATAAGCGACCGCCGTGTCCCCATCGACGTCAAGTTCAAAGCGATTGAGTTCGGGATTGTCGCGGACGCTTCCCCAGGGATGTCTGGCTGCAGCCTGGCCCATGCCGGCCTCCTCAAGAGTTCGTGTTCCCGAAATGGGCGCGCGCGGCCAAAAAGGAAGGGCGCCTGCCGCTTGCGTTTTCGGCCGCGCCGGGGTTCAACAGCCTCGCCCGCGCCGTTTTCTCGGGCGGCGGACAGGCTATGCTCGCCGCTCCCCGATTCGCCCAACCGGATTCCACATGCGCCTTTCCCGCTATTTTCTGCCGATCCTGCGAGAGACTCCGAAAGAGGCCGAGATCGTCTCGCACAGGCTGATGCTGCGGGCGGGCATGATCCGACAGGAGTCGGCCGGCATTTACGCCTGGCTGCCGCTCGGATTGCGGGTCTTAAACAAGATCAACGCCATCATCCGCGAGGAGCAGACCCGCGCCGGCGCCATCGAATGTCTGATGCCGACCATCCAGCCCGCCGATCTGTGGCGCGAGTCGGGGCGCTATGACGCCTATGGCAAGGAAATGCTGCGCATCGCCGACCGCCATGACCGCGAGATGCTCTACGGCCCCACCAACGAAGAGATGATTACGGAGATTTTCCGGGCCTATGTGCGCTCATACAAGGATCTGCCGCTCAATCTCTTTCATATCCAGTGGAAATTCCGCGACGAGGTGCGGCCGCGTTTCGGCGTGATGCGCTCGCGCGAATTCTTGATGAAGGACGCCTATTCCTTCGATCTCACGGCTGAAGCCGGCCGCCATTCCTACAACAAGATGTTCGTCGCCTATCTGCGCACCTTCGCGCGCCTGGGCCTGACCGCCATTCCAATGGCGGCGGAGTCGGGCCCGATCGGCGGCAACAGCCATGAGTTCATCATTCTCGCGTCGACCGGCGAGAGCGAGGTCTTTTGCCACAAAGATTTTCTGTCCTTCGCGCCGCCGCCCGCCTCGGTCGATTTCGACGATGCGGCGGGTCTGCAGGGAATCGTCGACAAATGGACCAGCCGCTATGCGGCGACGAGCGAGATGCATGACGCCGCCGCCTTCGCCGCCGTTCCCGAGGACGCGCGGGTCGCGGCGCGCGGCATCGAGGTCGGCCATATTTTCTACTTCGGAACCAAATATTCCGAGCCGATGAGGGCCGTCGTCAACGGACCGGACGGCAAGGAGGTCGTCGTGCAAATGGGTTCCTACGGCATCGGGCCGTCGCGCCTCGCCGCCGCCATCATCGAGGCGGGCCATGACGACAACGGCGTTATATGGCCGGAATCCGTCGCGCCTTTCCATGTCGGGGTCGCCGATCTGAAAGTCGGCGACCCGGCGACGGGCAAGGTCTGCGCCGATCTTGTGGAGCAGCTCGAGAACGCGGGACGGGACGTGCTGCATGACGACCGCGACGAACGCCCCGGGGCGAAATTCGCGACGCTCGATCTCATCGGTCTGCCCTGGCAGGTTCTGGTCGGGCCCAAGGGCCTGGCTGAGGGCAGGGTGGAGGTGAAGCAGCGCCGCACCGGGGAGCGGGAGCTTCTTGCGCCTCAGGACGCCGTCACCCGCATCGTCGCCGCAATGAGACAGGCTCAGGCATGACCGAAGCGGCGCAACCGGCAAGAGGCGCCGGCGCCTTTTCGGCCTTTGAGCGGATGGTGGCGCTGCGCTATCTGCGCGCCCGTCGCGCCGACGGCTTCGTCTCGATCATCGCCGGCTTTTCGTTCCTCGGCATCATGCTGGGCGTCGCGACGCTCATCGTCGTCACTTCGGTGATGAACGGATTCCATCGCGAGTTGATGGACAAGATCATCGGCATCAACGGCCACGCTTTTCTGCAGGCGGTGGAGACGCCGTTCACGGATTGGGACCGGGTCTCCGCGAAGACGGCGAAGCTGCCCGGCGTCCAGCTTGCAATTCCCATGGTCGAGGGCGCGGCCGGCATATCGACTCAGTTCGGCCAATCGGGCGTGCTTGTGCGCGGCGTGCGCGAGAAGGACCTGACGCGGCTCCCCGGCGTAGCGGGCAACGTCAAGAGCGGCGCGCTTGCGGGATTCGATAAGGCCGGCGGCGTCGCCATCGGTCAGCGGTTGGCGGAGACGCTCGGCGTCGGCGTCGGCGACCCGGTCAGCCTGCTCATCGCCAAGGGGGTGCAGACGCCTTTCGGAGTCGCCCCGCGCATCAAAGCCTACAAAGTCGTTGCGATCTTCTCGATCGGCATGTCCGAATTCGATAGCGTCTTCGTCTATATGCCGCTCACTGAGGCGCAGCTCTTCTTCAACAAGGAGAATGAGGCGACCGTGGTCGAGGCTTTCGTCACTGATCCCGAGAAGATGGACGATTTTCGCATCAACGTCGAAAAGACCATCGACCGGCCGTTGATCGTCACCGACTGGCGCCAGCGCAACAAAACGTTTTTCGATACGCTGCAGGTCGAGAAGAACATTCTTTTCATCATTCTCGCTTTGATCGTCGTGGTCGCGGCCTTCAACATCATCTCCGGGTTGACGATGCTCGTGAAGGACAAGACTCAGGACATCGCCATACTGCGCACGATGGGCGCGACGCGAGGCGCGGTCCTGCGCGTGTTCCTGATCATCGGAGCTTCGATCGGCGTCGTCGGCACGCTCGCCGGCTTTGCGCTCGGTCTGGCGCTGGCGAAAAATCTCGACACTATCCGCGTCGGGGTCAATAAGCTCTTCGACGCCAATCTCTTCCCCGCGGAGTTCTATTTTCTCTCGCGGCTGCCGGCGATCGTCGACCCGCGTGAGGTGACGGCGATTGTGGTCATGACGCTCACGCTCGCCGTTCTTGCCTCGATCTATCCAGCCTGGAAAGCCGCATCGCTCGATCCGATCGAAGCGCTGCGGCACGAGTAGTCGCGATGAGCGAGGCCGTTCTCGAACTCCGCAGCATTGCGCGCCACTATCGCGAGGGCGAGGCGCGGCTCGACATTCTGATGGACATCAATCTGTCAATCTACCCGGGCGAGACGGTCGCGCTGCTGGCGCCCTCTGGCGCCGGCAAGTCGACGCTCCTCCATATCGCCGGACTCTTGGAGCGCCAGGACGGCGGCGAAGTGCTGATCAAGAATGCGCCGACATCGCGCATGTCCGACTCCGAGCGCACGCGGCTGCGGCGCGCCACCGTCGGCTTCATCTATCAATTCCATCATCTGCTGCCGGAGTTCTCGGCGCTCGAAAACGTGGCGCTGCCGCAGATGATCAATGGCCTAAGCGGGAATGAAGCGCGCCTGCGGGCGCAACAGCTGCTCGACTATTTGCGGCTCGGACCGCGCGCATCGCACCGGCCGTCGGAGCTTTCCGGCGGCGAGCAGCAGCGCGTCGCCATCGCCCGCGCCGTCGCGAACGCGCCGCATCTTCTGCTTGCCGACGAACCGACCGGCAATCTCGATCCGCGCACCGCGGAGCATGTTTTCGGGACTTTGCTGGCGCTCGCCCGCAGCACCGGACTGGCGGCGCTCATCGCGACTCACAATCTGGAACTCGCGAAACAAATGGACCGCCGCGTAACCTTACGCGACGGTCGAGTAGAGCTTTTGAGCTGAAGCGGACTTAGGCCTTCGGCTTCTTACCCATGAACTGGTGCCTGTACCAGAGGCCGAAGCCAACCAGCGCCAGGACCCCGAAGAACACGGCGATCGTGATTTCCCTGGTTTGTGTCAAGCCGACGGAGAAGGGGAAGCGCGCGACATATTCCTTCGCGCCGTCATCGCTTTTTGCCTTCACCAGCCCGATAAACTTGCCTTCCTGCGGAAAGACATGCTCGAAGGTGAGCGTGCCGGACTTATACTTCTTGGGGGGAGAGTAATACTCTGTATTCGCCTCGAGATTTTCGGTGTCGTCCTTCTGGCCGACGTCACGGACGACGCGCATTTCAAGATTCATGTCACGCAGTTCGTCCTGCTGCGCATCCAGGGTGATGATGGTGGGCCCGGCGTCTGGAATGTCGTCGCAGAACTGCTCGCGCGATTTTTGCGGCTGGTAGCCCGTGAATGTCATCGTATCCGGGCCGAGTTTCATCAGGCACTGGCCCTGGTTAACGCCAACGTCGCCATGCGCATGCGCTTGCGTGATCCAGCCGGCCGCCGCGAACAGCATGGCGGCGAAAAATCGCATGATCATCTGGTTTTCTCCCTTCTGAACCTGCCCTGCGATGAGCGGTCTCTTATTGGCGCGCAGTTCGGTTCCGACGCGCCATGATTCGCACACTCCGTGCGCGAAAGCGAACTGCGAGCTCCGGAACCTCCAGCAGCGCTTTAGTTAATATAAATCAGCTGCGCCCACTTGTCCCGCGACCAAGGGCCACACGCGCTCGAAAAAGTCTGCGCAGCCCGTTTATTGTACAATCCCGTCGCCTGACGATGATTTTTTCGCTTGGTTCCTGCGTTAGAGAAGTTGCTTAAACGTCATGCACTTGGCGTAACTTCGGCGCAATTTCGAGGCAATCATCAGCGCCAGGGTTGGCGAAGTTAAATTTTCATTTAACTTAATCGAGCCTTCACAACCTATGGCGGGAAACATGTTGAACTTTCCTTATCTGCGTGACCAAGCTGAACTTTCTGTCACCGGCGGCTGTCTTTCGACCATTTGGTTGAAAGACCACCAGGCTCTAGTATTGCGCAAGACTCGTCCGGGTTTTGACGCGCCCACGATCCGTACAATTACAGACATATTATCGGCGATCGACCGAGGCGAGCTGAACGAGCTCCGCTACATCGTCTACGATTTCGCGCATGGCGTGCGAGAGGCGCCAAGGCCGGCGGAGGGTTTTGGAGAGATGGCCGCCGAAAATTCCGAGCTGATCGTCGATACGCCGGTGATCACGCTCGCATGGGCGCGCGGCCTCATGACCGGCTCCGATTTCGACTTCGCCATGCATTGCTCCGGCATCGTCGCCGAAAGGGACGCGCAATTCTCGTTCTCGGGAGATCCCTCCGACCTTTTGGGGCTTTACGCCGCAGTCGGTCGGACATTGGGCTTCGTGAAGGCCGAGCGTCTAATGGACAGCAATACGGCGCTCACTGCGGAAGACGCGCACGAACTGCTGATCGTCAGAGACGTCGTCGAACCGCAGCCTGGCGCCGCGGCGATAGAGCGCTACCTGGGCCGGTTCGGTCGGCGCTATAACGCGTCACACGCGATATTTCGCGCGCAGCGTATGTTACAACCTGGCGTTGATCGACGTAGCCTGGTGGCGCTTGAGCACAACTGAGGCCTTGTTGACGAAATCTCACGCCGCGCTGACGAGGCGCGGCGCGTCCCGCCAATATTCGAGGAGCGGTCTCAACTCCTCGATTGGCCGCGGTCGCGTGTAGAGGTAACCCTGAATGAGAAAAATATTCTTGCTCGCCATGAAGGCGAGTTGAGCGTCAGTTTCGACGCCTTCGGCGACGAGATCGATGGATAGATCCTGTGCGAGCGCAGAGATCGCCGAGATGATCGCCTGCGTTTTGGGCGACTCGATCGCCTGCCGCGCGAAGGCGCGATCGATCTTGACCTTCTTGACCGGGAAACGATTGAGATAGCCGAGGCTGCTGTAGCCGGTTCCGAAATCGTCGAGTGAGAGACGGACGCCGAGCGCTTCGATCTCGCGCAATTTGCTTTCGACGTCATCTGACACCATGAGCGTCGTTTCGGTGATTTCGAGCTCCAAACGATCGGGCTCCAATCCAGACTCGCGGAGCGTCGCCGCGACCATTTCGGCGAGATCCTTCTGTTGGAATTGCCTCGGCGAGATATTGACGGCGACACGGACGTTCGAGGGCCACGATTTCGCGTCACTGCACGCCTGCCGCAGCGCCCAGGCGCCGAGCTCGATGATCATGCCGGTTTCTTCGGCGATAGGAATGAATTCGCCTGGCGAGATCATTCCTCGGGTCGGGTGGCGCCATCGCAGCAGCGCCTCCAAGGAAACGATGGTCGCGGTGCGGGAATCGACGACCGGCTGGTAGTAGACGATCAATTCGTTCGCCAGGAACGCATGACGCAATTCGGTGTCGATTGCGCGCTTTCGGGTCAGCGCGTCCTGCATCTCCTGGGAATACCAGATCGCCTTGCCGCGCCCTTTGGTTTTCGACCGGTAAAGCGCGAGATCGCTGCATTTGAGCAGGCCGCCGGAGGTCTCCGAGTCTTTTGGCGCCGCCGCCATGCCGATGCTCGCGCCGATGTTGATGACGTGGTTTTCGACGATGAAGGTGCGATGCATCTCGGTGAGTATATTGGCGGCGAGTTCATCAACGTCAGGAAGGCGTTCGCCGGCGCGCAGCAGCACGCAGAACTCGTCGCCGCCGAGCCTCGCCACCACATGCGGATGCGGCACGCAGCCGGCGAGACGCGCGCCAACCGCAGACAGCAGCTGATCGCCGATGGAATGGCCCAGCGTGTCATTGACCTCTTTGAATCGATCGAGATCAATGTTGAGCAGCGCGGCTTGAAACCCGCGTTGCCTGAGCTGAACCATTTCCTCCTCAAGCGTCTCCTGAAATTGATAGCGGTTCGGGAGATTGGTCAGATCATCGAAATGCGCGATGCGCTCGATCTCGCGGAGTGCGCGCTTTTGTATCGTCACGTCCTCGATGACGGTAATGAAGGATCCCGCTTCGGCGCGTTCGCAGTGAAACTCAAAAAAGCGTTCGCCGAGTTTGTGCGTGAAGATGTTGGCGCGCGGCATTGTGACGTGCCGCCTCCATCGCTCAAAAAAGATTTTGCCTTCCTGCGACGACATGCCGACGCTCTTGCCGATCGCATGCGCCAGCGCTTCGAGCCGGATCGGCGTCGTCGCCGCCACGATGCCGAAGAAATCGATCACGCGCCGATTGACGACCGTGACGGAGAGGTCGGCGTCACCCATGCAAAGGCCATGCGTCATCGAGTTCAGCGCGAGGCTGAATTTCTGCCGCTGGCGGGTGGCGTCCAATCCGTTGCGCAGCGCCGACTCCAAATTGCCGTGCAGAAATTTCGTCGTTGAATGAATGGAGACGATCAGCAGCACGACAATCAGCGAGAGGCCGAGGTAGCGCCGTTCTTCATGCATCATCGCGGCGATCGCAAGGGGAAGCGCGAGGCCGAGCGATTGCGCAAGAACGATCCAGGGACGGCCGGCGTTGCGACCCGCAAGTCCGCTCAGGCCGCTCATCATAATGACGATGCTGTAAATGCCGAGAACGTCGTTGTAATGGTTATAGAACAAGACAGCGACGGACGCGCCGACCGCCGTCATGAAGCCGACCGCGCCGATCGCGTAGAGCCTCTCCCATTCCCGCGAATCCCGGCGTCGGAGCGAGACGGGCGTGCTCGCATGCGCCAAGAAAACATAAAGCCGAAAGGCGCCAAGAACGGCGATCAGCGCCACGAAGTAGAGATAGACTCGCTCGCCGAGAAGAAACCAGGCGAGCGCAGGCGCGATGAGGCCGCCGAGAAGGCCCGCAAAAAAGGAACCGGCGGTGCCGAACAGGGTTTCGACGAGGTCGCTATGGATCTGAACGTCGGAGCTTTCGCTGGCGGCTGGTTTCCTGCGGACGAGCATGAGCTAATCCTCTCTGGGAGGCGGCGGCTTTTTCGAAGCCTCGCCCTTGCCGCCGGACAGCTCGTCGCCAGGAAGACGCAACTGCGCCGAAACAAGTCGTTCCATATAGCGCAGGTCATGCCGTGAAATGGCCATGGAGCAATCCGTCCAAAGCTCGACCACCCGAAGCAATTCCTCCTTACGTACGGGGAAACATTGCTTTCGAAACTTGACGAGGGCCTGACGGCGCCGCCAGATTGCGCCATCGGGGTCGAGCATCCACTCATGGGCGGTTTCGAGCGCCCGACCTTCCCGCGCGACGACGTCGATGATGTCGAGATCGAACAGTTCGCGAGCGGAATAAACGCGACCCGCCGAGAGAATTTGCTGCGTGCGCGCGGGCCCGACGCGCCGCGTCAGAAAGGTCACAGCGCCCATCCCCGGAAAAGTGTTGAAGGCGATCTCGGGCACTCCAAGACGCGCGCTCTCCTCGGCGATGACAAAATCGGTGGCCAGCGCCCCTTCGAAGCCGCCGCCCATGCACTGTCCCCTAACGACGGACAGCGTCAAGACAGGAAGATCGAAAGCCGACGCCAGCGTGTACATCACCTCGATACAAGCATAGGCGTAGGTTAGGAGCGAATCTCGATCATTGTTCCTGATGCAGGAAACGAATGTCGCAAGATCGCCGCCCAAGCTGAACACATTCGGCTTCTTGGAGGCCATCACGATGTAGCGGATCGGCCATTTCGAGCCCTCCGTCTGCGCGAGACGTTTGATCGCGTCACGAAAGTCGATTGCGTCTTGCAACATCCGCAAAGTGTAGCAATGCGGCGAGTCTGCGCGATAATTCATCCACACCGATTGCGTCGGTGCGTCATATTCAATGTCTAAATGTTCGAAGCGCCAGTGAGGGAAATCTTGGGGAGGATGCCGTAGGTGCGCGGCGCTACTCATATCCAATACTTCGGGGCCAAGGCCTCCCCCCTCGATCATGCAAGAATACAAGCCGTCCGGATCCCGCCGCAAGGCGCGGCGGCGCTGGCGGGCTAAGCCGCCAAAAGCTTCAAGTGCGTTTGATCGAGCATTTGGCAATGCCTTCAACTCGCGGTCGAAGCTTTTTCCGTCATAGAAGTTCACACAGAGATCTGAACAGACGGAAAAAACGTGATTCTATTTCTGGGTTCTATTAACCTTTGTGACGCTTGCTCTAGGCGACTTCAAACCAAGTCGCCAGTCCGCCCGCTTCGTGCTCCAGAATATCATCATGAACGGCCCATTTTCCAGGCGAATCAGCGAGGAAGGCGGCGTGCTTGGTTTTTCCCGGGGGAACGATCACGCCGTTGCGCCAATAGGGCTCCCATCCGTCGTCGAGGTCATGCAGAAGACGCATGCACTGCCCGTGAACATGCATCGCGAGCGCCGCTTCCGACTTGTTGACAAAGCCCAGCGTCACCGGGGTTCCGTTGGCCACTTTGAAGAGAGGCGGGCCTTGGTAGCCTTTGGTCAAAGCGCCATTGATCGTCCAGGCGGGGCCGGCTGCGGCCTTGCGCGTTTCGATCACGAGATCGACCTTCTTGGCGCTTGCAAGCTTGATTTCGGCAGGAAGCGCAGCATTCTGCGGGAGCGACGCGATCGGCGGACGCTTCGACGCCTTTGCGCCCTTGGCTTGCGCGACGAAAAGGTCGCGATCCTCGCCATTCGGTCCGCGCAAGATCAAATTGGCCTTGGCCCCTTCGGTCTCCGGCACGTCGAACATCAGCTCGAAGCGCGCCCCCGGCGCGACGGGAATGCTCTGCTTGATCGGTTCGAAGGCGTCGCACGGCTGGCCGTCGATGGCGATCACGAAAGGCTGGGCGCCCGCGAGCGACAGCACCATGATGCGCGCGTTGCTGAGATTGGCTAGGCGCAGCCGCACCCTGGCGCCGGGCGCCAGGCTCTGCAGGGCCGGCGCAGCCTGGCCGTTGACGCAGAGCAGCGGGCCGATCCGGCCGACGCCGCTTGCCGCCGCCGGATCGTCGAAGCCGCCAACGACCTGACCGGCGTCATCAAGCCGCCAGTCGTCGAGGACGAGAAGCAGGTCGGCGTCTGCGGGCAGCGGGGCCGGCTCGTCCACGATGAGCAGGCCCTTGAGGCCGCGCCCGACGAGTTCCGGCGTCGCGCCATAGACGCTCGGCCGGTAGCAGAACAGGCCGGGATCGGCGAGCGTGCGGCGGTAATCGTAGGAACCGCCGGGCGCGACCGCCGCCTGCGTCAGCGGCGCGACGCCCTCCATCGCATTGTCGCCCCGCAAGCCATGCCAGTGAAGGGTTGCGGGTTGGTCAAGCTTGTTCAGGAAACGGACGGCGAGTTCGTCGCCCTGCCGGTAGCGCAGGACGGGCCCCGGCGTGCTCCCCTCGAAACCGAGAATGCTGGTTTCGCCGCCGTCGGACAGGCGCGCCTTCCCCGGCCGCGCCTCGATCTGCCGCAGGGAGCGCGCCGGCGACTGCGCCACCGCCGGAAGCGCCGCCAGGCTGGCGGCGACGCCGGAAAGAACGACGCGGCGGGAGAGAGGCTGTGACATCGCCATCTAGCTATGGCGCAGCCTGGCCCGTTGGGCAATGACCCGACCTCCACTCTTCACGCGCAGTCGAGAGAGCGCTAGAACCGGCCAAGACACGAGGAGGCTTGAGACATGAGCGCGCCGCGCATGAACAAGACTGCCGCTATTTTAGGCTTCTGCAGCGCATGCGGGTTTCTGCCGCTCGCCGCATGGGCGCAGGCTTCGCAAGGCTATTCCGACTATCGCCAGTCGCTGATCGCCAGCGGCTGGAGGCCCAATGTCGGCTACGGGCTGAAAACCGCCCGCGGCAAGCCGCTATATAAGTTTCCGGAAGTCGTCTGCGGTCCGACGCTCTGCAACGCCAAATGGCGCGACCCCCAGGGTCACGAAAAAGTCATTACGCTGATCCGCGGCCTCGAGGGGGCGGATCACCGCGTGGCGCCACAATAGCCGGCGGCGGCTGGCATCCCGTCGCGTCCATGCTATAGAGCGACGCCCGACGAATCGAGTTCGCGCTTGGGAGCGCCTTGGCGCGCCCTCAAAACGCGCAAGGGACTGCGCCTTTTCGGGGGAACAGGATCGTTTGAGAGGGAATCGAACGGTTCGATTTCATCTCAAGCGATCCCGGTTCACGGGCAGGGAATTGAGGCGGCCCTATCCGCCGATCGCGGGCGTGGCGGAACTGGTAGACGCGCCGGATTTAGGTTCCGGTGACGAAAGTCGTGGGGGTTCGACTCCCTCCGCCCGCACCAGAGCCGCCTACCGTGGCAGTCACATAATCGTCGTCGCGCGCCGGCGACGTCGCAGTCATTAAGAAGGCTAATCGAGATGCAAGTAACGCAGACCTCCTCGCAGGGCTTGAAGCAGGAATACAAGGTGGTCCTGCCGGCCGGCGAACTCGCCGCCAAGCTCGCCGCTCAGCTCAGCGAGATTCAGGCGAAAAGTCAGATCAAGGGATTCCGTCCCGGCAAAGCGCCGATTGGCCATCTCAAGAAGCTCTACGGAAAGAGCATCATGAGCGACGTGCTGCAGGAGGCGGTTAACGACGCCAACCGCAAGATCGTCGAGGAAAACGAGCTGCGCATCGCGCTCGAGCCGAAGATTGATTTCCCCGGAGGACAGGAGGAAGTCGAGCGCGCGCTGACGGCCGAGGGCGATTTCTCCTATGTCGTCACCTTCGAAACGCTGCCCAAGTTCGACATCGGCGCATTTGACGACATCTCCCTGGAGCGTCCCGTCGCCGAAGTCGCCGAGGACGATATCGAGAAGGCGCTGCGGTCTCTCGCCGATCGTGCCCAGGAATTCGAGGCGAGGCCAGAAGGGGCCAAGGCGGAGAAGGGCGACAAACTGACGATCGATTTCACCGGCAAGCTCGACGGCGAGCCCTTTGAGGGCGGCGCGGGCGGGGACGTCGATCTGGTGCTAGGCGCGGGAACCTTCATTCCCGGCTTCGAGGAGCAGCTCGAGGGCGCCGCCGCCGGCGACCAGCGGGTCGTCAAGGTGCGGTTCCCGGAGGACTATGCGGCCAAGCAGCTCGCGGGGAAGGACGCCGAGTTCGACGTGACGGTCAAGTCCGTTTCGGCGCCCAAGACGCTCGGTCTCGACGAGGAGCTCGCCAAGAAATACGGCTTCGAATCGCTCGAGGCGATGAAGACCGCCGTTCGCGGCAACCTCGAAGCCGATTTCGACAAGGCGTCGCGCGAGAAGCTGAAGCGCGCGCTCCTCGACGCGCTCGACAGCCGCTATTCCTTTGAGCTGCCGGAGAGCCTCGTCGCACAGGAATTCGCCAATATCTGGGGCCAGCACGAGCAGGAAAGCCAGCGGGCAGGCCAACCCGTCGCCGAAGACGGCAAGACGGAGGAAGAAACGAAGGCCGAGTTCCGCAAGATCGCCGAACGACGCGTGCGGTTGGGGCTGGTTCTGGCGGAGATCGGAAAAAGCGCCGACGTGAAGGTGGACGAAAAGGATCTGACCGACGCTTTGGTCGAGCGGGCGCGCATGTTCCCAGGCCAGGAGAAGGCGGTTTGGGACTATTACCGCAACAATGAGCAGGCCCTCGCCCAGCTCCGCGCCCCGATCTATGAGGAGCGCGTCGTCGATCACCTCGCCAAGCTGATCAAGATCGCCGACAAGACCGTCTCCCGCGAAGAGCTGTTCAAGGAAGACGAGGAATAGTCGGTCGACCGGCTGTCGTCCCCGCAGGCGGCGGCGCGCCGCGAGGAAATCCGGCATACCAGGCTGATGCGCACGGCGCGCTGCGGAGATCGTGGCGTGACGGTCGCAATCGAGTCTTTGCGTCCGGCGCGGGCGCAGATATATGACGGGTCAAGAGTTCCCGGCGGGGCGCATCAGCCTACGCCGGACCAAAGAGGCATACGCGATGCGCGATCCAATCGAAAACTACAGCCAATATCTCATCCCACAGGTGATCGAGAACACTTCACGCGGCGAGCGCGGTTTCGACATCTATTCCCGTCTGCTGCGCGAGCGCATCATTTTCATCACCGGGCCGATCGAAGATCACATGGCGTCGGTCATCATCGCGCAGCTGTTGTTTCTAGAGTCCGAGAACCCCAAAAAGGAAATCTCGCTCTACATCAATTCGCCGGGCGGCGTGGTGACGTCCGGCCTCGCCATCTACGACACGATTCAGTTCATCAAGCCGAAGGTTTCGACGCTGTGCGTTGGGCAGGCGGCGTCGATGGGCTCGCTTCTGCTGGCCGCGGGGGCCGACGGTCTGCGCTATGCGCTCCCGAACGCGCGCGTCATGCTGCACCAGCCGTCCGGCGGCTTCCAGGGTCAGGCGTCGGACATCCAGCGCCACGCCGAAGACATTCTGAAAGTCAAAAAGCGCCTCAACGACATCTACGTCCGTCACACGGGCAAGGACTATGAGACGATCGAGCGCACGCTCGACCGCGATCATTTCATGTCGGCGGAGGAGGCGCGGCATTTTGGAATCGTCGACGCCGTTCAGGAGCGGCGGCCTGACGACGAGAGCGACGCCAAGCGCTAAACGCTAGAGGCGCCGGCCGCGTTTTCTGAGCGCCCGGCGCCAATTGCTTGAGGGATGGGGCATTGGGGCGCGCATGTTTCGTAAAATTCTAATCGCCAATCGCGGCGAGATCGCTTGTCGCATCATCAAGACGGCGAAGCGCATGGGACTTTCGACCGTCGCCGTCTATTCCGACGCCGACGCCGACGCGCTGCATGTCGAAATGGCCGACGAGGCCGTCCGTCTCGGCCCGCCGCCCGCCGCCCAGTCCTATCTGCTGATCGATAAGATCGTCGCCGCCTGTAAGGAAACCGGCGCCGAAGCGGTGCATCCGGGCTATGGCTTTCTGTCCGAGCGCGCCGCCTTCGCCAATGCGCTCGCCGAGGCGAATATCGTTTTCATCGGCCCCAATATTCGCGCGATCGAGGCGATGGGCGACAAGATCGAGTCGAAGAAATTCGCCTCCGCCGCCAATGTCAGCGTCGTGCCCGGCTACCTTGGCGTCATCGAGAACGCCGAAGAGGCCGTTACGATCGCCAGGGACATCGGCTATCCGGTGATGCTCAAAGCATCTGCCGGCGGCGGCGGCAAGGGCATGCGCGTCGCTTTCACCGACGCCGAAGTGATCGAAGGTTTCACGCGTGCGCGTTCGGAGGCGGCGTCTTCCTTCGGCGACGACCGCGTCTTCGTTGAGAAATTCATCGTCAATCCGCGCCACATCGAAATTCAGGTGCTCGGCGACAAGCACGGCAATGTCATCCACCTGAACGAGCGCGAATGTTCCATTCAGCGCCGCAATCAAAAGGTGATTGAAGAAGCGCCGTCGCCGCTGCTGGACGAGAAGACTCGTCGCGAAATGGGCGCGCAGGCCGTCGCCCTCGCCAAGGCCGTGAACTATGATTCGGCGGGCACGGTCGAATTCGTCGCCGGTCAGGACAAGAGCTTCTACTTCCTTGAAATGAACACGCGCCTGCAGGTTGAGCATCCGGTGACGGAGCTCATCACCGGCGTCGATCTTGTCGAGCAGATGATCCGCGTCGCGGCGGGCGAGCCGCTGCAACTCAAGCAGGAAAACGTCAAGATCAACGGCTGGGCGGTCGAGAGCCGTATTTATGCCGAGGACCCCACGCGCAACTTCCTGCCCTCGGTCGGGCGACTGGTCAAATACCGGCCGCCGGAAGAGAAGCGCGAAGGCGGCGTCACGGTGCGCAATGACACCGGCGTCACCGAAGGCCGCGAGATCTCGATCCACTACGATCCGATGATCGCCAAGCTGGTGACGCATGCGCCGGACCGTCTTCGGGCGATCGTGGCGCAGGCCGACGCGCTCGATCGCTTCGTGATCGACGGCATTCGCCATAACATTCCATTTCTGTCGTCGCTCATGCAGAGTCCGCGCTGGCGCTCCGGCAATCTCTCGACGGGCTTTATCAGTGAAGAATATCCGGAGGGATTTTCGTCGCCCGAGCCTCGGGGCGATCTGGCGCACACGCTTGCCGCGATCGCGACGCTCATGGACCACATCGGCAATGAGCGCAAACGCAAGATCTCCGGACAGCTGCGCGGCGGAAGGCCGGTCGAATTCGAGCGCGAACGCGTGTGCATGCTCGGCGAGCAGAGATTCGACGTCTGCGTCGAGGCGCAAGGCGAAGCGCTGATCGTGCGTTTCGCCGAGGGCGATCAGCGCGCCCATCGCGTTTCGACGCAGTGGCGTCCGGGCGAACTCGTGCTCGAAGGCGACGTCGACGGCCGCACGGTCTATGTGCAGGCGCGGTCCATCCTCAACGGCTATGCGCTGTCGCACCAGGGCGTCGACGTCACGGCGCGCGTCTACACCAAGCGCGAGGCGGAACTTGTCGCCTTCATGCCGAAGAAGAAGGACGCCGGCGCCTCCAAGCACCTGTTGTGTCCAATGCCCGGCCTGGTGAAGACCATCGACGTGGCCGAAGGTCAGGAGGTCAAGGCTGGCGAGGCCTTGTGCATGGTCGAAGCCATGAAGATGGAGAACGTGCTGCGCGCCGAGCGCGACGTGACCGTCAAGAAGATCCTGGCCAAGGCCGGCGACAGCCTTGCGGTTGACGCGGTGATCATGGAGTTCGCGTAAGAGCTGCTGATTACCTTCTCATTCCGCTCGGAATATGCTACCGGAATGGTTCCGTTTGGTCGCCATTCTGGAGCCAGAATGCCCGTCACCCTATCGATCAAGAATGCGCCGGACGAAGTCGTCGCCAAGTTGAAGGCTCGCGCGGCGCGTAATCATCGAAGCCTCCAGGGCGAACTGATGGCGATCGTCACTGAGGCCGTGGAACGTTCGCCGAGCGCAAGACTCGACGATTTCTGGAATTTCGCCAAAGAGATTGGCCTCGAGTCGCCGAACGAGGCGGTCGAGATCGTTCGAGAGATGCGTGACTCGAGGAATAAGTGAATCCGGGCGCGGTCGTTATCGACGCCTCCGCCTTCGCGGCTGTCCTATTCGGGGAAGAGGCGGGATACTCAATTAAGGAACGGTGGCGCGACCGTTCTCTAATCGCGCCGATGTTGCTGCCTTATGAACTTGCCAACGTGACGCTTGTGAAGATTCATCAGCATCCCGAGCGTGCGCGCGAATTTTGGCTGGCTCATGAATATTTTCAGCGCTCCGGAGTGATGTTTTTCGATGTTGATTTCGCGAATGTGATCACTCTTGCTCAACGGCGGAAGCTGACTGCTTATGATGCGTCATACGCTTGGCTCGCCTTGTCACGAGATGTCGATCTGGTGAGCTTGGACAAGAGGCTCATCGCCGCATTTGATGCGGAGAAGGCTAACCGGAAGCGCTAATGGATGAAGGATCGGTTCCGTCCTTCAGAGAATCGGTCAAACACCACAATCTCGCGTTTGAGGCGATCGCTCAAGCGGCGGCTGACGCGGCAAGCGCGCGATCGCGGAACAGCCCGTGCAGCGCATCCCAATCCAGCGCCAGTTCGCCGCCGGCGCTCCGAAGTTGCTGTTCCCAGTTCGCCAGTAAGTCGAGACAGGCGTGATCAATATACGTCAGCTCATTGAGATGAACGTGCACCCGCGCGCCGTGCGGCAGTGACTCAAAGGCTGCTGCGAGCTGCGGCAGTCGGATAAAGGTCGCGGCGCCCTCCAGGTGGATCACGGTCATGCCGTTGATCTGTTCGCCGCGGATGTTGAGATGCGAGAACCTGTAGAGCAAGCGCGCGACCGCCAGACCGACGCCAACCGCGATGCCGGTCAACACGTCGGTCGCGACCACCGTGGCCATTGTCGCCGCATAGATGCCGGTTTCGACGCGGTCTTGACCCCACAAAAAGCGCGCGAACCCGAAATCGATGAGATTGAGTCCAGCGTAGACAAGAACTGCGGCGAGACTCGCGACGGGGATGATGCGCAGCACGTCCGGCGCGAGGGTGATGAACAGCAGAATCCACAGGCCGTGGAGCACGGTCGACAGTCTCGTGCGCCCGCCCGTCGTGACATTGGCTGAACTGCGCACGATGACGCCCGAGACCGGCAGCACGCCAAGAACGCCGCAAAGGAAATTGCCGACTCCCTGCGCGACAAGCTCCTTGTTGTAACGGGTGCGGGGCGTGCGTCGCTGCATCGCGTCGACCGCTGTCGCCGTCAGCAGCGATTCCGCGCTGGAGACGAATGCGAGCGACAACGCCGCCGCCCACAGCGCGCCCTCGCCGATTCTGCCAAGGGTGTGAGTCGTCGGCAAATTCACCGCAGCGAAAAGATCGTCCGGCGCCGGGACATATTTGATGTCGAGGGCGAAGAACGCCGCGGCCGCCGTCGCCAAACCGACGCCGACGAGCGGGGCGGGGAGAAAAGACAGCCATCTCGGCGCCCAGCGGCGCCACGAGAGAATAGCGGCGATCGTGATCAGTCCAATCAGCGCCGCGGGCCGATGCGCCTCCATCGTCACGCCCTTCCAAACGGCGAGCGGCAGCGACCAGAGATTGATGACGCCGCCGAATTCCTGTCCCGTCCCCGGCGGCGTATCGTCGACCATGACGTGAAATTGCGAGGCGAAGATCAGCAGGCCGATTCCGGCGAGCATGCCCTGAATCAGCGCGGGCGCGACCGCCCGGAACACGGGTCCGAAGCGCACGGCGCCGGCCGCAATCTGAATCACGCCCGACATCATCACGATGAGCCCGAAGACCTCGAAGCCGAGGTCCTTGATGAACACGGCGGCCATCACCGCCGCGCCATTCGCGGCGCCGCTCACTTGCAGAGGACAGCCCGAAAGCAGGCCGACGACGATGCCGCCGATGACGCCGCTGATGAGTCCGACGGCCGCGGCGTTCTCGAAGGGAAAACGGGCGACGAGCGCGAGACCCATCGACAAGGGAAGGGCGACGAGCAGCACGACGACGGAAGCGAAGACGTCGTCTTTGATCGCCGACAGGCGAGAAGGCGCGACATCAACTTCTAAAGACATTTTCGCATCCCTTCATGGTTCAGGTTCGCGGCAGCGGCGCGCGTTCAGACGTCAACGCTGACGCGCTCTTTCTCTTGCGGCGCGGGCGCATCCGACGGCGTCGGCGCAAGCGCGAATTGGCGCGTCGCGGGGTCATAAACAAAGACTTCGCCGGTCTCGATCTTGTAGACCCAGCCATGCAGCCTCAGTTTGTTCTGCGCGAGCGCGGAGGCGACGACAGGGTGCGTGCGCAGATTTTCGAGCTGCGCGAGCACATTCTCCTGGATGGCGACGTTGAGCTGTTCAGACCCGGTTCTGTCCGCGTATTTTTCGTGCATGATGCGCCGTGTCGCTTCGGCGTGCGACAGCCAGTCGCTGAGCGCGGGCAAAGCTCCGGCCGGCGGCGGATCGAGCAGGCCCTTCATCGCCCCGCAGTGCGAGTGGCCGCAGACGATGATGTCCTTGACGCCAAGGCCGGCGACCGCGAATTCGATCGTCGCCGCTTCGCCGCCGCGCACCGCGCCGTAGGGCGGCACGAGATTGCCTGCGTTGCGCAGGATGAAAAGGTCTCCGGGCGCCGATTGGGTGAGCAGACAGGGGTCGATGCGGGAATCGGCGCAGGTGATGAACAGCGTCTCCGGCGCCTGACCTTTAGCGAGGCGTTCGAACAAGTCGCGCTGGCTGCCGAACACCTGCGACTGGAAGTGGTGGAGGCCCTCGATCAACCGCTGCATTCTTGAACTCCTATCGCTTACGTGACGCTCGCGAGAGATTGGGTGATGTAGCGCGCCGGCCGCGGGCCAGCGCGACGCGTGCGGAGCGATGCGCCATCGCGTGTCCTCCTTCTGGTCGAGCGCCGCCGCGACGCTGACGTCTTCAAAGATGGCGCAGGGGATTGAGATTGAAAATAAGGATATATAAATTAGTTACATCGATAAAAGCTATGGAACCATGGAACGTCTCAACTATCAGCACCTGTTCTACTTCTGGAACGTCGCCCGCGAGGGCGGCGTCACCCGCGCGAGTGAAAAGCTCGGATTGGCGCAGCCGACGATCAGCGGCCAGATCGCGGTTTTCGAGGCGTCGATCGGCGCGCAGCTCTTCCGCAAGGAAGGCCGCAATCTCGTGATGACCGAAACCGGACGCACGGTGTTCAATTACGCCGACGAAATATTTTCGCTGGGCCGCGAACTTGGCAGCGCCTTGAATTACCGCGCCGGCGCAGTCAGCGTCAGGCTGAGCGTCGGCGTGTCAAACGCCTTGCCGAAACTCGTCGTCTATCGTCTGCTCGAACCCGCTCTCGCCGCGCATAATCAAGTCGTCTGTCACGAGGATAAGACCGAGCGCCTCCTGGCCGAACTGCCAGTGCATGGAGTCGATCTCGTGTTTTCAGACTGGCCTGCGACAGGCGCCGCGGATGCGCGCATCTACAATCATCCGATCGGCGAATGTGGCGTGGCCGCGTTTGCGACGCTCGAACTGCAGCAGCGCTATCGGAAGAATTTCCCGCGTTGCCTTGACGGCGCGCCGCTCTTGCTGCCGACGTCGAACACCGCGTTACGACGTTCGCTCGACCAATGGCTGGACGCCAACAGCCTCTTTCCGAAAATCGTCGCAGAAGTCGAGGACAGCGCCCTGCTGAAGACATTCGGGGCGGCGGGCGCCGGCGTCTTCATGGCGCCGACCGCCGTTCGCGCCCAGGTCGAGGAGCAATGTGGCGTCAAATATATCGCCACGCTCGACGGCGTCAGCGAGCGATTCTATGCGATCACCGCGCAAAGAAAAATCAAGCACGCGGGCGTCGCAGCCATTCTCGAGAGCGCTCGGGACTGGCTGGTCTAATCGCTGAACACGCGCGTCACATGACCCATCTTGCGGCCCGCGCGCGTCTCTTTTTTTCCGTAAAGATGCAGACAGGCGCCGTCCTCGCGCGCCAGCTCCGGCCATGCGTTGACGTCGTCGCCGATCAGATTGCGCATTTCGACGCGGCGACCGTGCCGGCGCGCGACGCCGAGCGGCCAGCCGGCGACGGCGCGCATATGCTGCTCGAACTGCGAAGTGAGGGCGCCATCGAGCGTCCAATGTCCGGAGTTGTGCACGCGCGGCGCAATTTCATTCACGACCAAGGTCTCGCGGTCGCCATCGCGGACCACGAACATCTCGACCGCGATCACGCCGACATAATCGGCGGCCTCGGCGAGGCGCCGGGCGATGTCGATCGCCTGTGTCGCGGTTTCGTCGGCGATCTCGGCAGGCGCGATGGTCATCGCCAGAATATGTTGTTCGTGGAGGTTTTCGGACACGTCATAGGCGCGAAATTCGCCGTGCAGTCCGCGCGCGGCGACGACCGACACTTCTTTCTCGAAAGGCACGACGCTTTCCAGAATGCATGGCGCGCCGCCAAGCGTGCGAAAGGCGACGGCGAGGTCGCCGCCGTCGCGCAATTGCGTCTGACCCTTGCCGTCGTAACCGAGGCGCCGCGTCTTCAGGATCGAGTTGCGGCCGAGCTGCGCGACGGCGCGTGCAAGCGCGCCCGCGTTGTCGACGGCGACAAAATCGGCGGTGGCGATCCCGAGGCTTTGCACGAACCGCTTCTCGATCAGCCTGTCCTGGGTCAGGGCCAGCGCCCTGGGATTGGGGCGCACCGGCCGATGCGCCTCGAGCACTTGCGCCGTGCGGGCGGGCACGTTCTCGAATTCGTACGTCACGACGTCGACAGATTCGGCAAAGGCGGCGAGAGCCGCCTCGTCGTTAAAGTCGGCTTGCGTGCGGGCGGCGCAGACGTCGAAGGCGGGGTCGTCGGCTACTGGCGAGAAGACATGCGTCTTCAGTCCGAGCCGCGCGCCGGCCAGCGCCAGCATGCGCGCGAGCTGGCCGCCGCCAAGAATGCCGATCGTCGCGCCCGGCGCGAGCATCAGGCGCCGTCGCGCGGCGTCGCCGCCACGTTGTCCGTCTGACGCGCGCGATAGTCTGCGAGTCGCGCGGCGAGCGCCTTGTCGGCGAGGGCAAGAATTGCGGCGGCGAGCAGCGCGGCGTTGATCGCGCCGGCCTTGCCGATGGCGAGGGTTCCGACGGGCACGCCGCCCGGCATCTGAACCATCGAGAGCAGCGAATCGAGGCCTTTCAGCGCTTCCGATTCGACGGGAACGCCCAGGACCGGCAGCGGCGTCATCGCGGCTGTCATGCCCGGCAGATGCGCGGCCCCGCCAGCCCCGGCGATGATGACCTGGAAACCTTCCGATTCGGCGCCCTTTGCGAACGCCGCCAGTCGATCAGGCGTGCGATGGGCCGAAACGATGCGCACGTCGTAGCCGATATCGAGCGCCGCGAGCGTCTCCACCGCGTGGCGCATCGTCGCCCAGTCGGATTGCGACCCCATGATGACGGCGACCGGCGGCTTCGACTTCCCCACTCTGGCTTCCTTCGCAAAGGGAAGCCATGCGGCATAGACGATGGCTTCCCGATAGGCAAGCGCGCGATCGGCGTCGATCGCAGGCCGATTTCGCTTCGCGAGCGGGCGGCGCACGCGCTAAGAACTCCCCGGCATTCTTTTGGTCGGAGTAGACGCGACATGGACGAAAGCCTGAGGCAAGCGGTCGCGGTGCTGGCCGTGGCGATGATCGTCGCAATCGCCGCGCGTCAGATCAGACTGCCCTATACGGTCGGACTGGTTCTTGTCGGCGCCGCCGTCGCTTTGTCGGGCGCCGACTTCGCGCCGCATCTCACGCATGATCTGATTTTCGACTTGATCTTGCCGCCGCTCCTGTTCGAGGCGGCGCTGACCCTGTCCTGGCGCGAACTGGTGCGCGACTCGCTGCCTTTGCTCGCGCTCGCGGGAATCGGAACGGTCGTTTCCGCAGCCGTTGTCGCGGCGTCGATGACGACATTGCTCGGCTGGCCTCTCTACTCGGCGATGCTGTTTGGCGCGCTGATCGCGGCGACGGATCCGGTCGCGATCATTGCGATGTTCAAGGACAACCGGATCAAAGGCCGCATGCGGCTGCTGGTCGAAAGCGAAAGCCTGCTCAACGACGGCGCTGCGGCGGTGCTCTTCGTCATGGCGCTCGCCTTCGTGCAAAGCGGCGGCGCGGACCAGAGCGCCGCAGCGACCGCCTTGACTCTCGTGAAAGTCGTGTTCGGCGGCGTCCTTGTCGGGGCCTTGTTCGGCGGGGCCGCCATCCTCGCCTCGCTGCGCACCTCGGAACATCTCATCGAAGCGGCGCTGACGACCATCGCCGCATTCGGCTCGTTCCTGGTCGCGGAATATTTCCATGTCTCCGGCGTGCTGGCGACGGTGACGGCCGGTCTCGTCATGGGCAATCTGGGCCTGCTGAGCGAGCAGGAAGGCGGCTACATCAGCCTCAAGGGGCGCGAATTCGTTCTGTCCTTTTGGGATTTCGCGGCTTTCCTGGCCAATTCCATGGTGTTTCTCATGATTGGCTCGGATGTGGCGTCGACTCCGTTCGGCGCCGTTGGGGCGACGGCGCTGGCCGTGGGGATCGCTACGGTGCTTTGCGCGCGCGCCATCGTCGTCTATCCGTTGAGTTCGTTGTTTTTCGTTTCGCGATGGAAGATCTCGTTTCGCGAGCAGCATGTTCTCTGGTGGGGCGGCTTGCGCGGCGCGCTTGCGCTCGCCCTGGCGCTGTCGCTTCCGAGCGATCTGCCGCAACGCGACGAGATACTCGCCATCACTTTCGCCGTGGTCGGCTTCTCGATTGTGGTTCAGGGCCTCACCATGCCGCTGCTGCTCCGCGCCCTCGGCTTCGTGTCGGGGCGGCCATAAGCGGCGATCCGGCCACCGAGCGGCGGGAGGACGAAGCCAACTCAGCTTAAGCGATAATGTCGGGCGTGAGCTGGTCTTCGAGATAGGCGATGCGGTCGCGCAGCAGCAGCTTGCGTTTTTTCAGCCGCTGAATCTGCAGTTGATCGGCGACGCCGATCGCCAACAAGGCGTCGATCGCGGTCTCCAGATCGTGATGCTCCAGCCGAAGCCGTTCGACTTCAGCGCGAGTCGCGCCCGTGTCGATCTCGCTCGTGTCGTTCATTGACAGCCGCCCTCGAACGCCATTGAACGCTGGGGAATCGTTTGCTCTGGGGCGCGATTATCGCGCTGCGGGCAAGGGTCGTTCAAGCGAATTGCTCTGTCGTCATTCATAGGCGCTCCGCATCTCGTCGATTGCAGCGATCTTGGCGTAGAGCGGCGTCCAGTCGTCGCGCTCGGCGATCGCCGCCCAAAGCGCCTCGACCTCGTCGATCAGCATCGTACAGGGCGCCGAGCGCTGGAAATAGGGGTGATCCAGGCGCGCCGTCGGCGCCGGCTGATGTTCGGCCAAAGCGGCGTGAAGCGGCGTGAAGGCTTCCGCTTCGTAATGCGCCGCGGACGGACTGTGTTTGGCGCGCCCGGCGGACGCCAAGCCGCCGCGCCAGTCGAAGAAAGTCCGTTCGAAGGGGGCCTGCGTCATTGTCAGAAAATCGACGAAGGCCTTCGCCAGCGCAGCGTCGGCTGCCTCGCCGGCCGAGGCGAGCCCGAGCCGATTGAGCAGCGCCGCCCGAAATTCCTGCTGGATACGCGTGGGAAAGGTCGCCAGAACTTTTTCGGCGGTCTTTAGCCCGATGAGGGGGATCAGACATTCGGCCAGACGGGACAGATTCCAGCCAAGCGCGCCGGGCTGGCGGCCAAAGGCGTAAAGTCCGCTTTCGTCGAAATAGGCGGCGGTGAAGGTCGGGTCGTAGACCGGCGCAAAGCGCCATGGGCCATAGTCGAAGCTCTCGCCGGTGACGTTGATATTGTCGGAATTGAGCACGCCATGAACGAAGCCTGACGCCATGTAGCCGGCGCCGAGCCGGGCGACCCGCGCTGTGACCTCTTCGAGAAAGGCGAGGGCCCTCTCCGGCGCCGGCAGATCGGCGATGGCGGGAAAATAATAGCGGCAGACGTGGTCGAGCAGCCTCTCGATCGCCGCGGCGTCGTCGTGGAAGGCGAGGCGCTGAAACGTTCCGATGCGAATATGCGAATGCGACAGGCGCACCAGCACGCTGGAGCGCGTCGGCGAGGGTTCGTCGCCGCGCATCAGCGCCTCGCCCGTTTCGATCAGGCTGAAGGTCTTGGACGTGTCGACGCCGAGCGCCTCCAGCATCTCCGTCGCCAGAATCTCGCGCACGCCGCCCTTGAGCGTCAGCCGCCCGTCGCCGCGCCGCGACCAGGGAGTCTGGCCGCTGCCCTTGGTGCCGAGATCGAGCAGGCGGCCGTCCATGGCGTCGCGCAGCTGCGCGAAGAGGAAGCCGCGACCGTCGCCGAGATCCGCGTTGTACACGCGGAATTGGTGGCCGTGATAGCGCAGCGCCAGCGGATGCGCCAACCCGCCCGGGAGCGGCGAAAAACGCCCCAAATGCTCGATCCATTCCGCATCGCTCAGAGCGTCGAGGCCGACCCGCGCCGCCCAGCGCTGATTACGGTAGCGGAGTCGATGTTCGGGGAAGGTGGCGGGTTCGACGCGGTCGAAGAAGGGCTCGCCCAGACCTTCGTGTAACGTCTCGGGGCGATAAAGCTCGGTAACGGGCATAACGACCGGGGCTCGCAAATCGCGCGCCGCGGCGCGAATGCCAAAAAAATAAGGCGGAGATCTCTCTCCGCCCATGGCGTGATGCAGAAAGTGAGCGAAGGGAAACGCTAATGTCGCGTTTCGCTAATCGACAATTTGGCGAGCTCGTCCTTGATCTGCAGCTTTTTGCGCTTGAGTTCCAGGATCTTCAATTCGTCCGTTTGGGGATGCAGCTGTTCCTGCTCGATCTCTTTTTTGAGCGCGTCATGGCGGCGCTGGAGTTCGACGATATGACCCTGCAAGGACATGCGAAACCTCCTTAACTTCCCTCCGCTCGACAAGCGGGAGCGGCGTTAAGTCTGCCACAAAGCGGGCGCGCCGCAAGACTCGAAATCGCCCAACGTCACAAAACTTTTGCACACGACGTCCACAGCCTTTACGGAACGTCAATTCTTTCCGTGGCTTGCGGTCAAGCTGATTCCCAATGTCGCAGGCAAAGCCCGCTTGCGCGTCGCCGCGTACGTCAGTATAGACGGGCGCTCCGGCCCACGGGCCTGGGGCGCGTAGCTCAGCGGGAGAGCACTACGTTGACATCGTAGGGGTCACAGGTTCAATCCCTGTCGCGCCCACCATCCAAGCGGCCCATTTCGGTTCGCCCATCGCCGCAAAGCCTGGAAACCTTGGCCCAACCGTCCGTCGCTCCCGACGTGCGCGCGAAACTGTAGCTGGTCGCTTGCCCGAGCATATCCGCGCGCCATCTGGCGTCTTGCTTCGTTTGAAGAGGCAGGGCCAGCCTATGCGGAAAAATCTCGTCCTCACCCTGCTTGGCCTCTCCTTCGCCGCCGGCGCGGCACAGTCGAAAGATCAAGCAAAGGCGCCCAAAAACTGTTTCCCTATCCTTCGCAAAGCCGGAGGCGCCCCGACTCAACCCGACGGTCCGATCCCTTACTCGGTCTGGTACTATGTCCTTTATCAACCGTTTTGCGAGGGCAAATCCGCGAAGACATGCGTCTGGGCGTGTGGAAAGACCTCTTCTCAGGACGGCCGCGCTGAATAAATGCTCGTGGCTAAGGCGCGTTCGCCATCTCGATTGCGTCCCATTGTTTCCCCATCCATAGCTGCTCCCATCCGCCCTGACCGGGCGAAAGCGGAGAAGACCATGGACCTGCCTGCGATTGACCCGCTGATTGGGATTGGCGTCGCCGCCTCGACCGCCATCACCGACGCGGTCTATGTGTTTTTCAACGCCGCCGTGTCGGAGCGTCGGCGCGTCGCCGCGGCGAGCTGGAGCAGCATCTGGTATCTGCTCTCCGCTTTTGCCGTGATCAGCTATACGTCGAATTGGGCCTATGTGGCGTTCGCGGCGGTGGGCGCCTGGGTTGGCGGCTTCTTGTCCATTACAGTGCTGAACCGCCTCGTGCCCGTGCGCAAACCTTAAGAATTCCGCGCAAAAAAAACGCCGCTCGCGCGGCGCAGAGGAGTAAATTGTCCGCGCGCTTAATCGCGAACGACCTGATTGCTATCCTGGATCAGCAGCGGCAGGCGCTTGGCCGAGGCGCTGGCGACGCTCATCTCCTGCTTGTCGCGCGCAAAACCGCGCGCCTTTTGCTCATGACCGACGTTGGTCGCGAGACCCAACGCCAAAAAGCCTGCCCAAAACGCCAGGGGCACGAAGCGCGACTTCGAAAACAGCATTTGGGTCTCCCTTGATGCGCAGGGCGTTTCTAATTGGGACGGTCGCAGCTTTCCCCAATGTGCGTCCAAGTAAAAGCGCCAGGAGCAAGCAACCTGATGGCGCCAGATCAAAACAGTTCTCCTCTCTGGCTGGCGTCCTCGCCTGCAGGCCTGCCAAAGTTGGCGCCAATGCTTACCTTACCTGTGGACCTATGCGGCATGGTTGAAAGCGCATTAGCCTGCGCCCAGGGGAGACTGCAGCGATGACCTTCACGACCACCGATCGTCCAGCGCCCATCGTCAAGAGCGGGCATGTGCAACTGTCGATCACTCTGGCTGAGTCAGACAAGAACACTCTGCAGAACCAGATCTTCGACCAGATCCGCTCGATGATCCTCAACGGTCAGCTCAAGTGCGACGATCCGATGCCGACCACCCGCGAGCTGAGCAGCCAGCTTGGCGTCTCACGCAACACGGCCGTGCTGGCCTATGAGCGGTTGATCGCGGAAGGCTATATCCGCACGAAGCCATATGTGGGCACCTTCGTTTCGCCGGATCTGCCGGACACGGCGTTCCTGTCGGCCGTTCAGCGCACGCCGCAGGCGGAAGAGCAGGGCGCTGCGATCGAAGTTCCGCCGCCCTGCGGCGCGTTGCGCACCCATCGCCTCGCCGACCCGGAGCGCCGTCGCCTCGTCGCCGATTTCTGGGTGGGCCGGCCGGACGCGCGATCCTTTCCACTCAAGGCCTGGTCGCACCACATCAAGAATCGGCTGAAGGCGGTCGGCGCCAATCTCACGAGCTATAATGACGCCGCAGGACTGATGGAGCTGCGCCGCGCCGTCGCCAAACATCTTGCGCCCGCGCGAGGCGTCGTCGCCGATCCGGAGCAGATCATCATCGTCGGCGGCTGCCAGGACGGCTTCAATCTCGTCGGCCGCCTGCTCGTGACCCCCGGGTCCACCGCCGTCGTCGAGTCGCCCTGCTATCAGGGCGCCGCCTTCGTGCTCGAAAGCCTTGGGGCGACGCTTTATCCGGTGCCCGTGGATCAGGACGGGCTCGACGTGTCGCGATTGCCGAAAACCAGGGGCGCCATCGCCTATGTGACGCCGTCGCATCAATATCCGATCGGCGTGACCATGAGCCTGCAGCGGCGGCTCGAGCTTCTCGCCTGGGCGACGCAGTACGACGCCTACATTATGGAAGACGACTATGACAGCGACTTCCGCTTTATCGGTTCGCCGCTGACGGCGCTGAAGGGGCTCGATCGCAACGAGCGCGTCATCTACCTCGGCACCTTCTCCAAGTGCATGGGACCGGGACTGCGCCTCGGCTATGTCGTGCTGCCCCGCCGTCTCGCCGAAGCTGGCCGGCGCATGAAAATGCTGATGAACAATGGCCAAAGCTGGCTGGAACAGGCGGCAATGGCGGATTTCATGTCGAGCGGCGAATTCGGGCGCCATTTGCGGCGCATCCGCCAGCTCTATCGCGATCGGCGCGACGCGCTGCTGGGCGCGCTGCGGAATCATTTCGGCGCCTGCGAGATCTACGGCGACCAGGCCGGCATGCATCTCGTCTGGAAGCTGCCGGACGGTTTTCCGGACGCCGCCGAGGTGGAGAAGAGAGGCCTTGCCGCGGGCGTTGGCGTCTGTTCGCTGGCGACGGGCTCGGCGCTGCGCTTCGACGACATCAACGGCGGCGATCGGCTGCTGATGCTGGGCTTCGTCGCGCTCACCGAAAAAGAGATTGAGACCGGGATCGCGCGGTTGGCGCAGGCGCTGAAGGCGTAGCGGGCGCGCAACCCTCTCCCATCGGGAGAGGGTGGTTGCGAAGCAACCGGGCGAGGGGTTGCGGCGCTGCTTGGGTTTGCGTAACGCAGTGGCACGCTCACATTGACTTCAAGTGAAGCGAGGAGCCCCTCACCCGGTCGCCTCCGGCGACCACCCTCTCCCTCAGGGAGAGGGTTGGCCCGCGTTTGTTCGAGGCGTGATGAATAATCACATCGGCCCTGTCGGTCTGCGCGCCATACCGTCCGGCGTCTGGGCGCTCGGACTCGTCTCGCTGCTCATGGATTTTTCTTCCGAGATGATCCATGCGCTGCTGCCGATCTATCTCGTCGGCGCGATGGGCGCCTCGATGGCCGAAGTCGGCGTCATCGAAGGCGTCGCCGAGGCGACCGCCTCAATCGTCAAGATTTTTTCGGGCGCGCTGTCGGACTGGTTCGGACGGCGCAAGCAGCTGGCGATCATCGGCTATGGGCTTGCCGCGTTGACCAAGCCAATGTTTCCGCTGGCGCCGAATGTCGCCTGGGTCATGGCCGCCCGCTTCATCGATCGCGTCGGCAAGGGCATACGCGGGGCGCCGCGCGACGCGCTTGTCGCCGATATCGCGCCGGCCTCCGTTCGCGGCGCCGCCTTCGGGCTTCGCCAGTCGCTCGACACGATCGGCGCCTTTCTCGGTCCGGCCGTCGCTGTGGCCGCGATGTGGTTCTCGGCGAACAGCATCCCTTTCGTGTTCTGGATCGCGACGATTCCGGCGGCTCTCGCCGTTATGGTCCTGGCGCTCGGCGTGCGCGAGCCGGAAGCCTCCCGCCCGCCGCGGCCGGCGCGTTTTCCGCTGCACATGGACGAAATCCGCCGGCTCGGCGGCCCGTTCTGGATTGTTGTGGCGATCGGCGTCGTCTTCAGCCTGGCGCGTTTCTCGGAAGCTTTCCTCATTCTGAAGGCGCGCGATGTCGGACTGCCCGAGGCGCTCGCGCCGCTGGCGCTCGTTGTGATGAATGTCGTCTATGCCGGCGCCTCCTATCCCGTCGGCGCGCTTTCCGATCGCGGCGATCGGAAGACGCCGCTGATGGCGGGGCTTATCGCGCTGATCGCCGCCGACGCCGCCTTGGCGGTCGCCGAGCATATGCCGCTCGTGTGGCTGGGCGTGGCGCTTTGGGGCCTGCATATGGGCCTCACCCAAGGTCTCCTCGCGACGCTCGTCGCGGATGTCGCGCCGGCGGCGCTACGCGGTTCCGCCTTCGGGGTCTTCAACCTCACGAGCGGCGTCGCGCTGCTTGTCGCGAGCGCGGGCGCCGGAGCGCTCTGGGACGCCTTTGGTCCCCAGGCCGCCTTCTGGGCGGGCGCGCTTTGCGCGTCGCTGGCGCTCGCAGGGTTCGCGGCGGGCGGCAGGCGGATCGGGCGACCCCAAAGGCCGGGTTGACCGGGCGCGTTAACAACTTCACGGCAGAATTCCGGCCGGTTAACCGCTGGCTAAGCATGCCTATTAAACATTGAAATTGAACGATAAAAGTTCGCAATTGCGCCATTGTTGATCATTCATTTCACAACCGGCGGGGGCGCTGGCGTTTCAAGGAACGCACCATCGAGGTTCTAATGAAAAAACGAGCTTTCGGCTTCGCCGTCGCGGCGTCCCTGGCCGCTTTGTCCGCCTCGGCCGCAGACCTGCCTTCGGGCAGGGAGCCGCCGCCGGTCTATCTTCCGCCGCCGCCAGCCTTCACCTGGACCGGAATCTACGTCGGCCTCAATCTCGGCGGCGGCTGGCTCGACCGATACGACTATGGATATTGGTTGGCGCCCTCGAGCGCGTCGAACACCGGCGGCGTCGTCGGCGGCGCCCAGATCGGCTATAATTACCAAGTCACGCCGCTCTTCGTCGTCGGCCTCGAAACGGATTTTCAAGGATCGGGCGTTGGCGGCGCGAATCAGGGCTGGGGCGTGACGCGTAGCGTCGACTGGTTCGGCACGGTGCGCGGGCGGGCGGGCGTGTCGATGCTGAACGCGCAGCTGCTCCTTTACGGCACGGCCGGCTTCGCTTATGGCGACCTGCGTCTCAACTACGGATGGATTGGCTCTCAGGCCCGCGCGGGAACCGGTTGGACGGCAGGCGGCGGGCTCGAATACGCTTTCCTGCCGAACTGGTCGGCGAAGGTCGAATATCTCTACACAAACATCGGCGCGAATTACGATCCGATCTATGTTGCGCCCTTCATCGTCGAAACCCAGCAGCGCGCGCATCTCAATACTGTGCGCGCCGGCGTCAACTACCGCTTCAACTGGCTGCTTGCGCCTCCCGGTCCGGCCATGGCGAACTACTGAATCCAAATGCTATGAATGCGCGCGGCAAGAGCCCCGAAGACGGGGCTTTTGCGTTTTGCGACGCGCCTGTTCGATCGCTTTTGGTTGCGGCGCCGCAACAATTGAATTATCTGCTTGGAAGCGTTCCGAGAAAGAAATCGGCCGCACGCGAGAGGGTTCTACATGGCCGACGCCGACACAGACAGGCTCGCCGCGCGGCGGCCGCTGTCGCCGCATCTGACGGTTTTCAAGCCCATCCTGACGATGATGATGTCGATCGCGCATCGAATCACCGGCGCGGGGCTTTACGTCGGCATGGCGCTTCTGGCGCTGTTCCTGCTCGGCGCGGCGATCGGCGGCGGCGCCTTCTCCGCCGTTTCCTGGATCGCGTCGGGTTTCATCGGCAATGTGCTTGTGCTGATGGTCGTTTGGGCGATTTTTCATCATCTGCTCGGCGGCGTGCGTCACGCGCTCTGGGATCGCGGCCTTTACATGGACGCGAAGGGGCGGGAACTGCTGGCGCAGGGGACGCTCGTCGGCGGCGTCCTGCTGACGCTGCTCGTCTTTATCTTCAAGACGCTGGCGAGCTGAGCGGAGCGAACTCATGACGGTTGCGACAAGATTCAAGAGCGGTCGAACCGGACCCGGCGACGCCTATGTCACCGACCATAGCGGTTCGCCCCATGCGCGCTTCATGCGGCTGACGTCTTATGCGCTGGTCCCGCTCGGGATGTTGAGCGCCTGGTGGATTCTCGGACTTGCCGGCAAGTCGCTCGAAGGCGTGCGCGCCGAAATCGGCAGACCGATTCCCGCGCTCATGCTTCTTGCGTTCGGCGTCATCGGCATGATCCATGCGCGACGCGGCATGGACGACATCATCGAAGATTACGTGCACGACAAAGCGTTGAAGGCGCAGGCGATCGTCGCCAACACTTGGGCGTCGCGCGTCATCGCAGCGATCTGGGTCTTCGCGATCCTCCTCATCGCTGCGCCGAAGTAGTCGGACGATGCGATCGACGGACGTCGACGTGACAGGCGAGAGCAGGAAGCAGCGCGACATCGCTGCTTTGATCTTGATGATCCCGTCTTGTAACGACGCAGCTACGCCGCGCGCGGCGCAAATGAGATTCGAGAAGGCTTAATCGATGATTGCAAAGGGTCCTGCATCAAATGTGTCGGTGGGCGGTCGGGCCTATGGGATCGTCGATCACACCTTTGACGTCGTCGTCGTCGGCGCAGGCGGTTCGGGACTCCGCGCCGTCGTCGGCTGCGCCGAGGCGGGACTGAACGTCGCCTGCATCACCAAGGTCTTTCCAACCCGCTCGCACACCGTCGCGGCGCAGGGCGGCATCGCCGCCGCGCTCGGCAACATGGGGCCGGACGATTGGAAATGGCACATGTACGACACCGTCAAGGGCTCCGACTGGCTCGGCGACCAGGACGCCATCGAATATATGTGCCGCAACGCGCCGCCCGCCGTTTATGAGCTGGAGCATTGGGGGGTCCCCTTCTCGCGCACGACCGAAGGCACGATCTATCAGCGTCCGTTCGGCGGCATGACGACGGACTTCGGCAAGGGTCCGCCGGCGCAGCGCACATGCGCCGCCGCCGATCGCACCGGCCACGCGATGCTCCATACGATGTACGGACAGGCGCTGAAGCTCGACACGAAGTTCTTCGTCGAATTTTTCGCGCTCGATCTCATCATGGATCAGGACGGCGCCTGCCGGGGCGTCGTGTGCCTGAAGATCGATGACGGGACAATTCACCGTTTTCGGGCCGCGCTCACCGTGCTCGCGACCGGCGGCTACGGCCGCATTTATCTCTCGGCGACCTCGGCGCATACATGCACCGGCGACGGCAACGCCATGGTGCTGCGCGCCGGATTGCCGCTGCAGGACATGGAGTTCGTGCAGTTTCATCCGACCGGCATCTATGGCGCGGGCTGTCTGATCACCGAGGGCGCGCGCGGCGAGGGCGGCTATCTGACGAACAGCGAAGGCGAGCGCTTCATGGAGCGTTACGCGCCCTCAGTGAAGGATCTCGCGCCGCGCGACATGGTCTCGCGCGCCATTACGATGGAGGTGCGCGAGGGCAGGGGCGTCGGCAAGCTTAAGGACCACGCTTATCTGCATCTCGAGCATCTCGACCCGGCGATCCTGCATGAGCGCCTGCCGGGCATTTCCGAAAGCTCGATGGTTTTCGCCGGCGTCGACGTCACGCGCCAGCCGATTCCGATCATACCGACCGCGCATTACAACATGGGCGGCATACCGACGAATTTTCACGGCGAGGCGCTGCGCAAGCGTAACGGCAATCCCGACGAAGTGGTTCCGGGCCTGATGGCGCTCGGCGAAGGGGCCTGCGTCTCGGTGCATGGCGCCAATCGACTGGGCTCCAACTCGCTTATTGATCTCGTCGTCTTTGGACGCGCCGCGGCGCTGCGCGCGGCCGAACTCATCAAGCCGAACGATACGCAGCCGGAACTGCCGGCGGATTCGGCCGATCTCGCGCTGTCGCGGCTCGATTTTTTCCGCAACGCCAATGGCTCCGCGCCCACCGCGGTCTTGCGCGACAGGATGCAGCGCACGATGCAGTCGCACTGCGCCGTCTATCGCACCGGCGAGGTCCTCGCCGAAGGCGTCGAGCAGATCAACGCCGTCTGGCGCGACGGCGCCGACGTCAAGATCACCGATCGCTCGCTGATTTGGAACTCCGATCTGATCGAGACGCTCGAATACGACAATCTCATCGTGCAGGCGGTCACGACGATGGAGAGCGCCGCCAACCGCACGGAGTCCCGCGGCGCCCATGCGCGCGAGGATTTCCCGAACCGCGACGACAAGAACTGGATGAAACATACGCTGGCGACGATCGACCGCGAGCGGAAGACCACCTCAATCGATTATCGCCTGGTGCACAGCTACACGATGACGAACGAGGTTGCTTACGTCGAGCCGAAGGCAAGGGTGTACTGATATGGTAGAATTCGCCCTTCCCAAGAATTCGGTCATTTCCGAAGGCAAGACGTGGCCGAGGCCCGAGGGGGCCGAGCGCCTGCGCGAATTGCGCATCTATCGATGGGATCCTGACGACGGCGCCAATCCGCGCCTCGACACCTATTTCATCGATGCCGACGACTGCGGACCGATGGTTCTCGACGCGCTGATCTGGATCAAGAACAAGATCGATCCGACTTTGACGTTTCGTCGCTCCTGCCGCGAGGGCATTTGCGGCTCGTGTTCAATGAATATCGGCGGTCTGAACACGCTCGCCTGCACCAAGGGCATGGATGAGATCGACGGCGCGATCAAAATCTATCCGCTGCCGCATATGGCGGTGGTCAAGGATCTCGTGCCCGATCTGACGATCTTCTATGAGCAATACGCGGCGATCCAGCCCTGGCTGCGCGCCGGACCCGCCCCCGAGAAGGAACGGCCGCAGTCGCCGGAGCAGCGCGCCAAGCTCGACGGGCTCTACGAATGCATCCTGTGCGCCTGCTGCTCGACCGCCTGTCCGAGCTATTGGTGGAACGCTGATCGCTTCCTGGGCCCCGCGGCGCTGCTGCAGGCGTTCCGTTGGGTGCAGGACTCGCGCGATGAAGCGACGAAGGATCGCGTCTCCTATGTGGACGACGTCTTCCGCCTCTACCGCTGCCACACGATCATGAATTGCACCCAGGTCTGCCCAAAGTCCCTGTCGCCGGCAAAGGCGATCGCGGAACTCAAAAACATGGCCATCGCCCAGGACGAGGCGTAAGCGGCGGTCACATGTGCGAGATCGCCGCGCCGTGAGGCTTGTTGGCGGTCGCGGCGCGCCGGCGCAATTTCGTCAGCGACGCGATATGCAACAATATCCATAACGGAACAAGGAAGGCGGGAACGAGCACGAGGGGGAATGTGGTGATCAGCACGTTCGGCTGGTCGAACGCCGTGACCTGAATCCTTGATGGCGAACTGGCTATGCCGGTTGCGACGGCGATGATGAGGTCTGTGAGGCCGAGGATATTCCACCACATGACCAGATCGGGATTCACGCGCGGCGCGCGCGCATAGGCGGCCGCAATGACCCCGGCAAGAACGCCGACGAGCATGTCGCCGACTCCTGCGGGCCAGGCGAATACGCCGGGCATCTTGCCCATTGCATAGAGGACCAAGAAAGTTCCGCCGAGCACACGAAAGACTTGAACGCCCACGAGCCATTGCTGAGGCATCGCGTCGATGATCAGGCCGACTATCGGCGACCGCCAGATCAGCCACGCGCCGATGACAATCGGCGTAAGAAGCGCGTATTGGATCGTCGGCATTGTGCCTGGGTCTGCGCGATAAGCGCCGAGCCACGCTGAGACGGTCGCCGCCAGGAACCAGCCGATGAGCGCGATCGCGAAGGCGTTCAGCACCTTGTCACGGTCGCGCGCCGTCCATGGGGGCGTTTGAAGCGCCTTGCGCAACCCGAGAAGGATCAGCACGATGATCGAGACGGCGCTGGCAAGCGTTAGGACGGTGAGAAGGGCTGAGACGTTCATCGCGAGCCTCAAGCTGCCCGATCCCCGCTGAAGTTAATTAGGGCGACCAGGACCAGGACAAACTGCGGGGCTGGCCCGCCTTGATCCCGCCGCGCCGCCGGTTTAGGACGGGGGCAAATGTTCACGGAGATTTGCGCCATGTCGACCTGCGCTCGTCTTTCTTTCGGCCCGCTCCTTTGCGCCGCTTTCCTGATCGCGGCCGGGCCCCAGGTCGCCTCGGCGCAGCAGCTTCAAGCCGATCCCGGATCGCTCGACGCTTCGGGGTCTGTAACGACGCAGCCGAAGGCCAAGAGAGCGAAGGCGCAGCAATCCCCGCGCGCCGGCGCCGGCCAACAGCAGCAGCAGCAGGGAGGCGCCGGCAACCGCCAGTTTGGCGAGCTTGAGGGCTGGTCGCCCGGCAAGGCGCCGCCCGGTGGAAAGCAGAAGGAGAAGGAAGGCGAGGCGTCGAGCTTGCCGAAGGGCGGATTGCCCATTGGCGTGTCGCCCTCGGGCAATATGTCCGTCGGCCTCCCATTCTAATAATCTCAGGCGCCGGATCGCCGGCTGGAGTTGATCATGGCGTATAAGGTTGCGGTCGTCGGCGCTACGGGCAACGTAGGCCGCGAGATGCTCGATATTCTCGCTGAGCGCCGCTTCCCGGTTTCGGAAGTCGTTGCGCTGGCGTCATCGCGCTCGATCGGCACGGAAGTCTCCTTCGGCGACAGGACGCTGAAGTGCAAGGCGCTCGACTCCTATGATTTCTCCGACGTCGACATCTGTCTCATGTCGGCTGGCGGCTCCGTCGCGAAGGAATGGGCGCCCAGGATCGGCGCGCAGGGCTGCGTCGTCATCGACAATTCTTCGGCCTGGCGCATGGACCCTGACGTGCCGTTGGTTGTGCCGGAGGTGAACGCCGGCGCCGCGGCGGGATTTTCCAAAAAGAACATCATCGCCAATCCGAACTGCTCGACGGCGCAGCTCGTCGTCGCGCTGAAGCCTTTGCACGACGCAGCGACGATCAAGCGCGTCGTCGTCTCGACTTATCAGTCGGTCTCTGGCGCGGGCAAGGAGGGCATGGACGAACTCTTCGCGCAGACCCGTTCGGTGTTCGTCGCCAACCCCGTCGAAGCAAAGAAATTTCCCAAGCGCATCGCCTTCAACCTGATTCCGCAGATCGACGTCTTCATGGAGGACGGCTTCACCAAGGAAGAGTGGAAGATGGTCGCGGAGACGAAAAAGATCCTCGATCCCAAGATCAAGCTCGTCGCCACCTGCGTGCGCGTGCCGGTCTTCATCGGCCATTCGGAAGCGGTGAACATCGAATTCGAAAACCCGATTTCGGCGGACGAGGCGCGTAATATTTTGCGCGCGGCGCCGGGCGTGCTGGTGATCGATAAGCCCGAAGCCGGCGGCTACATCACGCCGCATGAAGCAGCCGGCGAAGACGCCACCTATGTCTCGCGCATCCGTACCGACCCGACCGTCGATAACGGGCTCGTTCTGTGGTGCGTTTCCGACAATCTGCGCAAGGGCGCGGCGCTCAACGCCATTCAGATCGCCGAAACGCTTTTGAACCGCAAGCTGCTGGCGCCAAAGAAAAAGGCCGCCTAGCCTCAAGAGGCGATCACCGCCGCCAAATAGGCCCCATAGACGGCGAGCAGCGCAACGCCCCGCCACGGGAGGTAGACGCCGCTGTGCGGCGGATAAACCAGCGCGAGCGCGATCAAGCCGGCGATAAGCGCCGGCGCGGCCTCCAGTTCGGATATGTGAATCGGCGTAATGGCGCCGGCCACTCCGACGATGAACAGCCCGTTGAAGATATTGCTTCCGAGCAGGGCGCCGAAGCCGACGTCGTCCTGTCGGCGGATGCGCGCCATCAGCGCAGTGGCGAGTTCGGACGTCGAGGTGCCCACCGCGACCAGAGTCGCGCCGACGATGAAATCGCTCAGCCCAAATCGCCTGGCGATTTCACTTGCGCCAAAGACAATGAGACTTCCGGCGGCAATCAGTAGTCCGAGTCCGATCGAGGTCTCGACAAGAGCGCGCATGAAGCCTGAAGACGTCTCCTGCTGGGCCGGCTCCGAGCGCCGCTGCTCGAGCGCCTCCAGCGTGACTCTCACGAACCATAGCGCGAAGCCGCTCAAGAGGATCGCGGCCTCCAGACGAGACAGCGATCCATCGATCAGCATGACGCTGAGCGCCACAGGCGCCGCAACGGCGACGGCAAAATTCCGCGTCACCTGGGCGCGGATAATGGCGAGCGGCCCGAACAGCAACGCGACGCCGAAGATCAGCGCCAAATTGGCGACATTGCTGCCGAGTGCGTCGCCTAAGGAGATTTCCGGCTCTCCCGCCAGCCCCGACTGGATGGCGACGGTCAATTCCGGGCTTGATGTGGCGAAAGCGGCGACGGTCGCGGCGATGATGCTTGGCGCGACGCGGGCGGCGGAGGCGATCCCGACTGTGCCGCGCACGAACAGCTCGCCGCCGCCCGTGGCGCAGAGCAGACCCAGCGCCATCGCCAGATAGGGGATCGCGGTCGAAATCGACTCCGCCGACGGCAACGGCTTATTTGTTGATCTTGAACAGCGTCGGATCGGGCACTTTCGCCTGGTCGATGTTGAAGACCGAGATCAAGGTCTCATAGCCTTGCGGGTCCTTCACCTGCCACTGCTTCAATTTGAAGGTCTTGGGGTCGAAGATCAAACGCACGTGTGAAGTGCCTCCGAAGGTCGCCTTGTCCTCGATAGCGATGGTGACGCCGGAATCATCGATCTTCACATCCTCGAGGGTGACGTCCTTTTCGAGGTCGATCTTATCCTTCATCAGGAATTTGAGCGGCGTCTGGGTGATGAAGTAGAGATCCTGCGTGTTGAGCTTGCGGTCGCGCACCGCGACCTGCGCGCCATCGGCGACGACCTCCATCGTCGCGGGCTGGGCGTATTCGAAGCGCACGCGGCCGGCGCGCTGCACATGCAGCCTGCCTTCCGAACGTTTGCCGTCGCCGCCGATCTGCACAAAATCGGCCGTCATCACCGGCGATGCGTTGAAAAAGGCGTTGGCGCGCTTGACCGCCTCAGCGCGGGTGAGCGGCTTCTCTGGCTCCGGCGCGGGCGCAGGCGCGATCGTGGCGGCGGCAGAGGCGGGCCCCTGCGCGGATGGCTTGGCGCCCTTCTTCACGGCTGATGGGGGGTCTGCAGGCTTCGCCTCGCCGGGCTTGGCCGTCACGGGCTTGACCGTCACGGGCTTGGCGTCGACGCTCTTCTCGTCGTCAGGCTTGACCTCAGCCGATTTGGACCTTGCTTCCGCGGGAATCGCGCCGGCTGGCTTCGCCTCCGCTGCCTTATTCTCGGCGCCTGCCGAAAGGCTTCCCTGCGACGGCGGCGCAGCGCGCGCGATAGTCGCAGCGGCGGCCGGGACGGCGAATGAAAGCGCGGCGAGCAGGGCGGCAAGGTGAACGTATGTCACGGCGGGTTCCGATTCTGGGGAAGCTGTCGCCGTCTTCCTAGCATAAGTTGGCGGAAATGGGGGCGGGCGAACGTCGCAGGCGCATAGATGCCGAGACTTATGCCGCTCTTGCCAGACCGTGCGCCAAGCGCCTTCGGGGGCGCCGGGCTATTCCGTCAGCTCCGACGGAAGGATGGTTCGATCGTCGATGATCGCTCGTGCGATCTGAGAGCGTGTAAGATTGCGCACGCCAGTAAGGTCGGCGCCTTTCAGATTGGTTCCGTCCAGCATGGCGTCCCGCAAATTCGCGCCGCGAAAGTTCACGAAGGCGCAGTCGGCGCCGCGCAGGTCGGCCCCTTCGAGATCGGCGTTGCTGAGGTCGGTTCGCCGAATGAACGTCCCGCTCAGGTCGATCTTGAACTCTCGTCTCGTCTCGCTGCGGGCTGCCTGCGTCATTTTCTTCGTCCTCTCCGATCGCGCACCAGCCGGACGATCTCGCGAACATCCGCTGGCGGTTCAGAGTCGGCATAGTCTACAGGGCTTTCCTGCAGATATATAGTCAGCAGCTGCAGTACGGGGCCGGACAGGTCTTCGAAATCGAGGCAAATTTGCTCGAGCGTGAAAATCGCCGCCAGCCGGACCTCGAGCTTTTCGTCTCTCAGCTGCCCCACGGCTCTGTTGAACAGTTCAGCGACATGGTCCCGGCGTGTCAGCTCCGCCTGACGGGTCTGCGCCTCGGCCTGCTGGTTGGCCACGGTCACTCGTTTCCAGCCGAGATAGACGCCGACCGCGCCGGCGACGACGAGGCCCAGATTGCGAGCGAGTTCCGAGAATTCAATCCACCACGCCACGGAAACTCCCGGCTGAAAAGTCTCTACTCCGCCGCCTCGATATCGAAGGCGCCGCGATCAATGCCGCCGCCGACGAGAATTTCGCGCTTTCCGGCGTGGTTAGGCGCGGAGACCACGCCTTCCTGCTCCATGCGCTCAACGAGCGAAGCGGCCTTGTTGTAGCCGACCGAGAGGCGGCGCTGGATGTAGCTCGTCGAGCACTTCTTGTCGCGCAGCACGATATTGACGGCGCGGTCGTATAGGTCGCCGCCTTCCTCCGCGTCCATCGAGCCGGGCAGGGGCGCTTCGCCGTCTTCGCCAACATCGTCCTCGGCGGTGATCGCGTCGAGATATTGCGGCGCGCCTTGCGTCTTCACATGGGCGACGATGTCCTCGACCTCGCGATCCGACACGAACGGCCCGTGGACGCGCGAAATGCGGCCGCCGCCCGCCATGTAGAGCATGTCTCCCTGGCCGAGCAGCTGCTCGGCGCCCTGTTCGCCCAGAATCGTGCGGCTGTCGATCTTGGAGGTCACCTGGAAGGAGATGCGCGTCGGGAAATTCGCCTTGATCGTGCCGGTGATGACATCGACGGAGGGGCGTTGCGTCGCCATGATCAGATGGATGCCGGCGGCGCGCGCCATCTGCGCCAGTCTCTGGATCGCGCCCTCGATGTCCTTGCCGGCGACGAGCATCAGATCCGCCATCTCGTCGACGATCACGACGATATAAGGCAGCGTAGAGAGCGTCATCTCTTCATGCTCGAAGATCGCCTCGCCGGTCTCGCGGTCGAAACCGGTCTGCACCGTGCGGGTGATCGTCTCGCCTTTGGCCTGCGCGTCGGCGACGCGGGCGTTGTAGCCGTCGATGTTGCGCACGCCGAGCTTCGACATTTTCTTGTAGCGATCCTCCATCTCGCGCACCGCCCATTTGAGCGCCACGACCGCCTTCTTCGGGTCGGTGACGACGGGCGTCAGCAGATGCGGAATGTTGTCGTAGACGGAGAGCTCCAGCATCTTCGGGTCGACCATGATGAGCCGGCATTCTTCGGGTTTCAGCCGATAGAGCAGCGACAGGATCATCGTGTTGATCGCGACCGACTTGCCGGAGCCGGTGGTGCCGGCGACCAAAAGATGCGGCATTCGGGCGAGATCGACGATCACCGGCTCGCCGCCGATCGTCTTGCCCAGCGCGATGGCGAGTTTGTGGTTGGAGCGGGTAAAATCCTCGCAGGCGATGAGTTCGCGCAGATAGACCATCTCGCGACGCTGGTTCGGCAGTTCGATACCGATGGCGTTGCGCCCCGACACGACGGCGACGCGGGCGGAGATGGCGGACATCGAGCGGGCGATGTCGTCGGCGAGGCCGATGACCCGCGAACTCTTGATGCCGGGCGCCGGCTCCAGCTCATAGAGCGTGACCACGGGACCGGGCCGGACGTTGATGATGTCGCCCTTGACGGAAAAATCCTCGAGCACGCCTTCAAGCAGACGCGCGTTCTGCTCTAACGCCTCCTGCGGGAGCTTGACGCCGCTCGCCTGTTTCTTCGGCTCGGCGAGAAGGGTCAGGGGCGGCGTTTCGTAGCGCGTATTGAAGCGTGGCTGCGCGGCGCGGGCGGGCGCGCGCGTCCTGCGGGGCGCAGGCGGAGCGGCCGCGGGCGCATAGGGCTCCTCGTCGAGATCGCGGGGCTGCGGCGGCGGAAAGGCAGGGTAATGGTCCAGGTCCTCGAAGGTCGGCTCGACGCGCGGATAGCGCGGCGGCGGCGGCCGGTCCGTCGTCGTGGCGCGACGTCTGAACCTTGCGGCGGCGCGCAGCATCCAGGCTTTCGACGCCAGTCCAAGATGAATGAGCGCGCCAAGCGAGATCAACGCGACGCCAGGCTCGCCGCCAGCGTCGTCGTCATCATCGGCGCCCGGACGAATCTTCGCGTCATCTTCAGAGGACCGGCTGCGCATATCCGCTTCGGATTCGAAGCCCAGCCCGGCTGCGCCGGTCACGGCGAGGATCGCGACGAGAGCGGCGACGGCGCCAAAGAGCGCGGTCAGGACGCCCGAGCCGGCAAAGATCAACCGCGGAACAGTAAGGATGGCGTCGCCGGCGACGCCGCCGAGGCCAGTGGGCAGCGGCCAGCGCTCGGTCGCGGGCAGAAGCGACGCGGTCGCGGCGGTTGCGAAAACGCCGAGGACACAGAGTCCGACGCGCAGCATCACGCGGCCGATCCGGCGACGTCTCATGAGACGCAATCCCTGGGTCGCGATTGGCACGATGGCGGCGATGGCGCCGAAGCCGACGAGTTGCATCAACAGATCGGAGACGATCGCGCCCGGTCCGCCGAGCAGATTGCGGACGTGGCCCGAGGTCGCGTGGTTGAGCGAAGGATCGCGGGCGGACCAGCTGACGAGCGCCAATGTCAGCGCACCGGCGCTCACGAGCAAGGCGGCACCCAGGATTTCCGCCAGCCTCCGCGCCGCAAACTCGCGAAGCTGCTCGGTAAAATGGCCCCTTGCATGGCTGCGCATATGAGGAGAAGCCTCGATTGATCGCAGCGCCGCCAACGGCGCGCGGATGCGGCAGCGTAAAAAATCTCGGTTAAGGTGCGCTTAAGCCCGGTTCTTCGGGTTCTTGCCGCCCGCCGCGACGGTCTGATTGAGTTCGGCGCCATAAATGAAGATCGCCGCCAGCATCTGCAGAAAAACGATGGCGATCACGATGGAGGCGAGGCCGGCGTACATCGAAATATAGCTGCTGGCGTATCTCGCAAGATAGGCGCCGAAGCCGACGCCGAGCGCGAGCGACGCGATAAGCGTCAGCGCGATGCCGGGCGCGATGACCTTGAAGCTGCGCCGTTCCGCAGGCAAGAACTTGTGAGCCGCGAAAAGCGCAATCGCCAATAGGCCGGTGGTGACGCCATAGCGCACAGGTTGGAAGAGTGGCTCGAGATCTTGGGCGATGAGCGGCGCATATCGTTCCGCAATCGTCCACGCGAGCGGCCCCAGCACGAGCAGAATGGCGACGGCGAGAAGCGCCGCCGCGCCGAGGAAGACGTAAAGAATTGATTCCAGACGTGAGAGCCACCAGGAGCGCGTTTCCTTGACGTCATAGGCGCGGTTCAGGGCGACGCGAAGCGCCTCGACTCCACTCGAGGCGAAATAGATGGCGAAGACCGCGCCCAGGGTCAGCAGCCCGCCGCGCGGCTGCGTCAGCACATTGCGGATTTGGTCCGAAATCGGCCCGGCCACGCTCGCCGGCCATGTTTCGAAGAGGAGTTTTCTCGCGGCCTCCGCTTCGCCCGCCAGGCCGAAAAAGCCGGCAAGCGCGGTCAGAAAGATGAGGAACGGAAAGAGCGAGGTCAGGATGGATAGCGCAATATAGCTCGCGATCGCCCAACCATCGTCGCGGTTAAACTTGAGAAAGGCCTCATAAAGGAGCCGAAAAAATTTTCGCATGCCAACCCATGATAGCGCCCTCATCCCGAATAGCGATGGCGCAAGGAGTATCCGCCAATGAGAAGCTTTCCTTTACTGCGCGCCGCCGCCATCAGCGCGGCGTTTGTCGTTCTGGCGCATTCGACGAGTTGGGCGAAGGACTGCGACGGTCGCGGCTCTCAGACTGACCTCAATCTGTGCGCGGGAGAGAATTTCAAACAGGCCGACGCGAAACTCAACGCCGTCTACGCCAAATTGCTGCAAAAGATCAGCCCGGCGGGGCAGTCGAAATTACGGGAGGCGCAAAAATCCTGGATCGCCTACCGGGATGCGCAATGCGCCTTTGAGACGCTCGGGACGATCGACGGCAGCATTCACAGCATGGTCGTGGCGCAATGTCTCACGGATGTGACCGAGCAGCAGACGAAACGGTTGCAGCATCAACTCACCTGCGAAGAAGGCGACGTCTCCTGCGGCGGTCAGTAGGGTGGCCGCTTAATTCGCCGCAAAAAGCCGAGATTCGACATGCGCAGACCAATTTCGCCGCGGGCGTTGCTACGATCGGCGCTATACGCGCTTCGGGGAGGGTTTCTCCTTCGCCCGCTGGCGATCGCTTTGTCTTTAGGAATTTGTGGCGCGCTGCTTTCCGAATTGGAGGAAAAGTTTCCCGAAATCCGCGGCTTCGTTCCCCGGCTGTTATTTCCGTCACAGGCGGATCCAGAAGTCGCACAGGCGATCCTAACCAGCATCGCTACCTCGACGATGACGGTCGTGTCGATTGTCTTCGCCATACTCCTGATGACGCTGACGCTCGCTTCGACGCAGTTCTCGCCACGCATTCTCATCAGCTTCGTGCGTGACCATGTGACGCAATGGACGCTCGGAATCTTTCTTGGGACTTTTTCCTATTGCATCGCGGCGCTGCCCGCCGCCCGCATGCTGCCCCAGCCCTTTGCGCCGGTCGTGACCGTCGCAGGCGCCATGGCGCTCGCGCCGATTTGCGTCGGCTGGCTCGTTTATTTCATTCATCACATCTCCAACGCCATCAGCGTAAACAATATCGTCGATCGCATCCGACGCGAGACGGAGCTCGTGATCGACGAGTTGATGCCGGACACCCGCCGGCCGATCCAGCCGCTCGAAGCGGCGGGATCGTTTCAGGGCAGGTTGGAGATCGTTCTGCGATGTCGGCAATCCGGATATATCCGATATGTCGATATCCCGCGGCTGTGTCGGGCCGCCAAAAATTTTGGAGTCTGTTTGCGCCTGGAGCGTCGCGTCGGCCATTTCGTTCCTGAAGGCGCCGCGATCATGAGACTTTCCCGAGGCGACCGAATCACCGAGGAACGCGCCGTCGAGCTTCTGTCCACAATCGACATCGGTCCGACCCGAACGATGCAGCAGGACGTCGAATTCGGCATTGTACAAATCGTCGACATCGCCTTGCGAGCAATTTCGCCCGCGATCAACGATCCGACGACAGCCATCAGCTGTGTGGATCAACTTGGCTGCATCTTGATCCGGTGGATCGGCCGCGTTCCGCCGCGAAGCCATTACTTCGATCCGCCCCATGTTCTGCGCGTCGCGATTCCGTGGACCAATTTTAATGGCTTGCTCGACCTCGCATTTGAGCAAATCCGCCACTATGCCGCCGCAGACGCCGCGGTGAGCCTAAGGTTGATGCGCGCGCTCGGAGACATCGCAAGCACTGTAAGCGACCCGACGCTGCGCGAATGTCTCGCCGAGCGTGGTCGGCGGGTGCTCGCAGGATGCGTCGGCAAAATCGAGGAAGGCGACTTGCAAAGACTGCGCGGGCGATTGTCCTTGCTGGAGGCGGGCGTCGCTCATGACGACGCGGTCGAGGGACCGTGAACGTCTTTGGCGCCATTTTTCCCAATAGTCCCTTTATAAGAGAATTGATTAGCCTGTATCAGCGGCGAACTCCGATTCGGTCCCGCCGCCCGGCTCGGGCGTTGGACATTCATAGCGATCCAAATTCGACATCGCCAAAATTGGGGGGGCGTTGATGGTGGGTAGCGCGGCTACGACGGAGAGCCATCGCGCTCGCCTTGGAGCGCTCGCCCTTGGCGCTTTGGGCGTCGTCTATGGCGATATCGGCACCAGCCCGCTCTATACGATCAAAACAGCAGTCGAATGGGCGGGCGGCGCCGTCTCGCCGGAAGAAGCGCTCGGCATGTTCTCGCTGATCGTTTGGACGCTCATCATCATCACATCGGTCAAATATGTCGCCGTCATCATGCGCGCCGACAATGACGGCGAGGGCGGCATTCTGGCGCTGATGTCGCTTCTCGGCGTCAAGCACGATCGCCGCTCCTTCGTTATCGCCATAGGAATGCTCGGCGCTGCGCTGCTGTTCGGCGACGGCGCCATCACCCCGGCGATCTCCGTTTTGAGCGCGCTTGAGGGATTGAAAACGCCGGCGCCTGCGATTGCGCCCTATGTCGCGCCGCTGTCCGTTGTCGTTCTCATCGGCTTGTTCAGCTTGCAGTCGCAGGGCACGGCGCGCATCTCGAAGCTCTTCGGGCCGATCATGACGTTATGGTTCCTCATCATCGGCGCTTTGGGCATCGGGGGCGTCGTCAAACACCCTGACGTGCTTTGGGCGCTCAATCCCGCCATCGGTCTCCACTATCTCGCAACCCATGGGATGGCTGGATTTCTGTTGCTCGGCGCAGTGTTCCTGTGCGCCACGGGCGCGGAAGCTCTTTACGCCGACATGGGGCATTTCGGCCGACGGCCGATCCGAGTCGCATGGTATGGCCTCGTCCTGCCGGCGCTGCTGCTCAATTACGCCGGTCAGACCGCGCTCCTTGTCGATCGCCCCGCCGAGGCATCCGCCAATCCGTTTTTCGATCTCTGTCCAACGGCGTTGCAACTGCCGCTCGTCGGGCTGGCGACGGTCGCGACCGTAATTGCGAGCCAGTCGATTATCACCGGCGCTTTCTCGATGACGCGACAAGCCATCCAGCTTGGGCTGCTGCCACGCATACACATCACGCAGACATCGGAGGAAAGTTACGGTCAGATTTACGTCGGTTTTGTCAATTGGTCCTTGATGGCGCTCACCCTCGTTCTGACCGTCACCTTTCGGTCGTCGGAACATCTCGCGGCGGCTTTCGGAATCGCCGTATCGTTGACGATGCTGCTCACGAGCATCCTGATGTTCCGCGCGATGCGTGAAGTCTGGCGCTGGAGCTTGGCCGTGAGTCTGGTCGTTGCAGGCCTGTTCATCCTCGTCGACGGCTCCTTTGTCGCAGCCAACATGGTGAAGTTCTTCGATGGCGGATGGATTCCGATCACGACCGCCGCGGTCTTGTACTTCCTGATGAGTTGCTGGGCGGAAGGCTACAAGGATATGCGCACCGCGTTGGAGCGCGACACGCTCCCCATATCGAGCTTCATCGCGCAATTTCACGGCAAGCCGCGCGTAAAAGGCACGGCGGTTTATATGTCCAGTCGCAGCGACGTCGTTCCTGTTCCGCTCTTGCACAATCTCAAGCACAATAAGGTTCTGCATGAACGCATCGTGCTGCTGCACGTTGAGACCGAGCAAATCCCGCGCGTTAATCCTTCGCAACGCGTCGAGTCAACGATTTTCGACGATGAATTTTACGCGACAACCATTCATTATGGATTCATGGAGCAACCTGACATTCCGCGCGCGCTGCTTCTCGAGTCGCGTTCCGTTCCGTTTCACTTCAACATGATGGAAACGTCCTTCTTCGTCGGCCGCTTGACGATCGTCCCGGCAGGCCTCTCGAAATGGCGGAGATTTAAGCTGCGGATCTATCAGTTCCTCCACCGCAACGCTCTTCCCGCGACAGAGTTCTTTCAAATTCCGCCAGGCCGCGTCGTCGAGCTTGGGGGTCAAGTCGAGATATGAGGGCCTTCATTCTCCGTGCTGGAAATGCTCATAGACGAGCCGCGCCGTGGCCTTGTTGACGCCAGGCACCTTCTCGAGGTCCGAAAGCGCGGCTTTCGAGACAGCCTTCGCCGACCCAAACGCCAGGAGCAGCGCGCGTTTGCGCGAGGGCCCGACGCCGGCGATCTTGTCGAGCGGATTCTTGGTGAATTCCTTCTTGCGCCGTGCGCGATGCGTGCCGATCGCGAAACGATGCGCTTCGTCGCGCAGGCGCTGCACAAAGTAGAGCGCCGGATCGTGCGGCGGCAGGCGAAACGGCTCGCGACCTTCGACGAAGAATGTTTCGCGCCCGGCGTTGCGGTCGGCGCCCTTGGCGATCGACGCGATCGCCACCCCTTCGACTCCAAGTTCGCGCAAGACGTCGCGCGTCACGTCGAATTGGCCGCGTCCGCCGTCGATCAGAACGAGATCGGGTTTTGCCGGAAAAGCCTCGCGATCCTGCTCCGTTTCTCCATCCTTTGCGAGCCGCGCGAACCGTCGCGTCAGCACCTCGCGCATCATGCCGAAGTCGTCCCCCGGCGTGATCTCCGCGCTTTTGATGTTGAACGTTCGGTAGTGGGCTTTCATGAATCCGGCGGGGCCCGCGACGATCATCGCGCCGATCGCCTGCGCGCCGCCGGTGTGGGAATTGTCGTAGACCTCAATGCGCCGCGGCGCCGAGACGAGACCGAAGGCCTGGCCAAGCGCCGCGAGCAGGCGCTGCTGGCTTGCGTCTTCGGCGAGCTTGCGCCCGAGCGCCTGCCGCGCATTCTGAAGCGCGTGGTCCACGAGTTCGCGCTTCTCGCCGCGCTGCGGCGCGAGCACTTCGACGCGTCGGCCAAGTCGCGCGGTTAGGGCTTCTTCGAGCAGCGCGGCGTCCTCGATCGGATGCGAGAGAAAGACGCAGCGCGCCGAAGGGTGCTCTTGATAAAACTGCGCAAGAAAGGCGTCGAGGACTTCGGATTCGGACAGCGTCGCGTCAGCGCGGGGGAAATAGGAGCGATTGCCCCAGTTCTGATAGGCGCGAAAGAAGAACGCTTCGACGCAGAAGCGTCCGGCGTCCTTGGCGATGGCGAAAACGTCGGCTTCTTCAACGCTGCGCGGATTGATCCCCTGCGCGCCCTGAACCGCCGAGAGCGCCGAGATGCGGTCGCGCAGCCGCGCCGCGCGCTCGAATTCCAGTCGCTCGGAGGCTTCGGTCATTTCGCGCGCCAGCTGTTCGCGGACGTTGCGACTTTTGCCGGAGAGGAAATCCCGCGCCTCTCGCACGAGCTCGGCGTAATCTTCCTTGGAGATTTCGCCGGTGCACGGGCCCGAACAGCGTTTGATCTGATAGAGCAGGCAGGGACGCGTGCGATTGTCATAGAAGCTCTGCGCGCAGGACCGCAGAAGAAATGCGCGCTCCAGCGCATTCAGCGCCCGATTGACCGCCCAGACGCTGGCGAAGGGACCGAAATAGTCTCCCTTGCGTGCGCGGGCGCCCCGGTGCTTTAGAATTTGCGGCGCATCGTGATCCTTGGCGATCAGAATATAAGGGAAGGACTTGTCGTCGCGCATCAGCACGTTGAAGCGCGGCTTCATCTGCTTGATGAGATTGGCTTCCAAGAGCAGCGCGTCGGTTTCTGTCTCGACCGAGATGAACACCATCGTCGTCGTCGCCGAGATCATCCGCGCAATGCGGTTCACATGACCGGCGAGGCGCGTATAGCTCGCGACGCGCTTGCGCACGTTTTTCGCCTTGCCGACGTAGAGCACCTCGCCACTTTCGGCGATCATGCGATAGACGCCGGGCCCGTTCGGCGCGTGACGCCAATGCTTCTTGATGACGTCGACGCCGCGCTTGACGCTTTCGGGCGTCTCGGCTCCCGTATCGCACAGCTCCGCCTGCGCCTCCTCGCCGGCGTCGGGCGCATCAAAGACGTCGTCTTCTTCAGGCGGGAGATCGCGTGGATTTGCGTGGGCAGTCATTGCCCTAGATCTATTCGCCGCCGGCCGCGATGGAAAGACTCGCTGGAGGCGCCCGGCCGGACCAAAGTTCTGTGTAGAACCTCGACCCCGCGCGCATTTCCTCGGAGCGCAGCCTTGATCCCGCATGACCGTCTGGCCACAGTCCTGCAAAGCTTGGGCTGCGGCGATCAGGGGACGACATGCAGGCGGCGAGGATCACCGTTGGCGCGGTCCTGTTTCCGGCGCTGGCGCTGGGGATGGCCGGCGTTTTTCTGTTCGGCGAGCGCTGGATCGCGAAAATTCCGGCGTCCATCGATTTCGTTCCGCCGACCCTTGCAGCGGCATTGTTGATCGGGGCCGTCTTCGCCGCCTTGCAGCATGCCGAAATTCTCGGTGCCAAGACCGGCGAACCCTATGGGACGCTCGTCCTCACGATCGCCGTGACAATTATCGAGGTCGCGATCATGGCCTCGATGGTCGAATATGGCGAAGAGGATCCGACCGAAGCGCGCGAGGCGGTTTTCTCCGCGATCATCATCGTTTGCAATGGCCTTGTCGGCCTCTGCCTTCTGCTCGGCGGCTTCCGTCACCACGAGCAGGAAATCCAGCCGATGGCGACGAGCGCCTATCTGGCCATCCTGATCGCGCTTTCCGTTCTTACGCTCATTCTGCCCGATTATACGACGTCGAGCTACGGACCTACTCTGTCGACAATTCAGCTCATTTTCATCAGCGTTCTGTCGGTGCTGCTTTATGGCGCATTTCTCTTCATTCAGACGGTGCGGCATCGCTCCTACTTTATCGACGTGCATGTCGCCGCCGTGGGTCACGGCGAGGCGAAGCCTTCGCGCGCGATGACGATCTTCGCAGTTGTGGGACTGGGCGCCAGCCTGCTTGGAGTCTCGCTTCTCGCGGAGCGCGTCATTCCCGGTCTTGAAGAGGCGCTTCGCTGGGGGGGCGTCGACGACGTGAACCGGGTGACCGGCGCGGCTGTGGCGATGTTGGTCCTGCTCCCCGAATCGCTGAACTCGATCCGCGCGGCGACCCGCAACGCGCTTCAGACAAGCCTCAACGGCGCGCTCGGTTCTGTCGTCGCGACGATCGGGCTCACCGTTCCCGCCGTGGCGCTGCTGAGCGTCGCGACGGACCGGGATATCGTCTTCGGTCTCGAAAAACGCGACACCGTCTTGCTGCTGCTGACATTGCTGCTCAGCGTTGTGAGCTTCGGCGCCGGCCGCACGAATCTCATGACGGGGCTGGTGCATCTCGTCGTTTTCGCGACATATATTTTTCTTTTGTTCGTGCCCTGATCTTCAGACAAAGAGCGCCAATGAGCGACGACAGTCTGATCTTGTATTACGCGCCGCGCACGCGCGCCTCGGGCGTGCTGACTCTGCTTGAGGAACTCGACGTTCCTTACGAGCTGCGCGTGTTGAATTTCCAGCTTGGCGAACAACGCAAGCCGGAATATTTCGCCGTCAATCCGCTCGGAAAAGTGCCGGCCATCGTTCACAATGGCGCGCTTGTGACCGAGCTTGGCGCGATTTTCATCTATCTTGCCGACGCTTTTCCGCAGAAAGGCCTCGCGCCAGCTATTGGCGACGCCTTGCGCGGGCCTTATCTGCGCTGGCTCGTGTTCTACGGGTCGGCATTCGAGCCTGCGATCGTCGATCGTTCGATGAAGCGCGAGCCGGCGCCTGCAAGCCGAAGTCCCTACGGCGATTTCGATGGCGTCATGGCGCTGATCAATACGCAATTGGCGGCTGGCCCCTATCTCTTCGGCGAGCGCTTCACTGCCGCCGACATTCTTTGGGGCGCCGCGCTACGGTGGACAGTCGGTTTTGGCCTTGTTCCCGAAAGCCAGCAAATCTCCGCATATGTCGAGCGCGTGACGTCGCGTCCATGCTTTGCGCGCGTCGCCCAGACCGAAGAGCTGCTCAAGATTCATGAAGCGGCGGCCGCGAAGGCGAAAGGCGGCTGATTATTTCGTCTTGCGGCACGTCATTCCCGGCAAGCCGAAGGCCTGACCGGGAATCCAGAGCCGATACAAGAATGTCGATATTCTTCTGGATTCCCGATCGCTTCGCCATCGCGAAGCGTCGAGAATGACATTACGCCTCACCACTCGATTGGCGTCTCGCCACGCGCGAGGAGATAGTCGTTCGCTTTCGAAAAATGCTTGCAGCCGAAAAAGCCGTTATGGGCGGAAAGCGGCGACGGATGCGCGCATTCGAGCACGAGATGCTTGCGGCGGTCGATTCCCGCGCCCTTGCGCCGGGCGTAGGCGCCCCACAGCATGAAGACGACGGCTTCGCGTTCGCGCGATAGCGCGTGAATGGCGGCGTCGGTGAATTGCTCCCAGCCCTTGTTCTGATGCGAGCCGGCGGCGTTCTCGCGCACGGTGAGCGTGGCGTTGAGGAGCAGCACGCCTTGTCGCGCCCAACGCAAAAGATCGGGATCGCGCGAAACCGGACGGCCGAGATCGGCTTCGATTTCCTTGAAGATGTTTTGCAGCGAGGGCGGCGGCGGCGTGTTGGCGCCGACGGCGAAGCAAAGGCCGCAGGCCTGACCGGCGCCGTGATAGGGGTCTTGCCCGAGAATGACGACTTTCACCTTGTCGAACGGACATTCGTCGAAGGCGCGAAAAATCTGCGACGCCGGCGGATAGATGCGGCCAGCGACATATTCGCCGCGGACAAACTGCCGCAGCTCGCGGAAATAGGGCTGTTCGAATTCCGCGGCGAGATGTTTGCGCCAGCTTTCTTCGAGGCGGACGGGTTTGGTCATTTTGAAGGGCCGGTCGTATCGAATTCATTCCGAATGTGCGTAATCGCCTCTTTGAGTTTCGGCAATTCATCGACAACCACATTCCATATGATTTGATCGGATAGTCCTTGATATTCGTGACGCAATACATTGCCGATAGCGCGAACGCTCCGCCATGGGATGTTTGGCTGCGTTGCCTTCACTTCGTCTGGAATTGCGCGGCTTGCTTCAGAAATGATCTCGATTGCGCGTTGGATGGCATGGCGCAGAAGCCATTGCCGCTGATAGTCGGCCAGGCTCTTTCCGCGCGTGGCGTCCTCAATGCCGGCTATGGCGTCCAAAATATCGTCGACGGCGTGGAGGAATTCGCGAGCCATTAAAAAACGCGGACCGCCGATTTCTCGATCGCCTGGCGCAGGCGAGGATGCAGGCCGTCCCGAGTGGTCAAATCCACCGCAGTCTTCAACTCATCCTCGAGAAAAAGTTTAATGCCGACAAGATCAAATGCGTTGAATCGGCTGGCGGGATCATAGTCGATGAAAAGATCGAGATCGCTGTCCGCCGCCGCTTCATCGCGTGCGGCGGAGCCAAAAAGGAATAAGGATGTCGCGCCGCGAGCCTTGATGGCCGGCGCGTATTCCTGCAGTCGCGTGATGGCTTCGACGCGTTTCATAAAGCCAGTCTAATCGAAAAGCGCGCTTTTGCTCAATCCTGCAGCGGGCCCCAGGCGGGATCGCTCGCATAGCCTGGCGTCGGCACCTGAGTCTCCGAACGGCCGAAGACGTCGACCATGTAGATTTTTGGTCCGCCGCCGCCGGAGGAGTCGCGAAAGAACATCAGGAAGAGACCGTTGGGCGCCCAGGTCGGCCCTTCATTGTGAAAGCCCTCGGTCAGAATGCGCTCGCCGGAGCCATCGATCTTCATGACGCCGATCGCGAAATTGCCGCCATTCTGCTTGGTGAAGGCGATGTAATCGCCCTTCGGCGACCAGACGGGAGTCGAATAGCGGCCGCCGCCGAATGAAATGCGCTTTGCCTCGCCGCCATGGGCGCCCATGACATATATCTGCTGCGAACCGCCGCGGTCGCTCTCGAAGACGATGCGCGCGCCGTCGGGCGAGTAAGAGGGCGCGGTGTCGATGGCGCCGGTGTCGGTCAGGCGCATCGTCGTGCGCGAGCGCAGATCCATCGTATAAAGATTGGTCGTCGAGCCCTGCGCCAGCGACATGATGATCTTCTGTCCGTCGGGTGAGAACCGCGGCGAGAAGGTCATGCCCGGAAAATTGCCGACCACTTCGCGCTGGCTGTTCTCAATATTCATCAACAGGACTTTGGGGTCGCCGTCGGCGCCAAACGACATGTAGGTGACGTCGAGCGAGTTGGGCGAAAATCGTGGCGTGACGACGAGTTCGTCGCCGCGCGTCAGATAGCGCACATTCGCGCCGTCCTGATCCATCATGGCGAGGCGCTTGCGGCGCCTGTCCTTGGAGCCGGTTTCGTCGACGAAGACGACCCGCGTGTCGAAAAATCCCTTCTCGCCAGTGATGCGAGAAAAAACGGCGTCGGAGAGGAGATGCGCGACGCGCCGCATATTGGCGGCCTCGGTGACATATTGCTGGCCCGCGACTTGTTCGCCCGTCGTTACGTCGAAGAGTCGGAACTCCGTTTTCAGCCGGCCGTCGCCGGCGCGTTGGGAACGACCCGTGAGGACAAATTGTGCGTTCACAGCCTTGAAAGCCGCCAGATGAGGTGCGGCGTCCGGCGGCGCGGCGTTCGCGGGCAGGGCGCCCGGGTCGATCGGATTCAAGAACACCGAGCGTTTGAAGTTATTGAGCGTCACCGAGGTCACGGTGCGCGCGGCGTCGTCGCCGACGAAAGGCGGGACGGCGATATTGACCGGCTGAAAGCCGCCGCCCTTGAGATCGATGATGCGTCCGGCGCGCGCCAAAGAAGCGGGAAGGACAGGGGCGAGTGCGGCGCCGGCGAGGAGGCCGGCGGCGGCGCGGCGGGTGATGCAGCGTGTCATAGGCGATATCTTTCAAGCATCGGCGTGAAGAAAGCGTAGCGCTTTGCCGCGATGGACGAGGTTGTTGGATGCGGCGTTTCAGCCCCCTCCCTGTCCCTCCCCCGCTTCGCTTCGCTCGCGGGAGAGGGGACACTCACGATCGGCGTTTGCGCGAGGCCGATGACGCACAGAGTTTGCTCCCTCTCCCGCGAGAGCGGGGGAGGGTTGGGGAGGGGGTGAAGCCCTTCGCCACGAACGAAGCAGTTCACTAATTCGCGTCCTGGAAGCGAATGGTGACCTCGTGTAGCGCCTCTTCGTAATAGGGCAGGAACTCGGGCGGAATGCGCATCGGGCTGCAGCGGCGCACCGCCTGCATCGCCTGCTCGCCGCGGGCGTGTTCGGTCGGGCTCGCCGAGGCGTTCAGCAGTTTTGGACGCCCTTCGAGTTCGCCTTCGCGCGAAAGATGGAACTCGACGATCGGCGTATAGCTCTGCCCGCCGAGCGACAAGCCGGACGCCCAGCAGGGATAGTAGTGGTCGTGAATATAGGCGGCGATGCGCGCCTCCATCGAAGCCGACATCGTTGCCGCCGCTCCCGTTGGCGCGCCGAGCGCCGCGGCCTGCGTCGCTCGGCCGGTCGCGGCCTTGCGTTGCGGCGCTTCGCGGCTCAGCAGTTTCGAGATGCTGGCGGCGTCGAATTTCGACTTCGGGGCATTCTCCTCGCCCGACTTCGGCTTCGACTCCTTGACGGCCTTTTCGGCGAGTTCGCCGATCGACGTCTCGGGCTCAGGCTTGTCTTGCTGCTTCTTGCTGTCGAGGAGCTTCGCCACCTCGTCGATCTTAAGCCGCTCTTTCGGTTTCTCCGTCGCGGCCGCGTCCTTTGCCGTGTTGTCCGGTTTCGTGCGGGCGGGCGGCTTTGGCTTCACGACTTCCGCTTCGTCCGGCTCCTTTTTCTCGGGCTCTTTCTTCTCCGGTTCCGGCGCAGCGGCTTTAGGCTTTGCCGCCGGCTTCGGTTCGGGCTGTTTTTCGACGGGCTTTGGCGGCGGCTCCGGCTTCGGCGGCAGCGCGGCGGTTCGCTTGGGCGGCGTCGGCGGCGCATCGTCGGCGGTCGGCTGCGGCAGCGGACGCGCTAAGGGGGGCGGCGTCGCGATGTCCTTCTTCGCCTCCGCGAGCGGCGGTTCCGGCTTCGGCTCCGCTTCCGGCGCGACCTTGTCGACGCGCGGCGCGGGCTTGATCGCGCGCGCGGTTTTCTCGCCCTTCATGATCTGCGTGAGTTCGCTGTCGGTGACGAGGTCGACCGGAACCATCTCAACCGCATCATCGAATTTCCGGGCGTCGGAAAACAGGACGAACGCCGCCAGAAGCAATCCCGCGTGGATCGCCGAGGACAGAGGAAATCCGGGTTCGGAGCGCGAAATTTTCATTTCCGCTCAGCTCACTTCTTCTCCTGCTCCGTCACCAGCGCGACCTTCTTGTAGCCGGCGCTTATGACAAGCGACATCACTTCCGCGACGCGGCCATAGTTCACCGCCTTGGAGCCGCGCACATAAATGCGTTCGTCGAACCCCTGCTTGGCCGCTTCCTTCAGCCTGTCGAGCAGCTGCGTCGTCTCGACCGGCTGATCCATCAGGAACACCTGTCCCTTCTCGTCGATGGCGATCGAGACCGGCTTCTGATCGATGTTGAGCGCGCCGGCCTTGGTCTGCGGAAGATCGACGGCGACGCCGGTGGCGAGCAGCGGCGCCGCCACCATGAAGATGATGAGCAGCACCAGCATGACGTCGATGAACGGCGTCATGTTGATTTCGGCCATGGCGCCGTAGCGCGGCACGCCGCGCCGCCGCCTGCCGCCCTTGCGCCCCGGGGTCGAGAGGGAAGCGCCCATGCTCAGCGCTCCTTTTGTGGTGTGGCGTACACCCTCTCCCAGGGGGAGAGGGTCAGTCCGCAGGACCGGGGTGAGGGGCAACGCGCTTGCCGGAGAGGCTCGAAACCCCTCACCCGGCCGCTCCGCGGCCACCCTCTCCCAACGGGAGAGGGTTTCGCGCCACAGCTTTGCGCGTCAAATCTCATCGCCATCTTACGCCGCGCGGTCGCGGTTCGAGGAGGCCGTGTGCTGGTCGATCTGCCGCGACAGGATCGCGGAGAACTCGTCGGCGAAGCTTTCCATCCGCGCCTGCGCCTTGGCGACGTCGCCCTGCATCTTGTTGTAGGCGATCAGCGCCGGAATGGCGGCGAAGAGACCGATCGCGGTGGCGAGCAGCGCTTCGGCGATGCCGGGTGCGACGACGGCGAGCGAGGTGTTCTTCGAGGCCGCGATCGAGCGGAACGACGTCATGATGCCCCACACGGTGCCGAACAGGCCGACGAAGGGGCCGGCGGACGCCACGGTGGCGAGCACGAGCAGATTGGATTCAAGCTTCTCGACCTCGCGGGCGATCGAGACGTCGAGCACCTTTTCGATACGCGCCTGCAGGCCCATGAAGGAGGCGCTGGCGCCCGCCTGGAAGGAGCGCTTCCATTCCCGCATGGCGGCGACGAAAAGCGTCGCCGTGCCGGTCTGCGGTCGCTCGGAGAGCTTGCCGTACAGCTCCTCGAGCGAATTGCCCGACCAGAAGCTTTCTTCGAAGCGGTCCATCGAGCGGCGCATGCGTACGAAAAGCAGCGTCTTGTCGATGATGATCGCCCAGCACCACACCGAGGCGGCGAGCAGTCCGACCATGACGATCTTAACGACGATATGCGCGCCCCAGAACATGCTCCAAATCGTGATGTCGGCGGCGGGAGCGGCGAGAGGGCTCGCGGCGATCTCGGCTGGATTCATGATTTGTCCTTGAGTCGGCAGGCGTTCTGCGGCGGCTTTGGCTGCGACGCCCGGTCTATCGCCTGCAATTTCGCCATTTGTGGGGCTGCGGTGCGACGCACAACAAATCATAGGGCTGGGGCATTAACAAGCCGTAAGGCTTAAGCGAGGTTTGGAGGGGGACGGCGCTGTCATTCGGGCTTGCCGAGTGAGCTCCAAGCGCGGTCTATGAGATTTCGTCGGCCGACGATCAACTATTGGGCGGAAAATCCTGCACTGTTTAAAGTTCTATTCGCAAGAGAGCCCGACGCCTCCACCTTCGAGCGAAGGCGCCAGGCGTGATCGTTAGGGGCAGGTTCCCCAAATAACGCCCGACCAAATGGGGTTGGGGTTACTGTCGATATACACTGAAACTTTCACGCCATGCGGGATAAAGCTCCCGCAGGTCTCGCCGCAGACCTTTATGCTGGCGCTGATCGGAATGCTCAGCGGGATCGTGATGCACTTGGTTCCAATCACGGGAATATCGACGCAAAGCTGATGCGTCTGCTGATTGTAACTTCCTTTCACGCAGAACTTGATGCCCAGCGCCAAAACATTGGGCAGGAGCGCCTGAAACTCCGAGGCGCCGCCCGGCGCGGCGAAGCCTGTGACCGTGAAATCAGGAACTTGATTGGATGAGGGATCATTAGCCATAGTAGAAGCCTCCTTGCAATTGCAGTTTGACATCAGTGTTACTCCAACGAGAACACGGTAGAGGCTAACGCATTCTAAAATGAAAGAGAATGTAAACATTTTTACAGTAAAATGAAATTGAAAGTGTTAATGTAAGCATTACTATTGTTATCTACTGTAAACAATATTGGTAAAAGCCAATTTAAATACGGTATGGCTCGCTAATTGGGCGTCGCATGCGCGTTCGGAAGATCTGTTTGAAGAAGCGCGCAATGGGAACTGCGCGCGGTGTAGAGAAGCTGTTGGATTGGCCCCAAGGCATGTCCCGCAGAAAGACGGAAATTGCCATTGGAGCGTTGAAGGCATGGCGATTACACGTCCTGCGACGCCGTGCGAATGAATTCGTTTGATGGGGACGAGCGTTCATCGATCTTCTTGGCGACCTGGGGCCAAGACGGACGGACATCGCGCTGCAGTTGCTGACCGACTAATCGTTGAGCCGGTAAATCCACCAGCCTTTGTGCTGATAGACGAGCGAAAATCGCGTCAGCGGCGAGGGCAGGGAGGTGGAGAACGGCAATAGCCGCGCAATCAGCCTGTCGCCGTCGCTGTTGCGCTGGAAATAATGCAGCCGCGTCGCGCCGCCCATCGGTTCGACGGCGAAGCCGCCTTCGATCTTTTGATCGCGCATCCATTGTTGCGCGGATTTGATGAGGCCGTGCGAAACGCCGGTCGCGGCGAAATCCTTATAGGCGATGGAGAGCTGTTGCGGCCGTGCGGCGGCAAGCATCCACGCGTCCGAAATGCGCATGGCGACATAGGCGGGCTTGCCGTCGGCAAGTTTTTTCAACGCCTCGCTCGCGCGCGCCTCATCGGAGTCGAGCAACGCGTCCATAAAACGCGTGAAACTATTCGCTGACGAGGTCGGAACGCCCGCCCCCCATCGCGCGCGCTCTGCCGCTCCCGCAGCCGACCAGGCGGCGGGCAACAGAAGTCCGCGCGCCTCTGCGTCGTCGAGCGGCGCGGCGCGGCCAGCGACAAGCCGGATCGCGCGCGAGAAGTCCCACCACGCCAGAACGACGGCGTCCTGCGGCGTATGTTCGCGGATTGCGGCAAGAACCTTCGCCGCATCGGCTGCGGAACCGTCCGCAAAGAAGATCGGCTCCGTCACCTGAGTGCGCCACACGAGCGGCGTCAGCCGACCTGCGTCATCGCGCGCGACGACGCCGGTGGCGATAGGGCGGCGCTCGTCCTTCGCGGAGACCTCGATCTGCTGGAGGCGCTCGGGCGTTAGTCCGAAGCCTTCGACCTCCTTCGCCGCGTCTGCCGAGATCGGCGCGAGCCGCGTTTCAAACGGCGCCGTCGGATTGAGTCCTGCGTAGATCGCCCAGCCGAGCAGGGCGAAGCCGAAGACGATGAGGGCGACGCCGGCGATGAGCCGAATGCGGGGAGTCATGCGCGTCCACTGTCAGAGGTCATTGCCGCATCCGAATGTCATTCCCACGAAAGCGGGACTCCAGAGCAACGGCGAAATGTTTCGCAGATGCCCCTGGAGTCCCGGTCGCGCTTTCGCGCGCCGGGAACGACAGGCGGAGCGCTTACCCGCCCTTGCGGTCACGGCGCATGAGCAGACCGGCGCCGGCAAGCATGGCCAGCAGTCCGAGGCCGCCCGCGATGGCGCGGCGCGTCGGCGAATCAAGATCGAGATCGCCGCGCTTCTGGCCGGAGATGCGCTTCAGCTCGGCTCGAATTTCCGCGGCTTCGCGCAGCTTCGTATCCTCGTCGTTGATCTTCGCCGCCGCGCCGATGAGCTGCGACCAGCCTTCGGTATAGGTGTAGCCGCCGGGGTTCATATGGGCGAGCCCCTTATAGTGCTTGATCTGATGGTGCTCCCACATGTCGGCGAAGACATATTCGATCGCGCTCGGATTATTGCCCTTCTGCCAGAACAACTGGAAGAAGCCGCCCGCGTCGTCCTTCTCGGGCGGAGGCGGCGCCGGACGGTTCGTCGTCTGACCCGGCAGCAGTTTGTCGTTGTAGAGCTTCACCAGGACGCTGCGGGCCTTCTCGGTGATGTCGAGGCCGGAGATGATCCCCTTGTCCATGCCGTCGAGATAGGCGCGCGCGAATCTGTCGGAGTGACAGTTGGAGCAGGTCGAAACCCACGACTCCTTGCGCTGCGTGAACCAGGGGTGGTTGAGGTTTTCCGCGATCTTTGGCATCGGCACGAAGCCCCAGCGCGACTTGCGCACCATGTTGTGCGTGAACTTGCCCTGATATTCCATGTGGCAGAAGGCGCAGGTCGGGGCGTTCATATTGCCCTTTTCCATCGCGTCGGCGAGGCGGACGTTCCAGTCCCATGTGTCGCCGCGCGTCTGATAGATCGTGCCGTGCTTCGAGAGCATGTAGCCTTCGAATTCATTGTGATCGACGCCGTTGTGGCAAATGGCGCAGGCCTGCGGCTTACGCGCCTGCACGGCCGAGAATTCGTGGCGCGTGTGGCAGGAGTTACACGTCGTCTGCGGCGTGTGGCAGAAGGTGCAGCCCTCCGCGACTTCGCGCTGCTCCATCGCCGCCCACACCGCGTTCTCGACGTTGGCTTTCATCGACAACGCGTGTGAGGGATGGCCGGGCTTCCACTGATCCTGCGGCCAGGTGAAGGTGTCGCGCTCCGACTCGCGTTCGGCGAACTGCTGCACATGGCATTGTCCGCAGGCGGCAGCGTCGGGCATGCGCAATTCGGTTTTATGCTGGCCGTGATCCTTGCCGACTCCCATATGGCAGTCGATGCAGCCGACCTCTTTCAGCGATTCGCCGTTCTTGAGCGTTCCCATCGAGCGGAGGTTGTTCTCGACCTCCGTGATCATCGCCTTCTTATAGGCGCGCGCATCCGAGTCCGGCAGATTGCGGATCGCGTCGAGATTGCCATGCACGCTACCCTTCCAGCTATGCGTCCACCCGGGCGTCACTTGGCTGTGGCATTCGACGCATTGCGCCCGCTGCGCGTCGACGTCGATCGTCTGCGGCGGCTTATAGAAGTCGTGCGGATTGAGATATTTCGAGATCGGGATCGGCTCCCAATATTTCGAGAACGAGCCCTTTCCGGCGCCTTGTGATTCGTCGTAGTAGCGCTTGGTCAGCGCGTCATAGAGCTCCTTGGGCGAGGCGGTCTTCGCAAGACCCAGCGCCTTGAAGGTTTCATCCGGCGTATCCGCAAGGGCCGGCGCGCAGAGGACAAAGGTCACGGCGAACGCGAGAATCAGCGCGAGGCGAGCCGCGTAATGAGAAACCCTTTGTGAATTCAGCATGCTCTCCCTCGCCTCTTCTGCGTCTGGCTGCATTGTCGGGGCCGAGGCGGCCAGAGGAAAGGACCACAGGCTTCCCCCGCGATGAGGCCACCCCCTCAGGCGCCCTATGGCTCGTCAAAACGCTTCCTGACGATAAATGATGACTTCGGGAGAAGCCATGACGACGCGTTGGTTCCCCTCCGCTTTGAAGACCGCAGAAGCGCCGCCCGGCATGCGCATCTATGCGATCGGCGACATTCACGGCCGCGCCGATCTTCTGCACGTTCTCGCCGAAGCGATCGTCGAAGATCTCGCGGCGCGCCCCTGCCAACAGACGGTGACCGTCTTCGTTGGGGACTATATCGACCGCGGACTTGGCTCCAACGGCGTATTGAAACGTCTGTCTTCGGGGGACTTCCCCACGGCCATCGTGACCCTTCGCGGCAACCACGAAGAAGCGCTGCTGCGCTTCCTCAACGACGCCGCAGCGCTCGACGACTGGGTCGAAAACGGCGCGCTGACGACGCTGCATTCCTATGGCGTCGATGCCGGCGAGGAAGTCGCGCAAGGCGGAGCGTCGCAGGTGCGCGTAAAATTTCTCGCGCATTTTCCGCAGGAACATCACCGCTTCATCGAAGAAACGCGGCTTTGGGCGGAATATGGAGGCTATTTCTTCTGCCACGCGGGCGTGCGGCGAAGCCGGCCGCTGCATCTGCAGGACCCTCACGATCTGATGTGGATTCGCGAGGGGTTTCTTGATTGCAGCGAGTCTTTCGGAAAGGTGATCGTGCATGGGCACACGCCGCATCGCGACGTCGAGGATTTGCCGAACCGGATCAATCTCGACACCCGCGCCGTGAGTAGCGGCGTGCTCACGGCGGTCGCGCTGGAGGGTTTCGAACGGCGATTTATCCAGACCTGGTGAGGTCCGCCTTACGCGTCATCCGACGCGCAGCTCGAAGGCGTTTTCGAGATGGCGCGGCAGCCGCCGCGGCGCAAGAAAAATCGCGTCGGCGCGCAGCGTATAATTCATCGCCCAAGGATTCGCGGCGAGCCAGCGGCCCACAGCCTGCGAGAAGCGGCGGTGTTTTTGCGGCGTGATGGCGATGGCCGCGTCCTCGAGATCGGCGCGCGCCTTCACTTCGACGAAAACGATCGTGCGACCGCGCTTCGCGACAATGTCGATCTCGCCGCCATGCGCTCGGAAATTCCGCGCCAGGATTTGATAGAGCCGCGCCCGCAGCCACAGCGTCGCCGCCGTCTCGGCGCGAAGGCCGTAGACATAAGCGGCGCGGCGGGCGTCGTCCTTCAATTCGCTCATGATGAAAAGAGCGCGATCACTATGCCCCCTCCCTGTCCCTCCCCCGCTTCGCGGGAGAGGGGACCCTAACGACGCAGACTGTGCATTTTCATTGCAGGGACCCGAGTCGAACTCCCTCTCCCGCGCAGCGGGGGAGGGTTGGGGAGGGGGCGCAAACTCATCTTACTTCACGCGTCCAGCCGACAGCTCCAGCGCCCGCGCATAGACTTGCCGCCGAGGCTGGCCGGTCGCCGCCGATACCACGCTCGCCGCGTCCTTCACCGAATGCGCCGCGAGCGCCTCTTCGATTTTGGCGTCGAGATCGGCGGCCGCGGTTTGCGCCGCGTCGGCGCCGGGCGGGGCGACGAGCAGCACGATCTCGCCCCTCGGCGGCTCCTCTTCGGCGAGCGTCGCTGCGAGTTCGTCGAGCGCGCCGCGCCGCACCGATTCGAACATCTTGGTCAGTTCGCGGGCGATCGCGGCATTGCGCTTGCCGAGAATCGCCGCGCAATCGGCGAGCGTTTCGACCAGCCGGCGCGGGCTTTCGAAAAACACCAGCGTTCCGGGAATCTGGGCGAGTTCGGCGAGCCGCGCCCGCCGCGGACCGCTTTTGTGGGGCAGAAACCCCTCGAAAAAGAAGCGGTCGGTCGGCAGCCCGGCGACGACCAGCGCCGCCAGCACCGCGGAAGGGCCGGGCACCGACGTGACATGCACGCCTTTCTCCAGCGCCTCCTGGACAAGGCGAAAGCCCGGATCGGAGACGAGCGGGGTGCCGGCGTCGGAGACGAGCGCGAGCTTCGCCCCCGCCTCGAGGCGCGCCAGAAGGTGAGGGCGGATCACCCTGGCGTTGTGCTCATGATAGGCGATCAGCGGCGTCGAAATTCCGTAATGGGCGAGCAGCGTCTTGGTGACCCTTGTGTCCTCCGCGACCACCGCGTCCGCCGCGGCGAGGGTGGAGAGCGCGCGAAACGAAACGTCCTTCAGATTGCCGATGGGAGTCGCGACAAGGTGCAGTCCAGGCTCGATTCTCTCCGCTTCGGCGCGCAGGCCGAAGGCGGTGTAGCTCGCAGCAGGCGGAGAAAAGGCCTCGATGGTCATGCGCGTCGCCGATCTTCGTTCGTTTTAAGATACTAGATGTTCGTTTAAGAGGACAAGCGCCAACTGCACGCCAGCCGCAATTCCTCCAAATGGACCGTCTATTGACTTTCGGCTAGGGACTCGGACCCTTAGCGCGGAATAGCCGCGCCATGGCGGGAGCCCCGGGCGCGCAGGGGGTTTTCATGTCGACATTGTCTTCTCGCGCGCGCGCCGTCGCGTTCCCGCGCGGCGGGGCCGTGACGAAGCGCGCTGCGCTCGTCGGCCTTGCGGCCACGCTCGCCGCCTGCAGTCCCACGAGCGGGCCGTGGGCGCCTGGCGCGCGCGATCTAAAGCTCAGCGGCGCGACCCAGACCGGCCCCGCGGAAAGCGAGACGATCGGAACGGGCGCGGTGAAAATCGCGCTGATCGTTCCGCTGACGGGCCCTTCAGGTCCTTCCTCCGTCGGCGCATCGCTGCTCAACGCCGCAAAGCTCGCATATGCCGACAGCGGCGCCAATGACGTGACCATCCTCGTCAAGGACGACCGCTCGACGCCGTCCGGCGCCGCCGCGGCGACGCAGGCGGCGATCAACGAAGGCGCCGAAGTCGTTCTGGGACCGGTGTTCGGTGCCGGCGTCAAGGAGGCCAGCCGCGTCGCGCGTTCCGCCAACAAGCCGATGATCGCCTTCTCGACCGATTCGTCGGCCGCGGGCCGCGGCAGCTATCTGCTGTCCTTCCCGGTGGAAGGCTATGTCGACCGCGGCGTCAGCTTCGCGTCGCAGCACGGCAAGAAATCGATCGCGGCGCTGGTGCCCGAAAACGACTACGGCACGCTGGCGATGGCGCAGTTCCAGCAGAGCGCCGCGACGTACGGCATTCGCGTGCCGGTCATCGAGCGCTACAAGCCCGGCGCGCCCGGCGAGTCGGTGAAGCGTCTCGCCGCCGTGCGCGATCAGTTCGACGCGCTGTTCATTCCCGAGCAGGCCGAGGCGATGCAGGCGGTGTCCAAGGAGCTCGTGGCGAATGGCATCGACTCCAAGAAGGTGCAGATTTTCGGCACCGGCCTGTGGAACGACGCGCGCACGCTGAGCCTGCCGGCGCTGCAGGGCGCCTGGTTCACGGCCCCGGAGAACGCCGGCTTCAACGCTTTCGCGCAGCGCTATAAGGCCAAATACGGGTCCGATCCGGCGCGCGTCGCGACGCTCGCCTATGACGCCGTGTCGCTCGCCATCGCGCTGTCGCGCTCGCAAGGATCGCAGCGCTATTCGGAAAGCGTGCTGACCAATCCTTCCGGCTTCAACGGCGCCGACGGCGTCTTCCGCTTCAAGCCGGACGGCGGCAATGAACGCGGACTGTCGGTGCTGGAGATCGGCGGCGGTTCGGCGAAGATCATCTCGCCTGCGCCGCGCAATTTCACCGGCAACGGGGCGTAAACTCTTTCGCCTATCCTTCGAGACACGCTGTTGTTGCGCTCTAACTATCGTTGAGCGCAGCGAGCGCATTTGTTTCATTGGAGAATATCATGGCGACGAACCGCACGAACATTTATTCGCCCGCCGAGTTCCTGGAACGCCAGAGCGGTGACGCCTGTCTGCTCCCGGTGACCGTTATCGGCGTCTCAAAGCCGGGCGCAGACAAGAATTACATTCTGTTCGCTCTGGATGTCGCGCGGGATGTCTGGATTAACGTGCCAATCGCGCTTGTCGAAAACGTCGAAGTTTTAGGTGACGCGAAGTGCGGCGGGGACAGCTATCCGCATGTCCGCCTGCGCATGAAAGAGCCGAGTTCACCCGAAGGTCAGGCCTTCGCCGCCTTCTTCAAGGGGATGGAGACCGCGCTTTTCGCTGTGATGCGCAAGGTGACGCCAATCTTGCAAGCGGCGGGAGAGGCAGGCCTGCGCGACGCGTGCCACGACTGCATACATGCATGCACGCTTGTCGCCGTGCCGCCGGACGATCCCTTCGCGCAGATCACCTGCATGCTGAATTGCAGCGCTTGCCCCTGACGAACGCTTAAGCGGCTGCGCTTTCGCCTGCGATCTTGCCGAAGTCCGCGACGCCCATCATCACGCGCCGCAATTCGGCAAGCAGCCGCAAGCGGTTGAGCCGCAGATCGGCGTTGTCGGCGTTGACCGTCACATCGTCGAAGAAGACGTCGACCGGCTCGCGCAGTTTCGACAGCGCGCGCATGGCGCCGGCGAAATCTTCCTTCGCAAGATGTTCGGCGGTCTCTTCGCGCGCGCGGGCGATCGCCGCTGCAAGCTTATGCTCCTGCGGCTCGATGCGCAGGTTCGGCGCATGGCGCTGCGCATAGGCGTCCGCGCCGTCCTTCTTCTCCTCGGCTTTCAGGATGTTGCTGGCGCGCTTATAGCCGGCGAGCAGATTCCTGCCGTCGTCGGTTGCAAGGAATGTGTCAAGCGCCTCGACTTTGCGGGTGATCATGAGCAGGTCGTCCTGTAGCGGCGGCGCCCCTTCTCCCGCCTGCGGGAGAAGGTGGTCCGGCGAAGCCGGATCGGATGAGGGCAGAGCCCCCAGCGCCGCATCTATCAGATCGTATCGCGCCCCCTTGTCGCGCAAGTAGACCTTCAGGCGATCGATAAAAAATTCGAGGAGGTCGAACGCTCTTGCATCAACAGGCGACCCATCGTGAACTTGAACAGGGATTGTGCCTGTGAAGGTTTGTTTGCCCAAGGGGATTTTTTCCTTTGCGGCAACCCGTTGCTGTCGCTCAACCTCTGAGAACCTCACTTGTACGCGCAGGACCTCAAAAATCGGCCCAGCAAGAACGAGCAGACGCAGCCGCAGCTCATTCTCCAGCACAATTCTAATCACCCCCAGCGCCGCTCTGCGCAGCGCGTAAGGGTCCTTGCTGCCCGTCGGCTTTTCGTCGATCGCCCAGAAGCCGACGAGCGTGTCGAGCTTGTCGGCGAGCGCCACCGCGATCGACACGGGATCGGTCGGGATGCGGTCGTTCGGCCCCTGCGGCTTGTAATGTTCCTCGATCGCCGCCGCGACGCTCGCGTCTTCGCCTTGCGCGCTGGCGTAATAGCGGCCCATCAGCCCCTGTAGTTCAGGAAATTCGCCGACCATTTCGGAAACGAGATCGGCCTTGCAAAGCGTCGCCGCGCGTTCGGCGAGAAAAGGGTCGGCGCCGACGACCGGCGCAAGCTCTTTCGCCAGCGCCGCGATGCGCTTGACGCGTTCGCCCTGCGTCCCGAGCTTTTCATGAAACACGATTTGATCGAGCTTCGGCAGGCGGTCCTCGAGCCTCAACTTGAGATCGGTCTCGTAGAAGAATTTCGCGTCCGACAGCCGCGCGGCGATGACGCGCTCATTGCCGGCGACGACCGTCGCGCCGCCGTCGGAGGCTTCGATGTTCGAGACGAGGATGAAGCGTGGCGCGAGCTCACCCCACCCCGCGCCTTCGGCGCGACCCTCCCCCTCAAGGGGAGGGTGGTTGCGCAGCACAAAACATTTCTGATTCACGCGGATCGTCGCGCGGATGACTTCCGGCGGAATGGAAAGGAAACTCTCGTCAAACGAGCCCATGAGCGTCACGGGCCATTCGACGAGTCCCGCGACTTCTTCGAGAAGGCCCGCGTCTTCGACAAGCTCCAGCCCCTGCGCGAAGGCGAGATCCTTTGCGTCGTGCAAGATGATGTCGCGCCGGCGCGCCGGATCGATGACGACCTTGGCGCGCTCAAGCGAGAGCGCATAATCCTCGAAGCGCTTCACGCGAATGGGCTGCGGCGCCAAGAAGCGATGGCCGTGGGTCACATTGGCCGATGCGATTCCGTCGACCTCGAAGCGGACGACCTCGGGAGATTCAGTCTCCGGTCCGAAAGTCGCCACGATGGAATGGAGCGGCCGCACCCAGCGCAGCGAATCCCCGCGCTCGGACGCCGCGCCCCAGCGCATCGATTTCGGCCAGGGAAAGCTCTTGATGATCGCCGGCAGAATTTCAGCGAGAACGTCGATGGTTTCGGCGCCGGCGCGTTCGATGACGGCGAGATAAAACTCGGCGCCCTTCTTGTCCTTCGCGATCTTCGCCTGATCGAGCGAGGCGAGGCCGGCGCTTTTCAGAAACCCGGCGATCGCCGCCTCAGGCGCGCCGACGCGCGGACCTTTGCGCTCTTCCCGCAGATCCGGCTGGCGCGAGGGCAGGCCGACGACTTGCAGCGCGAGACGGCGCGGCGTCGCATAGGCGAGCGCGCCCTCATAGGTCAGGCCGCGCTCCACGAGCGCATTGGTGACGAGCCGCTTCAGATCGTCAGCCGCCTGCCGCTGCATGCGCGCCGGAATTTCTTCGGAGAAGAGTTCGAGAAGGAGATCGGACATCTGCGCTTTTATGCTCTGCGCCTCATTCCCTCCGCCCGGTGCGGAAGACATGCGCCTGGGTGTATTCACCCTCCCCTTGAGGGGGAGGGTCGGACTGCGAAGCAGTCCGGGGTGGGGTGAAAGCAGAGCTTTCATTCGACGCTCGTACAGCGCGTCGCATATTGTGTCGAGCGCGCGTGGGGGTCGTCACCCCACCCCGCGCCTTCGGCGCGACCCTCCCCCAGCCAAAGTCGGCTGTTGCCGACTTTGGTTATTTTGCAAAAACGCAAACCGGGAACACCCGGTTTGCAGGGGGAGGGTGGAGGCGGGCGCTTGTCGGAAATTTCTCAGGCGATTTCCTTGACGGCCGGCTTCGGCGCGTCGAGCAGAAATTTCTCGACTTCGAGCGCCGCCATGCAGCCGAGCCCCGCCGCGGTGACCGCCTGGCGATAGACCTCGTCGGCGACGTCGCCGGCGGCGTAGACGCCCGGCATGCTGGTGCGCGTCGATCCGGGCTCGACGGCGATGTAGCCGGACGGTTTGATCGTCAACTGGCCGCGAAAAAGCTCGGACGCGGGCGAATGGCCGATGGCGACGAAGACGCCGTCCGCCACAAGCGTGTGGATCGCGCCGGTCGCGACATTCTTGACGCGCGCGCCGGTGACGCTCAGCGGGTTCTCGTCGCCGACGATCTCGTCGATGACGTGATTGAAGAGGATCGAGACGTTTTCCTGCGCCAGCAGACGCTTCACCAAGACGCGCTCGCTGCGGAATTCGTCGCGGCGGTGGATGATCGTCACATGCGACGCGAGATTGGAAAGATACAGCGCTTCCTCGACGGCGCTGTTGCCGCCGCCGACGACAAGCACTCTCTTGCCGCGAAAGAAAAACCCGTCGCAGGTCGCGCAGGCGGAGACGCCGAAGCCCTTGAACCTTTCCTCGCTCGGCAGACCGAGCCACTTCGCCTTGGCGCCGGTGGCGATGATGAGCGAGTCGCAAGTGTATGACTTGCCCGAATCTCCAGTGAGCCTAAAGGGCCGCTCGTCGAGATGCGCTTCGACGATATGATCGGAGACGAGCTTCGTCCCGACATGTTCGGCTTGCAGGCGCATCTGCTCCATGAGCCAGGGCCCTTGGATCGGCTCGGCGAAGCCCGGGTAGTTCTCGACCTCGGTGGTGATCATGAGCTGACCGCCCTGATCGAAGCCGGCGATGAGCATCGGCTCGAGCAGCGCACGGGCGGCGTAGATCGCCGCCGTATAGCCGGCCGGGCCGGAGCCAATGATGATGACGCGCGCATGCTGCGGCATGAGGTGGCCTCGCGAGTGACGACGCCCGCAATCTAGCCATTATCAGCGTCGCCGCAACCGCGCTTGGCAGGCCGCCGCGTGTAAGACCGGCTTACCAGCCCCAACCGCCGTCGCCGCCCCAGCCCGGGCAGACGTTCATCCATTGGCGTCGCCAGCCCCAATGGGTCCACACCCTGCGGAGCTGATAGCAGTCGCCATAGCCGGCGTTGGCGTAGCTGGGCCAGCCCCAGCCATATCCCGCGCCGTATCCGGGCGAATAGGCGGGCAGGTCCGTGCGGTAATAGCTCCAGCCCCAAGGTTGGCCCCAGCCCACGGGCCGACCCCAGCCGCCCCGACCGCCCCAACGGCCAGCCCAGCCGACCCCCGGCAATATCGCGCCATGGAAGCCGCCGCCGCCCCAGCCGAAGCCGCGCCATCCGTCCCATCGCTGCGCCTGCGAGGCGCCGGAATGGACTATCAAGCCAATGAGCAGAGCGCCGGTCGCGGCCGTCGCTTTGATGGATTTAGACATATCCGGCTCCTCCCCAATGCAAAAACGCCCTCCCGAAACCGGAAGGGCGCTTGGCGTTAAAGGTTGACGCTCGCGGCCGGCTTACCAGCCCCAACCGCCGCCCCAGCCGCCGCCGCCCCAGCCGTAGCAGACGTTCACCCACTGCGGCCGCCAACCCCAATTGGTCCACACGTTGCGAAGCTGGTAGCAGCCGTCGTAGCCGATGTTGGAATAATAGGGCGAACCCCAACCCAAGCCGTATCCCGCTCCGATCAGGCCCGCGCCATACCACGGCCAATAGGAGCGCGCCCACGGGCGTCGCCAGCCCCAACCGCCGCCGCGCCAACCGCCGCCCCATCCGGCGCCGCGCCAGCCGCCGCCCCAGCCGCCTCTGAAGCCCCCAGGCAAAATCGCGCCACGGAAGCCGCCGCCTAAACCGCCGCCCCTGAAGCCGCCAAGCCCGCCGCCGAAGCCGCCGCCTCTGAATCCGCCGAAACCGCCGCCGCCTCGGAAGCCGCCAAAACCGCCTCTTTGCGCCTCAGCGACGCCTGTATGGGCCAGCAACCCGATAACCAGCGCGGCCGTCGCGACCGCCGTTTTGACCGATTGAGACATTTCCAGCTCCTGATCGTGGTCTCAATGCATTTGCGCTGGCGGGCGAAAATCCATGCGCGGTCCTGGCGCGCTCAATATTCGCCGCCAACCCCGCCAACGTCACTAGATCGCGCGCGGCGCACGCACTTCAAGAAGCTCTGCATTCGACGCTTGAGCAGGGGAAGAGTCGCCGGCTGAAAATAGTTCTGGTGTGTTGCGCTTATGTCGCAGTCTTAAAAGACACGTCTACGCAAAGCGGTCATGTCGATCAAAGACAAGAATAAGCAGTATTGGAACAATATTGGTTTAAGCGCGGTTTCATCATTCTCTGAAATGTTCAGCGGATGGCGGTGCGACGCTTCTGATCTCGCCATTGTTTGGTCACGAGCGATTTCTATTGCCGAGAGATCTACGGAGTCGCCCTGGGCCCTTGGCAAGGAGAATGTTGTGAAAAAGCGTATGTCGGGAGTTCTGGCCCTCGGGCTCGCGAGCCTATTCGCGTCGGCCGCGGCGCAAGCGGGCGATTGGGTGGGCCAAGCGTCCTATTACGCGCACAGGGGGCGCACGGCGAGCGGCGCGCATGTCGGCGCCCTTACGGCCGCGCATCGGACATTGCCCTTTGGATCGAGGGTGCGGGTGACCAATTTGCACAACAATCGTTCGGTCGTCGTCACGGTGAATGATCGCGGGCCTTTCACGCGCGGGCGGGTTATTGATGTCTCAGTCGCGGCGGCCGACAGCCTCGGCTTCAGATCTGCAGGCGTCGCGCATGTCAGGGTGGAGCAGGTCGCCGACTAATATCGCCACCAGAATGCGCTGATCAGACCGCGCTCGGCGGGCGAGTTGACGCCCCCGATCGCGGCGATCGCGCCGATCTGCAACGAAAGCGACGCGGTCACGTCGTAGACCGCGCTCAGCTGAAATTTCTGCGCGGCGACGACGCCCGCCGGGCCGCCTCTCGGCGCAAAGCCGGAGAAGCTTTGCGCGAGAAGCAGGAGTGGGGGCAGGGGGCGTAGGCCGGCGGTGAGCTCGGCGCGGATCTCATCGCCATTTTGTCCGCGCGACCGATAACCCAGCTGCGCGTCGACAAAAGCGGGAAAGCCGAAAAGCTCGAAAGGCCGGCCGACGAGCAGCCGCAGATCGGCCTGCACGGGATCGCGCATATCGAGGAACCGCCGCGCCGCCGGGGAGGCCGCACGCACCCCCGCCTGCAGCGAGACGATGTGCTCACCCCAGGTGAACAGCAGCGTCCGCGCGCCGAGCGCGCCTAATCCAAGGCCCGCATAGCGCGCGCCCGGCGGTCCTTGGAGCGACAGCGGCAGGCCGGCCTTGGCTTCCTCGACGAGCAGGTTGAGGTGGTCGTAGGGCCCCGCGGCGCCGCTGAAATTCATATAGCCGCCTTCGGCGACGATCGTCAGCCAGTCGAAGAGGCCGTGCTCGACATATACGCGCGTCTCGAACTTGCGATAGGAGGGCGTCTGGATCAGCCGGCCGTTGGCGTCATAGGCTTTGCGGGCGTCGGCGAAGGTCGTGGTGACGATCGCCTGTCCGGCGCCGGGCGGCATGAGCCAAGCGCCAGCGAAGGCCGACCGCGCCGCAACGGCCCAAAAGCAAAAAACAATGAAAATCGCCAAGCCACGCATGGCGCCACGCAAAGCAGGAACCCGCCCGCCGCCGGCAGTCGGCCGCAGGCCTTACCATGCTAAAAGCGATGCGCGCAGTTGACAATCGACGGTTGCGCTTATGCTCCCACATGCGCATGCACGTCGCGTCCGCCGTGACGCCGCATAATCTCCATCGCCGCGCGTTCGCGCTCATCGTTCCAGACGCGGGCCCAAAGCAGCAGTCCGCCATGCTTCAACTGCGACTGCGCCCATTTGGTCTGGCGGTCGCCGACGAGCTTCGAAGCCAGCAGGCCCAAAGCCCCCGCGCCGCCGCCGGTCAGCAGTCCGACCGCGATGGCGCTCGTCAGCGACAGGCCCCAGGCAAAGGAGACTCCGGCGCCAATAATGACGCCGACGTAGAACAGCACGCCGACGATCGAGGCCTTGCCGATATTGAGCGACTCGCTGTCGATGTAGGGCGTGCGCGGCGCTCTGGGACTGTCCTCAAGCGAGTCGGCGCTCACGTCGGTGTCGCCGAGCTTTTCGCGCACTTTGTCCTCTTCGGCGAGAAGGCTGATCTCCGAGCGATCGAACCCGCCGGTGAGAAGATCGTCGATCGCCGACTGCAGCGTGTCGACGGTGTCGAACAGGCCGACGACCTCGCGCAGCTCATGGCGTTCTTCAGGGGTGGTGGCTCTCTTCGCGTCCATGTTTCTTGCTCCTGCGCGGCGTTTTTTGGCGCGCGGCCGCGCTCTTGATTAAACAGAGCGGCGCGTCCGGTCTTCAAGAGGCGCCGGGCAGGGAAAAATCGCGGGGGAGGGGAAAAGCTGGCGGCCCGACGCGCCGACGCTCGCCCCTCGCATTTCGAGACGCGAGCTTCGCGCGCGTGATGACGTCTTCCGATCCCACTGGACACGCCAAAAAGCAGTCCTCATCCTGCGGAGCCGCCGAAGGCGGCGTCTCGAAGGACGAGGACTGCGATGCAGATCGACGGCGCGAGCGTTTACATCCTGCTCTGCGCCGACGGCAGCTATTACGCCGGGCTGACGCGCAAAGACGTCGAAACGCGCGTCAGCGAGCACAATCTCGGAGCCGAAGACGATGGCACGACGCGATCGAAGATCAGGGACGCGGAGAGACAGCTCCAGGAATTGATGATTTCTCAGCTATCGAAAAGGTCGCCGTGGTGCCGCGTAAAAAAGCGCTGCTTGCGCTTCCCTTCCAACGGGGTGGCTAGGATCGAGAGCCCTTGAATGAAACGATTGCGATCTTGCTCACTCGCCCAGTTTACCAGCTCCGTACCTTGGTGAGCGGCGGCTTCAAGTGATGGCTGCGCAATGCTTTCCATGGAGGATGAAGCGGAGTAGACAATTCTGCCTTTGGTCGAATCGTCGCCGAACCGCATGCGGGCCCGTTCCAAAACCAGCGCGGACACCGCAATATCGGCCACTGCACGCTTATATGTACTTGTATCTCCGGATACATCCACCGTTTCAACAACATGATAAACGCCATTTCGCAAAACTAAATCAGCCGTAAGTCCTTCGTCTAGTTCGAAGTTGGCGACGATTCGGTGAGAATCTAAATCTTCGTCCTTCTGAGCCATCACTCTTTGTTTTCTAAAAGCGCTTCTAATCTCGGTTAGAATCCTAGATTTCTTTGTCCGTGGACGCGACAATGCGGGCTCGGGCTCAACGTAGCGTTTCAAAATTGAGCCCACTCGCTCCTCAAACGACTTGGCGTCGCTTGCGCGGAACGTGCCATGCTGAGACATAATTAGCGGACCAATCTGTGATAACTTTGCCAACCTCTCTTCAAGGGGAAGCTTGCCGGCCTGCCGGTTGTCGGCATCTAGAGACCGCAAATTCTTTAGGAGTGCGCTCAATGAATCGAGATCAAGCGCTCCTGAAATTGATTTAACTCGATCAAGCCGGCGCGTCGCGCGTACCTCGAAATCTGAATCGCTGCAAATTGCAACGCCAATATTCAGCTGTTCGCCCCGAAGCTCGTCGGGGGCAAAACGAATGATAGCGAACTTATAAAAGCGATCCATCAGCCAGTCCGCTGCGAAGTGTCTTAATTTTCGTCTGCCTCTTGCCGTTTCGCCACCAGTCGACAAAGACCTCCTTATTGCTAAGAGGCAGCCAGTGGTCAGGCATAGCCTCGATAATGCGAATAATCACGGTCGGTGCAAGCCCTTCGTATCGTTTAAGCAGGTCGTCAGCTGCTTTTGGATCAAAGCCGTGGCGCGCCCGCATCAGTCTGCCAAAGGTTCTGGTGTTGTGGGCCACATCTGGAAAGCTATCTAAGTTGCCGCTCCAGAAAAACGACCGAGCATGATCAATTGCGCAGAGGCGATGCCCAATCCCACCTCTTACCGCGACATAGTTCCGATCATGGCGATCGATGTTATTTATCACCATATCGAAGGCGTAAATTTCGGAGAGAATCCGCTGGAGTCCGGGAGCTAAATTTCCACTTGGCCTAAGCGTTTGGGTCGTCAGAATTTCTGCCGTTTCGGTCGCCGCTGCTGCGCCTTTCACAAACTGCGATCCGAAAACGATAGAACCGTCCGTCATCTCGATTATCTGTGCGACTGGAACGTCGAGCCCGAGCAAGTCGGCGATTTGGGCTGCGATCCACTCACACGCAGGAACGAGTTCACCTCCGCGAGTACCTTTGACGACATATCGGTTGTTATCTTCACAACTCACTTCGCCATGGACATCTGCACCCTCTGAAGAGGGCGGCATCTCTTCGACGGTGCGTAGCGGCAGCATGAGACCACGAGGTCTTTCTAATGCTGCGCGGAAGATCCGTGCCTTAACTAAGCTTATATTATCAGGGTCGTTCGGTGAGTTGTTCGACATAGATCTCTCGCAATACACATTGCCGCCGTGCTCCCATCCAATTTTTTGTTATTTTTTTGCTAGTACAGCGTCTCACGAACACCCCGTGGTCGCCCCGCACGTCTCGCACTTCAGGCAGGTGCCGTTGCGCACCAGCGTGAAGTTCGCGCACTCGGGACAGGCTTCGCCGACATAGCCTTTCATGCGCGCTTCGGCGCGTTTTTCGGCGACGCCGGTGACGGTCTTCGTCGGTTCGGTCCAGCCGAGCGTCGAGGTCGGGTCGCTCGCTTCATGCTCTGCGTCCGGCGTCTCGCGCAGCGCGACGGCGCCGCCGATGTTGCGAGCGGCGCCAAGAGCTTCGCCACCTTGCACCACCATCAGCCTGTCGGTCTTGGAGCGCAGCAGACCGCGTGAGACGACTGAGTTCGTCTCCGGCGCCTTGCCCTCATGCTGGCCCTTGCCGAGCACGTCATGGCCGACGTCTTCGGGCGAGACATGCGCGAGATCGTTGCGGCCGAGATAGGAGACGGCGAGTTCGCGGAACACATAGTCGAGAATCGAGGTCGCGTATTTGATCGCGTCATTGCCCTGCACCGGACCCGCAGGCTCGAAGCGGGTGAAGGTGAAGGCGTCGACATATTCCTCGAGCGGCACGCCATATTGCAGGCCGAGCGAAATCGCGATGGCGAAATTGTTCATCAGGCTTCGGAAGGCCGCGCCTTCCTTGTGCATGTCGATGAAGATTTCGCCCAGCCGCCCGTCTTCATATTCGCCGGTGTGCAGATAGACCTTGTGGCCGCCGACCGTCGCCTTCTGAATGTAGCTCTTGCGCCGGTTCGGCAGCTTCTCGCGCTCGCGGATCACCTGATGCACGACGCGCTCGACAATGCGTTCGGCGATGGTCGCGGCGCGCGCCGGCATATTGGCGGTCACGAGTTCCTCGACGACGTCCATCGCGTCGATGTCGTCGTCGCCGGCGATGAGCTGGGCTGAGAGCGGCTGCGAGAGCTTGGAGCCGTCGCGATAGAGCGCGTTGGCCTTGAGCCCGAGACGCCAGGACAGCAGATAGGCCTGTTCGCAATCCTCGATCGACGCGTCATTCGGCATATTGATGGTCTTGCTGATCGCGCCCGAGATGAAAGGCTGCGCCGCCGCCATCATGCGGATATGCGAGTCAACCAGGAGATAGCGCTTGCCGGTGCGCCCGCAGGGATTGGCGCAATCGAACACCGGATAATGCTCGCGCTTCAAATGCGGCGCGCCTTCCAGAGTCATCGCGCCGCAGATATGGACATTCGCGGCGTCGATGTCGGCGCGCGAGAACCCGAGATGCGTCAGCAGATCGAAGTTCTTGTCGTCGAGCGCGGCCGCTGGAACTTTCAACACGCCGGTGAGAAAGTCCTGCCCGAGCGTCCATTTGTTGAAGACGAATTTAATGTCGAAGGCGCTGCGCAGCGCTCCTTCCACCGCCGCGATCTTCTCGTGCGTAAATCCCTTCGCCCGCAGGCTCGTGGTGTTGATCGCCGGCGCGTTGGAGAGCGAGGCGTGGCCGACGGCATAGGCCTCGATCTCGGCGATCTCGCTCTCGCGATAGCCCAGCGAGCGCAGCCCTTCCGGCACGGCGCGGTTGACGATCTTGAGATAGCCGCCGCCGGCGAGCTTCTTGAATTTGACGAGCGCGAAATCGGGCTCGATGCCGGTCGTGTCGCAATCCATCACCAGGCCGATGGTGCCGGTCGGCGCGACGACGGTGACTTGCGCATTCCGATAGCCGTAGAGTTCGCCTTGCGCGAGCGCTCTGTCCCAGGCGGCGCCGGCGCGCTCGATCAACAGCTGATCGGGGCAGGCGGCGACGTCGAGCGGCACCGGCGCGATCGCCAGCTGCTCATAGCCGACGCGTTCGCCATGCGCGGCGCGGCGATGATTGCGGATGACGCGCAGCATCGCTTCGCGATTCTCCATGAAGCGCGCGAAGGGGCCGCGCTCCTTGGCCATTTCGGCGGAAGTCGCGTAGCAGACGCCCGTCATGATCGCCGACAGCGCGCCGGCGATGGCGCGGCCGGCGTCGCTGTCATAGGCGACGCCAGACGACATCAAGAGGCCGCCGACATTGGCGAAGCCGAGGCCCAGCGTGCGGTAGTCATAGGACAGCTGCGCGATTTCTTTTGAGGGAAACTGCGCCATCAGCACCGAGATTTCGAGCACCACCGTCCACAGCCGCACGGCGTGCTCGTAAGACTCTACGTCGAACCCCCACCCTAACCCTCCCCCGCTTGCGGGGGAGGGAAGGGAGGGGGAACGGAACTGCAGCAAATTGAGCGAGGCGAGATTACAGGCCGTGTCGTCGAGGAACATATATTCCGAACACGGATTGGACGCGCGGATGGGGCCGCCGGCCGGGCAGGTGTGCCAGTCGTTGATCGTCGTATGGAACTGTATTCCCGGATCGGCGGAAGCCCAGGCGGCGTAGCCGATCTTCTCCCACAGATCGCGGGCTTTCAGCGTCTTCGCCGCCTTGCCGTCGAGGCGCTTGATGAGGGTCCAGTCGCCGTCCTTCTCGACCGCCCGAAGGAACTCATCCGTGACGCGCACGGAGTTGTTGGAGTTCTGGCCCGAGACGGTGAGATAGGCCTCGCTGTCCCAGTCCGTGTCATAGGTGTCGAAGTGAATGTCCTTGTAGCCCTGCTTAGCGAATTGAATGACGCGCTTGATGTAATTGTCCGGCACTTCGTTTCTGCGCGCGAGTTTGATCTCGCGTTTCAGCGCCGGATTGATCTCGGGGTTGAAGCAGTCGTCGCCGGGGCCTTCGCAGTTCATGCAGGCGCGCATGATCGCCTTCAAATGCTTCTTGACGATCTTCGAGCCGGTGACCAGGGAGGCGACCTTCTCTTCCTCCTTCACCTTCCAGTCGATGAAGGCTTCGACGTCGGGATGATCGATGTCGACGACGACCATTTTCGCAGCGCGCCGCGTCGTGCCGCCGGATTTGATCGCGCCCGCGGCGCGATCGCCGATCTTGAGGAAGGACATCAGGCCCGAGGACGAGCCGCCGCCCGAAAGCTTCTCCTTCTCGCCGCGCAGCTTGGAGAAATTGGTGCCGGTGCCGGAGCCATATTTGAACAGCCGCGCCTCGCGCACCCAGAGATCCATGATGCCGCCGTCATTGACGAGATCGTCGGCGATCGACTGTATGAAGCAGGCGTGCGGCTGCGGATGCTCATAGGCCGATTTCGACTTCACCATCTTGCCATTGGCGTAGTCGACGTAGAAATGCCCCTGGCTCGGCCCGTCGACGCCGTAAGCCCAGTGCAAGCCGGTGTTGAACCATTGGGGGGAATTGGGCGCCGCCATCTGCATGGCGAGCATGTAGCGAAGCTCGTCGCTGAACGCCTGGGCGTCTTCCTCAGTGTCGAAATAGCCGCCCTTCCAGCCCCAATAGGTCCAGGCGCCGGCGAGACGGTCGAAGACCTGCTTGGCCGAGATTTCGGAGCCGTTGCGCTGGTCCTTGGGGAGTTCGCTGAGCGCTTCCGTATCGGCGACGGAGCGCCACAGGAAGGACGGGACGGCGTTCTCCTCGACGCGCTTCAAGCGCGCTGGCACGCCGGCCTTGCGGAAATATTTCTGCGCCAGAACGTCGGCGGCGACCTGGCTCCACTGGTTGGGGACGTCGATATTGTCGAGGGAAAAGACGATCGAGCCATCGGGGTTGCGGATCTCGCTCTTCGTCGTGCGGAACGGAATGTTCGCATAAGGAGATTCGCCCGCCTTGGTGTAGCGCCGCTCAATTTTCATTGTCTCATCCCCTCAAAGCGCAGGCGTCCGCCCGCACGCAGCCATTCGCTGGCCCGCGACGCAATTTTTGCCCAATTCTGAACTCGAAAGACGCGCGCCCCGCGCTGGCGGATGGATACGCCGCGATTGAAAGCACGCCGAAAACGAGGATCACGCCCACGCAAAGCAACGCTCTCGTCCGGCTGTCGCCGAGAGCCGCCGAACGTCTTAAAGATCGTTCGCCGCGTCGCCATTGCGTGTTGCCTCCAGACTGCGTGAGTCTTGCGACGACGTCAAGATATAGTGGTGAAAATTAAAAAAGCGACAACATGTGGATAAGTTAGTGGATAAAGGGGAAAATTCCAGCCGGGCAGGAATGAGCGTCCGGCATCTGCGCAGCTTCGGCAAGCGGGACGTTTGGAGCTGCATCAGCGCGCATCAGCCCTCGCCCTTCGAGACGCCTGCTATCGCAGGCTCCTCAGGGTGAGGGCACTGGGTGGACGTTGCCTTTGGTTGGGTGCGCATTGCGCTGAGTTCACGGTGCGCCAGCAGTCCTCATCCCGAGGAGCCGCCGAAGGCAGCGTCTCGAAGGACGTGGACTGCCCGCCTCCAGAACTGGCTCCGCTCTTACGGAAGATGGCTCCTCGCCGCCGCTATTCGCAGGCTTTCGCGGCCGCCGGCGGGAGCAGAAAGGCGTGGTTCTCCGCATTGTCAGGGCTGAGGTAGAGATAGCGGGCGCGCCCGCCCGCATCGGGCCCCGGCATTTCCAGCCGCTCGACGACCGTCACGAGCACGCCCTCGGGCTGCGCGGCGATCCGGAACGCGCCGGCTTTGTCATAGCCGATCCGGCAATGCCGCACGCCGTCGTTCTTGGCCTTGCAGAGGTCGGTTTCCTCGGCGGAGAGCGACGCGTTGCATAAGAGGGCGCCGCGGTCCTCCTTGCAGGCGCCGAAGGTGGAGAAGGTCGCCTTGCCGCGCCCCTTCGTCGAAAATTGCAGCGTCGCCAAAAACGGATAGGGCGGCGTGTCTTTTCGCGTCTCGATCGACAGCCACGCCTTGTCGACGATCTGGTTTTTATGGGTGGAAAGATGCGCCTTGTCATAGGCGCGCGCGTAACATCCGAGCGAGGGGAGCGGTTCCGCCCGCGCTGCCACAGTCGCGAGAACGAAAGCGCAGTTCGCCGCGCTGAAGATGAGATGAGATTTGAGCATTCGGTCCCCTAAAGGCGGTTCGATCCGCCGCCTTGTAGAAGTTCGCGAATTCGCGCGCGAATCGCAACTTAAGCGGCGCATGAGCAATTCTCGCGTCACAAAAGCTTCGCCTCCCCGTGATCTTCAAGCGGGGAGATCGCAGCGGAGCGAGTCGCACATGTGGACGGTTAACGCGGATTTCGGTCAGACGATCTTCGCCCTCGTCAATTTTCCGCAAGCGGATTCAAAAAAGCCGAAAGCGGCCAGGAAAACGCTCAGTGAAACGCTTGGCCGTCTCGGCTCGCTGGAAGTGCGGCTCGCGCGCGGCAAGAGGGAAGTGCGCAAGGCGCAGCGCCTGCGCTACGACGTCTTCTACAAGGAAGGCGGCGCCATTCCCGACGCGCGCACCGCCTTCACCCGCCGCGACGCCGACCGTTTCGACAAATATTGCGATCATCTCATCGTCATCGATCACGCGGCGCAGACTCGCCGCGGCAAGATTAGGCCGAAGATCGTCGGCGCCTATCGGCTGATGCGCGACGACATGGCGAAGAAGGCCGGCGGCTTTTATTCCGAAAGCGAATATGACGTCGCGCCGCTTCTCGCCCGCCATGCCGGCAAGCGCGCGCTGGAGCTCGGACGCTCCTGCGTGCTCGCGCCGTATCGCAGCAAGCGCACGATCGAACTTCTCTGGCGCGGTCTTCTCGCCTATGTGCGGGCGCATGACATCGACGTGATGTTCGGCTGCGCAAGCCTGCCCGGCGCCAATCCTCTCGCCCATGCGCAGGCCTTGAGCTATCTCGCGCATTATGCGCCGGCGGAAGAAGAGTGGCGCGTCAGCGCGCGCGACGAGCTGCACACGCCGATGCGGATGCTGGCGCGCGACGCCTTCGATCCGCGCAAGGCGCGCGACGCGCTCTCGCCGCTGATCAAAGGCTATCTGCGGCTGGGCGCGCGTTTTGGCGACGGCGCCGTCGTCGACCGCAAATTCAACACGACGGATGTCTTCGTCGTCATGCCCGTCGCTGAAATCGACGCGCGCTATCTCGAATTTTTCGGCGGCGCGCCGCAGCGCCGCGCGGCTTAGCGCTTCCATCATTCCTGACGGGCGAAGGGCTGCCGGGACTGACAGTGCGCCAATGAAAGCGGCCCCTCGTCCTTCGAGACGCGCGCTGCGCGCGCTCCTCAGGATGAGGCGCCTTGGGTTGCGCGCGCGATGTCTCGTCAGGACAGTAAGCAGTCCTCATGCTGAGGAGGTTGCGTAGCAACCGTCTCGAAGCACGAGGACTGCGGCGATTCCCGGTTGCGCTCATGCGACGTCAGCAGCGTCTGCACCCGCGCATGCGTCTCCGCCGCGAGCGTCTTGCGGTCCTTGTCGCTCGTCTCGATCGCCTCGCCGAAAACAATGTGGCAAAGCGTGCGGCCGCGCTTCATCAAGCTCCACAGATGCGGTAGGAAGGTCATGTCGCCATACCAGCCGACATCAATCCTGCGCGCGCCATTGGAGTAAGAGATCGCGACGGGCGCGAGCGTCGGCGCTTCGCCGCGCGCGGCCATCGCCTCCACCGGCGCGAAATGCGCCGAACGAAAAGGCAAAACCGCGGCGCCGTCGCTCGACGTGCCTTCGGCAAAGACGACGAGATCGCCGCCCGCGCGCAGCACATCAGCAAGCGCCTCATTGACGCGCGAGACATCTTGCTTCGCGCCGCGCTCGACGAAGACCGTGCCTTGCAGCCGCGCCAGCAGTCCAAGCACAGGCCAGCGTGCGACTTCGCTCTTCGCCAGGAAGACCAACGGATAGAGGCTCGCGAGCGCGACGATGTCGGTCCACGACACATGGTTGGCGACGACAAAGCGCGGCGCCTTCGAGGGCAGGGCGCCGCGCGCGTCGACCTTTATGCCAATGACGGCGCAAACCGCGCGGCAGAAGCGCGTCTGGATCGCGTGCTGAATCGGCCAGCCGCGCCGGCGCGCCAGCGCCTGCAGCGGGACAAGGAAGATGAATGCGCCCGTCAGCGTGAGGGCGAAGACGAGCGCGCGCAGATAGGGCATGGCGCGCAGATGGCGCGCCTGCAAGACAGGCGCATGACAGCGCCTGTGCTACCGCGCCTTCGCGGCGTCCGAAAGGAAGAACCGCACCATCTCTTGCGATGCGTGGGGACCGTGACGATCGGCGAAGGAGCCGTCCGGATTGCCGCCCGACCAGGCGTGGCCGAGCCCCTCGACCGACCAATGCTCCAGCTGCGGCACGCCGCGCGCGTCCGCGATGACGGTGCGGCTGTAATTGCGGCCGCCCGCCGATCCGGTCTCGCGCGTTTCGCGCGCCAGCGCATCGGCAAGATCGAGCCGAGCCCCTGCAATGATCGTTTCCCCGTTGGTCGGATGCACCTTCTGGTCGGCTTCGCCGTGGAAAACGATCGTCCGCACGCCGTCAGACAGCGACCTGTGCGTCGCGCCGAGCTCGAATTTACCGCCCATCGCCGCGAAGGCGGAGGCGACGTCGCTCGCCGCGCCATGCGCGAGGCCGGAATGAACGCCCACTGCTGCGTAAAGCTCGGGATAGGTGGCGGCCATGGTCGCCGCCATGGCGCCGCCGGCCGACAAACCCGCCACATAGACGCGCGACTCATCGACGCGCCACTCCGCCATAACGGCGCGCGTCATGCCGGCGATGAGGCTGGGTTCGCCCTTCTCGCGGGCTTGATCCGCCGGGTTGAACCAGTTCCAGCAGCCCATCTGATTGGCCGTGGTCGACTGCGCCGGATAGGCGACGATGAAACCATGTTCTTCAGCCAGCTCATTCATTCGCGAGCCGACGGCGAAGTCGTCGGGATTCTGCGCGCAGCCGTGAAGCATCACGATTAACGGCCGTCTGCCGTCTCCAACGCCATTGGGCGCATAGACCTTATAGTCGCGAGCGCCGGCTGGGCCGACATAGCTGCGCGAGAGATAGGCGGCGCCCGGCGGAACGTCGATTGTGGGGGCTTTTCGCAGCGCGACGAGCGGCGCGCCGCTTTGATCGAGACCCGGAAGACCGGCGTGACGCAGCAACTCCACCGTCTCGCCAAGCGGGCGGCGCAGACGAAAAGTCGGGGGATGCGGCTCGGCATGCGCGGCCGGCTGCGGCGCTGGCGCCGCGGCGCCGCTCGTCAGCGCGCGCATCAGCACGCGCGTCGCTTCCGTGAGATTTTGCTCGCGCGTCAGCTGCGTCGCCCTGTTGAAGGCGCTCGTCAGGAAGTTTTTCATTTTGTCTACGCCTCACAGAAGGGAGGAAAGTTCAACTGATGCGGTCCTGGAGCGCCGCCTTGACGGACTTGCTCGCTTGCAGCGCGCCGAGCACGGCGATGGACTCGATGGTCTCGCGCGCGAGTTCCGGCGTGACGTCTTCGGCGATCGACGCCAGTCCCAGGACATGGATGCGCAATCTTCGGCCGGCCGCCTTCACGGCCTCGAGGTCTTCGCGGCTGTAGTGGCGCAAGCCGAGCTCCAGGGTATTGCGCACGATGGACTGTTTGACCGCGTCCGCATGCGCGCCGAGCTGGTTGCGGATCGCGGTGCGGATGAAGTCGGTGCGGTTGGAGTAGAAGCCCTCGCGCACCAGGAGATCGATATGGCCGAGATCGACGTAGCCGACATTGATCGTGATTTTCTCGGCCTCCGGCGACCTTTCTCGCAATTTGTGTAGGTCCGCCATAGCCATCCTCTTACCATCTACCTGGATGGTATATGGATGGTCATGAGTTGGAGCGCAAGTGGCGCACACAAACTGTGCGGCCATAGTCAACCTGACGACTTCCTCCGCGGTCGAGTTCTTCAGCTACTCTTGACGCCGCCGCTTTGGGCGCCGTTATGTGCGCCTGCCCGCCCGCGTCGGCGGCCAAGGTCAGGCTTTCTGGGAGATCCTAATGACGTTTGTGCTTGCGCGCCGCGCATGTGTCGTTGCCGCCCTGTCGCTTCTTTCCGCCGGGCTGCTCGCTGGGCCGGCCTTCGCGCATGGCCCGTCGCGCCAGAAGGTCGTCGAAAAGATCGAAATCGACGCCCCGGCCGCGAAGGTCTGGGAGATCGTCGGCAATTTCCAGGATTGGAACTGGCATCCCGCCATTGCAAAGACGGAAGGGACGGGCGGCAACGCCGCCGACGCCAAGCGCAAGCTGACCCTCAAGAATGGCGGCGTGATCGAGGAGTCGCTGACCAAATATGACGCCGACGGCAAGTCGATGAGCTACAAGATCGACGCCGTCGACGTGAAAGTCCTGCCGGTCAATAACTACGCTTCGACGATCAGCGTGAAGGAAGACGGCGGCAAGAGCGTCGTCGAATGGAAGGGCGCGTTTTATCGCGGCTTCATGAACAATGATCCCCCGCCGGAACTTTCCGACGAGGCGGGGCTGAAGGCGGTGAGCGATATTTACAAATCCGGCCTCGCCGCGTTGAAGGCCAAGGCGGAGAGCAAGTAAGCGCCGCGCCATGCGCCAAGCACTGGTCAACATTGCGCCGGTCGATATCCAGGGGAATCGTGTGAAGGATTGTTTTCCTCACCCTCATCCTGAGGAGCCGCCGCAGGCGGCGTCTCGAAGGACGAGGGTGAGGAAAACACACGCGAAAGCGGGCTTCCTCGTCCTTCGAGACGCGTGCTGCGCACGCTCCTCAGGATGAGGAAGCCCTTCACCCAATCGCGGGTCGATATCTCCGCAACGCGCCGGCTCATCCTTGGCGCCGCGGCGGGGCTCGCTGTGTTTCTGCCGATCGCCGCATTTGCGGCGCATGGCGCTTCGCCGCTGAAGGTCGTCGAGACGACGATCGTGGATGCGCCGCCGGGCAAGGTCTGGGCGGTCGTCTCTGACTTCGCTCACGCCGATTGGCTGCCGGGCGTCGCCCGCGTCGAAGCGTCGGGCGACGATGTTCCCGATCATGCGCGGCGCAGGCTGATCCTGGCCGACGGCGGCGTCATCGAGGAACTGCTGACGAAGCGCGACGCCGAGCGGATGCTGCTTGGCGTGCATCGCGAAGGCGATGATGTGAAGCGGCTGCCGGCGACCAATTACACCGCGCTGATCACGCTGCGTCCCGCCGAAGACGGCAAGACGCAGGTCGAATGGAAGGCGCGCTTCTACCGCGGCTATCCCAACAACGACCCGCCGCCGGAATTGAACGACGACGTCGCCATCGCCGCGGTCACGGCGATGCAGCGCGCCTATCTTGCGGCGTTGAAGGCGAAGGTGGAGGGGAGATGAGGCTTCAATCCGTCATGCCCGCGCTTGTCGCGGGCATCCACGCCAAGACGATGCGACGCGTCGAAGGAAAAGCATCCAAGCGTTTCGCGCTCGCGTGGATGGCCGGGACAAGCCCGGCCATGACGGCGGGAGTGTTTCTCTCCATCGTCATTCTCGCCGCGCCCGCCCTCGCCGACGAGGCCTTCGTCACCGCGCAAGGCGCCGACGCCCTCTCGATCGTCGATCTCGCCAAAATGCAGACCGTCGCGACGCTGCCGATCGGCGGCAAGCCGGCGGGAGTCGCGGTGTCGCGCGACGGCGCGCGCGCCTTCATCACCAGCCCCGAAGGCAAGTTTCTCACTGTCATCGACGCGGCGACGCGCACCATCGAAAAGCGCATTCCGGTCGAAGGCGGGCCGCTCGGCGTCGCCGCGAGCCCCGATGGCAAGCGCGTCTATGTCGCCGATCTCTATGGCCGGCGCCTCGTCGAGATTGTTCTCGCAGGCGGCGCGCAGCGCAGCGTCGGCGTCGGCGCAATGGCGTCGGGCGTCGCCGTTGCGCCAGACGGCAAGACGATCATCGTCGCCGACCGCGACGACAATGCGCTGTCCCTCATCGACGCGGCGACGTTTTCGCGCGCCGCGACCATACCGGTCGGCAAGCATCCTTTCGGCGTGACGATCGACGCGTCCAGCGCGCGCGCATATTCGGCCAATGTGGAATCCGACGATGTCAGCGTCGTCGATCTCGCCACCCGCAAAGTCATCGCGACGCTCAAATGCGGCAGCCGGCCTTATACTGTGGCGCTCGCCAAGGGTCGCGTCTTCGTCGCCAATCAGCATGGCGACAGCGTCAGCGTTTTCGACGCTGAAAGCTTGGCGCCGCTCGAAACGATAAAGGTCGGCGAATATCCGGAAGGCCTGGCGGTCAGCGGCGACGGGGCGCGCGTCTATGTCGCCAATTGGTTCTCGAACGAACTCTGGGCGGTCGACGCGCAGACGCTGAAAGTTCTGGGAAAAGCGGAGACCGGCGACGGCCCGCGCGCTTTCGGCGCCTTTATTCGCGATGCCGATTGACGGGCTTACGTTTGGATATGCTCGGGCCGCACGCCAAGCCCGATGAGCCGCGCCGGCAACCGCCGCAGCAGCGGAATGGCGTTGAGCAGCCGCAGCGCCAGCGGCGCGTCGAATGGCTTCTCCGCGGCGAGCACACTGCGCACCACGCGATTTTGGATCGCGAGCTGAATGGCCTGCGTCACGCGCGTCGGAAATTCGCGCCGGCGCTGCACGGCGGCAAGATCGTCGTCGCTCAGCGCATCGTCGCGCAGCTTCGCGGAAAGGAGATTGGCGGCGGCGACGGCGTCCTGGATCGCCAGGTTCACGCCGACGCCGCCAACCGGCGACATGGCGTGGGCTGCGTCGCCGATGCACAGCAATCCGGGGCGGCTCCATGTCTTGAGGCGGTTGACCTGAACCGTCAGCAGGCTGACGTCGGTCCAATCCTTGAGCGTATCGACGCGATCGGCGAGGAAGGGCGTTAAGCCGGCGATCGAATCGCGAAACGTCTCGATGCCTTTCTCGCGTAATTTTTCGGCGTCGCCTTTCGGAATGACGCAGCCGCACTGCCAGTAGGCGCCGCGATCGATCATCGCCAGCATGCGCCCCGGCGCGACGCGGCCGAAGCTTTCGTCGGGATCGCTCTCCTTGCGCGGCAGTTTGAACCACAGCACATCCATCGGCGCGCCGAAATCTTCGACCGGGAGCTTCGCGTCCTCGCGAATCCGTGAGCTGCGTCCGTCGGCGGCGATGACCAGCTTGGCCTCGATCTTCACTTCTCCTTCCGGCCCCGTCGCCGAAACGCCGCAGACGCGCTCGCCGTCGAACAACAGGCGCTCGCCGGCAGTCTGCATGAAGAGACGGAAATTCGGCAGCGCGCGCGCATGTTCAGCGATAAAGTCGAGAAAATCCCATTGCGGCATGAAGGCGATGAAATTGCACGTGCCGGGGAGCCTCGAAAAGTCGGCGACCTTGTATTGACGTTCGCCGATCCAAGCCGAAAGCGCATAGGTCTTGTGGTGTGGAAGCCGCAGGAATTCATCGAGCAGGCCGAGTTCGCCCATGATGCGCAGCGTCGACGGGTGAATCGTGTCGCCGCGAAAATCGCGTAGAAAATCGGCGTGTTTTTCGAGGACGATCACATCGACGCCGGCGCGCGCCAGCAGAAATCCGGCCATGAGCCCGGCAGGGCCGCCGCCGACGACGCAGCATTGGGTCGAAAGGGTCGCGGACATGCAGTCCTCCATTTCTGGGCATCGCAAGCGGAAGCGCGAGCGGCTTCGATTGCGGGGGTGCGGCAAGGCTGGACATTGGCGCCATCAGACGCAATAAGGGGCCACGAAATTCGAGGACGCAGCTACATGTCCTATATCGTTCGCTTCTTCACCTGGTGGAACCGCGCCACGCTCAGCACCGGCCTGTGGACGCTGCTTTACGGCGAGCGCGTCGGCGAAGACGAATTCGGCAACGTCTATTACCGTCGGCGCGGCGGCAAGATCGATCCGGCGCTGGGGTTTGAACGGCGCTGGGTGATCTACAACGGCTATTGCGAGGGTTCGGCGACGCCGCCCGGATGGTACGGCTGGCTGCACCACACGGTGGATACGCCGCCGACCGACGAGACCTATCGGCCGCGCTCCTGGGAGCTTCCGCACCAGGCCAATTTGACCGGAACGCCGCAGGCCTATCGGCCGCCGGGCTCTCAGCTTGCGCTGGGCGAGCGGCCGCCTGCCGGCGGCGACTACGCCCCCTGGCGGCCTGAAGGCTGAGCGGCGCTCTCCTTGGAAAGGCCTTTCTTGCCTGCTTTCGTCCCCGGCTTGTTTTTGGAGCTGGCGGAGAATCCTGCGGTGATCGGATGAAGTTGCCCTTATCCCTGACGCCAGCGGCCGTCGGCGCGTGGGCTTTTTTTGCGGTCGCCGCCTCCGCCGAGCCGATCCGGCACCCGACCGCGATCTTCGCCGGCCTCGACAAGACCACTGGCCGCATCATCAATTTCGACGTCGCGATCGACGAAACCGTTCAATTCGGCGCCCTTCAGGTGACGCCGCGCGTGTGTAATACGCGACCGCAAACCGAAACCCCGCAAACGACGAGCTTCGTCGAGGTGGACGAACTCATCGTCAAGCCGGAACGCCGGGGCGACCCCAACCCCGAAACGGTCAAGACCGACGCCAAACAAGAGGCGAAGCGCATCTTCTCGGGCTGGATGTTCGCCGCAAGTCCCGGTCTCCACGGGGTCGAGCATCCCGTCTATGACGTCTGGCTCGTCGACTGCAAAGGCGGCAAGGAAACGGTTGCGCCGCCCGCCGAAGCGGCCGCGCCGGCGGCTCCGCCTGCCGAGGCTGAGGCGACGGTTGCGCCCGAAGGCGCCAGCGGCAAGAAGCGCCGCTCGCGCAGAGTCGAGCCGACGGCGCCGCCGCCGATGGAAAATCAGCCGATCGGGCCCGCCGATCAGGCCGCTCCGGCGCCGGTCGAGCCTGAGGCGGCGCCCGCGCCAGCGGAAGATCCTGCCGCGCCAGCGGGCGGGCGCAAGAAGAAACGGCGGCGCGCCGAACAGGCAAACCCCGCTGCGGCGCCTCCGGCCAGCAACCCGCTTTTCCCCTTCTAATCGGCAAGCGCGGCCAGCGCCTGAGCGCCGCGCACCGGCGCGGTTTTGGGCCAGACGCTGAAGTTGGCCTTTTCTGGGAGCGCCCGTTCGAGCGCGCGATGATATTCCTCGCGCGAAACCTCGATCGCGCCGAGCGAGGCGAGATGCGGCGTAATGAATTGCGTGTCGAGCAGCTGGAAGCCGCCCGCCCGTAACCGCCCGATCAGGTGGACAAGCGCGACCTTTGAGGCGTCGCGCTCCAGATGGAACATGCTCTCGCCGAAAAACGCGCTTCCGAGAGCGACGCCGTAGAGCCCGCCGACGAGACGCCCATCAAGGCGGCATTCGACCGTATGTGCGAAGCCAATATCGAACAACTCGCGATAAAGCCGATGGATTTCGGCGTTGATCCAGGTCCGCTCACGTCGAAACGCGGGAGCGGCGCAGGCGTCGATCACCGCGTCGAAATCGCGATCGACGACGACCTCGAAACGATCGGACCGCACGGTCTTGGCCAGGGAGCGCGACACGACGAAGTCGTCGAGGGGAAAGATCGCGCGCCGCTCCGGATCGACCCAGTAAAGCTGATCGTCGTCGGCGCTCTCGGCCATCGGGAAAAGTCCGATGGAATAGGCGCGGAGCAGAAGATGCGGGGTGATCGCATAGGGGGCGTTGAGACGGGACATCTATTCAAGGATAGCGGCGCGAGAACGCCGCGCCACCCTCAGGCCGCGAGTTTCTTTAAAGAAAGTCGAATTAATTGCGCGTCGTGCAGTTGAGCTTCGCGCCGCGCCACTCGACCATGGCGTCGTCGCCCTTGTTCCAGAATTCGATATTCTTGGCGACGTAGCGCGCCCCGCTCGCGGACATCGCCTGTTTGGCCATCACGGTCTCGCCTTTAAAGACGAGTTTGGCGCGATTGGCGTTCGCGCCAAGGAAAGTGACCGTCAGAGCGGCGTTGGGATCGCCCGAACATGTGAAGACGAAGGGACCGCGCACGGTGGTTTTTGCGTGGGCGAAGCCGAGCGGCGCAGCTGCCGCCAGAACCGCCGCCACGATGACCAGGGATCGATTCATCTTCTTTCCACCCTTCGCTCTAAAAATCGGGTTCGATGCCGCCCGTCGCCAAAAAATGCTCCAACCAATGAATGTCGTAAATTCCGTTTTGAACGTCGGCGTTGCGCACGAGCGTGCGAAACAGCGGAAGCGTCGTATCGATGCCGTCGACGATAAATTCGTCCAGCGCGCGACGCAGTCGCATCAGCGCTTCCGTTCGGTTGCGCCCGTGAACGATCAGCTTTCCGATGAGCGAGTCGTAGTTGGAGGGGATCGTATAGCCCTGATAGACCGCTGAATCGACGCGAACCCCGACGCCGCCGGGCGGGTGGTAATAAGCGATGCGCCCGGGCGAGGGCCTGAAGCTCGTGGGGTGCTCGGCGTTTACGCGGCATTCGATGGCGTGGCCGTAGAACCACATGTCTTCCTGTCGCAGGGAGAGCGGCGAGCCCGCCGCGACCCGGATCTGTTCGCAGACGAGATCGACGCCGGTGATCGCCTCCGTCACCGGATGCTCGACCTGAATGCGCGTATTCATCTCGATGAAATAGAATTCGCCGTTTTCGTAGAGGAACTCGATCGTGCCGGCGCCGGCATATTGCATGTCCCGCATGGCGCGCGAGCAGATCTCGCCGATCTCCATACGCTGGGCGTCGTTGAGCGCGGGCGAGGGGCTTTCTTCCCAGATCTTCTGGTGTCGGCGCTGGAGCGAACAGTCGCGCTCGCCGAGGTGAACCGCCTGGCCCTTGCCGTCGCCGAAAATCTGAAACTCGATATGACGCGGCTTTTCGAGAAATTTCTCGATGTAGACCGTATCGTCGCCGAACGCGGCCTTAGCTTCGGTGCGCGCGGTGGCGATCGCGATGGGAAGGTCATGCGCGTCGCGCGCGACCTTCATGCCGCGGCCGCCGCCGCCGGACGCCGCCTTCACCAGAACGGGAAAGCCGATCCTCTCGGCGACCTTCAGCGCTTCCTTTTCGCTCAGGATCGGCCCGTCGGAGCCAGGCACACAAGGAATGCCAAGCTTCCTTGCGGTCGCCTTGGCTTCGATCTTGTCGCCCATCAGGCGGATGTGCTCGGATTTCGGGCCGATGAAGGTGATGTTATGTTCTTCGAGAATCTCGGCGAAGCGCGCGTTCTCGGAAAGGAAACCATAGCCCGGATGCACGGCGTCCGCGCCGGTGATTTCGCAGGCGGAGAGCAGGGCAGGAATATTGAGATAGGAATCGCGGGCGGGCGCCGGCCCGATGCAGACGGACTCGTCGGCGAGCTTGACATGCATGGCGTCGGCGTCGGCCGTCGAATGCACGGCGACTGTCGCGACGCCTAATTCCTTGGCCGCGCGTAGGATGCGCAGCGCGATTTCGCCGCGGTTGGCGATAAGGATTTTGTCGAACATCTCTTACCGCCGCCTACTCGATCACGAGGAGAGGTTCGCCGTATTCGACAGGCTGGCCGTCCTCGACCAGTATGGCCGTCACAACGCCGGATTTGGTGGCGACGATGTCGTTGAAGGTCTTCATCGCTTCGATCAGCAAGAGCTTGTCGCCGAGCGAAACGCGCGCGCCGATCTCGACGAAGGGCTTTGCGTCGGGGTTCGGCCGAAGATAAGCGGTGCCGACCATGGGCGACTTCACCGCGTCCAGGTATTCGGCGGGCTCCGGGACGGGAGTGGGGGACGTGGCCGGCTTTGCCATCGGCGGCGCCAGGGGCTGGACCGGCGGCGCGGCGCCGACGCTCGCGATCGCTGCGGCAGGCGCGCGCGCCGCGCGGATACGCAAATCGCCCTTCTCCACCTCAAATTCGGTCAAATTGCTGTTTGCGACGAGCTCCGCAATCGTGCGCAGCAGATCCGCGTCGATGGCGGGTGCGGGCGCGGTCGTGGTGACCGACGCCGGCTTGCGGGAGGAAACGGTGCGAGGCGGTTGAGCTTTGCGCGCCATAAGTGTCTCAGCTCTTTCTCAGTTCGTTTTCAAAGACAGCGTCAAGGGCAAGGAGGTATGAGAGCGGGCCGAATCCCGCGATCACGCCGCGCGCCGCGGGCGAGATGAAGGAATGGCTCCGAAAGCTTTCGCGTGCGTGCACATTGGACAGATGCACTTCGATGACGACAGCTTGCGCGCCCTTGATCGCGTCATAGAGCGCGATGGATGTGTGCGTCAGCGCGCCAGCGTTCAAAATGACCGGCGCGCCCGCGCCGCCGGCTTCCTGGATCCAGTCGACGAGATCGCCCTCGTGGTTGGACTGCCGGAAAACCAGCGATACGCCGCGCTCAGCGCAACGCTTCTCCAGCGTCGCGCGGATATCGTCGAGCGACGCCGTTCCGTATATCGCGGGCTCCCGCTTGCCGAGAAGATTGAGATTGGGACCGTTAAGCACGTGGACGGCTGACATAGCGCTTCCGAAAACGTTCCCCGAAAAATCTCAAAGGCGGCAGGCTGACTGTCTTAGCCTTGTTGTCGCCGCAAAGAAAGCCCGTCGCCGCTCTAGCAGGCGGTCTTGCCGCATTTGCGCATGTTTTCGATCTTGGCTTTCAGTTGCGCGTAGGGCACGCCGCCGATGATCGCCTCTTTGCCGATCACCCAGGCGGGCGTTCCATCGAACCGCAGCTCATCGGCCAGCGTCGCGACTTCCTTCAGCGCGGCCTTTGTCTCCGGGCTCGACATATCCTTCTCGAGACGGGGCATATCGGCGCCTACCTCCTTCGCCGCCGCCAGCGCCTGCTGCTTGCCGATGTGGCCGCGAGTCGAGAGCAGCTTGCGATGGAAATCCCAGAACTTCTGGCTGTCGAGCTGCATGCGCGCGGCGGTCGCGACCTGCGCCGCCTCGACGGAGTCGGGCCCCAGAATCGGGAAGTCCTTGAGCACCACCCGCAGCTTGGGATCCGCCTCGATCAACTTGCCGACCGAAGCCATCGCCTGCTTGCAGTAGCCGCAGTTATAGTCGAAGAATTCGACGAGCGTGACGTCGCCGCTCGGATTGCCCACGACGGCCTGGTTGGGCGAGTTCACGATTTTGTCGCCGTGCTGGCCGACGGCCTTTTCCCGTGTGGCGGCCTCGGCGACCTTCTCGCGCTTTCCAAGTTCGTCAATTGCTTCCCGGACCACTTCCGGGTTGGAAAGGAGATAGTCGTGCACGACCTTCTCGATCTCGACCTTCTGCTTGCCGGAAAGCTCCTCGGCGAAGAGCGGCGTCGCCGCGCCTAGAGCGAGACATGCGCCGGCGGCGAGCGAGATAAAAAAGCTCATTGCATTCTCCTTTGCGCGACAGCGCATTCGTGTCGGGGTTCCTTCGTCGCGGCGCTTTTTAGCACGGGGAACGGCGGGCGTCCTCCTGACGTAAGGTTGGTGCATTTCACGAGGTTGGCGCATGTCACGCGAATGGCTTAGCGCGACTGATTGGTCCGAACGCCGTCGTTCACCAGCACCGAACCGACGCCGTAGTTGAACTTCGCTTCGCCCAGGGTGCGCAGCTGGAGCGTGACCATTACCGTCTGGCTGCGGGCCGGCAGGCCCGTGTAGGACTGCGGCTGATAGATCTGCGAATAATTGATCGACAACGTCGTGCATTCGTCCTGATAGCCGATGCCGCCGCCGAGCGTCGCGACCGAGAACAGGGGCGCCGAGCCGATGAGATTTACGCCCGTAAGCGTCGTCGCATATGAGACGGACGTCGGATTGGTGAGGGAGTTATAGAGATAGCGGCTCATATCGAAGGTGACGGTGCCCGTCAGGAAATAGTTCTTGGTGATGTCGTATTTTCCGGTCGCGGAGAGTCCCTGGCGACGCACGTCAAAGCCGATCGTCGGCTGTGAGGCGTAATTCGCGTATTGGAGCTGGAGCGAGATCGGATCCAAATTCATTGTCGCGAACACGTCGACCCGCCGCGCGCGCAGGCTCCCCTTGTCGAAGCGGCCTTTGGCGGCGAGGCTGAGAACGGACGAAGGCGCAAACGCGAAGCGCCCGACGATGTCCGATGCGCGCGAGTCGAGGCCGGAATCGAGGCCGACATTCGCCGCGTCAGCCTGCGCATAGGAGTTGGCGCCGGCGATCTGGCGCGACTGGCCGATCATCGCGTTGATGAAGCCGCCATTGGGCAACGACAGGGTGGCCTGGCCGCCATAGTTGAGGCGCGTGCCTGTCTCGAACCGGTCATAGCCGGAGAATTTGCTCCATTCGAACAGCGTCGAATCGTCGAAGACGAGGCTTTGCGCGTCGATGTTCACCAGCGACGGAATCGAAGTCTGATTGGGGCGCGCGACGACCTGCGCGATCGGTTCGAAGACGATGTCGCCGATAAAGCTTCTGGCAAGGATCGGGTAGCGCCATTCGGCGCCGAAGCCCGGGAGCGCCTGGCCGCGGAAGCGGTTGTCGGCGCCGTTGAAGAATTGGCCCTGCGCGGCATTGGGGATCGCCGACAGACTTTGGTTATAGATCGGGAACAAGCCTTGCCGGTCGTAATCGAGATAGCTTCCGACGAAACGCGCGAACGCGAACGGGGTCCACACGCCGCCGACTGGATCGATGATTTTACGCTTCCAGGCGCCGCTGATCGTCGCGTGCTGGTAATCGCCGCCGACGCCGCGCAACAGACAGCCGCTCTGCGCCGGGTCGGTCGCCCGCCCGTAAATCTGGCAAACGTTGTACAGGCTATAGATGCGGTCGAGCGTTCGCGGCTGTATGGACTCGAAGTTCGCGACATTGGCGGAAGTGCTCGTCACATTGGCGTCGAGTTCAACCTGTCCGCCAACGCCTACCGTCGCCGCAGGATCAATGTCGAAGACGCGGTTATAGTCGATCACCGGATGGACGACGGGCTGCTGCGCCTGCACGTCGTTGGGCGACAGCAGCTGGAAATAGTATCCGCGCATGTCGAAATAGCTGCGCGGTCCTTGGCCGGTCAGATAGATCGTCGACGACGCTTCGCGGAAAAAATAGTTCTGCAGGAGATAATTGTATTGCTGGTAGTCCTGCAGGAAGTAGCGATCGGACAGCGCCGTGATGTCCCAGCCAGCGCGCCAACGGTCGTTCAGCCAGAATTCGCCGAACGACTGGATGGCGCCGCGCCACTGCTTGCCGCCGGCGCCGAGCGGAGCTTGCGCGAAGGCGCCTGTGTCTCCCACATGCGTGCCCTGACCGCGGATCGTATAGCCGCCATTGTCAAAGCGCTGACGGAATTCGGCCGTGACGAACGGGCCCTGCCGGGAAAAATAAACCGGCGTTACGGTCAGGTCGTAATCCGGCGCAATCGCCCAGAAGTAAGGCACGCCCACGCCGGCGCCGAGCTGCTGGCGATAGATGAAAACCGGCGATAGAAAACCGGACTTGCGCTTCACCGATGGGTCTGCCGACGACCAGAACGGCACATAGGCGACTGGCACGCCAAGAAGTTCGAAGGACGCATCCTCGTAATAGATCATCTTCTCGACGTTGTCGTGAATGATCCGTTTGGCGCGAACCGACCACGTGCGCGGCTTTGCGGGATCGTCTCGACAAGCCTCGCAGGCGGTGTAGGTGCCCATGTCGAAGGTCGTCGTCTCGCCGGCGCGTTCGGCCCTTGGCGCGGTGAAGTGCGTGTTGTTGACGGTGTCGACCTGCAGGCTGTCGATGAACCCGTTCTTGAAATCGTCCGTGAAGTCGAAAAGCTCGGCCCTGGCGATCGAGCCGTCGGTTTCGGTCAGCGTGGCGTGGCCCTCGGCGAAGACGCGCGACGTGTTGCGGTCATAGGTGACGCGGTCGGCTTCGAGCAGCCGGCCCTTGTAATAGATCTGGACGGCCCCGCGCGCCGTGACGGTGTTGCTTTTCTCGTCGTAGACGAGCTCTTTGGCCTCGACGACCATGCGCGCTTCGGCCCCCGCAGGCTGCGCCGCAGCGGCGGAGCGAGGGGCGAAAGCCGCCGCGGCGAGCGCGAGCGCGGCCGCAAGAAGGGATAGGCGCCGGGAGGAGCTGGTGAGCGCCATCAGCCGTCCTCCGAATAGAGCAAAATGACCGTGCCCAACATGCTCCCGACAAGCGCAGGCGACCATGCGGCCACCACAGGGCTGATCATGCCTGCGCCGCCGAGATCCGAGAGGACTTTAGTAACGATGTAAAGCACGAAGCCTGCGGCCACGCCACCCGAAAGGGTTCTTGCGACCCCGCCAAATCGAAAGAATCTTAATGAAAAGGAAGCGGCGACGAGAACCATCGCGACGAGCAGCAGCGGTCGCGCAAGAAGCGTCTGAAACTGCAGCCGATAGCCGGTCGCGTCGAGACCCGCTTCGGCGGTGCGCGCCGTCATTTCCGGCAGCGACCAGAAGGGCGTGCCTTGTGGCGGCGTCGTCGCCGCCGCCACCTGCTCGGGCGTCAGGTCGGTGGCGAGCATGTAAGAACCGACGCTGCGCGCCGGCTCTCCGGGCCGGCTGACCTGCGCGCTTTCGAGCACCCAGACTCCGGGCTCGAGTCGTGCGTGACGCGCTTCGACCCGCTCCAGGAAACCGCCGCGCGCCGCGTAAATGTTGACGCTGACCTCCGCGAGCTCCGAGCCGCCATTCGAGGAGTTCATGGCGTGCATGATGGCGAGGCCGTCGACGCCATGCTGGCGCAGCCAGACGCCGTGGTCGATGCGCAAGCTGCCGGGCACGCCGAAAAGATCCCACTCCATTTGTTCGGAGCGCTGTTTCATCGAAGCCGAGAGCGGGTTGTAAATCGCCACGGACACAACACCGATGAGCAGGGCGGTGAGGGCCGGCGGCGCAATGAACTGCCAAACCGACATGCCGGCGGCGCGGGCGACGATCAATTCAAGCTTCCTGGTGAGGTCGACGAAGGTCGCCATCGATCCGAAGAGAACGGCGAAGGGCAGGATCATCTCGGCGGCCGCCGGAACCCGCATCGCCGTCATCAGCGCGACGGTCGCCGCGCCGGCCTGCGGATTGTCGCTGGCGCGCCGCAGCATCTCGACGAAAACCACGACGAACATCAGGCAGAAAATCGTAAAAAAGATCGCCAGAATCGTGCGCATAAACCGCAGCGCAAAATAGCGCGTGATCGTCGCCCCGATCATGGCTGCGGCTGTCCTCCTTTGTGTTTTGGCGCGCCGCCCGAGGCGGGAGCAGTTAAAGCCCTGTTAACGATCGCTAGACGCTCGCATCTTTGCGCGCAAGCGTCGCGCGGCTCCTCCGAGCCGCTCCGACATATTCAATTCGCGAGCGTTGCTTTTGCGCCACGTCGGATTTCTGCGTAAAGATCGCGGCGATTCCGCGGCGGGACGATATCTGGAAGGCTTCAAAATATGACCGGAGCCGCGATTGACCGCCGCCGCCCGCCGGAAGATATTACGGGCCGCTCCCGTCAAATCGCGCGCCTGGCGCGCCGCCGGCGCTAACATTCTCAAAAACCGACGCATTCGCGCCGGAACGGCTTCCGCTTCGGCGGAGGAGGCAAGAGGCCCTGATGCTCGTCAACGCCAAATATGAACTCCAGCCATTCGACGCCGTTGAAGCGCTGCTACGCCATCCTGAGGACGCCGGGCGCCCGCGCACGCTCGTCGCTTTTGTTGGCCGCGATCTCGCCATGGGCGAGCGCGCCGCCAGCGTGCTCAAGGATGCGGCCGCGCATCTTTCGCGCGCCGCCGCGGCGGCGAAATTCAAGGGCAAGTCGGGAACGTCGCTCGAGATTCTGGCGGCGCCCGGCGCGCCCGCCAGCAGAGTGATACTGATGGGCGTCGGCGCCGGGGACGACGCCGGGGGAGAGGGCGGCGAAGCCGCCAAGCCCTTCGAGGACTTCTTGGCGCTTGGCGGACAAACCGCGGCGAAAATGGGTCCGGGGGCGCGGGCGGTCGTGCTGTTCGATCTGCCGGAAGGGGTTTCCGCCGCTCACGACTCGGTCGGCCAATTCGCGCTCGGCGGCTGGTTGCGCGCCTACAAATTCGACCATTACAAGACAAAGAAGAAGGACGAGGCCGAGCGCGAAGGGCCGATGGAGGTCGTCGTCGCCCTGGCCGATCCGGACAGCCATAGCGCCGCGATGTCGGATGCCGGCCATTTGGCGGACGCCGTCATGCTCGCAAGGACTCTCGTCAATGAGCCGGCGAACGTCCTGACTCCGCCGGAATTCGCCCGCCGCGCGTCGGAGCTGATGAAGCTTGGCGTCGAGGTCGAGGTCCTCGACGAGAAGGCGATGTCCGAACTCGGGATGCGGGCGCTGCTCGGCGTTGGGCAGGGGTCTGAGGCGGGGATCCGGCTCGTCGTGCTGCGCTGGAGCGGCGGCGCTGCGGGCGCGGCGCCGCTCGCCTTCGTCGGCAAGGGCGTCGTTTTCGACTCCGGCGGCATTTCCATCAAGCCCGCCGCCTCGATGGAGGACATGAAGGGCGACATGGCCGGCGCCGCCGCCGTGACCGGGGCCATGTACGCGATCGCCGCGCGCAAGGCGAAGGCCAATGTCGTCGGCGTGCTCGGCCTCGTCGAGAACATGCCGGACGGCAAGGCGCAGCGGCCGGGCGACATCGTCAAATCCATGTCGGGCCAGACGATCGAGATCGTGAACACCGACGCCGAAGGTCGGCTCGTTCTCGCCGACGCGCTGACATACGTCATCGAGAATCATAAGCCCGCCGCGGTCGTCGATCTGGCGACGCTCACCGGCGCCATTCTCGTCGCCCTGGGACAGGAATATGGCGGGTTGTTCTCGAACAATGACGAGCTTGCCGATCGCCTGACCAAAGCCGGGAACCACATTGGCGAAAAGCTGTGGCGCATGCCGATGGGTCCGGCTTACGACAAGCTGATCGACTCGAAGTTCGCCGATATGAAGAACACCGGCGGCCGCCATGCCGGCTCGATCACCGCGGCGCATTTCCTGCAGCGTTTCGTCGGCAAGACGCCCTGGGCGCATCTCGACATCGCGGGCACCGGCATGGGCTCGCCGATGAGCGACACCAACCAGAGCTGGGGCGCCGGCTGGGGCGTGCGGCTCCTCGACCGGCTGGTGCGCGACTATTACGAGGGGTAGCTGACGATCGCTCGGTCTGAGCGGGAGCGATAGGCAGCGCCAGTCAATTCAGCCAGGCTCTCGATTATTTACAGCAGAGCAGAAGATTGGCGCGCCATGGGACAGGCGCGCCATTTTTCTAAATAGCGTCAAGAAACAGGTGGTGGATAGATTAAATGAAATCTTGCCGCGTTGACGCCAGGAGTTGCTGCTATAGCTTCAGCATACATGCTTAAATAGGGTTATTCTGTCCGCTTTTTAATGGAAATGCTTTGGCGCCGCCCAATCTGATGCTCAGTTCAGTTGGTCCTGGACTGAAAGGAACGCATCATGATCGAATCTCGATGGAACGCCGATTTCATCGCGACCATTCTCGGCGTCGTGTTCGTGGCGGTCGGCCTGCTGGGGTTCGTCCCCAATCCGATCGTCTATGACGGCGGCTACTTCCACGTGAATGCAGCCCACAACTTCGTGCACCTCATCACCGGAGCGCTCCTGCTGCTCAGCCCCTATTTCGGCGTTCCGGTCCTCATGATTCGCACAGTGGCCATCCTCTATGCAGCGATCGCCATCCTGGGCTTCATTGCGCCGAACGTCGCCGAATTCGGCGGGCTGGTCGCAATGAACCACGCCGACCACTGGCTGCATGCAGTCCTGGCTGTCGTCCTGCTCGCGATCGGCTTTACGAAGCCCATGGAACGATCGATCACCACGGCCCATATGTAAGAGCTGCAAAGCGTCGCGCCGCAGCCTTCGGGCTGCGGCGCTTTGGGGCGAGGCTGCGATGACCGGTATGGACACAGTGGGGCTTCGCGACGCCGTCCGCGAGGCCCTCGACAAAAGCCCTCTGGCGGACGCCAAGTCGATCTCGGTCGAGATCGTGGAGGGAGAAGTCGTGTTGAAGGGCTCCGTCGCCTCGGCGGCTGAATGGATGGAGGCGGAATACGCCGCTTCAACGGCCTCTTCGCCCCTCAAAGTCAAAAACGCCCTGACCATCAGCGTGATTTGGGAGGCGCCGAAAGACGACGTCTACCAAGCCGGCCTTGAATCTTTTCCGGCAAGCGATCCGCCCTCCTGGACGCCGGGCGAGACTTAAGTCGCGCTCAGGCCTCGCCAACAGGCAGCCGCTCGCGGCTTGCCCCGATCTCGGAACTCTTTCGCGGCCGCAGCACGCGATCCAGATAGCTGTTCAGCGCTGTCAGGTCGGCTCCATCGCCTCGCGCTGCGATCACCTGATCGGGACGGATCAAAACCCAGCCCGGTCCCCGCTGACGATAACGCGCACGCACCTGCCTCTTGGGATCATTCTCTGGAGTCACACGGAGAACGCTCAATTGCTTGTCGGCCACGTCGGTCGCTTCCGGCGCAGTGATCGGCGATCCGGCGTCTTCGAACAGGAGCAGCGTATGGCGCGATTCGCTGAGGAGCGGCCACAGAGGCTGATCCTTTCCCCCGACGGTCAGGATTGCGTCGCGCGCTCGCGCGCCGACGTCAGTGCGACCTGGACGGCGCGGCGGCGCGCCGAGCGCGACGAGCGGGCCGTTTTGGTAGACGATCTCAGTCTCCGAGAGTTCAATCTGGAGCCGTTTCTGAACAACGGACAGATTGCCGAGAAGCGAGACCGCGATGTCTTTGACGATCCGCATCGCGGCGCCCGAGTTGAAAGCAAGATGCAGCTTCTGTTCAGCGGCCTTGACCACGTTTTGCGCGATCGCCCGCCGCTCCGGTTCATAGCTGTCGAGCAGCAGATTCGGATCGCCGATCCCGGCAAGCGCATAGGCGAGCTTCCAGCCGAGATTCACGGCATCCTGGATTCCAGTGTTCATGCCCTGTCCGCCAGCGGGGCTGTGGACATGTGCCGCGTCGCCCGCGAGGAAGCAGCGCCCGACCCGATAGCGCGCGGCGACACGTTCGTTGATCTTGAACGCTGACAACCAGCTTGGATCGCGCAGACGCATGCCGGGCGGGCCATAGCGATCGGCGTGGCCCTGCAGCTCATCGAGCGCCGGCGGGACGTCGGCGGCCGAGTCCGTCTCGCGCATAGCGAAAATGCGCCAGGTATTCTCCTCGAAGGGGAACAACGCGATGGTTCCGCCACGGCGCCACCAGAGATAGATGTTCTTGTGATCCAACCCGCCGCCGTCGATGCGCACGTCGCCAAGCAGGAAGGTCTGGGGCTCTGTGGAGCCTTCGAACGGAATGTCGAGCGCTCTGCGCACTTCGCTGCGGGCGCCATCGCAACCGACGAGATAGCGGGCGCGCGCCGTTTCGGTTCGCCCGTCGGCGTGGTTGAGGGTCGTCGTCACGCCGTCATCGTCTTGAGCGAGCCCGGCGAGTTCGATGCCGCGCTCGACCGTGACGCCTAAAGCCGACAGCCGCACGGTTAGCAAACGCTCGGTTTCCGACTGAGGGAGGAGTAGCGGAAATGGAAACGGACTGTCGATGCCCTCGCCAACTTCCATGCGGGCCAGTTGTCTGCCGCCATCGCCGATGCAAAGCGCGTTGAGCCGCGCGCCGTCGCGCAGAAAATCATCGACGACGTTCATGCTCTGCATTGCTTCGAGGCTCGCGCTCCACAGCGCCAACGCCTTGGAGACGGAACTCGGCTGCGTCGCCCGATCAATGATGCGCACTGGCGTCCCGTGTTGCCGTAGCGTGATCGCGAGCGAAAGACCCGTTGGGCCAGCGCCGACGATCAGAACATCCTCGATTTTCTCTGCGGACATGACTTCTCTCGCGATGGGAGAACTGAAGAACGGATCGTTTACTTCGCCGCCGCGTCCGCCCGTTCCCGCATAAGGGCCTCAATTCGGCTGATCTGCATGAAGGAGGCGTATTCATGGACCAGGTCGCTCGGGGCGAGTTCGAGCATGACGCGGTTCTCGACCCAGAATTCGAGAAGATGAAAGACTGGCGGCTTTCCAGGCGCGCCGCGGCCGAAGAACTTCGTCCGCCAGCCCTCGCGGGCGCCGATGCGCTCAATGGCGGCGCGGTCGAGCGGCACGGAGATGAGCGCGTGGAAGGGGAAGTAGCCCGTCGCCGGCGGTCCCGGCGTGAAGGCGGCCTGCGCCTCGTCCTCGCCCGGCGTCAAGGTGATCGTGTCCGGATACACCTCGATCATCGTGCCTTGCGGATCGCCGCTCATCGCCATGTGGGCTCCGGGCAATGGACCGCTGAACGGAAAGTCGCGGCCCTTCATGAGTTCCGCGAGCACGGCGGCGACGCGGACGGGATCGCGGGCGGGAATGGAGATGTGGTGAATCATGGCTTCCCCTGATTTGTCCTGGACGCATCATTGGCGACTGGCGGGGCCGGCAGCCGGTCGAGACCCGAGGGATCAGTTTTCAGCGCGCCAATCAGCGCTCCGATGCCCCAGGATGCGACCGCTTGCGCCTCTGCCGGGGTGAAGCTGCAAGTATCCATCAGCCAGCGCCAATAGGTCGGGCTCCAGTACGAGGCGATCGCCAAGGCGCCGCGGCGCAGTTGTGTTGGCGTCAGATCAGGAAATCCGCTGCCGATACCGGCGATCCAGCCGCCCAGGCGATTATCGCGATCGGCGTAACGCTGACGGTCCCAGGACGGCTGATTCATCAGGTTCCTGAGCAGCGCTCCGTATTGATCGTACAGGGGAAATAGTCGCTCTGGCATTGACGGGAGTTCGGCGAGCGGCGGCAGCGGCCTGTCGAGACCCAGTCGCGGCTTCAGCCAAAGGAAGAAAGCGGCGACCAGCTCATCCATGGTCGCGAAATGCGCATAGACGGTCGGCGGCGAAACAGCTGAGAGCGACGCGATCTTACGCAAGGTCAGGCTCTCGATGTTGTCCTTCTCCAAATAATCCTTAGCGGCCATAAGAATCCGCTCCCGCGTCATGGCCGCCTGCGCGGCGCGCAGGGGGCTTTGGTACGAACGGTCAGCCGCCATGAACCGACAATGGTCTTTCTATCAGCATTTGATATTACAAATGTCATGTGAAATTGTGTGTGTCAAGGGAACCAGCGACTGCCCTGGGCGAGGTCGGCGGTCAACTTGCGCGAGGCGGAGAGTTCCGACATAGCCGGGGGCGAAAGGCGCCCGCCATGCCCGAGATCGCCTTCTATCATCTCACCCGCGCCACGGTGGAGCAGACGCTGCCAACGCTCCTCGAGCGTTCACGCGCGCGCGGCTGGCGCGCCATCGTGCAGGCGATGAGCGAAACGCGCCTCCAGCGGCTCGACGCCGATCTCTGGTCGTACCGTCCGGAAAGCTTTCTCCCGCATGGGACGAAGGCGGACGGCGCGCCGGAAGCGCAGCCGATCTATCTCACCTGCGAGAACGACAATCCCAACGACGCCGATGTGCGATTCTTCGTGGAAGGCGCGCGCATCGCCCCGGCGCTCGCCGGCTCGGGGGCGCCGCGCGAACGCGCCGCGCTGCTTTTCGACGGGCGCGACGACGCCGAACTTGCCGACGCGCGCGCGCAATGGAAAGAACTGCGCGATCTGGGCTATAGCCTCGTCTATCACCAGCAGAGCGAGAGCGGCGGATGGGAAGAGAAGGCGCGCGAACCGAAGGCATAGATCACGCCGCATCTGGGCGGGATCGCCCAGATGCGGATGACGTGATCGATTCCAAAGGCATAGAGCGCGCTCCAGGCGAAAAACCGGATTCCACTTTTTCGCAGCGCGCTCTAGGCGAAGATTTCGCCGAGCGTCGGGCTCGGGCGCGAGAAAAGCTCGACGCCGTTGATCCGCATAAGCGCGCCGGAGGGATCGAGGCCGATCCCAAGCGCCGGGAATGGTTCGAGGCGGTCTACGCTCTCGCCGAGGACGATCCGGCGGCCGTGCCCTGGGCGCATCTTGAGCCGCGCCCGCTGCTTGAAGATTGGCTGGCCGCGCGCTCGCTCGTCGGCCTTCGCGCGCTCGACGTCGGTTGCGGATTGGGCGACAACGCCGAAGCGCTGGCGCGCGCCGGCGCGCATGTCGTCGCGTTCGATCTCGTCAAGCGGGCCGTGCAATGGGCGCGCGAGCGGTTTCCGCAGAGCGCGGTCGACTATCGCGTCGCCGATCTCTTCGATGCGCCATCGGAATGGCGCGGCGCCTTCGATCTCGTGCACGAGCTGTATACGCTGCAGGCGCTTCCCGAGCCGCTTCTGCCCGACGCCGCGCGGGCGCTTGCCGCCTTTGTCGCGCCAGGCGGAACGCTGCTCGTCATTTCGCGGGCGCGTGACAATGGCGAAGACCTTGGCGGCCCGCCATGGCCGCTTGCGCGAACCACTATCGAGTCGCTCGCCGTCGACAGTCTTCGGCTGGTTGCGCTGGAGGATATTCCGGCAAGCGGCGGCCTTGCGCGCCACTGGCGCGCCGAGTTTCGTCGCGGCGAGGCTGGCGGGTGAGCGCGCCGCTGCTGTCGGTTGAAAGCGTCAGCAAAAAATTCGGCGCGGTCGTTGCGCTCGAGAACGTGTCGCTCGACGTGGGGGCAGGCGAATTCTTCGCGCTGCTTGGACCCTCGGGCTGCGGCAAAACCACTCTCATGCGTTGCATCGCGGGTTTCGAGTCGCCGGACGCCGGAACGATTGCGTTGAACGGCGTCGATCTTTCCGGCGTGCCGCCCTATCGGCGACCCGTGAGCATGATGTTTCAGTCCTATGCGCTGTTTCCGCATCTCAACGTCTTTGAGAACATTGCTTTCGGTCTGCGACGGCAAGGGGGGACGAGAGACGCCATCGACGCGCGCGTCAACGAGTTGCTTGCGATGACGCAGCTTTCGGCTTTTGGCCATCGGAGAATCGACGAGCTGTCGGGCGGACAGAAGCAGCGCGTCGCGCTGGCGCGGGCGCTCGCGCCGCGTCCGAAAATGCTGTTGCTCGACGAGCCGCTGGCCGCGCTCGATCGCAAGCTGCGCGAAGAGACGCAGTTTCAGCTCAAGGAAATCCAGCGGCTGACGCAGACGAGCTTCGTCATCGTCACGCATGATCAGGACGAAGCGCTGGCGCTCGCCGACCGCATTGCGGTGATGCGGGCGGGCAGGGTGGAGCAAATCGCCGGGCCGATGGAGATTTACGACCGGCCCGCGACGCGCTTCGTCGCCGGCTTCGTCGGCGAAACGAATTTCATCGAGGGACGCCTCGACCGCAAAGGCGCTGCGGCGCTGGTCGCCGAGTTTGGACGCATCCCCTGCGAGCCTGGAGATTTTCCCGACGGCGCGCGGGCGACGCTCAGCGTGCGCCCCGAGCGGATCGGCGTTGCGCGCGAAGGCGAGGGAATCGCAGGCTTTGTCGAGAACTTCGTGTTTCGCGGCGAAACGACGCTGCTGCGGGTGCGCGTCGCCAGCAACATCGTTCTGCGCGCGGCGGCAAGCCATGGCGAGCGCCACGCGATCGGCGACTCAGTGAGGCTCAGCTTCCCGCCTGGCGCCGGCACGCTTCTCAAGGAGGAGCCGTTAGGATGAGGCTCAAACGACGAACTCGGCGCCATAAGGCTGTCCTCACCCTGAGGAGGCCGCGAAGCGGCCGTCTCGAAGGGCGAGGACAGCCGCAACGCGACGCGACGCCCTCGTCCTTCGAGACGCCTGCTGCGCAGGCTCCTCAGGATGAGGGCGTTTTCACCGGGCCTGTGGGATGAGCGCGCTCCGCAGACTCTCGCTGGGCGAGCGGCTCGTGATCGCGGCGCCTTATCTGTGGATCGGCGCCTTTTTCCTTGCGCCGATGTTGCTCATCGCCAAGATTTCCGTTTCGCAGTCGGTGCTCGCGCGCCCGCCCTATCGGCCGATTTTCGAGCCTTCCGACGGTTTGGCCGCCATCTGGGCCAAGGCGCAGACCTTTTCGTTCGACGCCTATCGCGCGCTGATGAGCGACACGCTTTTTCTCGAATCCTATCTGTCCTCGCTCACCATCGCCGCGGTCTCGACGCTGATCACGCTGATCATCGCCTATCCTTTCGCGCTCGCCATGGCGCGCGCGCCCGAGCGTCTGCGTCCCATGCTCATCGGCCTTGCCGCAGCCCCGTTTTGGACGAGCTTTCTCATCCGCGTCTACGCCTGGATCGCGCTTTTGAAGGACGAGGGATTGATCAATAACGCGCTGATGTCGCTGGGGCTCATTAGCGCGCCGCTGCAAATGTTCGCGACAACCGGCGCCGTCGTCGTCGGCATCGTCTACTCCTATCTGCCCTTCATGCTGTTGCCGCTTTACGCTGCGCTGGAGCGTCAGGACCCGAGCCTTCGCGAGGCGGCGGCGGATCTCGGGGCGTCGCCGGCGCAAGTGTTTTTGCGCGTGACGCTGCCGCTCTCTCGCGAGGGCGTCGTTGCGGGCGCGCTTCTCGTCTTCATTCCCGCGGTCGGTGAATTCGTCATTCCCGATCTCCTCGGCGGCTCCGAGACGCTGATGATCGGGCGAACCTTGTGGAACGACTTCTTCTCCAATCACGACTGGCCGGCGGCCTCCGCCGCGGCGATCGCGCTCGTCGCTGTGTTGATGATTCCGCTGCTGCTGTGGGAGCGGGCGCGGCTTGCAGATGAGGACGACGCCCGATGAGCGCGATCGTCTCCTGGGCGCGTCGCGCGACCCTTTTTATAGGCTTCGTCTTCCTTTACGCCCCGATCGTCATTCTCGCGGTCATGAGCTTCAACGCGTCGCGTCTGGTTTCCGTCTGGGGCGGATTTTCCACGAAATGGTATGCGGCGCTCCTGGAGAATGAGCAGCTTCTCCATTCGGCGAAGATCAGCCTCGCGGCCGCGCTGACCTCGGCCACCATCGCGACTCTGCTGGGCCTTCTGGCCGCCATATCGCTCGCGCGTTTTGGACGCTTTCGCACGCGCATGCTGTTTTTCGGCGCCGTTCATGCCCCGCTGGTTCTGCCGGAGGTCGTGCTCGGCCTCGCGCTCCTCACCTGTTTCGTCGCGTTCGGGGTCGGACGAGGCTTCATCACGCTGGTCATCGGTCATGTTACGTTGACAATGTGTTTCACGACGGTCGCGATTCTCGCGGCGCTGCGCGACAGCGATCCGGCGCTCGAAGAAGCGGCGATGGATCTGGGGGCGACGCCTTTCGGGGCCTTTGTCCGCGTCGCGTTGCCGCAGATCGCGCCGGCGATCGTCACAGCTTATCTCCTGGCGTTCACGCTTTCTCTCGACGACCTTGTCATCGCCAGTTTTGCGACGGGGCCCGGCGCGACGACGCTGCCGATGCGCATCTACTCACAAGTGCGTTTGGGCGTTTCGCCGCAGATCAACGCCATTTCGACGCTGCTTCTGGCGCTCGTCGCCGTAGCGCTCGGACTCGCGGCGCTTGTTTCTTCCAGGCGCGCGCGGCGCGATGGCCAAGTGATGACAAGCTTGGCGGGCGCGCCAGATAATACTTCATGACTCAAAATTGGTTCGCTTCGCTCCCGAATTTCATCACCATTGGTCGTCTCGTGCTGACGCCGGCGGCGATCATCTTGATCGTAGAGCGGCAATGGATCGCCGCCTTCCTGCTGTTCGCCGTCGCCGGCCTGTCCGACGCCCTCGACGGTTGGCTGGCCCGGACCTACCATCTCCAATCGGAACTCGGCGCGATTCTCGATCCCATCGCCGACAAGGCGCTGATCGTTTCGATGTACGTGACGCTCGCGATCGTTGACGCGCTGCCGGCCTGGCTCGCCATCATGGTGGTGTTTCGCGATGTCATGATCACTGGGGCGGTGTCGCTGGCGTGGCTCATGGGCCGGCCGATGAAGGTGCATCCACATTTTTCTTCCAAGGCGACCACCGCCGCGCAACTGGTGTTTGCCGGCGTAATCCTGGCGGCTCAGGCATACGGCGTTCATATTCCGCTGCTAAATGTGACGCTCATTGTCGCCGTCGCCGCATTGACCGTCGCTTCCGCCTGCGTCTATCTGTGGCTTTGGGTCCAGCATATGAGGCTGTGACATGTCACAGAGAAAACCGACGCTCGGCTTCGATACTGCGCAGCCGGCGGTCATTGATACTGCGCCGCCGCCGCCGCCTCTCGACGCTGGCGACGACGCTGAGATGCAGCAGCTGCAATGGGCGGGGTTGAGCCTCGAACGGCAGCTCGCGCTCTGGGGCTTGACGCTTCTGGCGCTAGGCCTGTCGCTCTATTTCCTGAGCCCGGTGCTTGCGCCCTTTGTCGCCGGAACCGCGCTCGGCTATTTGCTCGACCCCGTGGCTGACCGACTGCAGCGGCTGGGCCTGTCGAGATTGGGCGCCGCGGGTCTTCTGCTCGTCGTCTTTCTTCTGGTCGTTGGGACCGCGGCCGTTGTTCTCATTCCGATTCTTTCGCATCAGCTTGCGGGCTTCATCACCTCGCTGCCGGGCTATTTGCAGACGCTGCATGGCCTCCTGACGCAGTGGAGCGAGCGCGTCACCAGCGATTCCATCAATGGCTGGTTGCAGGAATTCGGGCTCGGCGGCGCCGCGGCGTCTTTCGATGCGCAAAAATATATAAACGACCTCACGAGCCAGGGCGCGACGCTGCTCGGCGATTTCGTGAAATCGCTGCTGTGGCGGGGCTATGCGCTGATCAACGTGATCTCGCTCATCGTGATCACGCCGGTCGTCGCCTTCTATATGCTGGTCGATTGGGATCACATGGTCGCCATCATCGACGATCTGATTCCGCCGCGGCATCGCGATGACGTGCGCTCGCTCGCCCGCGACATCGATCGCGCGCTTGCCGGCTTCGTGCGCGGACAGTCGCTTGTCTGCCTGTTCCTTGGCGTCTGGTACGCGGGCGGGCTTTCGGCGATCGGGCTGAATTTCGGGTTCCTCATCGGCGTCATCGCGGGTTTTCTGAGCTTCATCCCCTATGTCGGCTCCGTCACCGCCTTCGTTCTATCGATCATTGTCGCGATCGTTCAGGGCTGGCCGCACGTCCATCTGCCGATCGAGGCGGTGGCGATCGTGACGACCGGACTGATCATGGACGGCTACGTGCTGTCGCCGCGGCTCGTCGGCGCCTCCGTCGGACTGCATCCGGTCTGGATCATGTTCGCCTTGCTGGCCTTCGGCGCGCTTTTCGGATTTACCGGCCTTATCGTCGCCGTGCCTGTCGCAGCGGCGCTCGGCGCCTTCATGCGCTTTCTTGCAAAACGCTACCGCGGGAGCGCGCTCTATCAGCACCCGATCCCCGACCGCGCATGACAAGGGCCGGCGCGCCGGAGAAACCAGAACGTCAGTTGCCGCTCGACCTGCCGACGACGCCGCGCTTCGGACGTGAAGAGTTTCTGCCCGCCGCATCAAACCAGGCGGCGCTCGAAATGATCGAACGCTGGCCGGATTGGCCGGATCGGGTTCTCGCGCTGATCGGGCCCGCCGGCGCGGGCAAATCCCACCTCTGCGCCATTTGGGCGGCGCGCGCGGGCGCGCTTGTCGTTGCGCCCGACGCCCTGCCGACGCTGGAAGGGCTGGTCGCGCAGGCGCCGCGAGCCATCGTCATCGACGACGTCGACCGCGTCGCGGACGAAACCACGCTGTTCCATCTCCTGAATTTCGTGAACGAAAACGGCGCCTTCCTGCTGATGAGCGCGGCCCGCCCGCCGCGGGCGGAAGACACGCGGCTTCCCGACCTGTTGTCGCGTTTGCGCCGCGCCCCGATCGTCGAAATCGGCGCGCCGGACGAGATGTTGATGCGCGCGGTTCTGGTGAAGCTCTTCGCGGACCGACAGCTCCTCGTCGAACCGCCGGCGCTGGCCTTCGCCGCGCTGAGGCTGGAGCGCTCTCTCGCCGCCGCACGCGCCTTCGTCGCCGCCCTCGACCGCGAGGCTTTGGCGCAGGGGCGGCCTGTCACACGGGCGCTTGCGGCCAAGGTTATTGAGAAGTTTACTTAAGGATTTGGCCGAATGGTTTCGCCGCCGCGCAGGCCTGTGGCATGATGGCCGGGACGGGAAGTGGAAATGAAGCCGCATATTCAGGATAAACTCGCCGCCCAGCGCACGGGCGCCGATATCGCCGTGATGGATTGCGCCGACGGGATTCTCGTGGAGGATCCCGCCAAGCTTGCGGCCTCTCCGCAGCGCTTCATCAATCGGGAACTGTCCTGGCTGGAATTCAATCGTCGGGTTCTGGAGGAGGCCTCCAACCGCAATCACCCGTTGCTCGAGCAACTGCGTTTCCTGTCGATCTCGGCCAATAATCTCGACGAATTCTTCATGGTGCGCGTCGCGGGCCTTCGCGGGCAGGTGCGCTCGGGCGTCACGGCGCGCTCCGAGGACGGCCTGACGCCCGCCGAGCAGCTGACGAAGATCACCGAGCGCGTCACGCTCCTGACGAGCGAGCAATTGCGGCGCTGGCGCGAGCTTCGCGCCGAGATCGAAGACGTCGGCATTGTTATCGTCGAGCCCGCGGACGTCTCCAAGGCCGACCGCGAGTGGCTTGAGGAATATTTCCTCAGCCGCGTGTTTCCGGTGCTGACGCCGCTCGCGGTCGATCCGGCGCATCCGTTTCCTTTCATCCCCAATCTCGGCTTCACATTGGCGCTCGAACTCGTGCGCCCCGGCGATCGCAAGACGCTGAAGGCGCTGATCCGCTTGCCGCCGAAGATCGAGCGCTTCGTGCGCTTGCCGGCGACGACGGGCGTCGCCGGCCGTGAGCGCTTCATGCTGCTCGAAACGCTGATTGCGATGAACGCGCAGCGGCTGTTTCCTGGCTATTTGCTGCGGGCGCAGGGGCTGTTCCGGGTCATCCGCGACAGCGATCTCGAAGTCGAGGAAGAAGCCGAAGATCTCGTGCTGCTTTTTGAGACCGCGTTGAAGCGGCGTCGGCGCGGTTCGGTGATCCGGCTCGAAGTGGCGGCGGACATGCCGGCGACCTTGCGCGCGCTTGTCGCTGAGGAGCTCGACGTCAACGAGCCGGAAACTTTCGAGATCGACGGCATGTTGGCGCTCAACGATCTTTCCGAACTCGTCGCGCTCGACCGGCCGGAGCTGAAATTCAAGCCCTACAACCCGCGCTTTCCGGAACGGGTGCGCGACAATGGCGGCGACTGTTTCCTCGCGATCAAGCAGAAGGATCTCGCGGTCCATCACCCTTACGAATCTTTCGACGTCGTCGTGCAATTCCTGCAACAAGCGGCGCGCGATCCCAATGTCATCGCCATCAAGCAGACGCTCTATCGCACCTCCAACAACAGCCCGATCGTGCGCGCGCTTGTGGAGGCCGCGGAGGCGGGCAAATCCGTCACCGCGCTCGTCGAACTGAAGGCGCGCTTTGACGAGGAAGCGAATATTCGCTGGGCGCGCGATCTCGAACGCGCCGGCGCGCAAGTCGTCTTCGGCTTCATCGAACTCAAGACGCACGCCAAATTGTCGCTCGTCGTGCGCCGGGAAGGCGGCGGCCTCGTCACCTACTGCCATGTCGGAACTGGCAATTATCACCCTGTGACGGCGCGCATCTACACGGACATTTCGGTGTTCACCGCCGACCCGGTGATCGGACGGGACATCTCGCGCATCTTCAATTACATCACCGGCTATGCCGAGCCGGCCGGGCTCGAGCGCATGTCGGTGTCGCCGATTTCGCTCAAGAAGAAGCTTCTCGAGCATATCGACCAGGAAATCGCCTTCGTGAAGGCCGGCAAGCCTGGCGTTATCTGGGGCAAATGCAACGCGCTTGTTGATCCCGAAATCATCGACGCCCTTTATGCGGCCTCGCAAGCAGGCGTCTCGATCGAACTCATCGTGCGCGGCATCTGCTGTCTGCGGCCCGGCGTTCCCGGACTGTCCGATAACATTCGCGTGAAGTCGATCGTCGGCCGCTTTCTCGAACACGCGCGTGTTTACGCCTTCGGGGGCGGCTATGTGCTGCCGCATCCGCGCGCGCACGTCTACATTTCTTCCGCCGACCTGATGCCGCGCAATCTCGATCGAAGGGTCGAGGTGATGATGCCGATCGTCAATCCGACGGTGCATCAGCAGGTGCTCGATCAGATCATGCTCGCCAATCTCATCGACAATGAGCAGAGCTATCGTGTCTTGCCGGACGGCTCGTCGCTGCGCATTGTTCCGCCCGAAGGCGAGGAGCGTTTCAACGCGCACAAATATTTCATGACCAATCCCTCGCTTTCGGGGCGCGGCAAGTCGCTCAAGGATTGGCGGCCGCGCTCGCTCTTAAAGCGCGGCCAAAATGCTTGAGGCGGCGGCGCGCGGCGCGACGCAGCGCTCCGACTCCGCGCCGAAACCCGTCGCGATCGTCGACATCGGCTCGAATTCGGTGCGTCTTGTCGCCTATCAGGCGCTCGCGCGCGCGCTGACTCCGATCTTCAACGAAAAGGCGATGTGCGGTCTTGGCAAGGGAGTCCTCACGACAGGCCGACTGCCAGATGAGGGCGTCGACAAGGCGATGAAGGCGCTGCGCCGCTATCGCGCGCTTTGCGAAACGATGGGGGTCGACGACATCGAGGTGATCGCCACCGCGGCGGTGCGCGGAGCCAAGAATGGCGACGTTTTTCTGGACGCGGCGCGCGACGCCATTCAGCGCGACATTTCGCTGCTTTCGGGCCGCCGCGAGGCGGAGCTTTCCGCGCTTGGCGTCATTTCGGCGATCCATGAGCCGAGCGGCGTCGTGGGCGATCTCGGCGGCGGCTCGCTCGAGCTCATCGACGTCCACAAGGAGACGCTCGGCAAGGGGATCACCCTGCCGCTGGGCGGACTCGCCCTGATGGACGCCTCGCGGCGCTCCATGCGCGAGGCGACGCGGATCGCCCGCAAGGCGATCGCCGACGCGAAGCCGCTCGATCATCTCAAGGACCGCACCTTTTACGCGGTCGGCGGCACCTGGCGATCGCTCGCCAAACTCCACATGCGTCAGCGCAATTATGCGCTCGGCGTCATGCATCATTACCGCATCCAGACCAGCGAAGCCGCCGACTTTGCTGAACTTGTCGAACATATCGACAGCGAAGCGCTCGAAGACATTGATTTCGTTTCGACGGCGCGCCGGCCTCTGCTCGCCTATGGCGCGATCGTGCTTGACGAGATCATTCGCCGCGCCAAGCCTCGCGAGATCGTCATTTCAGCCGCGGGCGTGCGCGAAGGCATGTTGTATGAGCGCCTGTCGCCGGCCGAGCGTCGCGTCGACCCCTTGCTCGCGGCGACGCGCGAATTGGAAGGGACGTTCGCGCGCGCGCCGGGGTATGGCGACGATCTCATCGATTGGACGGACGCCTATATGGAAAAGAGCGGCATAGACGAAACCGACGAGGAGCGCCGGCTGCGCCACGCCGCCTGTCTGCTCTCCGACATCGCTTGGCGCGCCCATCCGGAATATCGTGCGCAGCGCGCGATGAACATCGTCACGCAGGGGCCGTTCGTCGCCATTGATCATCCGGGCCGCGCCTTCCTGTCGCTTGCGATCGTCTTCCGTCACGAAGGGCTCGACGGGGCGGAAGGCCTTGCGGATCTGCGCACCCTGCTGACGACGCGACTATTCGCGCGGGCGCGCATTCTCGGGGCGCTCATGCGGGTCGCCTATTTGTTGTCAGCGTCGATGCCCGGCGTGCTGCCGCGCACGCGCTTGCGGGTCTGCGATCGCGCGGCGACGCTCACTTTGCCTGCCGCTTACGCCGATCTTGCGAGCGAGCGCGTGCTCAATCGTCTGAAGGCGCTCGGCAAGCTCATGGGCGCCGACGCACAGATCGAGGTGGCGCCCTGAACACGAAAGCGGTTCACTCGCCAAACGGCCTTATTTGAAAGGAATTCGATATGGACAGGCAATTCGCAAAAGAGCTTCTGGCGGCCGCCGTTGCGGTCGCATCGATGTGCGGGAGCGCCGAAGCCTGCACGCGCGTGCTCTATGGGACGGCCGACAAGGACTATCTTGTGGGCCGGACCATGGACTGGGACGTCGATCCGCGAACAAGCTTGTGGTCCTTCCCGCGCGGCATGGCGCGCGACGGTGGCGTCGGTCCGGGGTCGATCAAATGGACCTCGAAACATGGTTCGCTCATCGCCGACTTTTACAACGCGGCCACGGCTGAAGGCATGAACGACGCAGGGCTCGCGGTTAATCTTCTCTATCTCGCCGAGGCGGATTACGGAGACCCGAAAGCCTCCAAGAAACCGCTGCTGTCCGCCGGCGGCTGGGCGCAATATGTTCTCGACAACTACGCGAACGTCGCTGATGCGGTGAAGGCGCTGCAAAAGGAGCCCTTCGCGATCGTCGCGCCCGATCTTCCCGGCGGCGTCAAAGCGGCGAGCCACATGGCGCTGGCCGATCAATCTGGCGACAGCGCGATACTCGAATATCTCGGCGGCAAGCTCGTCATTCATCACAACCCTAAATACACGGTGATGACCAATTCCCCGCCTTTCGATCAGCAGCTCGCCCTGAACACCTATTGGATCGAGATCGGCGGGTCGAATTTCCTTCCTGGCACGCATCGCGCGTCCGATCGCTTCGCCCGCGCCAGCTGGAACTTGAACGCGACGCCGAAAGTCGACGACAAGCGCGTGGCGATCGCCAGCGTCTTTTCGATCATTCGAAACGTCTCGGTGCCGCTTGGGATATCCACGCCGCAGGAGCCCAACATCGCCTCGACGCGATGGCGTTCGGTCACCGACATCAAGGATCGGCTGTATTATTTCGAGCCGACGCTGAACCCTTCGATTTTCTGGGTCGAGCTGACGAAATTGAAGCTCGAACCGGGCGCCAAGCCCGCGAAGCTCGACCTTGCGGGCAGCCCGATACTGGCGGGCGAAGTTTCGGACAAATTCGTCCCCGCCGAGCCGTTCAAATTCCTGTCGCACTGACGCGGGGGCGTTCCGAGCCTTTGAGCAACGCGGCGCGTCATAGGACGCGCCGCTTTCTGATGTTACTCCGCTGGAGCGTGCGCGACTCGATTGATCTTGTCCACGCGCATGGTTTCTGCGCCAGCGGCGCAATTGAAGCGCAGGGATGTGCCGACGGCAGAGTCGAAAAACGCCGATTTTCCGTCCGTGACGGTGACGACGAGACGCGTCGCCTGGGTCGCGGGCGTCGGATCCTCTTCCAATGCGGAATCAATAACCATCATGGTGAGACGGCAGCCGTTCTCGCCGCCCACGAAATAGCTCACGACATGCTTCGAGCCAGCGTCAAAGCTCGCCGCCATGAGCGGCTTCATGGTCGAGGTGGAATCAGCGGCGGACAGGCCCGAGCTTGCTGCAAGGCACAGCGCTCCGCCGAACGCCGCCGCGACAATTCGATTTCCTGTAGTCATATCTTTTCCTTCCGTTTCGAAGCAGGGCCGGCTTAACGCGAAACCGTCGCAGCGAACTGCGCCCCACTCGGACGGAAGGTGGCTACTGCGTCGCACCATGACAACAGCGCAGTGCAATGAATTCTCGTTCATCTTAACTAAGTTAATGATATTAAATGATTTTTATGGTGCCCAAATATTCGTCAGCGCTTGCTTGCCGATAAAAAACGGCGCAATGCATTGCGCTGCAGCATAGGCGCGGATCTTATTCGGCGCTCGCGGTCTCATCCGCCGCCGCCTGCCAGTCAAAGGTGACGACCCGGCCGTTTTCGACCGAGAGCGCGAGGCGGCCGCGCTTCAACTCCAGCGCCTTCTCGCCGAAGATCGCGCGGCGCCAGCCCTTCAGCGCCTGAACGTCGGCATGATCGTCATGCGCGACGGATTCGAGATCTTCGACCGTCGCGATCATCTTGGCGGCGACGCCCGTCTCCTCCGACACCTGACGCAGCAAAACCTTGAGCAACTCGACCGTCGCGCCGTTTGAGTTGCGTCGGTCGCGTTCGATGCGCGGCACTGTGGCGGGATCGCGCGCGAGGCCGCGCTCCACAGCGGCGATGATGTCGGCTCCCGCGCGGGAGCGCTCCATGCCCTTTGGAAAGGACCGCAAATTGCCGAGCGCTTCGACTGAGCGCGGCGCGGCTTGAGCAATCTCGATGAGCACGTCGTCCTTGAGGACGCGCGAACGCGGCACGTCGCGCGTTTGCGCTTCGAACTCGCGCCAGGCGGCCAGCTCCATCAGAACGGCGAGATCGCGCGGCTTGCGCGCGCGATGGCGCAGCCGTTCCCAAGCGTTTTCGGGATGCTGCTCGTAGGTCGCGGGCGAGGTGAGCGTCTGCATCTCGTCCACGAGCCATTCAAGGCGATTGGAACGTTCGAGCCGCTCCCGCAGGGCGGTGTAAATATCGCGAAGATGCGTGACGTCGGCGATGGCGTATTCGATTTGGGCGTTTGACAGCGGTCGGCGCGACCAGTCGGTGAATCGCGACGATTTGTCGAGACTGGCGCGCGTGATCGCCTTCACCAGCTCGAGATAGGACGCTTGTTCGCCGAATCCGCAGACCATGGCCGCGACCTGCGTATCAAAGATCGGCGCGGGTATGAGTCGGGCGAGGCGCCAGATGATCTCGAGATCCTGGCGCGCGGCGTGGAACACCTTGACGACGTCGGGATTGGCCATGAGGCCAAAAAACGGCGAAAGATCAAGATCATCAGCAAGGGCGTCGATCGCCACAGCCTCTTCCGGCGACGCCAGCTGGATCACGCAGACCTGCGGCCAGAAGGTGGTTTCGCGCAAAAATTCGGTGTCGACCGTGACGAAGGGATGCCGAGCGAAACGGTCGCAGACCGCACTCAGTTCGGGATTGGTGGTAAGAAGACTCATTGAACTGGTTCTAAACGTTTTTGGTCTCGGTCTGAAGTCCTAACGAGCGACTTAGGACGTCTCAGCGGCTCTCGGCCCGCTTTGAGGCTGGCCGCAGCCAAAAAATACACGGTTTTGCCGAGAATTCGCCGACGATCGCGCGCCACGTCCGCGCTGGACTGCATTAAAAGCTGCAACATGGCGGCGAAGCAGTTCAGCAGGGGATGCGCGCGGGCCACTCAAGTCGTTGTAGAAGCTGCGGCCTCGGAATTCCATCATTTCCAAGTTGCGGGCGACGCCTGATGGGGTAGCATGCCGCCGCCACTCTATTCGGGGAGCCACCCAATTCATGCATGAACGTCTCACTCTCGCTGCGCGCGCGGCCGCGCGGGCGCGGTGTCCGGCGGCCGTCATCGCCGCTTCACTTCTCGTCGTCGGCGCGCCCGCCATGGCTGCGCACAAGGGCGGCGTCAGCCCCGCGTGGAGTCAGTGCCGCGCGCCTGACCCCGACGCGCGCATCGCAGGCTGCACGCAAGTCATTCAGGAGATCGACAAGGAGACCCCGCACAACAAGGAGGCTGCCTATGTCAATCGCGCCGGCGCTTACCAGGCGAAGGGCGACTACGCGCACGCGCTCGAGGACTTCGGCAAGGCGCTGGAGTTTGAACCCAAATCATCGGTGATTCTCGCCGCGCGGGGCGCCGCGCATCATGCCAAGGGCGATCTCGACAGCGCGCTTGCCGATTATAATCAGGCGATCGCCGCCGACAAAAAGAACGCCGCCGCGCTTCTGGCGCGCGCCTATGTTTGGCGCGCTAAAGGCGATGTCGAGAAGGCTCTCGTCGATCTCGGGGATGCGGCGAAAGCCGACCCAAAAGCGACGGCGCCGGACGTCGCGGCGGGCGCTCTCTATCACGGGAAAGGCGATCATGACCGCGCGATCGCGGCATTTTCCGAGGCCGCGAAGCGCGATCCCAAACTCGCCGCGGCGCGCAACGGACGCGGCGCCTGCCACTACGCCAAGGGCGAATTCGATAAGGCGATCGCCGACTTCGACGCGGCGCTGAAAATCGACGCCAGCTACGTTGGCGCGCTTGTCAACCGCGCCAACGCCTGGCGGGCCAAGAAGGACTTCGCCCGCGCTAAGGCCGATTACGACGCCGCGCTGGCGGCCAAGCCTGACCTCGCCGCGGCGAAGAAGGGATCGGAGGACATGGCCAGGCTCATCGCCAAGAAGGGCTCAGGCGCGGCGACGCCGGCCGATTCCGCCCCTCCCGAAGCCGAACACGACCACAACTGAAGCCCCGGGCGGCGGAAGGCGCGTTAAAGCGCCTTGGCCGCCGCCAGAACCTCCTCGGCGTGGCCCGGAACCTTCACCTTCCGCCAAATCCTGGCGATGCGGCCGTCGGGACCGATGAGCACCGTCGTGCGCTCGACGCCCATATATTTGCGGCCATACATGCTTTTCTCGACCCAGACGCCATAGGCGCCGAGCGTGTCCTTTCCCTCATCTGACGCGAGGGGCAGCGACAATTCATATTTGGCGCGGAATTTGTCGTGGTTCTTGATCGGGTCCGGCGACATGCCGACGACCACGGCCTTGGCCTTCGCGAAACTCTCGCGTAAGGCGTTGAATTCGATTGCTTCCTTCGTGCAGCCCGAGGTGTCGTCCTTTGGGTAGAAGTAGAGCACGACTTTTTTGCCCTTCAGCGCGGCGAGCGAGATCTTTTCGCCGCCGGCCCCTGGGAGATCGAAGGCCGGCGCCAAGCTACCTTCCTTTAAGCCTCCTTCCTTTAAGCCTCCCTCCTTCTTCCCCTCCTTGCGTGTAGCTTCGGCCTTGCCAGCGGTCGTGCTCATGGCGCCTTCCTTTCGTCGCATCTGCAGCTAAAATCAGTCCGTAGAATGCAGACTGCGCGCCAGCCGGCAAGACCGGCGTACAAGACCGGCGTAATTGCCCGCGTCCGCGCTGCGATCGAGCCGAGAGCGAGGCCAATTGACCGACAGGACGGGGCGCAAGCCTAGCGGCGCCGAAGTCGTCGTCGATAGGGGGCGGCGCGCGATGCAGCGAGCCTGCCACGCGGCATTGCGATCGCCGTTTTTTTGGGCGCCGCGCCGCGGGCTTCCTCGCCTGCTCATGCTCAGCGGACTTGCCGCAACGCTGCTGTGCGCGCTGACGTTCGGCGGCTTCTTCCTGTTGCTGTCGCAGGGCTCCATCACCTTTGCTTGGCTCGCGCCGCGCATCGTCGAATCGCTCGACGAACTCGCGGGCGGCCGGTACGAATTTTCGCTGGGCGCCGCCGCGATCGGCAATGGCGACCACGGCCCGACGCTGTCCGTCGATAATTTCATTGTCAAGAAAGACGGTCGTCCCATCGTCGCGGCGCCGCGCGCGGAGCTGTCGCTCGACCTTCGCTCCTTGTTGATCGGCCGCATAAAGCTGCGCCGGCTCGAGGTTCTCGATCTGGACTTGCGCCTGTCGGTCGATCCGGATGGATCCGTGGCCATTTCCGCGGGCGCGCATCCGGTTCCGGCCAAGGCGCCAGCGATTGCGCCCGGCGCGCCGGCGAACGGCGCCGGGTCGGAGCGCGTGACTCTGCTGCGCGACGCGGCGGGGGCCCTGCGCGGGCTCATGGACTTCGCCACGAGCCCGAATAGTCCCATCGCCGCGCTCGATCGTCTCGGCGTGGCGCACGGCCGGCTCACCATCGACGACCGCACGATCGATCGCGCCATCCGCTATGAAGACGTGACGCTCAGCCTCGACAAGGGCGGCGCCGGCATGCGCTTCTCCGCGGCGGCCAATGGCCCCTCAGGGCGTTGGACGGCCGTCGCCGTCGCAAAGGGCGCGCCGGGGGGACGGCGCGATTTCCACGCGCAGTTTCGCAATTTTTCGATCGACGAGATTTCGCTTGCCGGCGGCTTCCGCGCGACCCGCTTCGACACCGACGCGCCGCTCTCCTTCGACCTGAGATTCGCGCTCGGTCCGGGCGACGAGGTTCTCGAAGCGTCGGGTCAAATGGAGATCGGCCGGGGCTATTTCCGCTTCGACGAGCCGGATCACGAGCCGGTGATGATCGAAAAGATCGCCGGCGTCGCGGTTTGGGACAGGGCCGCGCGCAAGGTCGCAATCGCGCCGCTTGTGTTCAAGGCCGGCGGTTTCGACATGACCGTCGTCGGCGATGCGCGCCCGCCTGAGGGGGCGAGAACCATTGCCGATGCGGCGAGCCTGGACGGGCCATGGACGATCGCGTTGCGCCTGAAAGCGCCAACCGTGGTCACGCCTGAGCGCGCGGGAGAGAAAAATGTCCGCATTGACCACGGACTGCTCAATGCGCGCCTGTTTCGCAACGAACGCCAGATCGTCTTCGACAAATTCGCCTTTGACGGTCCTGATGCGAATATCGACCTCAATGGCGCATTGAGTTGGCGCGACGACATCCGCGTCATACTCAAGATGGGCATCAAGGACACGCAGATACGCGCGCTCGCGCGCCTGTGGCCCACCCATGTCGCGCCGTCCGTGCGCACCTGGTTCGTCGATCATGTGCCGGTCGGCGTCTTGAAGCGCGCCCAATATGCCGCCGACTTCGACGGCGCGGCGCTGAACGCGATGCGCTACGAGCAGGCGCCGCCGGATCGTTCGCTGTTCGCCGAGGGCGACATCGTCGAAGCGACAGTCTCCGACATCCTGCCGGGCATGGCGCCGCTCACCGGCATCAACGGGCGACTGCGGATCACCGGACAGACGGCGTCTTTCGACGCGACCTCAGGCGCCATGGAGACCGGGCCCGGCCGGGGCCTGGCGCTATCGTCCGGTCGCTTCCTGGTCGCCGACAGCGCGCTGCGCCCGACGCCCGCGATGGTCGAGGTCGCCGTGGGCGGCGACGTCGAAGCCGTCTCCGACCTGCTTGCATTGCCGGCGATCGCCGAACACGCGTCTATCCCCATCGAACCGGGCGCGCTGAAGGGAACCATCGAAGGTCGGCTGCGCGTCGATTTCGAGACAGGCGCGAACGCGCGCGACGCGGCCACGACTTTCGCCATCGACGCGACGACGTCGAACCTTGTGATCGATAAGCTGATCGGCCGGGAGAAGCTCGAGAGCGGCGCGCTGCATATCGTCGCTGACCGGGCCGGACTGCGCGTGAGCGGAACCGGCCGACTCTTTGGCGCGCCGGCGACCCTCGACGTGCGCCGCGGCTTTGGCGACAGGGGGCCCGCGCAGGCGCAGGTCGCATTCACTTTTGACGATGCGGCGCGCCAGCGCGCCGGCTACGCCATCGCCGGCGTCAGCGGCCCGATTCTGGCGACGATACGCACGCCGATCCCGGTTGAGAACGTCGACACGCAGATCGAACTCGATCTCACCCGGACGAATTTCGACAATCCGCTCCCGGGTCTGGTGAAGCCGGCGGGAAAGCCGGCAAAGTCTTCGTTCACGCTGACGCGCCACGGGGAGGCGATGTCGCTCGAACAATTCCTGTTCGACGCGGGCCCGACGCAAGCGCAGGGCGTCATCGAATTCGGCAGAGATGGCGCATTCCGCGCGGCCCGTCTCGCGCAGGCGCGGCTCTCGCCCGGAGACGACATGCGCGTCGACGTGCAGCGTAGCGGCGAGCTCGTGAAGATTGTCGCGCGGGGCGCGAATTTTGACGCCCGCCCCATCATACAGGGGTTGCTGCGCGCCGACCGCGGCAAGGGCAGCGTCGACGACCTCGATCTCGACTTCAAATCGCCGATCGTCACCGGCTACGGAAAGCAAATTCTCACAAACGTCGAACTGAAATTGGAGCGTCGCGGCGGCAAGCCCCGCGGGGTGGCGCTAAAGGGCTTCTTCGGCCGCGAGCAGCTCACGGTGGGCATGGGGCGCGGTCAGGATAACCAGTCGCAACTTGAAATTTCGACAAACGACGGCGGCTCGCTGCTCTCCTTCTTTGACGTCTATCGGAAGATGGACAGCGGCGCCCTGACCGCGACCGTACAGCTTAGTCAGAACCGCGCCGATGGCGCTTTGCGCATTCGCGACTTCTTCGTGCGCGGCGAACCGACCGTGCGCCAGCTGATGGCGCAAAGCGGAACGGCGCGCCCGGACGATCGCGGCAATTATCGCTTCGATCCCGACCTCGTTCGCGTCGGCAGATTGGAGAGCGATTTCAGCTGGTCGGGCGGACAGCTTACCGTGCGCGACGGCGTGCTGTCGGGTCCCGAGATCGGCCTCACCTTCGACGGCTACATCGACTTCCCGCGCGAGCGGCTGGACCTCGTGGGCTCATATGTGCCCGCCTATGCGTTGAACAATCTGTTGTCGAACATTCCGGTGGTCGGCGTCGTGCTCGCCGGCGGACAGCATGAAGGCGTATTTGCGCTGAGCTATCGTCTCTACGGGGCGCTCTCATCGCCCTCGATCAGCGTCAATCCGCTCTCGGCGATCGCTCCCGGCTTGATGCGCAAGATCATGGGCGTCATCGACGGCACGGCGCGTATGCCGCAGGAGCGGTAGGTTTTCGCGGCTGCGGCGCTAGGCGCGCTCGAGCAATACGTGCTTCTTCTTGCCGAGCGAGAGTTTGACGACGCCGTCGCTCGCGAACTCCGCATCGCCGATGATTCCGCGTTCGTCCGTCACCGGCGCATCATTGACGCGCAGCCCGCCGCCCTTGATCTGGCGTCGCGCTTCGCCGGTCGACGCGACGAGACCAGCTTTGACGAAGGCCGTCAGCACGCCAAGGCCGGCGGCGATTTCTTGCGCCGAAATGGCGACCTTGGGGAGCGACAGCGCGAGCGCGCCCTCTTCGAAGGTCGTGCGCGCGGTGTCCGCGGCCTCGTCCGCCGCAACTCGGCCGTGAATGAGCGCCGTCGCCTCCGTCGCGAGAGTCTTCTTGGCTTCGTTGATTTCGGCGCCTTGCAGCGCGGAAAGGCGCGCGATCTCTTCCATCGGCAGGAAGGTGAAGAGTTTTAGAAAGCGCGCGACGTCGGCGTCTTCCGTATTGCGCCAATACTGCCAATAGTCATAGGGCGACAGCATGTCGGCGTTGAGCCAGATGGCGCCCGCCGCCGTCTTGCCCATCTTGGCGCCCGAGGACGTCGTCAGCAGCGGCGAAGTGAGCGCATAGAGTTGCGGGCAGCCCATGCGGCGGCCGAGATCGAGGCCCGTGACGATATTGCCCCATTGGTCCGAGCCGCCCATCTGCAGCAGCGCGCCGTAACGCCTGTTGATCTCGACGAAGTCGTACGCCTGCAGGCACATGTAGTTGAACTCGATGAAGGAGAGTTCATGCTCGCGTTCGAGCCGCAGCTTCACCGAATCCATGGTCAGCATGCGGTTGACGGAGAAGTGGCGGCCGACGTCGCGCAGGAAATCGATATAGTTCAGGCCGACCAGCCAATCGGCATTGTCGAGCATCAGCGCGTCGCTCGCGCCGTCGCCAAAGGTGAGGAAGCGTTCGAAGACGGTCCGGATCGAGGCCTTGTTCGCGTCGATCTGTTCGACGGTCAAAAGCTTGCGGCTCTCGTCCTTGCCGGACGGATCGCCGACCCGCGTCGTGCCGCCGCCCATCAGCGGCAAGGGCTTGCCGCCCGTTCGCTGCAGCCAGGCGAGCATCATGATCGGCAGCAGCGAGCCGACATGAAGCGAGGGCGCCGTGCAGTCGAAGCCGATATAGGCGGAGAGCGTCCCGGCGCGCGCCTTCTCGTCGAGGCCTTCGAAATCGGAGCACTGATGGACAAAGCCGCGCTCGATCAGCGCGCGCAGGAAATCGGACGTGGGAGAAAAATCAGTGGCCATGGCGGGGGTGATAGGCGCAATAGCCTGCGGGGTGCAAGCGGGAATCGAGTGTCGCGCGCGCCTCTGTTAAGCGGCTCGCTTCGACTGCAAAGACCTCAACAAATCGACGAACTTTTCCGAGTATTTATGACTATAGGCTTTCATACCAGATTTGAATTTCATATGAAACTCGTTGTCGCTCGCCTTGATGTCGTAACCAAGCTTCTTGTTAGCCTGAAGCAGAAGTTTTTGGGCAGGAGCCCAGTTGTTAAAACCAAGTTTTTGTGCCGCTTGCGTAAGACAATACGGATAGTCGATGTTTGGATTTGATGTCCTTGAAATACCGAGCACAAGCGCTAGCTCTGCACTATTGTCCGACAGTTTTTCGATTCTTTCATAGTCTATCTCGACTCGGTTCTTCGGGATGTCGCTTCTGACCAGATCAACAACTCGCGCGGCTAAGTGTCTCAAGACTTTAGTATTTACTGCAGTTGGTATCGACATATCAGCTATGGCAGCCAGCAACCAGCCGAAATCGCTAGTAACGATCGTATTTACTCGAAGTGGCGGATTGTCTCCAGTTCCGACAGGAACAACGTGCTCCTCTTTCAAGTGTGAGAGCTTGCCTACGTCCGGAACCCATTCCACATAAAAGATGTTGTCAATTAATCCACCTTTGTCTTTTAGTGCTTCTCCGAGGTCGGAGATTATCGAGTTAACGTTCGAATCCCCTAGGCCATACCCTAGAATAAAAACGGGGTACTCGGCAAAATATGTCATCATCTTGCTGGTAATGTACTTCCTCTTTTTTATAAATCTGTCGTAGTCGTTTCGTGTTAGAACGAGACTTGCTGGATCATTTACGCTTCCGTGTATCTGGTATATTTCACCTGTTATTGACATCGATATCGGAATTATTTGTTCACCAACAACTAGCTCAAAATCTGGAAACAAGTCATTGATGAATGTGTCGAAATTCGTTGTTATAATTGCATGTGGGCACGACTTTTTAAGCAATTCAACTTCGTCGTATTTTGGATGTGAAGTTTGAAGTGGACCAAATGATTTAATATAAGAGTCTGACTCGAAATGATCCTGTTTGCTGTCAAGTCCTTGCGATGCGTCGCGTGAGAGTGCGGACATGTGCGACGAGGACCCATGCGACCGCGCTGGCGATTGTGGCCTC
>Ga0082335_1000162_pt1 | contig 181087 bp, 159 predicted proteins | sample Subgrocontami58m_FD_72375 | JGI IMG/M metagenome (GOLD analysis project Ga0082335, IMG submission 72375) | Subsurface groundwater microbial communities from S. Glens Falls, New York, USA - GMW37 contaminated, 5.8 m (SPADES assembly) (version 2) ... | reverse complement strand
CCCTTTTTTTTTTTCCCCCCCCGCCCCCCGCCCCCCCCCCCCCGCCCGCCGTCCGCCGCCCGCCGTCCGCCGTCCGCCGTCCGCCGTCCGCCTTCTGCCATCTGCCGTCTGCCGTTCGCTATCCGTCGCTCGCCGCCAGAGCGTATCTTCCTGTAATGATGCACGGAACTCGGAGGCATCCGATGCGAGCGGCGTTACTTGCGGCGTTGTCGCTTCTGGCGGTCACGGCAGAGGCGCAGTCGGGGCGGTCTGTGACGGTGCGCGTGAAGACGCCGGGCGGGCAGCCGGTACCGTATGCGGTGATTTCGGTGGATGGCGCGCCGTACCGCATTGCCGACGAGAGCGGCGCGCTGACACTGGTGATGGCGGCGCGCGACTCGCTGCCGGTGCTCGTGAAGCGAATCGGCTTCCGGCCTTTCGACGGATGGGCGCGGCGCGGCGCTAGCGACGACACTTATGAGGCGGTGCTGCAGCCGCTGGCTGCGGTTATGGACACGGTGCGGGTGGTCGCGCGCCAGGTGACGCCGCTGTCGCGCACGGGGTTCTACGATCGGGTGGACCGCGTGAAAAGGACCGCCATGCTCGGCGAGTTCATCTCGCCGGAGGAACTCGAGGCTCGACCCCTCTCCCTGCTCTCGGAGATTCTGCAGGGGAGGCAGTACTCGCGCATCGCGTCCTTCAGCGTGGAAGGGCGACGGCGTCTGATCGTACAGGGGCGCGCTCGCTGCCCGATGAACATCATCGTGGATGGACAGTACGTGAAGAACACGACGCAGGAGGCAAATGTCAGCGAGATACCGCTGTCGATTCGGGCGTCACGGAGATCCTCGGACCACGCTCCGCTGATCGCGCTCGATGAGATTGTGGACGGGCGCTCGATTATGGGGATTGAGATCTATCCGAGCATCGCCAACGCGCCCGCCGAGTTGATCCCCACGGCGTCGCACGGCGGCTGTGGGCTGGTGGCGATCTGGACGGGGCCGCGGCGGTGACCACTTTGCGCAGGTCTCGCGTGTGGCTGCTTCGCGGCGTTGTCGCGGGTACACTGCGCGCCGTCGTCGCGGCGTGGATGCTCGTCGGTGCTTCCTCCGCCGCGGCGCAGTCGCTGCAGGGCACCCTGCTGCGCGCCGACAGCGTGCCGGCGGCGGGCGTCATCGTCGTGGCGTCGCGCGGCGCGCAGGACAGCGTGCTCGCGCGCACCATCACCAACGGCAGCGGCCGCTACGCGCTCGACGTTTCTGCCGGCGCGGTGCGCCTGCGCGCGCTGCGCATCGGGCACCGCCCGGTGCTGATCGGCGAGTTCACGCTCGGCGCGGGCGCGCGCCGCGAGATGCGCACCGTCCTGCCCAACGACCCGATCGTGCTGGCAACCGTCACCACCGAGGCAAGCTCGTCGTGCCGACAGACGGGGACGGCGGGGGTCAACGTCGCGACGGTCTTTGAGGAGGCGCGCAAGGCGCTGCTGAGCACCACGCTGAAATCGGGCGACGGCGACCCGATGTCGCGGCTCAGCGTCTACGGCCAGGCGCGCACGATGGGGAACCGGCCGATCGGCGACCTCGAGCTCGAGTTCAAGGAGGGCGTCACGGTGAAGCCGTTCCAGAGTCTCCCTCCTGACTCGCTGGCCAAGGTGGGCTACGTGGAGAGCGACCTGACGTCGCGCACGTACTACGCGCCCGACGCCGACGTCCTCCTCTCGGAGACTTTTGCGTCGTCGCACTGCCTCGGGCTCACCGACGGCACGGGGGAGCGCGCGGGGTGGATCGGTCTCGCCTTCAGGCCGCAGCAGTTCAGGCGCAACTTCGTGGACGTGAGCGGGACGCTCTGGCTCGACCGCGCGTCCAACGAACTGCGGCGCATGGAATTCAAGTACGAGGGACTGCCCATCGCCCTCCAGCGCCTCGACGCGGGCGGTGTGGTCGAGTTCACCCGGCTCCCCGACGGCATCTGGTTCGTGAACCGGTGGGAGCTCCTGATGCCGCGCATCACGCTGCCGCCGGCGCCGCCGCGTGCGGCGGGGATGTTCGTGCGCGGCGGTGAAGTGTGGTGGATCAAGCGCGGCAGGGATCTCCTCTACACCAACGGCCGCACGGAGCCGCCGCCAGCGGCGAAGGCGGTGGCGAAGGCGCCGGTGGACTCGACGCCCGCAGACGCGGCGTGCACGCCCGCGTCGCCGGGCGGCGCCTCGGGGCTCCTGCTCGGCGCTGTGCTCGACGAGCGCGGCGCGCCGCTGGCCGATGTGATTGTTACCGTCGAATGGCAGCAGGACTATCGGACGGGCGGCGGCGGGCAGATCACCTGGCAGACGCAGGGGCTGAGCACGGCGTCGCTACGCGACGGCAGCTTTTCAATCTGCGGCGTGCCGAGTGCGCGGCTGCTCACGCTGTCGGCGCTGTATGGCACGCGGAAGGCGCCCAGGGTGACCGTGCGAATGGCCGAGAACGAAACGACGGCGCGCGTGGACGTGCGGTTCGCCGGCGTGCGGGCCGACGCGCCGGCGAAGGGAGCGGTGGTGCGCGTGCGCGACAGCAACGGCGTGCCGATTGCGCATGCGTTCGTCGAAGTGGAGGGCGGACGTGGGCGTGTGGCTGATGATAGTGGTCGCGTCTTTCTGGAGGCGGCGCCGGATTCCCTGCGACTGCAGGTGCGCCGCATCGGTCTCAAGCCGTTTTTCGGGCGGGTGGGGCGCACGGTACGCACGGGCGAATTCGACGTGGTGCTCTCGCCGACGGCGCAAACCCTCGCTGCCGTCACGGTGACGGAGCGCGGCATGCGGACGCCGCTCGAGCGGACGGGCTTCTACGACCGGATGCAGCGCGCCCAGCGCGGCGCGTTCAACGGGGAGTTCATCACGCCCGAGGAGCTGGAGTCGCGGCAGGGCGCGCGCACCTCGGACCTGTTCCAGGGGCGGAGGTTCGTCTTCCCGAACCGCACGCGTGGCCTGTCGCCGCAGCTCTACCTGATGGGACGCGGTGGCTGCAAGATGACCATCTATGTCGATGGACAGATGGTGCGGCCCGAGGGGCCGCGTGGGGCCAGGAACTCTGGAGCGTCCGATCCCCTTGGCATGGTCCCGATCGATGACATCGTGAACGTCAGTCAGGTTGCCGCGATCGAGATCTACGCCACGGCGGCCAACGCGCCCGGCGAGCTGGTGCCGCTGACCGGCGCCGCGCAGCAGGGAGCGTGCGGGATCGTGGCGATATGGACGGGAGGAAGACGGTAGGAAAGTGCGGCGGAACGGGGAGAAAGTAGCGGCGCACCTCGTTCCTCCGGACTTCACTCGTTCCTCCGCACTTCGCTCGTCCCTCCGCACCAAACCCCCGCACCCCGCACCCGTCCCTCCTCTGTTCTTTCTACTCCCGTGGGGGCAATTTCCGTTGCTATGGCAGATACCCCCCTCGACCGGCGCGGCTTCTTCTCGCAGGGTCTCTCGCGCCTGCTGGGAGAGGTAGTGGATGCCGTCTCGGACCGGCTCTCCCCGGTGTCCTTCATCAGGCCGCCGGGGGCCATCGCCGAGCCGGCCTTCCTGGCGGCGTGCACGCGGTGCAAGGAATGCGCCGTGGTCTGCCCGGCGCTGGCCATCCGCATGCTCCCGTCGCAGCACGGCATCGCCGCGGGGACACCGGTGCTCGAGGTGGACGACCGCGCCTGCATCATGTGCGCGGACATGCCGTGCGTGACGGCCTGCCCCACCGGTGCGCTTCTCGCGCCGACGCGCGGCTGGCTCGACGTGAAGATGGCGGTGATCGGCGTGGACGACCGGCGGTGCCTGGCCTTCCAGGGCATCGAGTGCGGCGTTTGCGCCCGCGTCTGCCCGGTGGGCGACGCGGCGATTCACCTCGACGACAAGACCCGGCCGTTCATCGGGGCCGACTGCACCGGATGCGGCAAATGCGTGACGGCCTGCGTGACGACACCCAGCGCGATGACGGCGCGACCATTGAGGAGCTGACGTGGACGGAAAGAGCGACGTGAAATTCGTGCCCAAGCCCTGGGGCCATGAGATCATCTGGGCCCACACCGAGCAGTACGTGGGCAAGGTGCTGCACATCAAGGCCGGCCAGGCGCTGAGCGTGCAGTACCACAACCAGAAGGACGAGACCATCCACCTGCTGCGCGGCGAGATGATCTATCGCGTGGACTTCAAGGACGGTCGCGGCCTCGTCGAGGTGCCGTTCGCCGAGGGCGAATCGTATCGCAATACGCCCGGCGTGATCCACCAGATGGAAGCGGTGACCGACTGCGATGTGCTCGAGGCGAGCACGCCGCACCTGGATGACGTCGTACGACTCACCGACCGCTACGGTCGAGAGGGGACGAGCGCGCCGTGAAAGTGATCATTCCGCTGGCCGGGAAGGGGACGCGCCTGCGTCCGCACACGCACACCGTCCCCAAGCCGATGCTCAAGGTGTGCGGCAAACCGGTGATGGACTACGTCCTCGACGACGTGCGCAAGCTCGGCGATGTGAGCGAGGTCATCTACATCACCGGGCACCTCAAGGAAGCCGTCGAGGCGCACGCACGCACGGCGTACAGCGACCTCCCCGCCACCTTCATCGAGCAGAAGGTGCAGGACGGCACGGCGGGGGCGGTAGCGCTGGCCAAGGCGTACGTCAGCGAACCGGTACTGATCATCTTCGTGGACACGATCTTCGACGCCGACCTCGGCGTCATCAAAACGAGCCCCGACGACGGCATCATCTGGACGAAGGAAGTCGAGGACTATCAGCGCTTCGGCGTGGTGGTGACCGACGCCAACGGCCACATGACGAAGATCGTCGAGAAACCCAAGACGCCCATTTCGAAGCGGGCCAACATCGGGCTCTACTACATCCGCGACTGGAAGCTGCTGTACGAAGGCATCGATCACGTCCTGCAGTCGCCGCAGAACCAGGGCGAGTACTACCTGACGGACGCCTTCCAGTACATGATCGACCACGGCGCCAAGCTCAAGGTGCTCGACGTCGCCGGCTGGTACGACGCGGGGAAGATCGACACCCTGCTCGACACGAATCGGGTGATGCTCGGCAAGGGGCTCGCCCGCCGGCCAAAGGACGTGGAGGACTGCACGATCATCGACCCGGTGTACATCGAGGACGACGTGGTGCTCACGGGGTCGACGGTCGGCCCGAACGTCTGCGTGCTGGCGGGCTCGCGCCTGCTGAGCTGCACGGTGAGCAATACGCTCATCGGCGCCAGGAGCATGCTGGCGCGGTGCACGCTCGCGAACTCGCTTGTGGGGGACCGGGTGGTGCTCGAGGGGGTGAAGGGGGAAGTGACCGTGGGGGATGATGCTGAGGTGAGGAGTCGGGCTTAACTGCTGATTGAGGGTTTGGACTTAGGATTGCGATAGAGGATTACGAATACGGATTGCGATTGGCGATTCAACTACTTGGGATGACTACCATGCGGATGATACGACTGATGGGTGTGGCGCTGGCCGTGGCACCGGCGATGATGTTGGCGCAGGCGCAGGCGAAGCCGGCGGAGAAGAAGGCGGCGGCGAAGCCGGCAATGCAGCACGACATGAGCAAGATGGGCCACGACACGGCGATGAAGCACGACATGGGCACGATGAAGCACGATACGGGCATGAAGCACGACATGGCCGGGATGAGGCAGGGAATGGGCGACATGAAGAGCGGCTGGAATGAACTGGACGCCTTCCACACACTCCTGATGTCGGTCTGGCATCCAGCACTCAGGGACAGCCTCACGATGGCGCGTACGCTGGCACCGACGCTCGCGGCGAGCGCCGTGGCGTGGGAGAAGTCCAAGGGTCCAGCGGCGTGCGACAACGCCGCCGCGCGCAAGGCGCTGCCGGGGATTGTGGCCGACGCGAAGACCTACGCCAACGTCGCGGCCACCAAGGCGAACGACGCGGCGGTGAAGGCCGCGCTCGAGAAGGTGCACGACGGCTTCGAGACGGTCGGCAAGCCGTGCATGCAGGCGGCGATGAAGGCGAAGGGTGGGATGGGGATGGGCATGGGGATGGGCATGGGCGCCATGATGGGCCGGAAGACCGGATGGAAGGAGTTCGATGCCCTCCACGCCGTCGTGATGTCGGTGTCGATGGCGGCAAACAAGGGCGACCTGAAGCCGGCACGCGAGAAGGGGGCCGAGCTGACGAAGGCGGCGGATGCCTGGCTCGCCTCCAAGGGACCGGCGTCGTGTGACAACGCCGCCGCGCGCAAGGGCATGCCGAAGGCGGTGGCCGATCTCAAGGCCATCGGCACGCTGGCGAAGGGACAGGGCAACGACGCCGCGCTCAAGACCGCGATCACCAAGGCGCACGACAGCTTCCGGCCCGTCGCCCAGCCCTGCATGATGGCAGGAATGAACAAGGCGCCAGCGGCGACGAAGCCGTAGCGCTCCCCGCGTTGTTTTCGCGTGGAACCGGCGACTCAAATGAGTGTAAATTGAAAACAGAGGAACATTGGAGTCTGCTGTCGTTCGAAGCCCCTCAAGGAGCGTAGCCGTGCCGATGGGTCGTGTGGCGCTGGGCGCCGCCCTGTGCGCGTGCGCAGTTCTTGTTCCGTTGGCTGTTGGAGCACAGTCGGGTGCTGGTGACGGATACATGTTCGGAGCGCCAAAGGCGACCGTCACGATGCGGGGCGGATTTGCCCGTCCATCCGAAAGCAGCGATCTCTACTCATTTGTGCGGGACGAGTTGACGATCGCCCGCGGCGATTTCGCCGGCGGTGCGTGGTCGCTCGATGCCGCCTTCTTCGTGCGGCCACAACTGGCGGTGCAATTCGGGGTCGGCGTCTCGAGTGGCTCGACTCCAAGCGTCTACCGTAACTGGGTGGACAACAACGACCGCGAGATCGAGCAGTCGTCCTCGCTGCGGCGCATGCCGCTCAGCGCGGGACTCCGCTATTACCTCGCGCCGCCAGGCCGGAGCATTGGCCGGCTGGCGTGGGTGCCGGCGCGGGTGGCGCCGTACGTGGCCGCCGGGGGCGGGATCACATGGTACCACTTCAAGCAGACGGGCGACTTCGTGGACTACCAGACGCTCGATGTATTCGGCTCCGAGCTCAACTCCGATGCCTGGTCGCCAAGCGCGTTTCTGGCCGCGGGTGCAGACTACGCCCTCGGCGCGCGCGTCGGGCTCGTCGGCGAAGCCCGCTACGACTGGGCCAGTGCGCGGCTGAGCAGTGATTACTCCGGGTTCGATCGAATTGACCTGTCCGGGCTCGCGTTGACCGTGGGCCTGTCCTTCCGCTTTTAGGGGGCGCATATGCGCAACTTCGTGTCTCATCATGTCAGTGCCGCCGCACTCGGCGTCCTGCTGATTGCCGGCGCGGCCAGTGCGACTCCCGCGCGCGCTCAAGTGCCCGACGCGCGCTTCCAGCCGTGGCTTGGCTGCTGGTCGCAAGTCTCGGAAACGCGTCCGGCGGGCCAGGAACCCGGGGCCAAGGGGCTGGTCTGCGTCGTCCCGGCGCAAACCGGCGACGGCGTCGAGGTGGCCGTGATGGCCGACGGCAAACTGCTTCGCAGCGACCTGATCGCGGCCACCAACCAGCGCGTGCAGAAGACCATCGAGAGCTGCCCGGGCTGGGAAACGGTCGTCTGGTCCGCGGACGGCCGCCGTCTCCTGACGCGGTCGGAAGTCCGGTGCGCGCAAACCACGGTGAAGAGCAGCAGCATCTTCAGCATCTCGTCTCAAGGTGAGTGGATTGAGGTGCGCGGGGCGCTGGTCGGCGCGAACTCGACCGTGAGCGTCGTGCGCTATCGCCCGGCGGCATTCACGCTCAAGCGCGTCGCCAGTGATGTGGGCGGCGTCGCGCAGCCCTTTACGCTCGTGAACGAGGTCGGCGTGGCGTCGCGTTATGCGCGCCTCGCGGCCGGCGAGCGCGCGGACGCCGACGCCGTGCTCGATGTGACGAAGCACGTGGACGCGCCGGTGGCCGAGGCGTGGCTGAATGAACTGCAACAGGGCTTCGACCTGGATGCGAAGGAGCTGGTGCGCATCGCCGATGCCGGCATGCCGGCCAACGTCATTGACCTGATGGTGGCGTTGTCGAATCCGAAGGCGTTTGCGGTGGCGCGGAGCGGGGCGCCCGGCGAAGGCGTGAACGCAATCCGTCGCGGCACGTTCGGCGGTGGCAGCGTCGGCTATGGCGGCTCGCGCCGCTACGGCTCGGTCTACGACTGCGGATTCGGCTACCTGCCGACGACGTATGGATACTACGGCGATCCGTGCTACCCCGGCTACTTCGGGTACGGCGCGTACGGCTATGGTGCCAGCTACTTCGGATACGGCTATGGCTACCCGTACGGGTACGGCAGCTACGGCGGCTACTACTACGGCCCGCGTCCGCTCGTGATCGTCCCCGCGGGGACGTACTCCACGCAGCAGCGCGGCCAGGCGGTAAAGGGCGCCGGGTACACGCGTCGCGACGGCGGGAGCACGACGACGAGCCGGCCGCAGTCGTCGGGGACGTCGCGTGGCGCTTCCGCGACGAGCGGTTCGTCGAGCTCCGGTTCGACGGGTTCCTCAACGCCGACCGGTTCCACGGGGAGCAGCGGCGATGGCGGCCGCACGGCGAAGCCGCGGGTGCCTCCGGGCGGCTGATCAGTGCTCGACGAATGCGACGCCCCGCTGGCCACCTGGTCAGCGGGGCGTCTCTCTCGCGGTCTCGCGCGCGCACGGGTACTTTTTTCGAGTCCTGAGTGTGGGAGATCGCCTTGTCCAACGCATCTGACGATCGCGCCGGCCTGAGCCGCCGCGACCTGCTGAAATCCGCCGCCCTCGCCGGCGCGGCGCTTGGCGCCTCCGGCGCTGTCTACCCGGCCGTCGCCGAGTCGGTGACAGCGGGCTCGCAGCCCGACCTGGCGCCGCCGGCGCCTTTGGGAGCCAAGACGATGAAGGGCGTGCCGTTCGAGCGGCACGAGACCGTGCGCATCGCGATCGTCGGCACGGGGCTGCGCGGCCGGTCGGTGCTGCACGACTTCCTCGGCTGTCCGGGCGTGCAGATCACCGCGCTCTGTGACAACGTTGCGGAGAAGGCACAGCGCGCCGCCAAGATGGTGACCGACGCGGGACAGCCCGCGCCTGCGCTGTATGCCGAGGGCGATCGTGGCTTTGAGCAGCTCGTGCAGCGCGACGACATCGACTTCATCCATACGGCGACGCCGTGGGAATGGCATGTCCCCGTGATGCTGGCCGCGCTCAAGGCGGGAAAGCACGTCTCGAGCGAGTGCCCGTTTGGCATGACGCTCAAGGAGCTGTGGGACCTGGTGGATGCGAGCGAGAAGTATCGCCGCCACTGCCTGCAGCTCGAGAACTGCAACTACGGCTACAACGAGATGCTGGTGAACCGCATGGTGCACGCCGGCATTCTCGGCGAGCCCCTGCACGGCGCGGCCGCCTATCTGCACGACCTGCGCGGCATCGTGTTCGAGGACAAGGACGAGGGGCTGTGGCGGCGGCGGTGGCACACCACCAACAATGCCAATCTGTACCCGACGCACGGCCTCGGCCCGGTCGCCTGGTATCTCGACATCCACAAGGGCGACAAGTTCGAGTACATGGTGTCGATGAGCACCGAGGAGCGCGGCCTCACGCTCTATCGCGAGGAGAACGTCAAGGACAAGTCGAATCCCAAGTGGCAGGAGAAGTACGTCACGGGCGACCTCAATTCGTCGCTCATCAAGACGGCGCTGGGACGCACGATCCTGCTGCAGCACGACGTGTCCAATCCGCGCCCCTATTCGCGCCTCAATGCACTGCAGGGGACCAAGGGGATCTTCGAGGACTATCCGGCGCGCATCTATGTCGAGGGACAGGCCGGCGGCGAACGCTGGGGCTCCATCGACAGCTGGAAGGCGAAGTTCGAGGACCCGCTCTGGACGCAGCTCGGCCAGGCGGCGCGCAACAGCGGCCACGGCGGCATGGACTACATCATGGCCTGGCGCACGGTGCAGTGCCTGCGCGAGGGACTCGTCCCCGACATCGACGTCTATGATTCCGCGGCGTGGAGCGCGCCGTTCCCGCTCAGCGAGATCAGCGTGGCGAAGGGAAGCGCGCCGGTGAAGTTCCCCGACTTCACGCGCGGAAACTGGAAGGCGTAGCCCAGGCGTCAGTCGTCTACCATCGACCATCCACCATTTACCATCACCCAGCCGCCACATGCATCTGACTTCTCTTGATTGGTGGATCGTCGCGATCTCCATCGTGGTCGCCTTCGTTCCCGCGGCGCTGATGGCGAAGCGCGGCGGATCGAGCACGTCCGAGTTCTTCACCTCGGGGCGCTCGGCGCCGTGGTGGCTGATCGGCGTCTCGATGGTGGCGACGACCTTCAGCACCGACACGCCCAACCTCGTCACGAACCTCGTGCGCGAAAAGGGCGTGGCGAACAACTGGGTGTGGTGGTCGTTCCTGCTCACCGGCATGATGACGGTGATGTTCTACGCGCGGATGTGGCGCCGCTCGGGCGTGCTCACCGACCTCGAGTTCTACGAGATTCGCTACTCGGGCAAGGCGGCGACCTTCGTGCGCGGCTTCCGCGCCATCTACCTCGGACTGTTCTTCAACATCGTCATCATGGCGACGGTGAACCTGGCCGCCGCCAAGATCGCCAACATCCTGCTCGGCTGGCCGATGTGGCAGACGCTGCTCATCTGCGCCGTGCTCAACGTCGCCTTTGCCGCGGTGTCGGGGTTGTGGGGCGTGCTGGTGACCGACTTCATCCAGTTCGGCATCGCGATGACCGGATCGTTCGCGGCGGCGTACTACGCGCTGCAGCGGCCGGAGGTGGGCGGACTGCACGGGCTGTTCACCCGGCTCGACCCGCACGTCATCTCGCTGCTCCCGAATTTCAGCGACTGGACGATGACGCTCACCGTGCTGATCCTGCCGCTCACGGTGCAGTGGTGGTCCGTCTGGTATCCGGGAGCCGAGCCGGGCGGCGGCAGCTACATCGCGCAACGCATGCTCGCGTCCAAGAGCGAGAAGGACGCGCTCGTCGGCACGCTCTTCTTCAATGTGGCGCACTACGCGCTGCGCTCGTGGCCGTGGATCATCGTCGCGCTGTGCTCCATTCTCGTCTTCCCGAATCTCTCGGACATCGGCACAGCCTTCCCGTACGTGGACAAGGGGATGATCGGGCACGACATGGCGTATCCGGCCATGCTGACCTTCCTCCCCGAGGGATTCCTCGGCCTGATGATCGCGGGGATGCTCGCCGCATATGTGTCCACCATCGCGACGCACCTCAACTGGGGCACGTCGTATCTGGTGCACGACTTCTACCGCCGGTTCGTGAAGGCGGGAGCCGATGAAAAGCACTACGTGCTGGTCGGACGCCTGATGACCGCGCTGCTCATGATCCTGGCCGCCCTGCTGACCTTCGTGCTCGAGACGGCGAGCCGCGGCTTCACGCTGCTCCTCTCCATCGGCGCCGGCACGGGCCTCCTCTACCTGCTGCGCTGGTATTGGTGGCGCGTCAATGCGTGGGCCGAAGTGGCGGCGATGGGTGCGTCGTTCTGCACGGCGGTGGCCTTCGAGATCGTACGGCGGATGGGAACTCCTATCCCCGATCACATCTCGCTGCTCGCGACTGTCGGCGTGACGTCGGTGGTGTGGATCAGCGCGGCCTTCCTTGGGCCGAAGACAGACGACGCGACGCTCGTGAAGTTCTTCAAGCTGGTGCGACCCGCCGGGCCGGGGTGGAAGCACGTGCAGGCGCTGGCCGGCGTCGGACCGTCGCCCGACTCGCTGCCGCAGGCGATGCTCGGCTGGATGCTCGGCGTTGCCTTCGTCTACTCGGCGCTGTTCGGGTCGGGGAGCTACCTCTACGGCAACATCGGCCAGGGCGTCGTATTCACGGTCGTCTTCGTCCTCAGCGGGTACGGCGTGTTGAAGGTGCTGCAGGGCTTCTGGAAGGTCACGCCCGACCACGACAAGTGATGGTAATCTTCTGAGCATGCGCACCACGCAGGCGGTGATCCTTGCGCGCGGCCTCGGTTCCCGAATGCGGCGGGCCGAGGCCGCGGTGGCGTTGGACGACGCGCAGGCGCGCGCCGCCGATGCCGGTCACAAGGGGATGATGCCCACGCTCGGGCGGCCCTTCCTCGACTTCGTGCTCTCGGCGCTCGCCGACGCCGGCGTGCGCGAGGTGACGCTGGTCGTCGCGCCCGACCACGCGAGCATGCGCGACTACTACGAGCGGCAGTCGCCGCCGGCGCGCGTGCGGCTGCACTGGGCGGTCCAGGCAGAGCCGCGCGGCACTGCCGACGCGGTGCTGGCGGCGGAGGGCCACGTGCACGACGCACCGTTCCTCGTGCTCAACTCCGACAATTACTATCCCGTGGCGTCGTACGAGGCGCTGTGTGCAGTGGGCGGCGCAGGGCTGGTGGCGTATGAAGGCGAAGCGCTCGTGCGCGAGGGAAACATTGATCGGGCGCGGGTGATGGCCTTCGCCCTGCTCGACATTGATGCGTCGGGCGTGCTGCGCGACATCGTGGAGAAGCCGAGTGCCGACCACCCGCTGGCGCAGCGCCCGGAGCATTGGGTCAGCATGAACCTGTGGAGCTTCACGCCGCGCATCTTCGAGGCGTGCCGTCGCGTCAAACCGTCGGTGCGAGGGGAGCTGGAGTTGCAGGAGGCGGTGATGATCGCGGCGCGTGAGCTGGGGGAGACGTTCCACGTGGTCCAGGCGCACGCCGGCGTGCTCGACCTCTCGCGGCGCGCCGACGTGGCGACGATCGGCGATTTCCTGCGCGGCATCGTGGTGGCCCCGTGACGTGGCGGTACCGTGCCCCGGGGCGCGTGGAGCTGGCGGGGAAGCACACCGACTATGCCGGCGGACCTTCGCTGACCTGCGCCACGCCCTTCCACATGCACGCCAAGGCGGAGGCGATTGACGAACCGGTCATTCGTGTGCACGACCAGCGGAGCAGGTCCACCGTGACCATGGCGCTCTCGTCGTCGGCGTCGCCGGCGGGTCCGCGCTGGTCGGTCTACCTGGCCGCCGTGGCGCGGCGCGTGGCGCGCGACTTCCCGCGGGCGCGCACGGGGGTGGAGATCGCGCTCGGGAGCACGATTCCCACCTCGATGGGGATGAGCAGTTCCAGTGCGCTCGTCGTGACGCTCGCGATGGCGGTCTTTGACGCAAACGCCCTGTGGGAGTCGCCAGAGTGGACACCGTTTGCCAGCGACGAGCTGGCCTTTGCGCAGTACTGCGCCGCGGTGGAGAGCGGCGCGGCATGGGGGCCGTTTGCGGGCGATACGGGTGTAGGCACGCGCGGCGGCGCGCAGGACCACATCGCCATCTGCGCGTCGCACGAGCGGATGGTGGGCACGTACGCATACCTGCCCGGCCGCGTGGTGCAGCGCGTGGCCTGGCCCACGGACTGGCGCATCGTCGTGGCGACCAGCGGCGTGCGCGCCACGAAGACCGGCAATGCGTTGCACGCGTACAACCGCGTCGCCGACTCCGTGCGCGCGCTGGTGGCGGCGTGGAACGCCGACACCGGGCGCAACGACGCCACGCTTTCGGACGTGCTGGCGTCTGCGCCGGGCGCGTTCGACCATGTGCTGTCGATGGCGGAACGGGCGGCCAGCGAGGCGAGCGATGCCGACTACCTGCGCGCTCGCGTGCGGCAATATCGCGAGGAGACCGCGGTGATCGTGCCGGGGCTGGCGGACGCCATCGCGCGCGCTGACGCGCCCGTCGCCGCCGCGCTGATGGCGCGGTCACAGGAGATGGCGGAGCAGGCGCTGCAGAATCAGGTGCCGCAGACCAGCTGGCTCGCGGCGCACGCGCGGGAGCATGGCGCGGTGGCGGCCACGGCGTTCGGCGCCGGATTCGGCGGCGCCGTCTGGGCCCTTGTGGCCGAGGGCGACGCGCATCGCGCGGCGGAATCGTGGATGAAGGCGTTCGCGGCGGTGCCCGGCATGGGAACCGTGCACCACGAGACGGCGCGGGTGATGACGCCTTCAGCGGGCGCGTGGAGGGGGACGGCATGAGCGAGCTCAAGCGCGCGCCCACAGGTGCGTCAACAAACGCATCCACCGCCGCGCCGCCGCGCGCGCGGCTGCCGCGCACGGTGAAGGCGCTCGCCGCGGTGAGCTTCTTCACCGATGCCTCGAGCGAGATGATCTATCCGCTGCTCCCGGCCTTCCTGACGGCGACGCTGGGGGCGAGTGCCGCGTGGGTGGGGATCATCGAGGGGGCGGCCGACGCGACGGCGTCACTGTTGAAGTTGGCGAGCGGCTGGTGGTCGGACCGCGTGAAGCGGCGCAAGCCGCTGATCGTCGCCGGGTACACGATCGCCGCCGTGCTGCGGCCGCTGGTGGCGGTGGCCGGCGCGGCGTGGCAGGTGCTCGCCATTCGCGTCGGCGACCGGATGGGGAAGGGGATCCGGGGCGCGCCGCGCGACGCGATGATCGCCGATGCGGTGGCATCGAACGAGCGTGGGCGCGCCTTCGGCGCGCAGCGCGCGGCCGATCACGCGGGGGCGTTCGTTGGGCCGCTCATCGCGTTCGTGCTGCTGCAGTGGGTGGGGGTGACGGTCCGGACGGTCTTCCTGCTTGCCGCCATTCCGGGTGCGCTTGCGGTGCTCGTGGCGGTGTTTGGAGTAAGAGAGGCGGACGGAAGACGGAGGACGGAGGACGGAAGAGAGCAGCGGGCGGAGGGCGGAGGGCGGACGGCAGATAGCGGACGGCAGACGGCAGACGGCGGACGGCAGAGGGCGGAGGGTGGAGAACAGTCGACAAACGCGCGGCCCACGAGCCGCGCCGACGCGACGACCGTCGCGCCGCTCGGCGGCAACTTCTGGCGCTATCTCGCCGTGCTCGTGCTGTTCACGCTCGGCAACTCCACCGACGCGTTCCTCCTGCTCAAGGCATCGGAACTCGGCGTCTCGGCCGCCCTGTTGCCGATCCTCTGGGCGGCGCTGCACGTGGTGAAATCGGCGACGAGCATTCCGGCGGGGGCCTGGTCCGACCGGGTGGGACGCCGCACGATGATCGCCGCCGGCTGGCTCTGGTATGCGCTCGTCTACCTTGGCTTCGCCCTTGCGACGGAAACGTGGCACGCGTGGGCGCTCTTCCTGTCGTACGGGCTGTTCTTCGGGCTCACCGAGGGTGTGGAGCGCGCACTCGTGGCCGACCTCGTCCCCGCCACGCGGCGCGGCCTCGCCTTCGGCTGGTACAACGGCGTCATCGGCGCGGCGGTGCTGCCGGCGTCCGTGGCCTTCGGCCTGATGTGGGACTGGAAGGGAAGCGGCTTCGCCTTCATGGTCGGCGCGGCGAGTGCGTGCCTTGCCGCGGTCGGGCTCGTGCTGGTGAGGCCGGCGCGGACTGCTACGAACTGACTGGGATTGGAAGCTCGGATTGGGATTGCGAGTTCGTTTCCTAGCAGCACCTGCTTCCAGGCCGAGAGTACCGCGCCGCCAGCTGCTCGCGATGGAAGTCGCGCTCGCTGAGCGGTTCCTGCCCCGGATGGTGCGACCGCACGTGCGCGACGTACGCCTCGTAGTCCGGTACGCCCATGATGCGGCGGAGCACGGCAGCCACGCGCCGCGCGACGCCGGAGGCGTCGCTGACGCCTTCGGCATCAGCGACGCCTACAGCGTCGTACGGCTGCGTCGTCGGGCGATCGGTCACGGCTTGGCCTTGCTCCCCTTCGGTCCGATGGTGCGTTCGTACAAGTCGAAGATGCGCGTGTACTCGTCGGTCCAGCTCGACGGGCGCACGAACCCGTGGTCTTCCACTGGATAAACCGCCAGCTCCCATCCGGTCTTGCCGAGCTCGATCAGGCGCTGCGTGAGCCGCACGATGTCCTGGAAGTTGACGTTCGTGTCGACCATCCCGTGCGGCATCAGCAGCGGATCTTCGAGTCCTTCCGCGTGGAAGATGGGCGACGAGCGATGATACGCGAGCGAGTCGTTCTGCGGAAGGTTGAGGATGGAGCCGGTGTAACCGTGGTTGTAGTGCGCCCAGTCGGTGACCGACCGCAGCGCCGCGCCGGCGCCGAAGTGCTTCGGCTCGTTGAAGAGCGCCATCAGCGTCATGAAGCCGCCGTACGACCCGCCGTACATGCCGACGCGTTCGGGGTGGATGCCGAAGCTCTTCGCCAGATAGCGCGAGGCATCCACCTGGTCCTGCAGGTCGCGCCCGCCCATGAAGCGGTAGATGGCGGTGCGCCAGTCGCGTCCGTACCCCGCGCTCGCTCGATAGTCGAGGTCGAGCACCACGTAGCCCTTGGACGCAAGGAAGTTGTTGAACATGAACTCGCGCGGGTACTGGCTCCAGAAGTGCCCGACGTTGTGCAGGTAGCCGGCGCCGTGCACGAAGATCACGGCGGCGCCGTTGGGCTTGGCGCCGATGTCCTCGGGGCGGTAGATGTGCGCCGGCACCTGTGCGCCGTCCGAGGCCGGGATCATCACGATCGCCGGGTCAATCCATTTGACCGCGAGCCAGTCAGCCGTCTGCGATACCGTGAGCTGGCTTGCCGGCGCCGTCTTGCACATCGCCCCCGGCGGGCAGGCAGCGGCGACGTAGAGATCCGGCGAGCGCAGGGTGGTCGAGTACACGTCCGCCAGCTGCTTCTCGTCTGGCGAGAGCGCGGCCGAGTGGCCACCCGCGCCGGTGGTGAGCTTCTGCCGTGCGCCGCCGCCGATCGGCACGCGATAGTAGTCGCGGTCGAAGGCGGAGACTTCGCTCGAATGGAAGAGGAAGTGCTTGCGGTCCTGCGACAGCGCGATGTCATAGACCTCAAACTGCCCGGTGGTCAGCGCGCGGCGATCACTGCCGTCCGCCGCGGTGGAGTAGAGCTGTGCCCAGCCCGTGGACTCGTCCACGAAGTAGATGCGGCGGTCGTCATCGTAGAAGCCGGCGCAGCCGAACGAACAGGGTCCGCCCACCCAGGCGCTGTCGCGCATGACATTGATCGCCTTCAGCGTGCCCGTGGCCGCATCCACGGTGGAGAGCTGCCGGGTCTTGAAGTTGCTCGCCGAGCCGACGATGAGCGCGGTGGTCCCCGCCTGATTCCACGTGACGAGTTGTGAGTTGGCGATGAGTGAATCACTGTCGAGGGAGCGCAGCCACGTCACCTCGCCGCGCGGGAGGAGCTGGTAGCCAAGCCGCGTGCGCGGCTGCGCGTCACCCACCTTGGTGCGGTTGGGAATGTCCTCGGTGTAGCCCGACGACGTCACGTAGTTGGGGACGATGCCGTTGCGCGCGTCGGCCGCCGCCGTGGTGGTCGTGAAGAGCACGGCCGTCCCGGCGGGGCTCACCGACAGCTGGGCAAGGCGCTCGCCGGGGCCGAGGGTGACGGGACGAATCCCGGCGGAATCGCGCGCCGCCGATTCGGCGCGCCGCAAGGAATCGACCGCGAGCTGGTCGCGCACGACCTCGAACAGAATGCGCTGGTCGCGTTCGAGCGCGCCGCGCTGGGTGTTGGTGGCCGCGCGACCGGCAGCGCCGCGCGCTCCCTGCGCGCCCTGGCCTCCTTGGCCTCCTTGGCCGCCGCGGCCGGCGCCAGAGGGCGCACCGCTGGGCGCGGCATCCGCGGTGCGAATGTCGGTGAGCTGCCGCGTGAAGCCGGTGGCCAGCTCGATGCTCCACGCGTTGCCGTCGCGGACGAACACCACGCGCTGGCCATCGGGGGAGAAGCGCGGGCTGCTCTCCGCCGCGACGGTTTCGGTGAGTCGCCGCGCGGCGGACTTCTTGAGATCGACGATGAACAGGTCGCCGCGCACACTCACGACCCGCCTCGTGCGGTCCGCCGATAGCGTGCCGTCGGCGAGGAGCGGGGCCACGGAGTCGGCCTGTGCGTCGGTGATGCGCTCGGGCTTTGCCCCCGCCTGCGCGCGCACGCGGTAGGGTTTCAGCGTCTCGCGCCATCCACTCCCCGCCGGCAGCCACTGGAAGTAGATCCACTGCCCGTCGGGCGTCCATCGCACATTGGCCGGCTCGCGACCATAGAGTTCCGGGCCGCGCATCATGTTGGCGATGCTGAAATCGAAGGCGGGCTGCTGCGCCGCTAGCGGTGCGGCAGAGAGGACGAGGGCGAGGAAGCAGCGGCGCATGACAGGAGCTCCGGGCGTGAAGTGTCGACGGAGAATTGTACGGTCCAATCACGCGGGATGCTGGCCCCCCCCCCTTGACGACCTCGGCGACCGCCATTAGCCTTCACTCCACAATCGAAATGCCCCGAGGTCATTTGCCGCGTATTGCTGCCTCGTTAAACAAGAGCTAAAAAGCGAACCAGCCCCGCGGCGTTCATGCTCCGCGGGTTTTCTGTTTTCTCCCTGTTGTTTCTCTGTTTTCTCTCTGTTGTCTCTCCCGACATGACTCACTCGCCCCGCCACCTGATGTCCATGTACATGTGCTGCCTCCCCTTTATGGGAGCCGGCCGGGCGGAGGCGCGCAGCGAGGCGCCACCAGAGAGGTAAGCGACAGCAGTCGCGACACTCACCCGGCCTTCTCCCGAAACGGAGAGGGCCGTTTTGCTTGCCCCCTCCCCCTCGCATCACTCGTCCCCCCGCACCAAGCCCCCGCACTCCGCCCCCGTCACTCCGTCCCCGACCATGGCCACCACCGTCCGCGAATCCACCAACGAAACTCCCGCGCTAGGCCTCGGCACCCGCGCCGTCCACGCCGCCCAGGAATCAGCCGACTCCGCCACCAACGCGCGCGCCGTCCCCATCTACGCAACGTCGTCGTATGTCTTCGACAACGCCGAGCATGCCGCCGACCTCTTTGCGCTCCGCAAGTTCGGCAACATCTACTCGCGCATCATGAACCCCACCAACGACGTCTTCGAGAAGCGCGTGGCCGCGCTCGAGGGCGGCGTGGCGGCGGTGGCCACGGCCAGCGGCCAGGCGGCGCAGACGCTCGCCATCCTCAACCTCGCGCAGGTGGGTGAGAACATCGTCGCCTCCAAGGCGCTCTACGGTGGCACCGTCGCCCTCTTCGCGCACACGCTGCCGCGCCTCGGCATCACCACGAAGTTCGTGGATATCCACAACCTCGACGAGGTGCGCGCCGCCATCGACGACAAGACGCGCGCCATCTACGTGGAGACGCTCGGCAATCCGCGCCTTGACGTCCCTGACTTCCGCGCCCTCGCCGACCTGGCGCACGCCAACGGCCTGCCGCTCGTCGTGGACAACACCTTCGCGACCCCCATCCTCTGCCGCCCCATCGAGCATGGCGCCGACATCGTGCTCCACTCGGCCACCAAGTGGATCGGCGGACACGGCACGTCCATCGGTGGCATCGTCGTGGACGGCGGCACATTCGACTGGGGGACCGCGCCGCGCTTCAAGGCGCTCTACCAGGATCCGGACCCCGCGTACCACGGCCTCAAGTTCGCCGAAGTCTTCGGCGATCTCGGTGGTGCCAATGTCGCCTTCGCCATTCGGCTCCGCGTGACACTGCTGCGCGACATCGGCGCCGCCCTCTCGCCGTTCAGCGCCTTCCTCTTCCTGCAGGGGCTCGAGACGCTGCACCTGCGCATCGAACGGCACTGCGCGAACGCACTGAAGGTGGCGCAGTTCCTCGCCGATCACGAGCTGGTGACGTGGGTCAGCTACCCTGGGCTCACCAACCACCCGACACACGCGCGCGCCAGGCGCTATCTCGACGGCGGCTTCGGTGGCGTGCTCACCTTCGGTGTGCGCGGCGGCGCCGCGGCCGCGAGCCGCGTGGCGTCGGCCACCAGGCTCTTCTCGCTGCTCGCCAACGTCGGCGACGCCAAGAGCCTGATCATCCACCCGTGGACCACGACGCACGAGCAGCTCAGCGACGTGGAGCGTGCGGCGGCCGGCGTCACGGCCGACCTCGTACGCCTTTCCGTGGGGATCGAGGACGTCGACGACCTGCTGCGCGACCTTGACCAGGCCCTGCGTCGCGGCGCGGCGGAGGCGGCGTGACCACGACGGACCGCGCGCTGCGCACCCTCGTGGTGCCGGCCTTCACCTTCGAGTCGGGCGAGGTGCTGCACGACCTGCGTCTCGCGTATCACCTCGACGGCGAGCTGAACGCGGCGCGCGACAATCTCGTGCTCGTCTTCCACGCGCTCACCGGCACGCCCGACGCCGCGGGCGACTGGTGGAAGCGCATCATTGGGCCGGGGCTGGCGCTCGACACGGATCGGTACGCGGTCTGCGTACCGAACCTGCTGGGTTCCTGCTACGGCTCGAGCGGTCCATCCGATTATCCGGATGGAGGGATAGAGGGCGGCACGTCGAACGGACGGTTCCCGGCGATCACGCCGCGGGACCAGGCGCGCTTCGCCGCGCATCTCGTCGAGTCACTGGGTGTCACCACCGTGGCGCTCGCCACGGGCGGATCACTTGGCGGCATGGTGGCGCTCGAATGGAATGCCACCTTCCGCGGACGGACGCGCGCCACGGTGGCGCTCGCCGCACCGGCGGCGCACACCGCGCACGCCATTGCGTGGAACGCCGTGCAGCGTGCCGTGCTCGACGCCGGGGGTGACGCGGGCCTGGCCATCGCGCGGCAGATCTCGATGATCGCCTTCCGCAGCGAGCGCGAGTTTGAGGCGCGGTTTGGACGAACACAGAATGCCGACGGCGGCTTCAACGTGCAGAGCTACCTCGAACATCAGGGTCGCAAGCTGGAGGCGCGATTCGATGCCGCCACCTACCGCACGCTGCTCGACGCGATGGACGCGCACGACCTCGGCCGCGACCGTGGTGGATTGGCGCATGCCCTGCGCTCGCTCAAGGGTGCCGTGTACGCCGTGGGCGTGCGGGGCGACCAGCTCTACTCGGCGGATGTCGTGCGCCAGTGGGCGGAGCTGGCCCGGGCCGAGTATCGGGAGATCGAATCGCATTTCGGACACGATGCCTTCCTGCTCGAGCACGAGCAGGTGGGTGCCATTCTGCGCGAGGCGCTGCAGGCCGCCGCGCGCGCTGACTCACGGAGAGATGTCGCATGACTGCCGCAATCGCCGATCGCACCGTCACCCGCACGCCATTCACGCACGCCTCCCGCGCCCCTCGCGTGGTGCGCGTCGCCCTCGCCGGATGCGGCACGGTGGGCGCATCGCTCGTGACGCTCATCCGTCGTCAGCAGGCGCAGTTCGAAGCGCGCCACGGGGTGCGCTTTGAGCTGGCGCGCATTCTCGTGCGCGATCCCGCCAAGGATCGCGGCATCGCGATTTCTCGCCAACTGTTCACTACATCCGTTGATGAGTTCCTCGCGACCGATGCCGACGTCGTGGTGGAGGTGATCGGCGGCTTCGATCCTGCCGAGCGTGTGGTACGCGGCGCGCTCGCGGCGCGGCGACAGGTGGTGACGGCGAACAAGGCGCTCATCGCCACGCACGGCCCGGCCTTGCAGCGGCAGGCGGATGCGCGCGGCAGTTCACTGAACTTCGAGGCGGCGGTGGGCGGCGGTGTGCCCGTGGTGCGCACGCTCCGCGGCGACCTCGGCGGCCACGGCGTGCGCACGATCACGGGCATCCTGAACGGCACGACGAACTTCCTGCTCACCGCACTCGCCGACGGTGTGGGCTACGTCGACGCGCTGGCCGACGCGCAGGCGAAGGGCTTCGCGGAGGCCGATCCGTCGCGCGACCTGCAGGGGCTGGATGCGGCCGACAAGATTCGCATTCTCGCCTGGCTGGCGTGGGGCGTGGATCCGTCGGAGCAGCAGGTGCTGGTAGAGCCGCTGCCGCAGAATCCCGAGCCGTTGGCGCGTCAGGCCCAGCAGCGGCAGGGCGTGCTCAAGTATCTCGCGGGCGGCGTGCGTGGCGAGGACGGCGCCGTGCGCGCGTGGGTGCGGCCGGTGATCGTGCCGGCGGATCATGCTTTCGCGCGCGTGCGCGACGAGGAGAATGCCGTGCACATCGACAGCGACTCACTGGGCGTGCTGCGGCTGCAGGGCAGAGGCGCGGGCGGCAACGCGACGGCGAGTGCGGTGCTGGGGGATTTGCTTGATGCCGCGAGGGCGGTGGCGGCTTACTAGAAGCTATCTCGCAAACTGGCGACCGAGGATGACGATGCATCCCAGCTGCACGCAGGCGAGGAAGTTGGTGGCGTGACGTTCATAGCGAGTGACCAGGCGACGGAAGTTCTGCAGCCACGCGAAGAGACGCTCGATCTTCCAGCGACGGCAGTAGCGACGCAGTTGCCGGCCGTCCTGCGTCTTCCCGCGGCCACTTCGGTTGGGCGCGATCAGTTCGATGTCGCGCTCCGCCGCCAGGCGGGCGTCCAGTCGATCCGAATCGTAGGCCTTGTCGCCAATCAGGCGGACCGGCGCTTCGGCGAGGAACTGCGCGTCGAGGGTTTGTTCGACGAGCGTGACTTCGCCGGGGCTTGCACTTGCGATAGTAACGGCGAGAGGAAGACCACGGCCGTCTGCGATTGCCATGATCTTGGTCCCCTTGCCTTTGCGGGTGGGGCCGACGCAGAGGCCCCCTTTTTCGCCCCCGCGTAGGTGACGTCGATGAACGCTTCCGTCAGATCGAACCCCCCGGCGTCGGCGAGTTCTCGCGCCATCGCCTGCAGCACGCGTGCCAGCGCACCGGAGCGTGCCCAGAGCTGGAACCGCCGATGACACGTCTGAAAGGGCGGATACCGGGCGGGCAGGTCGTGCCACGGGGCACCCGTCCGCATCACCCACAGCACGCCGTTCAAGACGTCGCGCGGATCCCGCCACGGGCGGCCCCGGCCATCTTTGCGCACGCGAGGCTTCGGGAGCAACGGTTCCAACCGCTTCCACTGCCGCTCGGTAAGATCCATGGCGACGCTCCGGCCAGGGAGACGCAGGACTGCGCTCTCCAAGGACGACCAAGGCTCGCCGGTGTAATTCCATTTGCGAGATGACCTCTAGCACAGCTTCGCCACTTCCTTCAGACGGCGGTAGGGTACGCATGCATCGCTGACGGGATAGTAGCAGTCTCTTCGCGCGAGTAGGCCGGCGATGTGCGCACGGCAGAAGGCCGGAAGCGTCGGGAGAGGCGGTTCCGCCACCGCCGTTCGTTGCTCCTCAACCCATCATCCGGAAAGGCGCGTCCGGGCGTGCGTGGAATTGGCACTTCGTTTCGAGCGAAAGGGACTGCGACCGCGACTCGACGATTTGTCGAGTCGTACGCTTTTCGTGAGTACGGGCGGGCGACGGCCACTGAGAACAGCCCCTGCTCGAGCAACGCCCAGTCGTTGACCACGACACAGCGTCGGGCCCGCCCAGCGACGGAGTTCACCTTCGGGTCCGGCCGCCGGACCAGGCTCACGCTCCGGAGCGGCTCGCGCGAACGACGACTTCCTAATCTCCGACCACTCGCTGCGGCGCTGACGCATTTGTGGTTCCGCAGGCTCACACCGCGATGGTTGCCGCTCCGCTCTTCGGCGAGATGCAGCTGCATTCTGCCTGCGAGTCGGTTCCGCCAGAAGATGCACGTTCGACGGTCCGGCTTTCCCTTGCATCATGTGCGACTTTCCTCGAATTTCGCAAAAGTAACGTGGCGTAATAGAATTTCCCGCGGCAAGTCCTACGTTCTTGCCGGTAAGGATGCTCGGAGGCGCCTGAAATCGAGAAGTGCGTGCGAACGGCGCGCGGTTGGCGAGCCGTTGCGACATGCCGGCCCGGTTGGCGTTCTGAACGGTTCTTGCGAAGGCACGCCTCCGACGTGGGAGTGGTGGCAACAATGCTCACGGCGCTGCCAGGTGCACCGGAAGGGAATGGTGAAGAATTGGTGGCCGTAGTGTCCGTCTCGGCTGATAGTGTTGGTGCTTGGTGTGCGCGTGGTTGCGTGGCACGAACGGCATGAAAATTGACCCTCTGGCGTGATAGCGGCTAACTGCTTAGTTGGCTGGCCCGATTGCGTCCAGCTCTTCCGCGGCGGAGATCACGTGAAGACGCCTGCATGCGACATTGAAGACCACGCGGAGGCGGTGCTGTCGAATTGTGAACTGGAGTTCTCACCTCAATGAGTACTTGGCGATTGCTTGCATTCGGCGATGTCCGCAGCTGCGGATCAGCCGTTTTGCGGATGTCAGTGAAGAGGCTACGACGACGAATGGTGAAGTTAGCAAGGCCTGTAACGAGGTACGCTGGCGTCGTCGTCAGTTGCGTGTGCGCATCCGTTGTGGGTGCTATTGCTCAATGTGTTTCCGTGGCGCCGTTAACACTTCTTGTGCTGCTGCCCCCGAAGTCATTGCCTGCGCAGGACGCCGCGTCCGTTGTCCGCGCGTGCCAGTGGAATGCGCCCACGGCTCTCCCGGGAGTGCCGGCAGGTCAGACGCTTCGCTGGCCCTCGCTCGCGGTACGGGGGGCAGAGGTGTACCTGGCTGGTTCCCTCATTCCCATCGACCCCGGAGCGCCCCTGCCTGCCAGAACGCTCTTGATGCTGAAGGTGGGCGGGAAGGCGCTGCCACCACCGCCAGGTCAGTTCGTTTTCCTCTTTCCGAAGCTGGCCTTCGACTCCGCTGGCGACGTCCATCTCTTCTGGGGAGAGCCGCCAGTCGCGCCGACTTCCTTTGCGCGCTGGCCCATGAATGCGACGGCGCTCTGGCACGCCAGGTACGATAGCCGTGCGGGGTGGAGCGAGCCTGAAGCTCTGCTTCGGGGGAGCAACATCTCTTGGGGCCCGGATGTAGGTCAACCCGCGGGCGATTTCGGCAACGGCATCCAGTTGATCGTCTCGGTGACTGATTCATCACGATTGGCTGCTCTAGTGCACATCCAGCAGTCTCGGCAGGGATGGCGCGTTCGAGAACTGTCCGTTGGAGCGGCGTACTCTTCCATCACAAGTTGGCACCGAGATTCCTCGCTTATTGCTGCCGTTGGTGCGCCATTTAGGGGAAGGTCGGCGCACAACGAGCTGTACACCCTTCGTTCGACCGATGGAGGCGCTACCTGGTCTGCTCCGGAAAGCATTGACGGCGAGGCCGCGACTTCGGCCTTTCGACCGACCCTGCTCTCTGGTCCCTCAAGCACTGTGCTCACCTGGATGCACGAACGTCGCGATAGACAAGGTGCCGAAGATCTGGTCGTTGGGCGAAGTGCGGACAGGGGACGTACATGGGCCTTGACCTCCGTCGACATCACGCCTAGCGCGATCGTCCTCTCGAGTTCCTACGTGATGGGGACAGCGGGACAGGTACTTGGCGCGGTGTCTGTTTTCGGTTCGCGCCTGAGTTTGACGGAGGTTCGGGATCGCCAAAGACTGCTGGTGCACCCCCTATTCCCCGACTTCGAGCTGGCCGCGTCCGCAGCGATCACGCTAGTCGAAGATCGAGTGCTGCTGGTGTTCACCTACGCCAAGCGAGATGCCGCGCCTCCCGCGCTTGGCTACATAACTCGCGCCGAATGCGCGAGCGAGGACGGCCGCGACTAGCGAGGCGCTCGCGAGATCCGCCCTTCGAAACAGCGCTTCGCCAAGGGAGGCAGGCATGCAGCAGAGAGTCAAGTCTGTAGCCATGATGTGTTTTGCGCTTTGCGTCGGCGCGTGCGACGTCGTTGACCCGACCAAGAGCGCTGCCCCTGAAGACCGACAGGTAGTGAGCGCACGGCGTTCGAAGGCGGCAACCGACGCGTACCAGCGGCTCCTCGACTACCGAGTACAGCGAATCGCCGTTCTGAAGAACGCCCTTCGCGGCGGTTGGATCGACCGCACTGAGGGTGTGCGGGAGTTGGAGCGCCAAGAACGTGGCAGGGACAGCGCCCAACACTGGCTCGAAGAAGCCGTGAACTCGCCGCGACGGAGCAGTGAGGTCGAGCTTAACGAATGGCCGACGATGCCTGACCCGAGCATCTTCAACTATTACTCCACAATGGATGTTCGCTCGGGGAAGTATGGGGCGGAGCAGTCAATTGTCGGTCTTGCGATTCACGAATTCACGATCACGGGATCCGCGCAGGTAGGTGGCGTTAGCTACCAGCTAAGCGCCAACGTCGCCGAGCCGCTTCCTTTGCCTGGGATCGGCCGGCAGTTCGATCTTCCCGGCAAGTGTGCCGATGCCGCAATCGATGCGAACACGTCTACTTTCCACGAGGCCGGAATCAGGGTCTTTGGCTACGGCCTTACGCCCATCACGAAGACGTCGTACCAGCACGGCGAATGCAAGCAGACGGCCGTTATCACCGTAACCGTAACATCGAGCAACATCTTCGTGGGCAAGACGACTCAAGCGACGATTGTCGCTAAGAACGTGAGTGGAACTACCCTCGCCTGCGACGCTGTCTTCGCAAGCAACAACGAAGACGTGATGACCGTATCCAGTACGGGCGAGGTGACCGGTGTTGCGTGGGGGACGGCATCAGTGGTGGGGGAGTGTGACAATCTTGAGGGCTGGGCGTCCGCACAGGTGGTCGTCACCACTCCACCCGTGTGCACGGAGGCGGGTACCGATTCCATCTCGTCAGGAGCGTCGCTGCGCACGGCGCGATTGGTGAGCGTGGAAGCGGACTCAACTTGTGGCGATCAGACCACCCCTCCGGGTTCCGGTGGCGGCGAGCCACCCCCTCCGCCTCCAGACGGCGGGGGCCAAATCGGCTACACGTGCGGCTACGTCAGGTACTACAAGGAATATTCCGACGGAAGCTGGGAGTGGATCACCGACTGGATGTGGGATTGCTGGTTGGAGTATCAGGAACTGCGCGCAATGCGCTTCACGGCGGCGGCGAGCAGCGGGGACACAACAATGGAGGGCGTGCGGATCGCAAGTGCCAACGCGAAGACGAAGCGTCGGATCCGCTTGATCCTGGGAGACAAGACTAGAAGTGGTCGTGCTATCGAACTTCACCGCTACTCAAGTTTGGATGCGGACCTCGCGATTCTGGTCCGTGAAGATGCCGCGACCGCAGCCGATCTCGACTTGGCATTGTCTGCCGTTGGGAGATTCGTGCGCCGCCCCGAGGCCGGGCACCTCACCGCGATCGTTGGCGCACCGTCTGATGGCCGACGACGCGAGGTCGAAGCGAATGCTCAGTTGCAGGCGGTTGTCATGCTCCGGGCTCTGAAGGCTGCCGGGCGCGAGAAAACCAAGCTCGCGGGGGACGCGCGAACAATAGTTGTCGAAGTGATTCGGTGAGTCGCCTGGGATATGGTGTCTGACATCGGTCTGAAGTGAGTGCGTGCGGCGCCAGCAGCTCGCGATGGGGCTGGCGCCGCTTGGGTAGTGCTGCAGAGGGAGCCGCGCATTGGAATGTCGGTCCTTACCGACTCACTCTTGTTTCGATCTGACACGGCCGTCGTCCATGCCGAAGTCAGTGGCGCGGGTCCATCAGGGGACTTCAAGTCGCGCCGCGGAATCGCGTTCTGGTCGCCGAGACGTGTAGCGGTCGTTCGCCTCATCAGCCGTCGATCTCATGACCCTGATGCCTCGGATGGTGACGGCCTCCTCACGAACATGCGGTGAGGGCGACGCCGCTCGTAGCGGTTCCGAGTACGACTTCACCGCCCGATCGGATCCACTCAGTCTGGGGACGAGTTGCGAAGTAGTTCGCCTACGCTACCCTCGCCACAAACGCCACTTCACTCGACGGCGTCGCCGTCCCCTTCCGCACCCGCACCCACTCGTAAATGGACGCGGCGAGGATCACGATCACCGACGCCATGAAGAAGAGCGCCACGCCCGCGTCGAGCCGGTCGTTGAACGCCATGCGTGCCACGTCGCCCTCCGTCTTGGCCCCGGTGGGCATCGTGCCCGCCGCGAGCTGCGCCTCGACGAAGCGGGCGTGCGACAGGAAGCCGAGCTTGGGATCGCTCGACCACACCTTCGCGGCGCCGGCGCTCATTGTCACGATGGCAAGCCAGGCGAGCGGCAGGATGGTCATCCACGCGTAGCGCGCCTTCCCCATCTTGATGATCACCGTCGTCCCCACGCACAACGCCACCGCGGCGAGCAGCTGATTGGCGATGCCGAACAGCGGCCAGAGCGAGTTGATGCCGCCCAGCGGATCGGTGACGCCCTGGTACAGGAAATAGCCCCACATCGCGACGAAGAGCGTGCTGGAGATGACGACCGCCGGATACCACCCGGTGCGGCCCAGCGGCGCCCAGATGTGCCGCAGGAGATCCTGCAGCATGAAGCGCCCCACACGCGTGCCGGCGTCCACCGTGGTGAGAATGAAGAGCGCCTCGAACATCAGCGCGAAGTGGTACCAGAGCGCCATCGCCGCCGTGCCGCCGAGCACGTTGGAGAAGAGCATCGCCATGCCGACGGCGAGCGACGGCGCGCCGCCGGTGCGCGAGAGCAGCGTGGCCTCCTCGACGTTGGCGGCGAGCTGGTGCAGGTGTGCCGGGTCGAGCACGAATCCCCACGTACGGATCACTTCGGCCGCACTCTCCGCCGTGGTGCCGATGATGCTCGCCGGGGCGTTGATGGCGAAATAGACGCCCGGCGTCAGCACGCAGGCGGCGATGAGGGCCATGATGGCGACCAGCGACTCGGTGAGCATGGCGCCGTAGCCGATGAAGCGCGCGTCCTTTTCATTCTGGAGCAGCTTGGGCGTCGTCCCCGACGCGATGAGCGAGTGGAAGCCCGAGATGGCGCCGCAGGCGATGGTAATGAAGACGAACGGGAAGAGCTTGCCCGCGAAGACGGGCCCGGTGCCGTCAATGAACCGCGTGAGCGCCGGCATCTGCAGCGGCGGCAGGACAATCACGATGCCCACAGCAAGCGCGAGGACGACGCCGATTTTCACAAAGGCCGACAGATAGTCGCGTGGGGCGAGCAGGAGCCAGACCGGCAGCACCGACGCGGCGATGCCATAGCCGATGATCCACTTGGCGAGCTGCGGGCCGGTCAGCGTGAAGATCGGGGCGAGCGTCGGGTCCTGCGCCACCCAGCGTCCCGCGTAGAGTGCGACGATGAGCAGCACGATGCCGATGGCGGTCGTCTCGAGCACCTTGCCGGGGCGGATGAACTGCAGGTACACCCCCATCAGCATCGCGATGGGGATGGTGAGGCCGATCGTGACGGTTCCCCACGGGCTCTGCTGCAGCGCCTTGACCACGACGAGCGCGAGCACCGAGATGAGGATGATCATGATGCCCAGCACGGCGACGAGCGCCGTGGCGCCGGCCACAGGTCCGATCTCGTCGCGCGCGATGCGCCCGAGCGACTTGCCGTCGCGCCGGACCGAGGAGGCGAGGATGACAAAGTCCTGCACCGCGCCGCCCAGCACCACGCCGACGATGATCCAGAGGGCGCCGGGGAGGTAGCCGAACTGCGCCGCGAGTGTCGGGCCGACCAGCGGGCCGGGCCCGGCGATGGCTGCAAAATGGTGGCCGAAGACGATCCACCGGTTCGTCGGCACGTAATCCCGCCCATCCTTGAGCCGCTCGGCGGGTGTCGCCCGGTTGGCATCGAGCGCGAAGATCTTCGCGGCAATGATGCGGCTGTAGAAGCGGTAGCCCACGAGGTAGGTGCAGACGGCGGCGGTCAGCAGCCAGGCGGCGTTGACCTGCTCCCCGCGCGTCAGGGCGAGGTAGCCGAGTGCGCCGGCGCCGGCGGCGGCGATGGCGGTCCAGAGGAGTGCGGATGCCCAGCGTGGCATGGTCGGCCCGGTGAAGGCGGGTAATGTCGACGGGAGAAGATGGGCATCGCGCAGGGGGTGGTGCAATGTCTACCTTTCAGGGGTCCACCTACCCGGGGTCGAAATGCGCCGTCTCTTGCTCCTGATTGCGACAGCCGCCGCCGCGCTTCCGGCGCAGCAACCGGCGCAGCAACCGGCGCCGCAGCCGGCGCAGCAGGCAGCGCCACCGACGGCTCCGCTGGCGCAATACTCGTCGGTGAAGGTGGCGGTGGTGCCGGTGCAGTTCTACAAGGAAGACGCGGGCGGGTTCGCGGGGCAGCCGAGCCAGGCGATCCGCGCCGCCTTCGACAGCCTGCTCTCGGAGCAGCTCGAGGAGCACGGGCTCAAGGGGATGTGGGCCACGCCGGCCGACGTGCAGCGCACGGCCAAGCGCAACGCGATGTACACGGCCGACCCGCGCAACCTCGGGGCGTATCCCGTGCGAAACGGGGTGAACGCCAAGAAGCCGGTGATCGTGGATCCGCTGGCGAGCAACCTGCGGCGCGTGGTCGCGCTGCACGACGCGCGGTACCTGCTGATGCCGGTGGAGCTGCGCGCCGCAGGGGGGAAGGACGGCGGCTACCTCGCCGTGCGGCTCCTGCTGGTGGACGCGCGGCTGAACACCGTCCTCTGGCAGGTGGACCTGCCGAGCGAGCGCACCGCGACGTATTCGCCGGCGCTGCTGCGCCAACTGGCCACGCGGGTGGCCGACCTCGTCGTCGCCCCGTGACCTCGTTCTCCTGTAGGGAGAGGTCCAGATGAGCACGCCAGTCACCCTCATTCCTGGCGACGGGATCGGCCCGAGCATCACCGAGGCGACGGTGCGGCTGCTTGACGCAGCCGGCGCCGACATCACGTGGGACCCGCAGCTGGCCGGCGCGGCCGCCGTCACCGCGGTCGGCGATCCGCTTCCCGAAGCGACGCTCGCCTCGATTCGCCGCACGAAGCTCGCGCTCAAGGGGCCGCTCGAGACGGCCCTCGGGAAGGGCTTCCGCTCCATCAATGTCGCGTTGCGCAAGACGTTCGACCTCTACGCCAACGTGCGTCCAGCCAAGAGCGTCCTGCCGGGGCTGCGCTTCGACGGCGTGGACATCGTGCTCGTGCGCGAGAACACCGAGGGGCTCTACATCGGCGTCGAGAACTACATCAAGGTGGGTGACGACGAGCACGCGGCCGCGCAGTCCATCGCGGTGGTGACGCGCTACGGCGCCGAGCGCATCCATCGGTATGCGTGCGAGTATGCCATCAGGCATGGTCGCCAGAAGGTGACCATCGTCCACAAGGCGAACATCCTCAAGTACTCGCAGGGGCTGTTTCTCGAGGTGGGGCGGAAGGTCGCCTCGGAGTACGCGGGGCGCATCGAGATCGAGGAGCGCATCGTGGACGCCTGCGCGATGGAGCTCGTGATGCGTCCCGAGCGGTACGACGTGATCGTAACGACGAACCTGTTCGGCGACATCCTCTCCGACCTCACCTCGGGGCTCGTCGGCGGACTTGGGGTGACACCGGGCGCGAACATCGGGACTGATGTGGGCATCTTCGAGGCGGTGCACGGCACGGCGCCCGACATCGCGGGCAAGGGCGTCGCCAACCCGACCGCGGTGATGCTCGCGGCGTGCCAGATGCTCGACTACATGGGACAGGACGCGCTGGCGCAGCGCATCCAGACCGCCATCGAGACGGTGCTGCGCGAGCGGAAGCAGCTGACGCGCGACCTCGGCGGGACGGCGACGACAGCGCAGTACACCGACGCGGTGATCGCCAGGCTGTAGGTGCCGATGCTCGTGCATCTCGGCGACATCCACTTCGGTCACCCCGAGGTGCCGGCGGCCGTGGCCGCCGTGGAGCGGCGGTTCGGCGAGCGGCGATGGGACCTCATCGCCATCTCCGGAGACCTGACGCAGCGAAATACACGTCGGCAGTTCGCGAAGGCGCAGGCGTTCATGGAGAAGGCCCGCGCATCGGCGCCGACGGTGGCAATTCCGGGCAATCACGATGTGGCGTGGTGGTGGTTTCCGCTTGGGTTCGGGGTGAAGGGTGCGGGGTACGGGGGCTACCGCACGTGGATTTGCGACGATCTCGAGCCGACGCTGCGCGCCGCGGGGGCGACGGTGGCGAGCATCAACACGTCGCACGGCATTCAGTGGTTCACGTTGACGACGCGATTGCGCGACCTGTCGATCGTGGGGGCGATGCGTCCGGAGCAGCTGTCGCGGGCGGCGCGGGAACTGTCGGCGGCGCCGGCGGGCGAACTGCGCGTGCTGATGGTGCACCACAACGTGCTGCGCGGAAAGCTCTCGAACCGATGGGGGCTCGTGTCGCGCGAGGGCGGGCTCGACGATGTGGCGGCTGCGGGATGTGAGCTCGTGCTGTGCGGCCACGACCACGAGTCGCAGGTGGAGCAGGTGGTGCGCGGCGGGCGGCGGTATGTGGTGTCGCAGGTGAACACCATCTCCAACCGGTCGCGGGGTGGACGGCCCGTCTCCTTCCATGAGATCGCGTGGGACGCCGCGCGGGTGACGGTGACCTGCCACGAGTGGAACGCGGGGACGGGCGACTTTACCCCGTCGCAGTCATGGGCCTTCGCGCGCTGATCGGCCGCCTGCGCGGTCTGCGTGCGGCGAGGACGTCGCGCGATGCGCAGCAGCTGGCGATGGAGTTCACGCACGCGCCGCGCAGCGGGGCCGAACTGCTCGCCCACTTGAGGGCGATGGGGCTGCGTGGGGTGCGCGCGCTGACGCTGACGCGCAACCGGTCGGTGATGGTGAGTCTCAACGACGGGACGTTGCGCGTGCACCGCGCCTTCCTTGCGGCGCCGGAAAGCGTGCATCGCGCCATCGTGCGGTTCCTCGTGTCGCCGCGCCGCGCCGACCGGTTGGCGGCGCGGCGTGTGCTGATCGCCTATCCGATTGGTGAGGATGAGCGGCGTGAACCGCGCGCCCCCGAGCGCACGCATCCCGATGACGAAGGGATGGCGGCGAAGCTGGCGGAGTGGCACGCCAGGTACAACGCCGAACGATTCGGGGGCGCGTTGAAGCGGGTCACGGTGCGCGTCTCACGCCGGATGCGTGCGCGGCTTGGGCACTATGCGCCGGCGCAGCACGGGCGCCACGCCGAGATCGCCATCTCGCGCCGCCACCTGCGTCGCCACGGCTTCGCCGAAGCGCTCGAGACGCTGCTGCACGAGATGGTGCACCAGTGGCAGGATGAGGAGGGGCATCCGCTCGGGCACGACCGGCACTTCCGCGAGAAGGCGAAGGCCGTGGGGATCGGGGGGCGGGCGAAGCGGGTGGTGGATTGAGGGAGAGTGCGGCGGAGTACGGCAGGAGGCGATGAGCGCCTCGCGCCGTCCCCCCTCAGAACTTGAACACGAACGACATCAGCGTGGACAGATCGCTCTTCTCGATCGTCGACACGGGCGGTGTCGTGCGATAGGTGTTCAGCACCTCGACCTTCATCTGCGTGCGATTCGTCACCGATGCGGCAACCCCGACGCTCGTCGCGTAGAGGCCGTCGCCGACGTCGTTGGCCACGACGTTGCCCGCGAACCCCTGCGTCAGCGTAGCCGTCTTCGACAGCGCGCGGGTGAACCGCTGGCCGAAGGCCACCGCCGACTTGCTCTTCAGCCGCTTGCCGGGATTGCTCTCCCACGACGCACCGGCACTGGCGTCCACCGAGAGGCTGCCGTCGGGGGCGTTGTAGAACTTGTAGCTCAGTCCCGCGGTCGGCGCGAAGAAGTAGTCAATGGACTTGAACGTGTCCCGCAGGTACGCCATCTGGCCAAAGACGTATGACTTGTTCGCGAACCGGAGTTCCACCCGCGAGTTGAGCACGGTGTTGTCGGTGCTGGGGCGTCCGTTCCTGGTTCCGCGAATGACGAGGCCATCCGCGGCAAGAATCAACCCGGTCTGACGGTCGCGCTTCGCCTTGAACGACAAGTTCCAATTGGACGTGTTCGTGTTGCCGCTCGTGACGGCGAGGCCGGCGCCGAAGGAGCCAACCCAGGTGGGACGTGCGGGGGTGGCGTCCTGCGCGACTACCGCCCCGGCAGGCAGCACGATGGGCGCGATCAGGGCGAGGGCGAGGCGACGTGAAGGGATCATGGCTCGGAAGAGGTCCGTGGTACTGCGGTGAAATCTAAGCACTCATCTCGCTTGCCGCCGGTGAGTCGGGCCTCGCCATGAAAGCACGAGTGGCGCTCCGTGCCTCGGGTCTGGCGCGGCGGACTCGTCGGCCCGATGATAGAGGCTCACTGCGAACACCTTGCCCTCGGATTCCCGCATGACTCTCGCCTGGCTCGACTGGTCCATCGTCGTCGTCTACTTCGCGCTGAGCCTCGGTGTCGGGCTCATGTTCACGAAGCGCGCCTCCCGGTCCACCGAGAACTACTTCCTCGCCGGGCGCACGGTGCCGTGGTGGCTGGCGGGCATCTCCATCGTCGCCACCACCTTTGCCTCCGACACGCCGCTCCTCGTCGCCGGCATCACCGCGCGCGGCGGCATCGCCGGCAACTGGATCTGGTGGGCCTTCGTGCTCTCGGGCATGCTCACCGTCTTCTTCTTCGCCCGGCTCTGGCGCCGTTCGGGCGTGATGACCGACGTCGAGTTCGTCGCCATTCGCTATTCGGGACGCCCGGCGCACTTCCTGCGCATCTTCCGCTCGATCTACCTCGGCCTCCCCATCAACGCCATCATCGGCGGCGCTGTCACCCTCGGCATGGTGAAGGTCCTCAAGGCCACGGTCGGCATCGATGAGTGGACCGCCGTCTTCATCTGCTTCGGCGTCACCGCCGTCTACTCCACGCTCGGCGGCTTCATGGGCGTGCTCTGGACGGATTTCTTCCAGTTCCTGCTGGCCATGGCCGGCTCGGTGGCGCTCGCCATCTTCGCGGTCAGCGCCGTCGGCGGGCTCGACGGCCTGCACGCCGGGCTCGTGCGCACCCACGGGGCAGCAGCGACGCAGAGCCTGCTGACCTTCTTCCCGCAGAACGATGGGGCCTTCCTGCCGCTCATCACGCTCGCGGTCTTCCTTGCCGTGCAATGGTGGGCGGCCGTCTATCCGGGGGCTGAGCCGGGCGGCGGCGGGTACGTGGCGCAGCGCATGTTCGCGTCCAGGGACGAGAAGTCCTCGCTGCTCGCGGTGCTGACTTTCAACATCCTGCATTACACTGTCCGGCCCTGGCCGTGGATCCTCACCGCGCTGGCCTCCATGGTCTACTACGCGGGCAACGCGACGGTGCTGGCCGATCCGGAAATGGGCTATGTGAAGCTGATGACCGACGTGCTGCCGCACGGCTGGCGCGGCGTCATGCTGGCCGCGTTCGGTGCGGCGTACATGTCCACGATCTCGACGCAGCTGAATTGGGGGGCGTCGTACCTGATCAATGACCTCTATCGCCCGTACCTGAAGCCAGGGCAGACCGAGCATCACTACGTGGCGGCGTCGCGCGTGGCGTCGGTGATCATCATGATCCTGTGCGGTCTGGTCGCGCTTCGCCTCGGACAGGTCACGCGCGCGCTCGACTTGCTGCTCTCCATCGGCGCCGGCACGGGGCTCGTCTTCATCCTCCGCTGGTACTGGTGGCGCGTCAGCGCCTGGTCGGAGATCTCGGCGATGCTCGCCGCCACCATCACCTCCATCTGGCTGCAGCTCGGTGTCGGGCCCGAGGGATTTGGCCTCAGCACATCGGGCCGTGACGCGCAGGTCTTCTTTGCGTACTCGATCCTCGTCACCACGGCGGTGGTGACCGTCGTCTGGCTCTCGGTGACGTTCCTCACACCGCCGACGGACCGGGCGACGCTGGTGGCCTTCTATAGGCACACGCGGCCGTCGCTGCGCGGCTGGGGCCCGATTGCGGCGCTCGCTCCCGACGTGAAGCCGGAAGGGAGCGGCTGGATCAACCTGCGCCAATGGGTGCTGGGCTGCCTTACCGTCTACCTGTCGCTGTTCGGCATCGGCGAGCTGCTGCTTGGCGGCACCCTGCGCGGCCTCATGTACATCGCCGCCTCGCTGGCGAGCGGCGCCGCCATCCTCCACGCGCTGCGGAGCGAGAATGGCTGACCTCGAACTCCTCGCGCAGCACCTGATCGACGGCCACGCCGACGACGTGGCGCGCCTCACGAAGGAGGCGCTGGACGAAGGCGTGGCGCCGGCCGACATCCTCGAGCGCGGCCTCATCGCCGGGATGCAGGTGATCGGCGTCCGCTTTCGCGACAACATCATCTTCGTCCCCGAGGTGCTCATCGCCGCGCGCGCCATGAAGGCCGGCCTCGCGCACCTCGAGCCGGTGCTCGCCGCCTGCGGCATCGAGCCCATCGGCACCTACGTCATCGGCACGGTGAAGGGCGACATCCACGACATCGGCAAGAACCTCGTGGGGATGATGCTGCGCGGCGCCGGCTTCCGCGTCATCGACCTTGGCGTCAACACGCCGCTCGCCAAGTTCGAGGCCGCCATCGAGGCGCACCAGCCCGAAATCGTGGGCATGTCGGCCCTGCTCACCACCACCATGGGGCAGATGAAGGTCAACATCGAGGCGTTCCGCGCAGCCGGGCTGTTCGACCGGCTACGCGTGATGGTCGGCGGCGCCGCGGTGTCGGAGGATTACGCCGGCGCGATCGGCGCGCACGCGTATGGCAAGGACGCGCCGTCGTCGGTGGCGCACGCGCTCGACCTGCTGGCCGAGGTGAAGGCGGCGCGCGGGGCCGGCGGATGACGGGTCGGGCGCGGAATCGGCCGATGCGCTGCGGCCAGCGGACCGGACGCGCAACGTGAGCTTCCGCATCCGGTTTCTCCCCGAGGACCGCTCCACGGTGTCAGAGGAGCCGGTGGACCTGTTCCTCGCGGCCGCGCAGAGCGACATCTGGACCGAGCAGCCATGCGGCGCGCGCACGGCGTGTGGCAAGTGCCGGGTGCAGGTGCTCCACGGGTCGGCCCCCGTCACGGCAGCCGACGAACGTCTGCTCTCGGCGGCCGACGTCGCCGATGGCTGGCGGCTGGGGTGCCAGCTCACGTTCGACAGCGATGTGACGCTCTCCATTCCTCCGCAGACGCGCTCCATCGCGCCGAAGTCGTTCGGCACCGACGCGCGCTTCGCGGACGGCGTCGAACCAGTTGTCGAAATGCGCGGGGTGGATGAACCGTTTGGCGTGGCGGTGGACATCGGCTCCACATCTCTCGCGGCTGCGCTGGTGGACCTCCGCACGGGGCAGGTGCGCGGCACGACCTCACGCGTGAATCCGCAGGTGCGCCACGGCGCCGACGTGATCTCGCGCATCCACTTCGCCCAGGAGCACGCCGACGGCAACCGGCTGCTGCACGCCGCGGTCGTCGAGGCGATCGGCGAGATGATTGCCGACCTCGTGGGGCAGGCGGACGTGGACGCGGGGCAGGTGATCGCCGTGACCTGCGCGGGGAATGCGACGATGACGCACGCTGCCGTGGGGGCCGACATCACGCCGTTGGGGCAGGCGCCGTACCGTGGCAGCTTCACGAACGAGCGGCAGTTTCCGGCGCGCGCGTTCCGCTGGCGGACGCACACCGATGCGGTGGCCACCTTCCTGCCGATGGTGGGCCACCACATCGGGGGCGACACCGTGGCCGGCATCCTCTCAACCGGCATGGACCAGTCCGGGCCGTGGCAGCTCCTTATCGACCTTGGCACGAACACCGAGGTTGTGCTCGGCTGCCAGCGCGAACTGCTCGCGACGTCCACCGCGGCGGGGCCCGCGTTTGAGGGAGCAAACATCGAGCACGGCATGCGGGCCGCGCCCGGGGCGATAGACCGCGTGCGCGTCCTCGCGAACGGGCGGCTTGTGGTCGGCACCGTGGCCAACCAGCCAGCGCGCGGCATCTGTGGCAGTGGGTTGATCGACGCCGTGGCCGAACTCCACCGCGCCGGGGTGATCGTGGACAGCGGCTACATGCGCAGTCGCGCCGAGTGCGAGGAGGCGGGCGTGTCGCCGCGGCTGTGCGAGCGGCTGATCGAGGCGCCGGGCTCCCAGCGCCGTGTACGCTTCGATCACGACGTCATGCTGACCGCCCAGGACGTGCGGCAGTTGCAGCTCGTGAAAGGCTCGATCGCGGCGGGCATCGCGCTGGTGCTCGCGCACGCCGGCGTGCGCGCCGAGGAGCTGGACGCCGTGTTCATCGCGGGGACCTTCGGGAGCTTCGTGCGGAAGGAGTCGGTGCAGGCCATCGGGCTCGTGCCGGCGATCGACCCTGAGCGCGTGCACTTCGTGGGCAACGCGGCGGGTGTTGGCGCGCGGATGGCGCTCGTGGACGCGCGGTACCGCGCGCGCGGGCGGCACATCGCTGCGCAATGCACGTACCTCGAGCTCGCCGGGCACGCCGGTTACGAGGACGCGTTCATTGCGGCGATCCCGCTGGGCGAACGCCTGTGACAGCGGATGACAAGGTACGCGACGGCGCGTGCGACACGACGCCCGAGGCCCTGGCGCCTGATGCGGTGACGCGTGAGCGAACGCAGGCGGCTTTCGCGAAGCTGCAGGCGGTGCTGTCCGGCCTCGTCTCCAGCGTCGAAGGGCAAATGCACGAGCGCTGCCCGTACCGGGCGCGCGAGGATCGCTGTACGTTTGCCGGCGGATGCGCGAACCAGCGCCGAGAAGCGCGCGACGGCGAGCGCGTGGTGTGGTGCACGGGCGATCACCTGCTGCGGAGGACGAAGCCATGAACAGTCGCGAGCGGATGGAGATCGCCATGCGGCTCGGCGTCCCCGATCGCGTTCCCGTAATGTGCCAACTGGCCCTCGGGCACTACTTCCTGCATTCCGGGCTGGATGCGATCGAGATCTGGCACGACAGCCAGGCCTTCGCCGAGGCGCTCATTCGCCTGCAGCAGCGCTACGGATTCGACGGCATCCTGATCAACCTGCCCGGGCGAGATCCCGACTGGCGGCGGTTCGTCGCGGGCGTCGAGCGGCGCGGTGACGAGCGCATCATCACGTGGACGAACGGCTGGTACACGGCGGCGCCCGACGACGACAATCCGCATGTGTACCAGGCCGACGGCACGCGCTACTTCCCGATGTTTGACGAGATTGACCCAGATGCGCTGTTCTATGTGGAGCCGCACGACCTGTCGGGCATCACGCATCCGTATTCGTGGGGCTTCGACGGTGCGCCCGCCGAGCCGGGGCCCGGGTTCTTTCCGCCGTGGCATTACGACACCATTCGCGAGGTCGTACGGCGCGTCGGCAGGGACGTGTCGGTGCACGGCGAGATCTTCTCGCCATTCACGCAGTTCATGGAGCTGCTCGACTACACCACGGGCCTCATGGCGCTGATGGATGACGAGGCGAAGGTGAAGGCCTGCCTCGACCGCCTGGCGGACGGCGCCATCGAGCTCGGGCGCGGACAGGCACGGGCCGGCGCCCACGCGGTGCTCATCTCGTCGGCGTTCGCCGGGGCGGGGCTCATCTCGCGCGACCACTACTCCACCTTCGTGCTGCCGTACGAGCGCAAGGTGATTGACGGCATTCACGCCGAGTGCGACGTCCCGATCTACACGCACACCTGCGGCGCGATTGGCGACCGGCTTGACCTGATGACCGCCACGCACACGCAGGGAGTGGACACGCTCGACCCGCCGCCGCTCGGCACCGTGGAGCTTGGCGACGCGGTGCGGCAGACGAAGGGGAAGATGTTCATCAAGGGGAATCTCGACCCCGTGAACACGGTCCTGTTCGGCACACCGGACGATGTGCGCGCGGCGTCGCGCGAGCGGCTGCGCATTGCGGCGCCGGGCGGCGGTTACATCCTGAGCACGGCCTGCTCCGTGTCACCCGCGGCGCCACCGGCCAACATCATGGCGCTGCGCGAGACGGTGGAGGCGTGGGGGCGGTACGATGGAGCGCCGGGATGACCCTGCCCGCGCGTGAGCCGCTGCTCGACGTCGTCAGGCGCGGCGCTCCGGTGATTGGCGACGGCGGCATGGGGACAGAGCTGCAGCGCGCCGGTCTCGAGCCGGGTGGCTGCGGCGACGAGTGGAACCTGTCGCACCCGGACGCGGTGCAGGCGATCCAGCGGCGCTACGTCGAGTCCGGCTCGCAGATCATCCTGACCAACACCTTTGGCACCAACCGGTTCGTCCTGTCGCGCTACGGACTGGAGGAGCGCGTGGCCGACGTCGCGCGAGCCGCCGCGATCAATGCGCGCGCCGCCGCCGGGACGTGGGCGTACGTGCTCGGCGACATCGGGCCGTGCGGTGGATTTCTGGAGCCGTTGGGCGAGATCAGCGAAGCCGAGCTCGAGGGCACGTGGCGACTCGCCATCGGCGCGATGCTCGCCGAAGGCGTGGATGGGATCATCTTCGAGACGATGACCGCACTGGAGGAGATCGTGCTGGGCATCCGAGTGGCGCGAGAACTCGGCGCGCCGCTCATCGTGGCCTCCATGTCGTACGATCCGGTGCGGGGCGGCGGGTACAAGACGATGATGGGCGTCGCGCCGGGCGAGGGTGCGGCAGCGTGCGTGGAGGCAGGGGCGCAGATCGTCGGCGCCAACTGCGGGCGCATGGAGCCCGAGGAGTTCGAGGCCGTGGCGCGTGCGATGCGTGCCGCCACCGAGGCGCCGCTGATGCTGCAGCCCAACGCGGGGCAGCCGACGCTGGTGGGCGACGCCATCGTCTACCCGCGCGACCCCGACAGCCTGGCGCCGGTGCTCGTTGAGCTGTCGCGCCACGCCGCGATCATCGGCGGGTGCTGCGGCACCACGCCCGCGCACATCGCCGCGTTCGGGTCCGCCCTTCGCTGACCCGGACGCAGCAGCGGCGAGGCGTGCGTCGATGTCGGCGAAATGGCGCGCGCAATTTAGGGCAAACACCCACTCGAATACTGGTTCTTTCCCTACGGCGGCGCGGCGTCCCTCGCGTAGCATAGTGCCATAGGGGTGCTCGCCAGTTTTTCCGCGCCTCGGCGACGGCGCGCTTCCGCTCCACGGTGGGGACACACGATGCGGATGAGTCACGTACGAGGATGGGTGTCTGGCGCGTTGGCGGCGTCGCTCCTGGGGACGGGCTGCCACCCAGTGCAGGAGCACGGCCCCCGGTGGGGCAAGGCGGCGGCTACGGCGGTGCAGGCCAACGAGTCCTCGAAGACCGTCGCGAAGTCCCCCGTCAAGAAGGTCGCCGCGCTGTACCCCGTAGCCCCGCCGCCGTTCTCCGATGGCGTCTTTCCGTGTTCCGAATGCCACGGAAAGACCGACGTCGTCAACCGGACGCCGCACCCGGTGGAATTCCACGAAGACATCGTCCTGCACCACGATGAGAAGAACCGCTGGTGCCTCGACTGTCACGACGCCCAGAATCGCGACAAGCTCCATCTCGCCGACGGGCGTCTCGTGGACTTCACCGAGTCCTACAAGCTGTGCGGTCAGTGCCACGGCCCGACGCTGCGCAACTGGAAGGCCGGCGAGCACGGCAAGCGCACGGGATCGTGGAGTGGCGAGAAGCAGTACCTGCTCTGCGCCAGCTGCCACAGTCCGCACTCCCCCGGCTTCAAGCCGATGAAGCCGAAGCCGGCGCCCGCGCGGCAGGAGGCAGTCAAATGAGGGAACTCCCCACGCTCCCGGCGATGCCGGCCCCCGCGGCGCCGGCCGAGGGATACACGCGGCGCGAAGCGCTCGTGATGGGGCTGTTCGCCCTCGCCGCGGCGGCGACGACCACGGGCTGCGCCGTCGACAAGCTGGCGCTCGACGACTTCGTGGCCAAGCACTTCAAGGATCTCTCGCCGGCGGAGTTGCAGGACCGCCTTGCACAGCTGGAGCAACGGTACACGGAGCAGTACGGCAAGCAGGTGACGGTGTCGGCGACGCCCGCGCAGGAGGGCGTGCTCTTCGGCTACGCGCTTGACCTGTCGCGCTGCATCGGATGCCGCAAGTGCGTCTATGGCTGCGTGGAGGAGAACAACCAGTCACGCGACCCGCAGACCCACTGGATTACCGTGCTCGAGATGGACAAGGAAGACGGCGTGAACCTGCAAAACGCCAACGCCTACTACGACCACGAAACCGTTCCCGCGCCGGGCAAGTTCTACATGCCCGTCGCCTGCCAGCACTGCGAGAATCCGCCGTGCACGAAGGTTTGCCCCGTCGCGGCAACCTGGAAGGAGCCGGACGGCATCGTGGTGATCGACTACGACTGGTGCATCGGGTGCCGGTGCTGCATTTCGGCGTGCCCGTACGGTGCCCGCCGCTTCAATTGGGGCACCCCCAGCGTCCCGAAAGACGAGTTCAATCCGGTCACCGAGTATCTCGGCAACCGTCCGCGCCAGCGCGGCGTGGTCGAGAAATGCTCCTTCTGCATCCAGCGGGTCCGGAAGGGGCTGTATCCGAAGTGCGTGGAAGTCTGTCCCGTGGGCGCGCGCAAGTTCGGCAACCTGCTCGATCCGGAAAGCGAGATCCGCTACATCATCGAGAACAAGCGCGTGTACATCCTCAAGGAAGAGCTGAACACGCAGCCGAAGTTCTTCTACTACTACGGACTGTGAGGAGGATGCCGCGATGACCGTCCTGCGGAAGTTCGGCAACTTCGTCACGGGCACCGGGCGCATGGCGTTCCTCGGCGGGAACAAGCTGTACTACGCCTGGCTCACCTTCCTCGCCGTCTGCATCGTGCAGGCCCTGTTCGCGTATGCCCACCAGTACGATCGCGGGCTCATCAGCACGAGCATGCGTGATTCGGTTTCGTGGGGCTTCTATATCGGGAACTTCACGTTCCTCGTCGGCGTCGCCGCGGCGGCGGTGCTGCTCGTGGTGCCGGCGTACGTCTACGACTGGAAACCGATCAAGGAAGTCGTGCTTTTCGGCGAGTTGCTGGCCGTCGCCGCGATCGTGATGTGCCTGCTCTTCGTGCTCGTGGACATGGGGCGCCCCGACCGCTTCTGGCACCTCATTCCGGGCATCGGGCACATGAACCTCCCGAGCTCGGTCATGGCGTGGGATTCGATCGTGCTGAACATCTACCTCGCCGTGAACCTGACGGTGGCGAGCTACCTGGTCTACTGCGCGTACTACGGCATCCCCTACAACAAGAAGTTCGTGGTGCCGCTCGTCATCTTCTCGATTCCGATGGCGGTGAGCATCCACACCGTGACCGCGTTCCTGTACAACGGCATGGCAAGTCGCCCGTACTGGAACAGCGCGATCCTGGCGCCGCGGTTCATCGCGTCGGCCTTCTGCTCGGGGCCGGCGCTCCTGCTGATTCTGTTCCAGATCCTGCGGAAGGTGTCGGCGTTCGAGATCAAGGACGAGGCCATCCACAAGGTGGCGGAGCTGATGGCCTATGCCATGGGCTTCAACCTGTTCCTGTTCGGCGCCGAGGTCTTCAAGGAGTACTACTCGAACACGCACCACCTGGTGCACTACCAGTACCTGTTCGCCGGCCTGCACGGCACGGCGTCGCCGATCGCGCTGTACGCCTGGATGTCGCTGGCGTTCGCGGTGATCTCGTTCTTCCTCTTCCTGATCCCGAAAACGCGCCGGAACTTCGTGACGATGAACATCGGCTGCGTGCTGATCTACGCCTCGGTGTACATCGAAAAGGGAATTGCCCTGATCATCCCCGGCTTCACGCCGGACCAGCTGGGGCAGGTGTACGCCTATGTGCCGAGTGCCACGGAGCTGCGCGTCGCGGCGGGGGTGTTCGGCGTCGGCTTCCTGCTGTTCACGCTGATGGTCAAGGTGTCGGTGTCGATTCTGTTCGAGCGGCCGCCGGCGGCGGGGCTGGCGGCTGGACAGGCGGCGCACGCATAGCGACGGCAGACGGCAGACGGCGGACGGCGGACGCATTCGTACGCTGAACGGTTCAGTCACGAAGCCGTGTGGGGTTGGTTAGATTTCTGGGTCATCCGACTCTCGAAGAACCCGCCCCCGCCATGACTGACTCCCTGCTCGGTTCACCCTCGCTCACGCCCCGCACCGGCGACCTCTACAACATCGACGCCGCCCTCACCGAGGAAGAGCGCGCCATTCGCGACTCGGTGCGGGCGTTCGTCGACGCCAAGGTCATGCCGATCATCGGCCAGTGCTACATCGACGGCCGCTTTCCCACCGAGTTGATCGCCGAGATGGGGGCGCTGGGTTACTTCGGCGCCAACCTGCCGGAGGAATTCGGGTGCGCCGGCCTGAGCAACGTCGCCTACGGCATCATCAACCAGGAACTCGAGCGCGGCGACTCGGGCATTCGCTCGTTCTCGTCGGTGCAGGGCGCGCTGGTGATGTACCCGATCTTCACCTTCGGCAGCGAAGCACAGAAGCGCCACTGGCTGCCGAAGATGGCGACGGGCGAGGCGATCGGCTGCTTCGGCCTTACCGAGCCGGATTACGGATCGAACCCGGCCGGCATGATCACCCGCGCGCGGCATCAGCAGGACGGCACGTGGGTGCTGAACGGCGCCAAGATGTGGATCACCAACGGCTCGCTGTCACACGTGGGTGTGGTGTGGGCCAAGACCGAGGACGGCGACGACGACGGCGCGAGCGTGCGGGGCTTCCTCGTCCCCACCGGCACGCCAGGCTACACGATCAAGGAGACCAAGGGCAAGCTGTCGCTGCGTGCGTCGATGACGAGCGAACTCGTGCTGAGCGACGTGCATCTCCCCGCCGACGCCGTCCTTCCGAAGTCCGGCGGCCTCAAGAGTCCGCTGATGTGCCTGACGCAGGCGCGCTACGGCATCGCGTGGGGCGCCATCGGCGCCGCGATGGCCTGCTACGAGGAGGCGCTGCGCTACGCGAAGACGCGCGTGATGTTCGACCGCCCCATCGGCGGCTTCCAGATCCAGCAGGTGCGCCTCGCCGACATGCTCACCGAGATCGTGAAGGGACAGCTCCTCGCCCTGCACCTCGGCCGCATGAAGGACGCCGGGACGTTCACGCCGCAGCAGGTGAGCCTGGCGAAGCGCAACAACGTGAACGTCGCCACCGACATCGCGCGCGAGGCGCGGCGCCTCCTCGGCGCCAACGGCATCCTCGCCGAGTACCACTCGATGCGCCACATGGCCAACCTCGAGAGTGTGTACACGTACGAGGGAACGCACGATATTCACTCGCTGGTCATCGGGATGGCAGAGACAGGAATAAACGCGTTCAAGTAAGAGAAGAAACAGAGAGACAACAGAGAGACAACAGTGGGCATCATCCTCTACTCCATACCCTTCTTTTTCCTGTTGATCGGGATGGAGCTTGCCTACTCGGCGTGGTCGGGGAAACACCTGCTTCGCCTCAATGATTCGATCTCCGATCTCTCGTGCGGGATCCTGTCGCAGATCAGCGGCGTCTTCACCAAGCTCTTTTCGATCGGGATCTTCATCTGGATCAGCGAGCGGTGGACGCTCCAAGGGTGGTTCGGGCTCCCGGCGTGGCCGTCGGGGCTGCCCTTCTTCGGCACTGACGCCTTCCCCTGGTTCGGCGTACGCGGCCCCGACTTCGTCAGCTGGGCGCTGGCCTTCGTCCTCGTGGATCTCGCCTACTACGTCAGCCACCGCTACGCGCACGAGATCAACGTGCTCTGGGCCGGGCACGTGGTGCACCATTCGAGCGAGGAGTACAACCTCGCCGTCGCGCTGCGGCAGAGCTCGCTCCATGGCCTGTTCTCGTGGGTCTTCTACGCGCCGCTGGCCGTACTCGGCATGCCGTGGCAGCTGTTTGTTGCGTGCAACGCGCTCAACCTCGTCTACCAGTTCTGGATCCACACGCGCGCCGTGGGGAAGCTCGGCCGCGTCGCCGAGTATATCCTGAACACGCCGTCACACCACCGGGTGCACCACGGCGTGAACCCGAAGTACCAGGACAAGAACTACGCCGGCGTGTTCATCACCTGGGACCGCCTCTTCGGTACCTTCGTCGTCGAGGAGGAAGAGCCGGTGTACGGACTCACGCACCCGCTGCGCAGCTGGAATCCGCTCTGGGCCAACGTGCACGTCTTCTGGGACATCCTGAAGTCCGTATGGAAGGCGGATTCATGGCGCGAGCGCTGGATGTACGTCTTCGGCCCGCCGGGCTGGCGCCCGGGGCGCCTGGGCGGGCGCGTCGCACCGCAGGAGGTTCGCCGGGAGACGTTTGAACGCTACGACCCGAAGATTCCCGGAGCGCTGGCGGCCTACGGGCTGTTCCACTTCGTGTGTGCGCTAAGCGCGACGTTCATCCTGCTCGCCGGCGCGACCACGATCCCGATGGCGCAGCTCGCGGCGGGCGGCTTCTATGTGGCCATCTCGCTGACGTCCATCGGCGGGATCTTCGAGGCGGAGCAGTGGGCGGCGCCGCTGGAGACTTCGCGCCTCGTCGTGCTTGGCGCGGCCACCGCGGTGTTGTGGCGCGCGCAGATGGTGCCGGGCTGGTTCGCCGTGCTCACCGCCGTCGCGGTCGTGGGATCATTGGCGTGGTTCATTCCCCGCCGGGGTTATCTGACGGAGAATTCGCCGGCGCCGGTGATGCAATGAGGAGTGCGGGGTGCGGGGTGCAGGGTGTGGTGCAGGGTGCAGGGAGCAGGGTGTGGTGCGGGGTGCAGGGAGCAGGGCGTGGTACAGCAGTCTTTCTCGTCGGGACGTAGCCGTACGCGGGACTACTCCTGACATTCTCACATACAGAGGCAGGTGTCCTTTGATCACTTCCATTCGACGTTCACTCGTTCTCGCCGCGGCCCTGGCTGTCGCGTGCGGTGGCGAATCCGATCCATTCAAGGCGAAGATCCCCGGCGACGGCGTCGCGGCCATCGACACGGCCATGATGATGCATCACATCAGCGTGCTGGCCTCCGATTCGTTGCTCGGGCGCGCCCCGGGGACGCTTGGAGAGGAGCGGACGGCTGCGTACGTGGAGGCGATGTTTTCGGGGATGGGGCTCAAGCCCGGCAACCCCGACGGCACGTACTTCCAGAAGGTGCCGCTCGTCGGCATCACCGTCACCAACAATCCGACCCTCACGTTCGCCAAGGGCGGCGCGAAGGCGTCTCTGAAGTGGCGGGACGATTTCGTCGCCTGGACCAAGCACGTGAGTCCGACGGCCGCGCTGAGCAGCTCGCCGCTCGTCTTCGTCGGCTACGGCATCGAGGCGCCGGAGTTCGGCTGGGACGACTTCAAGGGCGTGGACCTGAAGGGGAAGACCATGGTCGTGCTGGTCAACGACCCGCCCGTGGCAGACACGGCGTTGTTCGGTGGCGTCCGCATGACGTACTACGGCCGATGGACGTACAAGTACGAGCAGGGCATGAAGCACTGGGCGGCGGGCGTGCTGCTCGTGCACGAAACCGGGCCGGCGGGATATCCCTTCACCGTGGTGCAGGGGAAGATCGCCGAGCAGTTCGACCTCGTGACGCCTGACAAGAACGTGAAGCGCAGCAACGTCGAAGGTTGGATCACGCTCGACCAGGCCAAGGCGCTTTTCGCAATGGCCGGGCAGGACTTTGACTCGCTCAAGGCAAAGGCGGCCACGAAGGAGTTCGCCCCGGTGCCGCTCGGCGTCACGGCGAGTCTCTCGCTCAAGAACAAACTGCGCACGGTGGACTCGCGGAACTTCATCGCGAAGGTCGAGGGCAGCGACTCGACGCTGAAGCACGAGTACGTGATCTACAACGCCCACTGGGACCACTTCGGCGTCGGCACCAAGGTGAACGGCGACTCCATCTACAATGGTGCGTCGGACAACGCCACCGGCGTGGCCGGGCTGCTCACCATCGCCAAGGCGTTCGCGATCCTCGCACCCCCGAAGCGCTCAGTCCTCTTCCTCGCCGTGACGGCGGAAGAACAGGGGCTCCTCGGCTCGCAGTACTACGCGACCAATCCGTTGTACCCGATCGAGAAGACCGTGGCGGTCATCAACATGGATGGCCTGAACACGTGGGGAAAGACCTCGGACATCGTCGTGATGGGATACGGCGCGTCGGACCTCGACGACTACGCGCGCGCCGCGGCTGAAGAGCAGGGTGGCCGCGTGCTCGTTCCCGACGCCGAGCCGGAGAAGGGGTATTACTACCGCTCCGATCACTTCAACTTCGCCAAGGTCGGCGTGCCGGCGTTCTACCCTGGCTCGGGGATCACCTTTATCGGCAAGGACTCGACGTACGGCATGCAGAAGCGCGCCGAGTACGTGGCCAACCACTACCACAAGCCGTCCGACGATATCAAACCCGCTTGGGACCTCTCGGGGGCGGTGCAGGACGCGCAGTTCTACTACAAGATCGGCTATCGCGTCGCGATCGCTCCGACGTGGCCGCAGTGGAAGCCGGGCAATGAGTTCCGCGCTGTGCGGGAGGCATCGCTGAAGAAGTAAGGACGGTCTGGTGTGTCGGACGTTGATGGCGGATGGCAGATGGCGGATGACTGCGCGAACTCTCGCGGTCATCCGCCATCTGCCTTCCGCTATTCGACTTCGGCCATCTGCCATCCGCCATCTCTCGCAGCGGCCGCTATCCTCGCTTCCGCCGCACCGCCAGCTTGCTCCGCAGGCCGCGCGGGATCATCACCAGCACCCGCCACAACACCTTGTTGAGCAGGCCCGGGACGCAAATCACGGGGCCATTGCGCTCGAGCTGCCGCAGCGAGGCCTCCACGACATCCTCTGCCTTGCCCCACATCCACGCCGGGATCTGCTGCTTCACGTGCGGCATCTCCGTGTGGATCTCGGTGTGCGTAAAGCCGGGGCAGAGCGCCTGCACGCGCACGCCGGCGCTGCGCACCTCGGTGGCGAGCCCGAGGGAGAACGACGTCAGGTAGGCCTTGGTGGCGGAATAGTTGACATTGCCCGGGCCGAACAGGAAACCGGCGATGGAGCTGACGTTGATGATCGCGCCGGCGCCGTGCGCGACCATCCGCGGCAGTGCCGCATGGCAGAGCCGCATCGGCGCCATCACGTGCACCCGCAGCATGTCCATCTGCGGACCGAGCGGGATCTTCTGCAGCTTGCCCGTCGTTGCGAAGCCGGCGTTGTTGACCAGCAGGTCGAGCCGGGGCAGGGCAGCGATGTGCGCCGCTACGTCCTCACGGCCGTCGTCGGAGGCCAGGTCGGCCGTCCACGCCTCGGCCTTTACCTGGTGTCGCTCCGACAATTCGCGCCCAAGCGCCTCAATCCGGGCTGTCGAACGCGCCACGAGGATGAGGTCGTACCCGCGTCGGGCCAGCGCCTCGGCGAAGGTGCGGCCGATGCCGGCGGAAGCGCCGGTGATGAGAGCGAGGGGCATGGAGACGATTGAGGATTGGGAGCTCGGATTCGGATCGAGGATCACGACTCCGGATCACGATTGGCGATGAGACGACGCCCAAAGATGGAGCGGCGAGTCCGATCGGTCCACCGCGTGCTGCTTCGTCTGAGTCCCTCGTCTGCCGTCCGCCGTCTGCCGTCCGCCGTCTGCCGTCTGCCCTTACGCCCTGCAACCGAGTAGCTTCCAAGCGCACTCCAACCGAGGGTTTTCACGGTGAAATTGGCCGTGTGCATCAAGCGCGTTCCTGACATGGAAGGGCGCTTCAAGATCGCCGCGTCGGGCACAGGCATCGACGAGGCCGGTCTCAAGTACGACATGTCCGACTTCGACGGCTACGCTGCCGAGGTGGCCATCCAGATCACCGAGAAGCTCGGCGCCGGCGAGGTGACCGTCATCTCGCTCGGCCCCGACGTGGTCCAGGAGACGCTGCGCAAGGCGCTCTCCATGGGGGCGCACCGGGCCGTGCAGCTCAAGCACGACGCACCGGTGAGTGACGGCCTCGCGGTGGCCACCGCGCTCGCCGCGGAGCTCAGGGACGGCGGGTACGACCTCATTCTCTGCGGACGCATGGCGGTGGACACGCAGAACCGGTCCACGGGCATCTTCCTCGCGGAACTGCTCGGCCTCCCGGTCATCAGCGCCATTTCACAGCTCACTGTCGAGGGCGGCGTGGTGAAGGCGCGCCGCGAACTCGAGGGTGCGTACGAGCTGATCGAGTGTCCACTCCCCGCCGTGGTCACGATTGACGAGGGGATCGCGCGGGCGCGCTATCCATCGCTCAAGGGGATCATGGCGGCCAAGAAGAAGCCGCTCGAGGTGAAGCCGGCGCAGCTCGGCGCCATCTCGTACCAGCTGGAGAAGATGGAGCTTCCGGCCGAGCGGGCCGCGGGGCGCATTGTCGGCGAGGGGAAGGACGCCGTTCCCGAACTCGTCCGTCTCCTCAAGGAAGAGGCGAAGGTGCTCTGATGACGAACATTCTCGCATTCTCCGAAACGCGCCTCGGCGAGTTGCGCCGCGCCGGGCTCGAGACCGTCACGGCGGCCCGCCGCGTGGCCGATGCCACCGGCGGCCAGGTTCACGCCGTGCTCGCGGGCGCGCCGGGCATCGCCCAGCATGCCGCAAAGCTCGCCGCACATGGCGCCGACGTGGTGCTCGTCCTCGAGCACGACGCCTTCGCCAACTACAATCCCGAGGCGCTGACGGCCACGCTGGCCGCGCGCCTCGGCACCGGATATCGCGCCGCGTTCTTCGCCGCGAGCGCGCTCGGCCACGATCTCGTGGCACGCGTCGCCGCGAGGATGCGGCTCGCCTACGCGTCCGACGTCACGGAGTTCGCGTTCGCCGCCGATTCGGTGGCTGTGGCCCATCCGGGCTACACGAACAAGATTGTCCAGCGCTTTGTACTCAAGGCGACACCGGCGCTCATTTCACTGCGCGCCGGCGCCGTGCTCCCGCTGGAGAATGCCAGAGCGGGCACGGTCGAGGCGCTCACCCCGTCGGGCGATCCATCCGCCGTTCGCGTGAAGGTGACGCTGACGGAAAAGGCGGCGGGTGGGAAGATCGACCTCGGCGAGGCGCCGGTGATCATCGCCGGCGGTCGCGGCCTCAAGGAGGCCGCGAACTTCAAGCTCGTCGAAGACCTCGCGGCCGCCTTCGGCAATGCGGCGGTTGGCGCCACGCGCGCCGTGACCGACGACGGCTGGCGTCCACACTCCGACCAGATCGGTCAGACGGGACGGCTGGTGAGCCCCGACCTGTACGTCGCCTGCGGCATCTCCGGCGCCATCCAGCACCTCGCCGGCATGCGCACCTCCAAGACGATCGTCGCGATCAACAAGGACAAGGAAGCGCCGATCTTCAAGGCGGCCGACTACGGCATCGTGGGCGACGTCATGGATGTGCTGCCGGTGCTCACCGAGGCCGTGAAGCAGGCGAAAGCCGGAGCGTAGCCGGCCATGCGGAAGCCGTGGGTGCAGTGGACCCTTGCCGTCGTTATCACGCTGATCGCGGCCATCTACCAGCGCCGGACCGGTCCCACCTATCCGGCGCGCGGCAGCGTGGAGCTAGGCGGACAGGAGATCAAGCTCAAGCTCCTGCGCACGCACTCCATCACCGGGCGGCAGCCAGTGACGGTGGTGGCAGCGGATACTGCGGTGACCGGTACGGTGGAGTGGAGGCGCTTCCCGACCGACGACCCGTGGATCGGGGAGCAGATGTGGCGCGAGGGAGACGTGCTCACCACGGTCCTCCCGCCGCCGCCCGAGCCGCTGATGCCCATGGCCGGCAAACTCGAGTATCGCGTGACGCTCACGCGCGGTGCAGAGGCCGTGTCATTCCCCGAACTGCCGGCGGTCACCCGATTCAAGGGCGATGTGCCGATGTGGGTCCTGATCCCCCACGTCTTGTGCATGTTCTTCGGCATGCTGTTCGCCATGCGCGCGCTCTTCGCGGCGGTGGGCGGTGGGGATTCCCGTCGCTGGGCCTTCGTGACGACCGCCTTGCTGCTCTTCGGCGGCTTCGTCCTCGGCCCGATGGTCCAGAAGTACGCGTTCGACGCGTACTGGACCGGCGTCCCGTTCGGGTACGACCTGACGGACAACAAGACACTCATCGCGGGTGTGGCCTGGATCCTCGCCGCGTGGCGACTGCGGGGCGGGCGCGAGGCGAAAGTGGCAATCGTCGTGGCCACCGTCGTCACGATGGTGGTCTTCGCGATTCCGCACAGCATGTGGGGGTCGCAGGCCCAGTGGTAGCGCGATGCGGCGAGAGCCCCGCGAGGGCCCGCCGCACGCCGCCGCACGCCCGCCGCGCGCCCGCCGCATGCCGCCGCACGCCGCCGTGCTGCACGCGCTAGATCTCAGTCTTGCGCTGGCCCACCATCCGGAGCGCCGCGTTGATCACGCCGTGCAGGATGGCGTACGCCACGAGCGCCACGAGGATCGGCACCACGAGCGTGTACCCCCCTTCCGCGCTCTGGCTGGGGACGATGCCCCGGAACGGCGCGTAGAACGGACTCGACAGCATATTGATGAACTGCACGAAGCCGTTTGACGACCGGGCAGCGATGAGCGCGAGCACGAACCGAATGGCGAGCAGGGAGTAGATCAGGAAGAAGCCGTAGTCGAGGAACTGGGAACCGCGCGCCGTCGTACGCGCACGTCCGAGGGAGCGCTCGCCCTTGGCGGTCTCCTCCATCGCCCGGTCGCGCATCTGGCCGGCCACGTGGGCCACCTTGGACTGGTCGTCCGGCGTCGCCGCGGCGGCCTGGCTGGATATCTCCGCGTTGACACGGCTTTCGACCTTCGACTTCACCGCATTATGCTGCGCGACCTGCCGCGCCTCGTCGTCGCCGACCTTGCTGTCCTGCATATCTCCTCCGGGGTTGTCACGCGAACTCAGGTGCACGTTCGCCCCGCCGCGGCATGCCGGACAATCGCCCAAGCGGAGTAGTCCAAATGACGCGGTCCACTCGCTTGTCGCCGGTGCGCCCCACTCGCTTGTCGCCGGCGCGCCCCACTCGCTTGTCGCCGGCGCGCCCCGGACGTACCGTTTGCAGCAGCGCGTTCGGTGCAACGCGTGTCGTGGGCCCCCCGTCCGTCGCCATCACCCCATGAGTCTTCCGTGACCGCATCGAACGGCATCTTCGCCCTCATCGTCGCCATTGCCGCCGGCTTCTTCGCGTACAATGTGCAGCGCCTCGTCGCCTACCTGCGCATCGGGCGCCTCGATGACTCGCGCTGGGACCACGTTCCCCGCCGTCTCTTCAACCTCCTCTCGATCGGCGTCCTCCAGCGCAAGATCTTCCGCGACTGGATCGCCGGCCCGATGCACGCGGCGATCTTCTGGGGCTTCTGCGTCCTGACCGTCGGCACGGGCGAGTTCATCGCCCGCGGCATCCTCCCCGGCTTCACGATCGCGAAGTTCATGCCGCAGTGGGCGTACCGCTTCTACCAGGTCAACCAGGACCTCTGGGGCGCCCTCGTCATCGGCGCCGTGGCCTTTGCGCTGTGGCGGCGGCTGACCCATCGGGTCAAGCGCCTTCAGGGCGCCGAGACGCACGCGAACGACCCGCTCCTCATCCTCAGCTGGATCGGCCTGCTGATGGTGACGATGTTCCTCGCCGAGTCGTTCGAGATGGTGGCGTTCCCCGAACACGCCACGCCCTTCTACCGGCCGCTCTCGTACACGCTCGCAAACGTCCTGTCGTTTGTGCCGCCCGACTGGGCTGCCTTCTTCCGTTCGTTGAACTGGTGGGCGCACGGCCTGCTGGTGCTTGGCTTCCTGAATTACCTGCCGTACTCCAAGCACCTGCATGTGGTCGCGTCGCTCCCGAATGTCTACCTCTCCAACACGAGCGGGCCGGGGCAGGCCGGGGTCATGAAGTACATGGACCTCGAGGCCGATGCCGAGCAGTTCGGCGCGAAGGACGTGGAGCACCTGTCGTGGAAGAGCCTGATGGACGGCTTCGCCTGCACCGAGTGCGGACGCTGCACTGCCGTCTGTCCGGCAAACCTCACCGGCAAGATGCTCTCGCCGCGGAAGATCATTGTGAACGTTCGCGAACGCCTGGAGCAGCGGGCGCCAGCGATGCTGATGGTGGATGGTAGAGGGTCGATGGTAGATGACAGGCCTTTGCTGGACGGGTTCATCACGGAGCAGGAACTGTGGGCCTGCACGACCTGCCGCGCCTGCGTGCAGGAGTGCCCGGTCTCCATCGACCAGCTGTCGGTGATTCTCGAGATGCGCCGCAACCTGGTGCTCGGCGAGTCGCGCTTCCCTGAAGAAGTCATGCCGGCATTCGAGAGCATGGAGCAGCGCGGGTCGCCGTGGGCGTTCGACCCCGGCGACCGCGGCAAGTGGGCCGAGGGGATGAAGATCCCGACGATGGCGGAGCTGGCCGAGCGCGGCGCGACGGCCGAGGTCCTGTATTTCGTCGGGTGCATGGGATCGTTCGACGACCGCGCCAAGAAGACGACGGTGGCCTTCGCCAAGATCATGCAGGCGGCGGGCGTCAACTTCGCCATCCTCGGCCGCGAGGAGAAGTGCAACGGCGATCCGGCGCGGCGCATGGGCAACGAGTACCTGTACCAGATGCTCGCCCGGGAGAACGTCGAGACGCTGGCGAAGTACCACGTCCGCACCATCGTGACCGCCTGCCCGCACTGCATGCACCAGCTCGGCAACGAGTATCCGCAGTTCGGCGGCAACTACGACGTCATTCACCACTCGGTCTTCATCGAGCACCTGATGGCCGAGGGGCGCATCCCGCTGCGCCAGGAGCTGCACGAGGCGGTGAGCACGTTCACGTATCACGATTCGTGCTATCTCGGACGCTACAACCAGATCTACGACGCGCCGCGCAACACCTTGAAGCGCGCGCTCCCCGTGGTGAACCTCGTGGAGATGCCGCGTTCAGGCGACCGCGGGCTCTGCTGCGGCGCCGGCGGCGGGCGCATGTGGATGGAAGAGAACGAGGGCAAGCGCATCAACGCCGAGCGCGCCGATGAGGCGTTGGCCACCGGCGCGCAGGCCGTCGCCGTGGCCTGCCCGTTCTGCATGACGATGCTGCACGACTCGATCTCAGCGCGGGACGAATCCGTGAAGGTGTACGATATCGCGGAAGTCGTAGCGGACCGGCTGGCGTAGCACCGGCTGAACAGAGACGCCCGGCCGCGACTCGCGGCCGGGCGTCTCTGTCTGTGCGGCGCACCTACTTGCCGGCGCTGAGCGACGGCACGTACGCCCCCACCGCGGCGATTCGGAGCACGCGTTCTTCTGCTCGGCGAGGCCGTCCTATTCGAGCCGCAACGGCGATCGCCGGGCCGTCGGATCGCCCTTGGCCAGCACAGTCAACAGCAGGCGTGACCCATCGCGACGCACCACCACCTTGGTGCCGCACGTTTCGCACTGCCCGGTGATGGGCGGCGTGCTGCCGAACCGCTCGATGTGATAGCCGCACATCGGGCAATAGAGCGTCGGGATATCCTCTGGGCGGATCGCGGCGCGCGCGCCCGTGGTGCGAAAGGCCTCGTCGCCCTCGTCCTCGCGGGCAATCGTCGCGGCGACGGTGCTGAACAGGAGCTGGCGTTCTGTCTCCGTCATGTTCGCGAGCTGCGCGGCCGTCACCAGGCCGCGGGCCTGGAGTTCCCTGGCCACCTGCGGCGGAACGCTCGGGCCGGAGACGAGCGGGCTCCCGCTGCGCCGCTGCGGGCCAAGGTCGGCGCGCATCCGGCGTCCGATGAGCCAGATCGCGATCACGGCCGCCGCGAGCACCACGATGGCGGCGACGACAAGTCGCAGGTCCATTTGCAGCAACGGCTGGTTCACCCGAGCCGCACCTCGTGAATGGTGATCGTGTGCTTCGTGACGCCGTCCTCGTGCCGCACCGCACACCGCTCGCGCACCACCGCGCCAAGCGCGGCGCACTCGGCGAGGCATGCCTGCAGGGCCACCCGGCCCGGATCGGCGATCAGTGCCACGCCGTCCGGCGCGAGGGCGCCCACCACCGCGCGTGCCACGAGCGGCGCGTATGGCCTCTCATACAGTACGTCGGCGGCCAGCACGAGGTCAAAGCGCCCCATCGACGCAGGAAGAACGCGCCAGTCCACGAGCGCCGTGGCGACGTCGCGGCCAAGGTTGTCGGCTGCGTTGCGGCGCGCGAAGAGCAGCGCGTCGGCGTAGTAGTCGGTGACGGTGACGTCGAACCCGGCGGCGGCTGCCGCCAACGACGGCAGGCCGATGCCCGCGCCGAATTCGATGGCCCGGCGTCCGCCGCCGGCGAGCGCACTCACTTCGTTGGCGAGCACGATGCCCGACGGCCACAGGTCCGCCCAGTACGGCAGCCGTTCATCGTGCGCGAAATCGGCTTCGCTGATCAGGTCCTCGGCGCTGCGCGGCATCTCCAGCCGCCAGAGGCGGCCTCCCGCCGCCACCTCGCGGGCCTGCAGCACGAAGCGATGATCGAGCGCGGCGAGCTCCGGTGCGAGCGGCGCACTCACAGGGCGAACGACTCCGCGAGTTGCGCACCCGGGGTGAGGAGCAGCGCGGACAGTGTGTCGCCCGCCGCGTGCGACGGCTGGTCCTCGGGGACAATGAGCAGCGCGTTGGCCCGCGCCATCGAGGTCAGGATGCCGGAACCCTGCGGGCCGGTCAGCCGGGCCGTCAGCGTCCCTGACGGCTGGGCGGTCACGACGGCGCGCAGGAAGTGCGTCAGTCGCGCGCCGATCTGCACCGGCTGTTCGAGCGTGACGGGCACGGGACGGCGATGCAGGCGCGTGTGGCCGAGCATGCGGAGGATGGCGGGACGGGCGAACAGCTCGAACGTCACCATCACGGAGACGGGATTGCCGGGCAGTCCGATCCACGGAATCCCCGCCACGGCGCCGAAGCCAACCGGGGCGCCGGGCCGCATACGCACCTTCCAGAACTTCAGGTCGGCGCCGAGCCGCCCCAGCGCGTCGCGCGTGTAGTCGAACTCACCCACCGAGATGCCGGCCGAACTGATGATCAGGTCGGGGCGCGCCTCGACGGCACGGGCAAAGATCTCGTGCATGGACTCCGGCGTATCCGCGGCGTTGCCGAGCGGCACGGGGATGCCGCCAGCCGCCCGCACGAGCGCATGCAGGGTGTAGCTGTTCGATCCCACAATGCGCTCACCCGCCAGCACGCGGTCGAATTCGTCGAGGTCCACCAGCTCGTCGCCCGAGCCCAGGATCGCCACGCGCGGGGCGCGATACACCGGCACCTGTGCATACCCCAGCGACGCCAGCACGCCGACCTGCGCCGCGCCAATCGGATCGCCGGCGCCCAGCACCACGTCGCCCTCACGGAAGTCCTCGCCGCGCGCGCGCACGTTCTTGCCGCAGTCACGGTCGTTGAGTGCGCGCACTTCCGTGACGCCGGCGTCCGTGTCCTCCACGCGCACCACGCAGTCCGCTCCCCGTGGGAGTGGGGCTCCCGTCATGATGCGCGTTGCCTCGCCGGGCGCGATGCCGCGCGTTGGGAACTGCCCAGCGGCGACGGTCTCGACCACGGGAAAGACCCGCGGAGCGTCGGCGCTTGCCCCTGCGAGATCGGCCGCGCGCACGGCGTAGCCATCCATCGCTGAGTTGTCGCAGGCCGGCAGCGTGTACGGGGCGGTGGCGTCGGCCGCGAGCACGCGGCCGAGGGCGTCGAGCAACGGCACGTGCTCGCTGTCGAGCGCCGCCACATCAGCGACGACGCGTGCCACCGCCTCCGCGACGCTCAGCATGCGCGCGCTACCTCGGCGCGCCCGGCGACGCGAGCCGGACGAGGATCGCATCCTGCACCGCCTCCACCGCCGCATTGGGGACCGTGAAGTTGTTGCAGAGGAAACTGAAGAGGAGCATGCGCCCGTCCGGCGTGGTCACGTACCCCGACAGGCTCCGCGCCTTGTCCACCGTGCCCGTCTTCGCGTGCACGTTGCCCTGCGCGGGCGTGCCGCGCATGCGCGACCGAATCGTGCCGTCCACGCCTGCGATGGGGAGCGCATCGTAGAAGCTCCGGAACTCCGGATGCAGTCGCATCGCATCGAGCACCCTCACGATGGTTTCCGGCGTCACGTAGTCGTGTCGCGACAGCCCGCTGCCGTCGCGCACGGCGTGCCCGGCGGTGTCGGCGCCCCAGGCGCCGAGCTGGCGCTCCACCACGCGGCGTCCGCTGTCGGGCGTGCCCACGCCCGTCTTCTCGAGTCCAAGCGTGCGAAAGAGAATCTCGCCGATCTGGTTCTGCGACGGCTTCTCAAAGAGCGGCAGCACCGTGCGCAGCGGCGGCGACCAGAGGGTGAAGAGGCGTGTCAGTCCGGCGGTGTCCACGGCGGGTTCGCTGATGACGTTGCCGCGCAGCACGATGCCGCGCTCCGACAGCGCCTCGGCGAATGCGGCGAGCCAGGCCTGCGCCGGGTTGCGCAGGGCCACCGTGACGGTGGCGCTGTCGCGCATCTTCACGAACCCGGAGAGGTTGAGCAGCGGGCGAGGCCCGCGCACGTCGGTCTCCCACCGCACGCGGTTCCGCTGTTGCGCCTCGGGATCCATCATGCCGCCGGTCACGACCGTCACGCGCCCGACGGTTGGCACCGTGCGCGCCGGCGCCGTGCGGACGCCCGCTGTCCCGCCGACGGTCTTCGCCGCGTACACCGTGACACGGGCGATGCCCTCGTTGAAGAACAGCTCGTCCACGCCGGCCGAGTAGCCGTAGTCGAGGTCATCCCACGCCCAGCCGAAGCCGAGGGTGGAGTCCGGGAAGGCGTCGCCGCCGCGCACGAGCGCGCCGGCGATCTCGCGCACGCCGCGCGACCACAGCGAGTCGGCGGCGGCGCGCAGCGGCTTCATGCCGTCGCCGAAGGCCGCGTCGCTCACCGTCGGGTCGCCGCGGCCCACGACCACGAGGTCGCCGCGCAGCGATCCGTTGATCAGCCGTCCGTTCGACGCGAACTCGGTGCGGAAGCGGAAGTCGCCGCCGAGCTGCGCGAGGGCGGCGGCGCCGGTGAGGATCTTCTGGTTGGACGCGGGCATGAACAGCTTGCCCGCGTTGTGCGAGTACAGCGTGTCACCCCGCGTCGGGTCCACCACAACAACGCCCCAATTCGCATTGCGAAATGAGGGCTGCGTGACCATTGAGTCCACGGCATGCCTGAACGCGGCACGCTCACGCGCTGGAGAGAGTCGCGATGTACCGCCCCACGTGGCACACGCACTCAGGAAAATGCTAGCGAGCAGGACACTGGCACGCATCGTTCAGCCCCGGTTGGGGAGGTACTGCTGCTCCACCCACGCCACGAGTTCGTCCAGCCAGCCGTCCTGGTCGAGGCGGAAGACGGGGAAGGGAAGTCCCGGCATTGCTCCGTCGCACACCATGGCCCTCCATGCCGACGCATTGGTGAGCGCGGGATCGAAGAGCGGCGCATCGTGCGCCGCGCGGCGGAAGATCTCGACCTTGGGCAGGTCGGTCGCCTTGAAACCCTCGCAGAGCACCAGGTCGGCGTCGGCCATGAACCGCGCGGCGATTTCCTGCGGGGTGAGCGGTTTGTCCCAGTGGGCGACGAGTGCGAACTTGTCGGGCGAGATCATCGCCACACGTTCCGCCTTGCCCTCATGGTAGTGGCGGTACGTGTCGGTGTTCACCGGATCCATGTTGAACGTGTGCGAGCCGTGCTTGATGGTCATCACCCGCACGCCGCGTTCGGTCAGCGCCGCGGCGAGCCGCACGACGAGCGTGGTCTTGCCGGAGTTCTTCTTGCCGGTGATCGAAAGCAGGGGCGGTGTCATGGCTGCGTGGAGGAGGGAAGGTCGTCCGGACGGTTGACATTGAAAAAGATGCGCGCGGGATCGCCGTACTGCGACACCTGGGCGGCGGAGAGATGCGACACGCGCACGTCCTCGAAGAACGACACGACGCGACGGTCTCCGGCGTCGAGGCGCCGCTCGATGGCGGCGAGGCAGGAAGGAGCGTACCACGCGCACAGCGGCTCGACGCCCCGCCCAGAGGTTTCGCTCTCCGGCACGACCGCCTCGCACCCCCGTTCTCCTGCGGCGCGCAGCGCGCGCAGCAGCCCCTCGCTCGCAAAAGGCATGTCCCACGCCACGACCAGCACGGCGTGGCCACCGGCATTCGCGAGCGCGGCGTGCAGTCCACCCAGCGCCCCTTCGCCTCGCCGAACGTCGGCGGCCACGCGTACGCCCGGGAGCCACGCGTCGGCGCCGGGATCGTTGGCGATGACGAGCAGCTCATCGGCCGCGCCGCGCAGCGCGCTCGCCACCCGGTCAATGATGCGCTGGCCGTCCACGACCTGCAGCCCCTTCGGCCGTCCGCCGAAGCGCGTCGCGCCGCCGCCGGCGAGGATGACACCGACGCAGTGCATCAGCCGTCTGCCGTCTGCCGTCTGCCATCCGCCGCCCGGCTACCGATGTCCGTGAGCCAGAGCTGTGGCTCGCCCGACACCGCCCGCCCAATCAGCACCATCCCCGCCGCCTGGGCAATCTCCACCGCCAGCGAACTCGGCACGCTCGGCGTGGCCACCACCGCGAGGCGTGCGCGCGCTGCCTTGAAGGCAAGTTCGGCTGAGATGCGTCCCGTGACGAGCAGCATCAAGTCGTCCGGTCGCGTCCCGGCCATCACCATCGCGCCCAGCACCTTGTCCACCGCGTTGTGCCGTCCGATATCCTCGGCATGCGTCAGCAGCGACGCGCCATCCGTGAGCGCCGCCGCGTGAATGCCGCCCGTTTCGTTGTACCGCTCGCCCCGCGCAAACAGCTCCTTGAACAACCTGCGGGTCTGCGGCAGGTCCGGGAGCGCGGGGCGCGTCGTGCGCCGCGGCACCGAGGAGAGCGAGCCCAGAATCGTGGTCACGGCCCCACAGCCGCTGGCGAGCACGCGGCGTCGCTCCGTGCCCTCCACGGTCTCGTAGCGTTCGCGCGGCACTTCGGCCCAGAACCCGAGTTCGGTCGCGCACGGGCGCAGGGAGATGAGGTCGGCGCGCGAGTCGATGTACCCCTCGCCGTACAGCCAGCCGATGACGAGCTCGGGGAGCTGATGAGGCGTGCACATCCAGGTGACGGCGCTCTCGCCGTTCACCTCGAGCCAGACGGGTGTTTCCTCGACTGCGTCGAGTGGCGTCATCACCTGCGCTCCTGGCTCAGTCGGCCGCCCACTCCGCCCACAGCGTCGGACTCTCCGACAGCCAGACGCGCGTGACCTGCGCGCGGGCGCCGAGCGCATCCTGCACGCGGGCGGCAATGAACGCCGCGAGGTTCTCGCAGCTGGGCACCAGCAGGCCCTCGGCAAACTCCGGGACGTCGGTGTTGATGGTGCGGTGGTCGAAACGCGCCATCACTTCGCGTTCGAGGATCTCGTCGAGCGCGCGCAGGTCCACCACGAAGCCCGTCATCGCATCCACCGGCCCGGCGACCGAAACGTCGCACGTGTAGGTGTGGCCGTGCCACGGCTTGCGCGCACACGCGCCGAAAACCTCGAGGTTGCGTTCGTCACTCCACTCCGGGCGCCGGTAGCGGTGCGCTGCGGCAAAGACGACCCGTCGCGTCAGCGAGAGGCGCGGCATCGGCTCAGCGGAAGAGCTGGTAACTCAGGCCCACCGACCAGAGGTGGTTGCCCATCCACGGTGCCTTCTTGGTGGTAATCGCCGGGCTGCCATCCGATGCCGTCGCCCGGTACTCCGGCGGGTACTGCAGCTGCCAGAGGTAGTTCGTGAAGTCCACCCGCGGCTCCCAGCGTCCCTCGGTGTGATACCGAACGCCGAGCCCCCACGTGAACATGAAGCGGGTGCCGAACCGGTAGCCGCCGTCATCGGGCGTGCCGCGGAAGTCGCTAACCATGCCCACGCCGCCGGAGAGCACCGGCGCGAGACGATGCCAGCTTTTCTGGCCGGTGAGGTTCATCGCGATGCCGAGGTCGCCAGCGAAGAGCTGGCTCTCCTGGTCGCCGACGTACCGCGTCGCCGCCGGCTTCGACGGATCGAGGATGCGGCGCGACGTCGGCGCCGCCGCGGCGCGCGCCACCAGCGACACCGGGCCGCCGATGCGCAGGTCGTAACGGACGCCGGCCAGGAATCCTGGTTGCGGTCCGACGCCGGCCGGGTCGCGCCCGGTGTCGAACCCGCCGGCGAAGACGCCGAACGACTGCTTCCACGGCAGGTCGCGATAAGGGCTCTTGGTGGGTTCGTACCCCACCTGCGCGGCCGCGGGGGCGGCCGTCAGAGTCAGTGCCAACAGCGCGGCGCGCAGACGCGTCACGTCATGCTCCCTGGATTCGAAGGTCCTTGCCGGTCATCTCCGCCGGCTGCGGCACGCCGAGCATGCCGAGCACGGTGGGGCCCACATCGCACAACGCGCCGCCGGCGCGCAGCGCCGCCGGCGTTCCATCCTCGACCAGCAGCAGCGGCACCGGATTGGTGGTGTGCGCCGTGTGCGGCCCACCCGTGGCCGGGTCGAACATCATCTCGCAGTTGCCATGATCGGCCGTGATGAGCAGGCGCGCCCCGGCCAGCTCGGCGCTCTTGACGATGCGCGCGAGCTGCTCGTCCACCACCTCGCAGGCGCGGATCGTCGCCGCGAGGTTGCCGCTGTGTCCCACCATGTCGCCGTTGGCATAGTTGCAGAGCGTGAACGGGTGGCGCTTCTCCTCGATCGCCGAGCAGAGCACGTCCGTGATACCCGCGGCGCTCATTTCCGGCATCAGGTCGTACGTCGCCACCTTCTGGCTCGGTACAAGAACGCGCTCCTCACCCCGGTACGGCGTCTCGTTGCCGCCGTTGAAGAAGTACGTCACGTGCGGGTACTTCTCGGTCTCCGCCGTGCGCAGCGTCGTCAGTCCGTGCTCCTGCAGCACTTCGGCCATGATCTTGGCCATCGAGAACGGCTCGAAGGCCGTCGGCAGTCCGAAAGTCTGGTCGTACTGCGTCATCGTCGCCACGTGCAGCGCCGGCCGCGCACCCGTTTCGAAACCGGAGAAGCCGTCAATGGCCACGGCGCGAATGATCTGCCGCATGCGGTCCGACCGGAAATTCCACGTCACCAGCGCGTCGCCGTCGCGCATCGGCGCCACGGCCGCGCCATCCGTGCCGTGCACCACGGCCGGCTCCATGAACTCGTCGGTGACATTACGGTCGTAGTTGCCCTGGATGAACGCCAGCGGATCAGTGGTGGATGGCCCGACGCCCTGCACGGCGGCGCGGTACCACGGCTCGATGCGATGCCAGCGCTGGTCGCGATCCATGCCGTAGTAGCGGCCGCCGATGCTCGCGATGCGCGCGCGTCCCGCGGTGCGCGCCGCGAGGTCCCGCACAAACGCCAGCGCACTGGTCGGCAGCGTGTCGCGACCGTCCAGCAGGCAGTGCAGGGCGACCCGCGCGATACCGTGGCGCGCAGCGAGATCCACCAGCGCCACCGCGTGATCCTGGTGCGCGTGCACGCCGCCGTCACCGACGAGGCCCATCAGGTGAAGCGTCCCGCCGCTTGCCTTGACCCGGGCGCACGCGGCGACGAACGCGGCGTTCTGGTAAAACGCACCGTCCTCGACCGCAGCAGTGATCCGCACCAGGTCCTGCATCACCACGCGACCGGCGCCGAGGTTCAAGTGACCCACCTCGCTGTTCCCCATCTGCCCCGTGGGGAGCCCCACCGCCCGCCCCGACGCCTCGAGGAGGGTGCGCGGCGCCTTGTCCCACAGCCGGTCCCACGTGGGCGTGTTGGCGAGCCGAATGGCGTTCCCTTCCGTGCGCTCGCGATAGCCCCATCCGTCGAGCACGACGAGGACCACCGGGCGGTCGGGCGTCGGCGTCATCTTGGCTGAGTTCGGAAACGGGTGATAACTTCGACCGTGGGTGTCACCCCGAGAAAACTATCCCCGGGCACGCCCCCCTACCAGCGATGAGACCTATTCGTTCCCTCCTGATCTTCCTCTGCGCGGCGCCACTCGCCGCGCCGCTCGCGGCGCAGACCGCGCTCATCGCCGATGCCACGGTGCGTTCGACACCCGGAGGAAGCGTGGTGGCCGTCCTCAAGGAGGGAACCGCCGTCACCACGGGGGCGTCGCGCAACGGCTACGCCTATGTGACGTTCACCGGCTGGATGGACGGGTCCAACCTGGGGCCGGCGCGCGACTCCTTTCCGGCGCACCTTACCGGCAAGATCGCCATGCGCCTTCGCTCCGCGCCGTCCATGCGCGGCGTGATCCTCGGCGAGATACGCCCCCTCGCGGGGATCTTCACCAGTGGCAAGCAGGGGTCGTGGGTCAACGTCCGCCGCAGCGGCTGGGTGGACGTGAAGACGCTCCCGGCCGCCGCGAGTTCGCGCGCGGCCGAGACGACCTCGAAGGCACCCGCCAGGGCACCCGCGAAGGCACCCGCCAAGGCAGAGCCACCTGGTGCGAAGGCGCCGGCCGCCAGGCCAGTCGCCACGAAAGCCGCTCCCCCGGCCAACATCAAGGCCTCGACGGCCGCCGCCAGGAGCACAGCGGCGAAGAACCAGCCGGAACCGAGAGCGGAGGCGGCCCCCGTCGCGGACACCGTGCCGGTGATCGAGCTGCTCCCCGAGGGAACGCTGCGCATTGCGCGCACCACCATCGGGCGCAACGCACCCAATGGCCTTGCCGTGGGTCAGATCGGCGCCGGTTCGTACGTCGTTCCGCTCGCGCGTTCGCGCGGCTGGGTGCGCGTGCGCAGCGAAGTCTGGGTGCCGGAGCGCGATGTCGTCCCCGCCGATTCGACGTACGGCGCGGCGCTCTCCGCGGCCGATCTGCGCGCCGATCCGGAGGGAACGCGCGGCAGGACCGTGCGCTGGGAAGTGCAGGTGCTGGCGCTGCAGTTTGCCGATCCGCTGCGCCGCGATCTGGCGAAGGATGAACCCTACTTCCTCGCCAAGGGCCCTGGGGCCGAGGACCAGCTGCTCTATCTCGCGATTCCCCCATCGCTCCTCGCCGAGGCGCGTTCCACGCAGGCGCTGACGCGGCTGCTCGTCACCGCGCGCGTGCGGACGGGGCGCAGCCAGCCCGTCGGCATACCGATTCTCGACATCCTCTCGTTCGCGCGGCAGTGATCCCGGTCGACGTCGACTGGCGGGCGTCTTGGCGAGAGCATCCGCGCATCATGCGGTTGCTGCTCTGGACCTTCGTGGGCGCGCTCGCGGCGTCGGCCGCGCTCGCGTGGCGGGCCGCCGAGTACCGCCGCGAGGTGCGCGCGCTGCGCGCGGGGATGAGCGGCATCGAGAAGGTGAAGGCCGATCTCGCGCTCGCCTCCGATGCCAAGCGACTGCAGGTAACCATGGCGCTCGCGGTGCGACAGGCGCGCAGCGCCGGCGACCTGCACGTCTCCATCTCGGTGGACAGCGGTGTCCTGCACCTCGAGCAGCGCGGTGCGATCCTGCGCACGGCGCGGGTCGAGGTTGGCGCCGACGGTTGGCAGGCGGCGGCGGGCGACTCGATTCCCATCGCCTCACCGCGCGGCCTGCGTCGGGTGGAGGAAGTGCGGGGAGATTCCGTGGTCGTGCTGACGGGCGGGGCGACGCTGTACCGGGGTGATGCCGCCGCGCCGGTGCGGGCCGGCAGCGTGCGCGTCAGTGCGGCTGACCTCAAGTCGATCCTTCCCAACCTGAGGGCCGGGCTGCCGGTCTACTTCTATTGAGCGCGACGAACTCCACCCGCGGGTTCTTCGCGAGCGGCGGCCCGGTCGCCTGGCTCAGCGTTGCGGCCGTCACGGCCGCGATCGCCCTCATGGTGGTGCAACTCCAGGACGCGATGGCGGCGCGGCGCGAACGCAACCTCACGCAGGCCGTGTACAACGAGAGCGCCGACATCCTCACCACCGTCCGCGAGCAGGCGGTAACCGCCGGTGATTCGCTCGACCGGGTCCTGGCCGCCTCGCCCGACTCGCTCGGCGACCAGCCGTACATCGTCATCAGCATCGCCGAGAACCGCCTCTGGTACAAACAGGGGTCCACGGTGCTCTTCCGCACGCGTGTGGCCACGGGAACCGGCAAGTTCCTCGAGCGCCCGGGTGGCTCGCGCTGGAAGTTCGAGACGCCGCGTGGGCGGCTTGTGGTGCTCCGCAAGGACGTGGACCCCGCTTGGGTGCCGCCGGACTGGCATTACGTGGAGTCCGCACGAAAGGCAGGCAAGCGCCTGCGCCGACTCGATCGTGGCATGTCCATCCCCGTCGCCGGAGGAGCTGTCATCACCGTCTCGGGCTCCGACGTCGTAACGCGCTACCCGGACGGCCGCGAAGTGCCGTTCGAGGTGCTGGAGGGGAAGGAGATCGTCGTCGGACGCGACCTGATCATGCCGCCGATCAACACCAACCAGCGACGCTACGCCGGGGTGCTTGGCGCGAACCGCCTGTATCTGGGCGACGGCTATGGTATCCACGGCACCGACGCGCCGGGGAGCATCGGACGCGGGGCGAGCCACGGCTGCGTCCGGGTGCGAAACGAGGACATCGAGACGTTGTTTCGGATCGTGCCGGTGGGAACGCCAGTATACATCTACTAACGGGATTGAGGAGGAGTGCAGGGGCTTAGGAGGGGAGGAGTGGAGCGATGGGCGCGGAGGGGTGAGGCCAGCTGTTCGCCTCCCGCCGCGTCCCTCCTCGCCCCACTCCTCTCCCCTCCAAAGCCCCTGCACCCCTCCTCACACCCGGGACAGACATGCCCGGAACCGGTAGCCGAGAAGGGGGGTATGCCTTAGTTTCCGGAGTCCCCCCCCGCCGCGCCAAACGCTGCGGCGCTCTCGTCTCCCAGCCCGAGTGTCTGTGACCGGAACGCGCCGCCTTCTGCCCGCCCTGCTCGCCGTTGCCCTGCTCGTGGCGCCGGCGGCCGTGGCATCGGGACAGGGCGTGACGGCCGAGCCCGCACCCACGACGGGACCGACGCCCGCGGACACGATCTTCGGCCGCAGCGGCCGCCTCCTGGCCCGCTTCTTCGCACCGCCGCGCTCCATGGAAGTCGAGCCGATCGCCCGCCTCTTCGGCAAGCGCGAGCAGAAGAACACCTCGACGGTCGCCGTCACCGATTCGGCCAGCGGACGGCAGCTCTCGCTGATCACGCTCCTCCCCTTCGCCGACAAGGTCAACGGCCGCGTCGGCGATTACCACCTCGGCCGCTTCCCCGCCGAGAGGCGCGCGCCGCGGTCGGCGGCCTATGAGAATCCCGACGGCTTCATCGAGGTCACCCTCGAGAACAAGGACACGCCCGTCTCCGAGCATTTCCGGCTCAGCGACTTCCTGACGCACGACCAGAAGAACGTCTGGCCCAAGTATCTCGTGCTGCGTGAAGCGCTCGTGGACAAGCTCGAACTCGTGATGGTCGAGCTGCAGCGACGTGGCATCGACGCCCAGCGCATGCGCGTGATGAGCGGCTTCCGCAGCCCGCAGTACAACCAGCGGGGCGTGGGGCGCGGGCGCGCGAAGGACAGTCGGCACCAGTACGGCGACGCCGCCGACGTCATGGTGGACAACAACAGCGACAACCGGCTCGACGATCTCAATCGCGACGGCCGCGTGAATTCGAAGGACATGCGCATCCTCGCCGAGGCGGTGGAGTCGGTGGAGCGCCAGTACCCCGAGCTCGTCGGCGGGCTCGGCCTGTACCGCGCGACCAGCGCCCGCGGCCCGTTCATCCATGTGGACGTGCGTGGACAGCGCGCGCGCTGGGGGCGGTACTAGCAGTGACCCTTCCCGGCCAATCCGCCGACGGCGGATGGCGGGCCGGTTGGTGGGCGCTGCTGCTCGGTGCGCTGGCGCTCCTCGGAGCCGTCGTGCTCATCCTGCATCCCCCCGACATGCTGCTCGCGTCGCCCTTCGCGCGCGAGGCGCGCGCGCCGTCGGTGTCGGCCTCCCCGGCGGTCTTCGGACGGAGCGGCCAGGTGCGCGTGCAGATGGTGCTGCCGAACGAACGCTTCGACTTTCCCCTCGAGGTGCGCGGCGATCCCGGAGGCATGACGTATGCGTGGGTTCGAGCGCAGGACAGCGCCGTCGTCACGCCCTCGCAGCCGCTGGTCGGCGCGAGCGTCACCGCTCCCGGATTCACGGGCTTCTACCGGCTCGAGGTCGAGGCCGAGTCGGGGCACCGGATCGTCGACTCCATTCTCGTGGCGGTGATGGTCCCGTACGCCAACAAGATCGGGCAGACGCTCAACGGCTACCGCATCGGCAACTACCGGTCGGGGATCGATGGTGATGCGCCACCGCCTCCGCGAGGCTTCGTGGAGGTGACGCGCGAAGCCGCGGAGTTGTCGGTCAGCAAGCACATGCGTCTCTCCGATTTCATCTCGCACGACGCGCAGCAGGATCGCTGGCCCAAGTACGTGGCGCTCGACGCCCGCGTCCTCGACAAGGTGGAGCTGGTGATTTCATATGTCGGGGCCTTCCGTGGCGGGCGCGACCAGCGCGTCAACGTGGATGTCCACTCCGGCTTTCGCTCGCCCGTGCACAACCAGCGCGTGCCGCGCGCGGCGCGCGACAGCCGCCACCAGTACGGCGACGCCGCCGACCTTGCCATCGACGCCGATGGCGATGGCCGCGTCACGTGGCGCGACGGCATGCTCGTCTCGCTGCAGGTGGAACAGGTCGAGCGCGACTTTCCGCAGTACATCGGCGGCCTTGGGCTGTACGGTAACCAGAACGGGGTGCCGTACGTACATATCGATGTGCGGGGAAAACGGGCGCGCTGGAAAGGTTGACGGTAGACGGTAGGTGGTAGATGGTGGATTATCCCGTGCGGGAATGCCTCTTCGCGCGACCGCCTTCCTCCCTGCGCCTGCCGTTTATCTACCCTCAACCATCGACCTTCTACCATAAGCATCGTCGTCATGAATCCCTCCCTTAAAGACCGCATCACTCGCAAACTCGAGTCGCTCAACGACGACCGCGGCTATCAGGTGCTCGACTACGTCGAGTTCCTCGAGTCGAAGTACGCCGAGCGGCAGTCGCCGCCGCCCAACGTCTTTCAGCGTTTCGCCGAGGGTGTGGAGGACACGATGCGCGCCGGTCGCATCTCCACGCAGGCCATCGGGCAGACCATGGACCTGATGAACAAGGCCATGGGCGTGCTCAGCGGCGTGACGGCGGCGGGAAAATCGGTCGCCGACGACCTGATGACGACGGCCTCGCAGATCACCACGAATCCGCTGCAGAATCCGCCGCCCGCCGCGCCAGTCGCACCAGTCGCGCCAGCCGCGCCCGCGGCACCGGCAGCGTCCGCGGCACCGCCAGGGGCGTCTACCCCGCCGCGCCCGGACGACCAGCGCTAAGGCCCGCAGGTGCCGCACGAATGCGGCACCGGCTTAAGCTTGACTAACAAAGTTGAGCGAGCTTAACATTATGGCATTCCTGGCTCCCATTCCCTCGGAATACCATGACCAAGCTCTCTCAACTGGCCGCTGCGGCCCTCTGCTTCGCGCCGGTGCTGACTGCATCAGCGCAGACCCCTGCCCAAGGCGTGCTCCTGGTTGCGCACGGCGGGGGCCCCGGTTGGAACCAGCAGGTGCTCGACCTTGCCGCCGCCGTGCGGTTCGCCGGTCCCGTGCGCGTGTCGTTCCTGATGGGGCCCGGGGCGAGCGAACGCCCCTTCCAGCGCGAAGTTGCCGCCCTGCGCTCCGCCGGCGTCGCCCGCATTGCCGTCGTCCCCCTCCTCATTTCGAGCCACAGCGAGCACTTCGACCAGCTTCGCTATCTGGTCGGCCAGCGCGATTCACTCGATGCGACGATGATGCATCACCTCCACATGGGCGGCATCGAACGTCCGGCCGACCGCGCCGGCCTCACGTTGCTTTCCGCCCTCGACTCGGCGCCCGAACTCGCCAACGCACTCGCCGAACGCGCCGTGGCCCTCGTCCCCGACCGCGCGCAACGTGCGCTGCTCGTGCTCGGTCACGGACCCAATGGCGCCGAAGACTATGCCCGATGGATGGCGGCCCTGCGACCGGTCGCCGAACGCGTACGTGAGCGCGCCGGGTATCGCCTGGCCGCCGTCGAGCTCGTCAGGGATGACGCGCCCCCGATGGTGCGCGCCGAAGCCGTCGCCCGCGTGCGGGAGATTGTGCGCTGGCTCAACGAGATCACCGGCGCGCCGGTGGCTGTGGTTCCGGCCCTCGTTGCCACTGGCGCGGTCAGTCAGGTGACCCTGAAGCGGGACCTCGAAGGCCTCCCGGTGGTGTACGCCGGCGATGCCGTCCTGCCCAACGTCGGCATGGCGCGGTGGGTGGAACGCGTGGCGGCGACGGCGCTCGCCGCTCCCTAGACCACGGGACCGTCGCACGCTACATTTGGCCATGGCGACCACATTTGTCTCACCTACGGCCCGCACCGGTGCATTCCGGCTGCGGGCCGTCGCGCTTTAGAGGGCCTTTCATGACCCGTGCACGCATTCGCGACGACCAGGCGCTCACCTTCGACGACGTCCTGCTCTCGCCCGCCCACTCGCTGACGCATCCCAAGAGCGTTGACACGAGCTCGCGCTTCACGCGCGGCATCCCCCTGAACGTCCCCCTCGTCTCGGCGGCCATGGACACCGTCACCGAGAGTGAGATGGCCATCGCGATGGCGAGGTCGGGGGGAATAGGGGTTCTCCACAAGAACATGTCCATCGACCGGCAGGCTGCCGAAGTGGACCGCGTGAAGCGATCGGAGAGCGGGATGATCCTGCATCCCATCACGCTGCAACCCGACGCCAACCTGCGCGAAGCCGTGGCGATGATGGCGAAGTTCCGCATCTCCGGTGTGCCGATCGTGGACGCGTCGGGGACGCTGGTGGGCATCATCACCAACCGCGACCTGCAGTTCGAGCGCGAGCTCGACCGCCCCATCCGCGAGGCGATGACCAGCAAGCCGCTCATCACCGCGCCGCAGGGAACCACGCTCGAAGAAGCCGAACGGATTCTCGGCAAGCATCGCATCGAGAAGCTCCCCGTCGTGGATGGCGCGGGCAAGCTCATCGGCCTCATCACCGTCAAGGACATCCACAAGCGCCGGCAGTATCCCGGGTCCAACAAGGACCAGCACGGACGCCTGCGCGTGGCGGCGGCCATCGGCGCCGCCGGAGACTTCATGGACCGCGCACGCGCCCTCGTGGACGCCGGCGTGGACGTGATCATCATTGACACCGCGCACGGCCACTCCGAGGGCGTCCTGCAGGCCACCGCGCAGGTGCGTCAGGCCCTGCCCAACGTGCAGCTCGTGGCGGGCAATGTCGCCACGCGCGAGGCGACCGCCGCCCTGGTCGAGCGCGGCGTGGACGCGGTCAAGGTGGGCGTCGGGCCGGGCTCCATCTGCACCACGCGCGTGGTGGCGGGCGTGGGCGTGCCGCAGCTCACCGCCATTCTCGACGCCGTCGACGGGGCCGGCGACGTGCCGGTGATCGCCGACGGCGGCATCAAGTACTCCGGCGACATCGTGAAGGCGCTCGCCGCCGGCGCGTCGAGCGTGATGATGGGCTCCATGCTGGCCGGCACGGAGGAGAGCCCCGGCGAGTCGTTCCTGCTCGAGGGCCGCCGGTTCAAGATGATTCGCGGCATGGGCTCGCTGTCGGCGATGCAGGATGGCAGCGCCGATCGCTACTTCCAGGACGGCGAGCTGGGCGCCAAGAAGCTCGTGCCCGAGGGCATCGAGGGGCGGGTGCCGTACAAGGGCCCCGTGGGCGACGTGCTCTTCCAGATGATCGGCGGCCTGCGCAGCGGCATGGGATATGTCGGGTGCGAGGATATCGCCGCCCTCCGCAGCCGTCCCACCTTCGTGCGCATCACCACCGCCGGCCTGCGCGAGTCGCATCCGCACGATGTGACAATCACGCGCGAGGCGCCGAATTACAGCGTGTGAGCGAATGACGGAAGACCGAGGACGGAGGACGGAGGACGGAGGGATATGCGAAGAGGGGCGACACCACACTGGTGCCGCCCCTCTTCGCTGCTGACAGGCGACTGGCGCCGAACTCGGCCCTACGGTCGCCCGTCCGCCGTCTTCAGTCGTCCGTCCTCCGTCCTCCGTCCTCCGTCCGTTGTTACTGCTCCGTCTCCGCGGGCACCGGCGGCCCCGCCGGCCCAATGCCATCGGGGTCAAAATGCTTCTTGTCCTGCATCAGCTTGTAGAACGACCAGAAGGTGAGGCCGAGGACGAAGGTCCAGCTCCCGGCCATGAAGAAAATCGCTGAAGTGGACATCAGGCACCCTCCCCACTGCGGTCAACTTCCACAAAACCCTTGCGGTCGTCGTACTTGTTGCGCACCCAGGCCATCTTGATCAGCACGACCGCAGTGATCGCGAAGAGCACGATGACGGCGCGCGCGAACGTGATAAACGGCGTGTTGGCCGGGTCGAGCACGCCGCCGCCGGCCGACTTCTCGTTGAGCAGGATCGGAATCGCATCCACCCACCCCCACCAGCCGAGGATGAACAGCAGGTAGACCGGCGTCACGTAGGTCATCACAAACTTGAAGATCAGCGGAATCCGGATGTCCGCTCCCTGATGGATGCTCTCCCACGCCTTGGACGGCTTGAAGATCCACATGAACAGGATCACCTCGATGACCGCCACGACCACGAGTCCGAACGTGCCGGCCCAGTAATCCCACTCGTCCAGCACGCCGTGCTGCAGCCAGTACACGTGCATCAGGCCGAAGACCAGGCAGAGCGCGCCGAGCGACCACGCCACCGTTTCGCGCTTGAAGCCGAATTCCTCGCGGAAGAACGCGGTGATGGGCGTCAGCATCGCTACCGACGACGTGATACCGGCGAAGAACAGGAGCCCGAACCAGGCCACGCCGAGCAGGTTGCCGAAGGGGAGTTGCTGGAAGACCACCGGCATGGTGGCGAAGCCAAGGTCAAACGAGCCTCCCTGCGCGATGGCCATCGCGCCCGACACGCCAAAGAAGGTCACGGCGGCCGGAATGGCGATCGTGCCGCCGAGCACCACCTCGGCCGTCTCATTCGTGGCGGCCGTGGCAAGGCCGTTGAGCGTGATGTCGTCCTTCTTGGACAGATACGACGCGTACGCCGTCAGCGTGCACATGCCTACCGAAAGCGTGAAGAAGATCTGCCCCGCCGAAGCCAGCCAGACGCCCGGCTCATCCAAGCGCGAGTAATCGGGCTTGTAGATGAACTCGAGCCCCTGCCACGGCGTCGCGCCGATGCCCGGCTGCGCCGGCAGGAAGAGCACCACGCCGGCGAGAATGATCGCGAAGAGGAACAGGATCGGCATGCCGATCTTCGCCAGCTTCTCGATGCCGCCGCTGATGCCCTTGGACAGAACCCAGATGTTGATGAACAGTGTGCCGATGAAGAACGCGTATGGCGTCCACGGCTTGTGGTAGACCGGGGCGCCCTCAGGCGAGATCGCCTGGAAGGACTGCAGGTAGCCGATCATCCCCTCCTGGGTGGTGTGACCCCAGTAGTCCTTGGTCAGCGAGAACCACGCGAACGCCGCCGTCCAGCTCTCGATGTAGGTGTAGTAGATCATCACGACCAGCGGCACCACAAGTCCCACCGCGCCAAGGTACTTGGCCGCCGGATGCCGCCAGATGGCGGCGAACATTCCCGGCGTGTGCCCCTTGCGGTACCGACCGCCGTTGCGGCCAATGCCCCACTCGATCCACATCAGTGGAATGCCGAGCAGCAGCAACGCGATGAAGTACGTGATCATGAACGAACCGCCGCCATTGGCCGCGGCCTGACGCGGGAAGCGGAGGAAGTTGCCGAGCCCGATCGCGTTTCCCGCCATGGCGAGGATCAGCCCGATACGGCTGCCCCAGGCTTCGTGTGAGTTGCCGCTGCCGCTGGATGCCAAATTCCGTACTCCTAGCCGGAGGTGAATCGGTAAAAACTGTGCGCCGGGAGCGAGGGCGTCCAGTCATTAACCGCGGAAATCGCCGAACGTCTCACCCGCGCGTCTCAGCGCCGGACGCGGCCCGTGCGTAGGCGTTGAGTGCGCCGGCCCGCATTGACGCCGCTCGGTGCGCCACCCAGCTTCCCACGGTTCGCTCGGCCGTTCCCCCCGCCACGGAGCGTCGTTCCGCTCCGCTCGCCTCACACCACCCGGAGTCTTCGCATGGGCCTCTTCGTCAAGAAGCCGATGTCCATCCTCATGCAGGAGGCGAGCAGCGAGGGGGAGCATTCCCTCAAGCGCTCCCTCAGCGCGCTCAACCTCACCGCGCTCGGCATCGGGGCCATCATCGGCGCCGGCATCTTCGTGCTCACCGGAACGGCCGCGGCCACGCACGCTGGCCCGGCCATCGTCCTCTCGTTCGTCTTCGCCGGCCTCGGCTGCGCCTTCGCCGGGCTGTGCTACGCCGAGTTCGCCTCGATGATCCCGATCGCCGGCTCCGCGTACACGTACGGCTACGCGACGCTCGGCGAGTTCTTTGCCTGGATCATCGGCTGGGACCTGATCCTCGAATATCTCTTCGCCGCGTCAACAGTGGCGGTCGGCTGGTCCGGCTACTTCTCGCGGATCATGAGGGATGTGGGGTTCCCGCTTCCCGCCTACTTGTCCAGCGCGCCGTATGATGTGCAGGGAACGCACACGCTGGTTCGAGCCTTCACGTGTGTCGATCCAACTTCGGGCGCGACCAAGCTGATGGACGTGGTGGACAAGACGGGCGCGCACACATTGGTGAAGTTCCCCGATGCGGCCGCGTGCGCCCAAGCCGGCGGGACGACGGTGCCGGGGATCATCAACCTGCCGGCGGTGCTCCTCGTGCTCGGGCTCACGACCCTGCTCGTCATCGGCATCAAGGAATCGGCCCGCTTCAACAACTTCATTGTGGCCGTGAAGCTCGGCATCGTCCTTCTCGTGATCGGCTTCGGCATCATGTTCGTCGATCAGGCCAACTGGCACCCGTTCATCCCGGCGAAGGAGATCGTTGACGCCGCCGCGGGGACAACGCGCTTCGGCTGGTCCGGTATCTTCGCCGGTGCCGGCGTGATCTTCTTCGCGTATATCGGGTTTGACGCCGTCTCGACGGCGGCACAGGAAGCCAAGAACCCGCAACGCGACCTGCCCGTCGGCATCCTCGCGTCGCTCGCCATCTGCACGGTACTCTACATTCTGATGGCGGCGGTGATGACCGGGCTCACGCCGTTCAAGAACCTCGCAGTTCCGGATCCCGTGTACGTAGCGCTCGACGCTGCCGGGCCCGGGCTTGCCTGGCTCAAGTACCTCACGACGATCGGCGCCGTGGCCGGCCTTGCCTCGGTGGTGCTCGTGATGCTCATGGGCCAGCCGCGTATTTTCTACGCGATGTCGCGCGACGGGCTGCTGCCGCCGCTGTTCGGCCGTGTGCACAGCAAGTTCAAGACGCCGTACGTCGCGACGATCATCACCGGCCTCGTGGCCGCGTTCGTGGCCGGTGCGTTCCCGATTGGCCTGCTCGGCGAGCTGGTTTCCATCGGCACGCTGCTGGCCTTCGTCATCGTCTGCGCCGGCATCCTGGTGCTGCGGTACGTGCAACCCGAGCTCCATCGCCCCTTCAAGACCCCGTTCGTTCCATTCGTGCCGCTCGGCGGAATCCTTGTGTGCGGCTGGCTGATGTGGTCGCTGCCGCGCGACACGTGGTGGCGGCTCCTCATCTGGATGGGGATCGGTCTCGCGATCTACTTCCTGTACAGCCGGAGGCATTCCAAGCTGCAACAGGCCAACGGCTGATCGAATCGGTTATCTTTGCGGCGGCGCCCGAGTGACGAGCGCCGCCGCACTGCATTCCCCCTCTGGCTCGCCCGTGATCACCGACCTCTTCTCCGTTCCCCCCGGCCGGCGCGCCGACATCGAGCGCCTGCTTGCCGAACTGACACCCGGCCAGACCGTGGCGCTGAGCACGCACATCAACAGCGACGGCGACGGCTGTGGCTCCGAGGCGGCCATGGCGGGCCTGCTCGCCCAGCGCGACATCAAGGCGTTCATCGTGAACCCCACGCCGTGGCCCGCGATGTTCCGGTACCTGCTCACGGAAGGGGGCGTCGAAGACCGCAGCGCGCAGGGGACCAGGGCGCTCGCCAAGGCCGACCGCCTGATCGTGCTCGACATCAGCGACGTCAAGCGGTTGGGCAACCTGGCCGAGGCGGTGCGTGCGCTCCCCAAGCCGCCGCTCGTCATTGACCACCACCTGCCGGGCGACGAGCCGCCGGGCACGCTGCACGTCACCGACACCACCGCCTGCGCCACCGGCGAGCTGATCTTCGACGTGTCGCAGGTGATGGGCGCCGAGCTGACGCCGGCGATTGCCACGGCCATCTACACGGCCATGCTTACCGACACCGGCGGCTTCCGCTTCGCCAACACCTCGCCGCGCTGTCACGCGGTGGCGGCTGCCCTGCTGCAGGTCGGCGTGGATCCCGAGATGATGTACCAGCGCATCTACGCCTCGGTGCCGCGCGGCCGGCTCGCCCTCATCCGTGACGCGCTGGAGACCCTTGGCGTCGATGAAGCGTACGGGCTGGCGTGGGTTGATGTGCACAATGGACTACTGGACCGTCACAATGTGACGGCCGAGGATCTTGACGGGGTGGCCGAGTACCCGCGATCTATAGAAGGGACGCGGCTCGCGCTGCTCTTCCGTGACCTCGGTCACGGCAAGGTCAAGGTGAGTTTCCGCAGCGTGGGAGACGTGGACAGCAATGCGCTCGCGCGCCAGTTCGGTGGTGGTGGGCACGCGCGCGCGTCGGGCGCCCTCATTGCCGGGACGCTCGACGAGGTGCGGACGCGGGTGCTCGATCAGGCACGCGCGTTCATCGGCCGTCGCAGCTGACGGCGCAGGAAGGGCGGGCGGACCATTTCGCCCCGGGAAGTGGAGGCCGCGCATGATTCAACTGAGGACGCACCACCGCACGTTGCGCGGTGGCTTTACCGCCATCGAGATGCTGATCGTCGTGGCCGTGATTGGCATCATGGCCGCGGCCGTCATGCCGCGCATCAGCCGCATCGTGGCTGAGGAGCGGATTCGCAAGCTGCAGGGCGCCGTGGCGGTGGATCTCGAGCTCGCCTTTTCGCTTGCCAACCGCGAGCGCAAGCCGGTGACGATCACGTACAACACGAGCACCAAGGTGCTCGAGGTCAAGGACCGCGCGACGAACACGGTGCTGAAGTCCAGGTACCTCGGGCAGAGCCAGGAGGCCTCCACGACGGCCGTCACCTTCTCGCCAACCAACGGGATCACGATCTTCCCCAACGGCCTTTCCACCGCTGCCGTCACGGTCACCGTGAGCAACGGCACCTTCACGCGCACGGTCGCGGTGACACGGGCAGGCCTGGTGACAAAATCATGACCTCGAATGCCACGCGTCGTGTCATGGACGCCCCCGCGCCGCGCCCCCGTCCCCGCCGCGGCGCCGGCCTCGCCGAGATCATGGTCGCGATGATCATCTTCGCCGCCGTGGCCACGTCGTACGCCGCCGTGACGCTGCGCTATGCCACCCGCATGAAGACCATCAGCGCCGGCGCGGCGCGCTCGGCGGCGATCACCGAGTATGTCAACCGGCTGATGGCGGTGCCGTTCGACTCGCTGGCGGGCCGGGCGGGGACCTTCACGACCAGCACCGGGTCGTTCCCCAACACGCGCGTCATCACGGTGACGGGCACCGGCAACAGGCGCACGGTGACGCTCATCCTGACGCCGAGCAATGCCGCCATCAAGCCCGACACGGTGGTGCTCACGCGCGCCAAGCGCTACGAGGGGAGTCCGCTGTCATGACGATGTCTCGCACGCGCCTTCGCGCACGACGCGGCTTCTCGCTCATTGAGCTGCTCATCACGATCGTCCTCGTGGCCATCATCGGCGTGGCGGCGGGCCGCATGCTGATGAGCCAGACCCGCTTCTACTCCCGGCTGGCCGGCCAGAAGGACGCGCGCTCGGTGACGCGCAACGCGCGCAACATCATCCAGACGGAACTCTCGATGGTCGAGGCGGGCGGCGGGGTGGTGGCCGCCTCCAACGACTCCATCCGCGTGCGCATGCCGATCATGTGGGGCGTGTTCTGTTCCAACAGCACCATGATGTACCTGCCGTACGACTCGGCGATGTTCGCGATGGGATCGTACGCCGGATACGCGATCAAGGATACCACGGCGACCGGCACGTACACGTACACCACGGCCTCCAATGCGCCGACGGCGGGCACCGCCACGGACTGCACGGATGCTCCGGTGAGCATCACCGCGCCGACCAACGGCGGGTACCGCTCGCTCTCCCCGACGGCCACCGCAACGGCCGCCTCTCCGATGTTCCTCTACCAGGAAGTCACCTACAAGTTCGCGTCGTCCGGCATCGTGTCGGGCACGCGTGGGCTCTTCCGTCGCGTCGGCAGCGGTGCCTACGAAGAACTGCTCGCACCGTTCGATACCTCGGCGAAGTTCCGGTTCTACAACCTGTTTGCCGACACGGCGCAGACCACGGTGCCGACGCTGGCGAACATTCGGGGCGTCGAGCTGATGCTCGACGCGCAGAGCCCGACGCGGACCAGCGGCCAGGCGAATCCGGAGACGGCGAGCATCAAGACGGCGATCTTCTTCCGCAACAGGGTGGACTAATGCGAAACCACGGGCACAGGCACAGGCACAGGCACGGGCACGGGCAGGGGCAGGGGCCTGCGGCGAGGATGCGTCGCGGCATGGCGCTGCCCATGGTCATCGTGGTGTTGCTGGTGCTCTCGGCCAGCTTCGCAGGCGGGGTGGCGCTGGCGCGCGGCGAGCGCGCGCTGGACGATGCCGGCAAGACAGCGGTGCTTGCGCAGACATACGCCGAGACTGGCCTCCAGCGCGTCACGGCGGACCGCGCGGCGCTGGGGTTGACGGGCCAGCCCGGTGCGTCAGACTCCGTGCGCGTCACCGTCGCCGACGGCTATTACGACGTCACCACGACGCGCCTCCGGCCGTCGAGCGGCACCACCATTCCCGCCCTGTACTATCTGCGTTCGCACGCGGTCGTCACGCGCTCCGGCGTGGCTGGCACGCCCTCGGCCGAGTATACCGTGACGGCGCTCGCCACCTGGCTCACCGGAACCATGACGGTGCAGAGCGCCCTCACGGGGTACAACGGTACGGAGAAGTCCGGCGCTGCCGGCGCGATCAGCGGTGTGGACGAATGCGGGGCGAGCGCCACGCTTCCTGCCGTTGCCGTGCCGGCCCTGGCCTCCGACAACGGGCCGGGCTACGAAGGCTCCACGGCGCCGTTGGTCGGCGGGCCTCCCCTCGTGCAGTTCATTGGGGCCACGCCGGCCGCGGCGGCGGCGACATCGCCGATCGACTGGCCCGCAATTTACGACGGCACGGCGATCACGGCCGACTTCACCTCCGACTGGCAAGGGAATGGCTTTCCCACGGAGGCGTGGTTCACGGCAAACCCGACCGCGTTCCCGGTGATCTTCGTGGCAAACGGTCCGCCGAACGGCGGCAATGAGTTCATTCTGAATTACTTTGGCCGCGGCATGCTCATCGTGCAGGATGACATTCGGCTCAACGGCAACACCGCAGGCTGGGATGGTATTCTCCTGGTGGGTGGGCGAATTCGAACGAATGGCTCGAATCGCGTGTCGGGTGCCACGGTCGCCGGACTGAACACGCAGCTCGGCGTGACGCCGCAGCCGTCGGACATCAACGACCTGAACGGTACCAAGGCCTTCCTGTACAACTCGTGCAACGTGTCGGCGGCGACCGCGGGGATGGGATCGCTGCGCGTGTATCGCAACACTTGGACGAACAACTACAAGACCTTCTGAGGCGAGGGGAGGAGTGCAGGGGCTTGGTGAAGGGAGAGGAGTGGAGTGAGGGGAGAGGGGGGCCGAGAGGCCTCCCTTTCCATTCTCGCCGTCCGCCTTCTACCGACTACCGTCTACCATCAGCCGCCCCCAGCCCGGTATTCTTCAGGGTACACCAGCGCCCCCGCGCCTCCCCAGACCGAGCCCTCATGTCGCAAGCCCTCACCGCGCGTGTATCCGCCGCGCTGAAGCAGATCGTCAATCCGCGCACCGGCGAAGACCTGGTGTCGAGCGAGCAGGTGGCCAACATCGGCGTCACGCTCGAGGGGAAGGTGCGCCTCGAACTGCGCCTCGCGTCGGCCGACGACGCGACGCTGGCCCGCACGGTGCGCCAGGCCGTCGAGAAGGTGGACGGGGTCACGGCGGTCCACGTGGACGTGCGTGATGCCGTGCAGGTGACTGTCACGCCCGACGCGGCGCCGTCGCGGCAGCCGCGCACCCTCCCCGTCATGAGCCAGCCGAGTTCCGCGCAGCAGCCATCGGCGCCACAGCCGATTGCCTACCCGCACCTCGGGCGCATCATCGCCGTCTCGTCCGGCAAGGGGGGCGTTGGCAAGTCGACGGTGACCGTAAACCTCGCGGTGGCGCTTGCCCAGCAGGGGAAGCGCGTCGGCATCCTCGACGCCGACATCTACGGCCCGAACCTGCCGCTCATGCTGGGGGTCAACGCGCCGCCGGCCGTGGAGAACGAGAAGATCATGCCGCTCCATGCACACGGCGTGAAGGTCATCTCGCTCGGCTTCCTGATCGAACGCGACCAGCCCGCCATCTGGCGCGGCCCGATCGTCATGAAGATCATCACGCAGTTCCTGCGCGACGTGGACTGGGGTCAGCTCGATTACCTCTTCGTGGACATGCCACCCGGCACGGGCGACGCCCAGCTCTCGCTGGTGCAGGCGGCGAAGATCGAGGGTGCGGTGATCGTCACCACGCCGCAGGAGGTGGCCGTGGGCGACGCGCTGCGCGGCGCCAAGATGTTCGAGCGCGTCGGCGTACCCGTGCTGGGCATCGTCGAGAACATGAGCTGGTTCGAGTCGCCGGAGACGGGCAAGCCCATGGCGATCTTCGGCTCGGGGGGCGGCCAGCGGCTCGCCGACGAGCTGGGAGTGCCGCTCCTCGGCCAGGTGCCGCTGTATCCTCCGGTGGGCGAGGGGGGCGACACGGGTCGCCCCATCGTCGTGGCGGACCCGTCGTGCGGCGCCGCCAGACAGCTGGTCGCGGTCGCGGCAACGCTGTCAGCGACGTAGGCGCGCGAGAGGGCGGGAGACCGCGCGCCCTTGTGCGGCCCTGCTGGAACTGCAATTTGCGCCCATGCCCCTCGCCACGCTGCTCACCGACTTCGGCACGGCCGACGGCTACGTCGCCGAGATGAAGGGCGTGCTGCTGTCTGGCGCGCCCGACATTCAACTGGTGGACGTCTCGCATGACGTCCCCGCGCAGGACGTCGAGTTCGCCCGGCTGACCTTCGCCCGCTACTGGCGCCGGTTCCCCGAAGGCACGGTGCACATCGTAGTCGTCGATCCGGAGGTGGGGACCGCACGGAAGGCGCTTGCGATCGAGAGTGACGGGCGGTTCGCCGTGGGTCCCGACAACGGCGTGCTCTCGCCCGCCATGCTGGTGCCGGGCGCGCGCGCGGTGGCGCTCGACATTCCGCACGGAGCGGCGCCCACCTTTCACGGGCGCGACGCCTTTGCCCCGGCGGCGGTTCGGCTGCTGCGCGGGGAGGCGCTCGACGCACTCGGCACGCCGTGTAGCGACGCGGCGCTGCGGCGGACACCCGAGGCCCAGCGGCGCCCCGATGGCGGGCAGGATGGCCTGGTGCTCGGCGTGGACCGTTTTGGCAACCTGATCACGAACCTGACGGGACGCGGCGAGGGCACGGTGGAGATCGCCGGCAAGCTGCTGCGGGTCGCACGCACCTATGGCGACGTCACCGAGGGGGAGCTGCTTGCGCTGGTCGGATCACACGGCCTCATCGAGGTCGCTGTGCGCGGAGGACACGCGGCGCGCACGCTCGGCATTGGCCGTGGCGCGTCGGTGACCTTGCGCCGCGACCCGTAGCGCGCGGCGACCACCGCGCGGCGACCACCGCGCGGCGACTACCGCGCGGCGACTACCGCGCGGCGACTACCGCGCGGCCGCTACTGCGCGCGCTCGCGAACGCGGTTCCTAGTGCGCGGCGCCGTTCGGCGAAGAAGGCGTCGGTGTCGGCGTCGGCCGCCGCGCCGCCACGATGCCGCCGATCGGCGTGGGTGTCTGCCAGCCCTCGGGTGACACCGGCGCACGTCCAACCTGCACGTGCACCCGCCGCACACCGCCACGGGCCATCAAGGCGGCGCCGAGACCGGCGCTCGCGGCCACCCAGGTGATCGCCACCGCCACGATGCGCGCGAGCATTCCGCCCCACGCACTGTTCACGAGCAGGGCCGAGGCGAGCCAAGGGAGCATGAGCAGAACGGTGCCGATCACCATGGACTGCACGGCGCGCACGCGCACGTTCCGTCCCTCGCGCACCACCGCGTGCCCGGCCACCGATGCCGCCGCGAGCGCACCGAGGGTGATCAACCCCGCCACGCCGAGAATGTACGCGACGATGGCGAACGGGATGAGCAGGATGCCGACGATGGTGATTGCAAGCGTCAGGCAGAGCATGACAAGGAGCGGCACGACGCCAACCTGCGCGGCGACGCCAAGGAAGAAGGCGGTGGAAAAGCGGTTCTCGAGCGCCTGTACGACCGCCTCGAGCTGCGCGCCGGCGAAGATGATCACGCCAAGCCCGACGAGCAGCACCACGACCAGCCAGCCCGCGGAGATCTTGAGCGCGTGCACCACGGCGGCCGATCCGGCAAGCCGCGGCTCCGCCGTGGCGGCGGTGACGCCGAACGGCGTGGCGGCCCGCATCTCGCCTCCCACGCGACCGCCGTTCACGATCACCTGGCCCTGAAGGGCCAGGGCGGAGCCGGTCACCTCGCCGCCCGCATGCACGACGACGTCTCCGCCAACAGCGAAGACGTCGCCATTCACCAGCCCGCGGACGTTCACGTTGCCGCGCGCGGCAGCCACCGGGCCTGCCACCGTCACGCCGGCGGGAATGGAGAGGTCGCCCCAGGTGAAGCGATCAATCGATGGAAGTGCGCGGCCGGCTGGGGTTGCCCGCACGCTGTCAACAACCGGCGCCAGCGAGTCGCGTGCCGCGGGAGTCGGCGGCACGGCGGCTTGCTGGGCATGCACGCGAGAGGGGCCACCGATCGCGAGGAGCGCGACGGCCGCCATCAGGACACGACGCATGGTCAGCTCCCGCGCCGGCGGGAGGCGGACGCGAGGGCGCGGAACCCGAGGGCCGCAGCGCCGATGGCGGCGAGCAGGGCGACGCCGGCGGCGACCATGGCTACCGAGCCGCTGGCCTGCAGCGCCTGCGTCGCACTCGCGCCGAGCACCGCTTCGAGCACCTGCTGGATGCCCGCCACCAGCACCGTGCGCATCCGGCCGGTGACGACGGTCGCCGAGCCGACCGTGAGGTTGGCGCTCAGGGCAATCCAGACGGCGCTGGCCGAGATGGCCACCGACGTCAGGCCCATTGTCGCGAGCGCGACGGCGCGCAGGGGGCGCGACTCCGGCACGAAGCGGCGGGCGGTGTTGAGCGCGGCCACGTGCCACGGCTCGACGATCTGCACCCGACTCAGCACGCGGTCGGCGAAGCCGGTGCGCGGAGCGAGGTGCGGGAGGCGTTCCAACGCGTCGGCGACCACGCGCGCTTCATCGAGGCGCGCACGGCAGTCGGCACACGCATCGACATGCGCGCGCAGCGGGGCGACGCCGAATCCGGCTTCGCCGTCGAGCAGCAGGTCGATTTCGTTGGATAGCAGATGACGGTGTTGCACTGGTCCTCCTGTCGGGCCTTACGTGGTCTACACAGCACGGGTTTCAGGGGGGAGGGATCCGGACCGGCGATCACTCCCTGAGGTGTTCCAAGGCTTCCCGGAGCTGGTGCCGGGCGCGGTGGATGTAGGTCTTGACGGTGCCGAGCGGCAGGTCGAGGGTGGCGGCGATTTCCTCGTAGGACCGGCCCTCGACGTGGCGCAGCATGATGCAGGCCCGGTACTCGGGCCGAAGCGCGCCAATGGCGCGTTCGATGGCCGACCCCAGCTCCTTGGCCTCCAAGACCTCGAGGGCCGACTCGGACTTGTCGGCGATGTCGAAGGAGGTGGCCTCGACGTCGGCCGCCGTGGCGGCGTTCGGGGAGCCGTCCATGGAGATCGTGTCCAGCTGCCGGCGCCGGAGGTGATCGATGGCGACGTTGTTGGCGATCTTGAACAGCCAGCTCGAGAACTTGAACTCGGGCCGGTACTTGTCGACGTGGTTCAGGACCTTGATGAACGTGTCCTGGGCCAGGTCCTCGGCGACCGCGCTGTCGCGCACCATGCGGAAGACCAGCGAAAAGACGGGCCGTTCGTAGCGGCGCACGAGCTCGCGAAACGCCGCCTCACGCCCCTGTTGGGCCAGGCGGGCGACGTCGGCGTCGGGAAGGTTGGGGAGGTCGAGGGCAGGTGCCATGCGCAGCGGCGGAAAGGTAGCCGCGGCGCGACCGAGCGACCAGCACTCGACGGGGATTGGGGGCGGAAGACGGCGCATCCGGGACAGGGTGCCGCGCTGCGCTTGCTCCTGTGCGGTGGCCCGGCGAGCTTTCGAGGGTGATACCGACGACCGACCTCGAGGCGCGGGAGGCGAGCGCCGCGGCGGCCGGCGCCGCGGTGAAGCGGGCGTACGTGCAGCGCATGTTTTCCGACATTGCGCCGCGCTACGACCTGCTGAACCGCGTGCTGAGCCTTGGCATCGACCGGTACTGGCGGCGCGTTGCGCTGGCGCGTCTTGGATGGGAGGGGAACCCCGGCGGGACGTATCTGGACCTCTGCGCCGGAACCCTGGACGTTGCCGCCGCATTGAGTGCGCGGAGTGGGTTCTCCGGAATTGTCGTGGGCGCCGATTTTGCGGAGCCAATGCTGCGGGCGGGAAGCGCGAAGTTGCAGGGCCACAACATCGCGCCAGTGGTCGCCGACGCGCTGTCGCTGCCGGTGGCGCCAGGTTCGCTCGCCGGGGCAATCGTGGCCTTCGGCATTCGGAATGTCGCCGACCTGGATGCGTGCCTGCGCGAAGTGCACCGCGCGTTGATGCCCGGCGCGCGGTTCGTGATCCTCGAGTTTTCCACGCCCCGGCTGGCGCTGGTGCGGTCGGTCTACCATGCGTATTTCCACCACCTGTTGCCGCGGATCGGCGGCCTGGTGAGCGGGCACCGCACGGCGTACACGTACCTGCCGGAATCGGTGCGGAGTTTTCCCGAAGGGTCCGTTCTCGCTGAGCGCATGACGAGTGCGGGGTACGGAGACGTGCGGTGGCGCGCGCTCACGTTCGGGATTGCGGCGGTTCATGTGGGGACGAAGGGGCAGACGGCGGACGGCGGACGGCAGACGGCGGACGGCGGACGGCAGATGGCGGACGGCGGACGGCAGACGGCTGAGGGCAGACTGGGACCATGACACTCGATTCCGTAGCGGATTTCATCCAGGCCATCGACGATATCGGCGAGCTCGTGCGCGTCACCGAGCCGGTGTCGGTGCACCTCGAGATGTGCGAGATCGCCGACCGCGCGATGAAGCTCGCCGGGGGCGGGCCGGCGCTGCTCTTCGAGCGTCCAGTCCTGCGTGACGGAACGACGTCCGCGTATCCGGTGGCGATCAACCTGTTCGGCTCGATGAAGCGGATGGCGCTCGCGCTCGGCGTGGAGCAGCTCGACGAGCACGGCGACCGCATTACGCAGCTGATGGACCTGAAGGTCCCCGAAGGACTGGTCGGCAAGCTCTCGCTTCTGCCGCGTCTCTTTGAGGTGTCCAAGTTTCCGCCGCGCGTGAAGCACGGGGCGGCGCCATGCCAGGAAGTCGTGTGGCAGGGCGACGAGATCGACCTCGACAGGCTCCCGGTGCTCACCACGTGGCCGGAGGACGGCGGGCCGTTCTTCACGATGACCGCGGTCATCAGCAAGGACCCGGCGCGCGGCATCCGCAACGTGGGGATGTACCGCGTGCAGCAGCTGGACAAGCGCTCTGTGGCGATGCACTGGCAGCGCCACAAGACGGGCGCGGCGCACTGGCGCGAGATGGCGGCGCGCGGCGAGAAGATGCCGGTCTGCATCGTCATCGGTGCCGATCCGGCGTCCATGTACTCGGCGAGCGCTCCGCTGCCGCCGGGAGTGGACGAGTTCATCTTTGCGGGCTTCCTGCGGCGCGACCCGGTAAAGCTCGTAAAGGCCGTGACGTGCGACCTCGAGGTGCCGTGGGACGCTGAGCTCGTGATCGAGGGGTACATCGATCCCGCGGAGGAGCTGGTGGTGGAGGGGCCGTTCGGCGACCACACCGGCTATTACTCCGAGGCCGACCTGTATCCGAAGGTGCACGTCACCGCGGTGACGATGCGACGCGACATGACGTACGTGGCGACGATCGTGGGACGGCCGCCGATGGAGGATTTCTACCTCGGCCACGCCACGGAACGGATCTTCCTGCCGCTGCTCAAGCTGACGACGCCGGAGATCGTGGACTACCACATGCCGGCGGAGGGCGGGTTCCACAACCTCGTCTTCGTGTCGATCAAGAAGAGCTACCCCGGGCAGGCGTACAAGGTGATGAACGCCCTCTGGGGCGCCGGGTTGATGTCGCTCGCCAAGGTGCTCGTGGTCGTGGACGACTGGGTGAACGTGCGCAACACGCAGGAAGCGTGGTGGGTGGCGCTGAACAACATCGATCCCGAACGCGACGTGCGATTCACACTGGGGCCGATGGACGTGCTCGACCACTCGAGCCGGGCGTTCACCTTCGGATCCAAGATGGGGCTCGATGCAACGAAGAAGATGCCGGAGGAGGGATTCACCCGCTCGTGGCCGACGGTGATCGAGATGGACGCGGCCACCAAGGCGAAGATGGACGCGGTGTGGGCGCGGCTGGGGCTCGCGAAATGAACGCGCCGGTGCGCGAGGGGCAGACGTTCGGCGGCGCGTCGCGGCTGGTCCGCTACGTGAACTTCGTCAAGCTCCCGCACACGGTCTTCGCGCTGCCGTTCGCGCTCGTGGGCGTCACGCTCGCGAGCTGGATTGTCCCGGTCACCGCTCCGATCGTGATCTGGGTGGTGATTGCGTTCACCGCGGCGCGGTTTGCGGCGATGGGGTTCAATCGCGTCGCCGACAGGCGCTACGACGCGCTGAACCCGCGCACGGCGATGCGCGAGATCCCGAGTGGGGCGATGAGCGTCCCGGAAGCGGCGGCGAGTGTCGTCATCGCATCGCTGGTCTTCGTGTTCGCGGCGTGGCACATCAACCCGCTCTGCCTGGCGCTCTCGCCCGTCGCCCTGGCGTGGGTGCTCTTCTACAGCTACACCAAGCGGTTCACGCGCTGGTCGCACCTCGTGCTTGGCCTCGGGCTCGGCATCGCGCCGGCGGGTGGATACCTCGCGGTGACCGGTGCCTGGAGCGACCCGTGGTGGCTGCTGCCGGCCCTGGCGATTGCGGTGATGAGCTGGGTGGGGGGCTTTGACATCCTGTACTCGCTCCCGGATGCGGAGTTCGACCGGTCGCAGGGGCTGTACTCGGTGCCGGCGACCATGGGTACGCGCACGGCGCTGCGGGTCGCACGTGGGCTGCACCTGCTGACGATCGCGGCGCTGGTCGTGGCGGGCGTGGCGTCGGGTTCGAGCGTGCTCTACTTTGCCGGCGTGGTGGTCGCGGCTGGCATCCTCGGTTGGGAGCACTCGCTCGTTTCGTCCGACGATCTCTCGAAGCTCGACGCCGCCTTTTTCAGCGTGAACGGCATTCTCAGTGTCACGTTCTTTCTCTTCGTGCTCGCCGAGCGGGTCTTTCTATGAGTGACATGCGCCCGATCATCATGGCGATCACCGGCGCCTCCGGCGCGCCGTACGGCGTGCGACTGCTGCAGGCGCTGGTGCAGGCCGAGCGAAAGGTGTCGCTGATCGTGAGCAGCCACGGGTTGCGCCTGATCCAGACGGAGACGACGCTGGCCTCGGTGGAGGGACTGCGCGCGCACGTGGGCGGATCGGCGTGGGACCGCTGGGTGATGACGTACGATGACACCGACCGCGGCGCCGGTCCGGCGAGCGGCTCGCACCGGGCGAGCGCGATGGTGGTGTGCCCGTGCTCGATGGGGACGCTGGCGGCGATCGCGGCGGGGGCGAGCCGGTCGCTGGTGGAGCGCGCCGCCGATGTGACGCTCAAGGAGCGGCGGCCGCTCGTGCTGGTGACGCGGGAGACGCCGCTGTCGAGCATTCACCTGGAGAACATGCTGCGCGTCACGCACGCGGGAGCGGTAGTGATGCCGGCGTCGCCGGGATTCTACAATAAGCCGACGAAGATCGAGGACCTGGTGGATTTCATTGTTGCGAGGGTGATGGACCATCTGGGGGTGGAGAACGGGCTGGCGCCGCGGTGGGGGGAAACTCCTTAGGTGCAGGGGAAGGGTGCAGGGTGGGGAAAGGGGAAGGGTGCAGGGTGTGGAAAGGGGAAGGGTGCAGGGTGTGGAAAGGGGAAGAGTGCAGGGTGTGGAAAGGGGAAGCGTGCGGGGTGCAGGGTGGGGTGCAGGGGCACAGGCACGGTGGGGTGCACGGTGCAGGGGATAGTGATTGGGCCAGCTTACGCTGGCCCTTTGTGTTGGCGGGGGGCATCTTCGTGCGATTCCGCGGCGGCTGTCATCGTGCATCGCAATCCGGAATCGTGATCCTCCATCGCAATCCTGAGTCCATATCCTCAATCGTCCTTCCGTGACGCATCCCAGCCTCTTCGGCATCCTCTACTTCCCCTACGGCCTGATGATCGGCGTGCCGGCGGTGATGCTGGGCTGGCTCGCGACGCGGGCTGGCCTGCCGGTGAGCGCGGCGGCGACGATCGTGGGCATCGCGTTTGCGCCGGCGGCGTTCAAGTTCCTGTGGGCGCCGGTGGGCGACTTGACCTTGACGCGCAAGCGCTGGTACGTCATCGCCAACGCGTGCTGCTCGGCGGCCTTCTTCGGCATGTGCGCGATCCCGATGAGCGCGAAGACGCTCCCCGTGCTCACGGGGCTCGTGCTCACTGGCGCACTGTCGGCGACGTTCATTGCGTTTTCGCTGCAGGGGCTGCTGCTGCACAACTGCGATCCGGCGATGCTCGGGCGCGCCGCCGGGTTCTACCAGACGGGCAACATGCTGGGGCAGACGCTGGGCGGCGGTGCCGCGCTGTATCTCGTGCGGCACCTGCCGTCACCGTGGATGGCAGGTGCGGTGCTGGCGGCGGTGGTGCTCGCCTGCAACGTGCCGCTGCTGGTGCTCCGCGAGCCGCCGCCGGTCGGGCAGGGACGCCTGGGCGACCGTGCGCGCGAGGTGTGGGGTGAACTGCGCGCGATGCTGTCCAAGATCGACGGCCGGCTGGCGCTGCTCCTTGCCTTCCTCCCAATCGGCACCGGGAACGCGCAGTTCCTGTTCTCCGCGGTGGCGCGCGAGTGGAAGGCCGGGCCAGACTTCGTGTCGCTCGTTCTCGGACTGGTGGCGGGCATCGCGATCACCGTCGGGACGCTCGCGGGGGGCTGGTTCGAGGATCGCCTGCCGCCGCGCCGCGCCTACTTCTGGGCCTGCGCGGCCCAAGGCGTGCTCGCGCTGATGCTCCTGTACTCGCCGCGCGAGCCGTGGGCCTTCGCCATCCTGACGGCGACCTACACGGCCACGCTGGGCGCATGCACCGCGGCGCTCACCGGCATGGCGCTCGCGCTCGCCAAGGGGGGCGCGGCGTCCACGAAGGTCAGCCTGTTCATCGCCTTCAACACGCTCGGCTCGCTCGGCCTCGTGAAGGGGGCCGGATGGGCGCATGACGCGTGGGGTATGACGGGGATGCTCGGCGCGGAGATCATCACGGTGGCCTTGGCGCTGTACATCTTCAGCGGCGTGTCGCGCCGCGTGCTGGCATGATCGAGATCGGGCTCATCTCCGACACGCACGGTTTGCTTCGCCCGGAGGTGCACGGCGCGCTGGCCGGCGTCTCGCTGATCCTGCATGCGGGTGACGTATGCGGCGAGACGATCCTCGACGAACTTGCGCTCATCGCGCCCGTGCAGGCGGTGTGCGGCAACTGTGATGCCCCGTGGGACCCGGCGCTGGCTCAGGAACGGGTCGTGGAGATGGCGGGCGTCCGCATTCACGTCTCGCACGGGCATGAACTCGGTCGTCCCAATGCGGAACGGCTGCTCGCGGCGTACCCGGGCTTCGACGTCATCGTGTACGGTCACACGCACGTGCAGAAGGTGGAACGTGTGGGGCGCGTGCTGGTCGTGAACCCTGGGGCGGCTGGGCACCGGCGCTTCGATCTGCATGCGAGTGTGGCGCGGCTCCAGCTGTCAGACGGACGTGCCGACGTGGCCCTGGTGGAGTTGCCCTCGTGAGCGGCGCTCCTCGATCAATGCTTGACGGTCGCACGGTGCGTCGTCCAAGTTCTCCCCACCTACCTTGGGGATTCGAGCCTGACCACGAGTTGCAGGAACTGCGGCAGAGACCTCGCCGACGGATCGAACTTCTGCAATAACTGCGGCTTCCACCTGACGCAGGACGTATCGGTGCGCGCCACGCAGGCACAGCCCCTGCCTGAAGACGCTCCCGCAATGCCGGACGTGAGGTCGGGTGACGCGCTGCAGCGGCTCGCGGCATCGATCGGCGACCGCTATCACGTCGAGCGTGAACTGGGCCGGGGCGGCATGGCGACGGTCTACCTCGCCCGAGACCTCAAGCACGATCGCGAGGTCGCGATCAAGGTGCTGCTGCCTGAGCTGTCGGTGTCGATCGGCGCGGAGCGGTTTGAGCGCGAGATCCGCCTGGCGGCGAAACTTCAGCATCCGCACATCCTCGGCCTGTACGACTCGGGCGATGCGGACGGCCTGCTCTTCTACGTGATGCCGTTCGTGAACGGCGAATCGCTGCGCGACCGCATCGAACGCGAAGGCATGCTGGCCGTGGACGAGGCCATCGGCATCACGCTCGAGGTGGCTGACGCTCTTGGGCACGCTCACGCAGTGGGCATCGTGCATCGCGACATCAAACCGGAGAACATCCTGCTGCAGGGCGGACATGCCCTGGTGGCCGACTTTGGCATCGCACGCGCCGTCAGCGACGCCGGGGCGCACAAGCTCACCCAAACGGGGATGGCGGTGGGCACGCCCGTGTATATGGCACCCGAGCAATCACTCGGACATGCCGTCGGCCCGACAGCCGACCTCTACAGTCTCGGGTGCGTGCTGTACGAGATGCTGGCGGGCGAGCCGCCATTTGCGGGCAAGAATGCGGCGCAGGTGATGGCGCGGCATGCCATGGAAACTGTTCCGAGTGTTCGCATTGTGCGGAACGCCGTGCCGGAAGAGATCGAGGAAGCGATATTTCGCGTGCTCGGGAAGGTGCCGGCCGACCGTCCGCAGACCGCCGCGGATTTCGCAGAGTCGCTCGGGGTGATACTCGGGGCGACGGCCTCGATGCGCGCGATGATGGGAGCGACGGCGACTCGGCGCACGGCGGCGGGAACGCCTGCCGCGGGCGTCCGCCGGACCTCGGCGTCGCTGTTCGCGGCAGAATCGGTCCCGCTCCCCCTCTGGCGGCAGCCGCGCGTGCTGGTGGTCGCCGTACTGGTCGTTGCGGCGGCACTCGCGACCTGGCAGTTCGGCCCATTCCGCCGCCGATCTGCGTCGCTGGACAATCCCGACGCGCGTCGAATTGCAGTGCTGTATTTCAATGACGTCAGCAAGGACTCGAGCCTGGGCCCACTGGCAAACGGCCTCACGGAATGGCTCATCCAGAGCCTGAGTAGCTCGCCGAGCCTGACGGTCATTTCACAGAACGGCGTCGAGCGGTTCCGACGCTCAACAGCGCCAGACGACAGCATCGCCCGTGCGCTGCGGGCCGGCTACCTGGTGCGCGGTGAGGTCGAGCCGAAGGGTGAGGGCGTTGTCGTCAGCGTCAACCTCCTTGATGGCAGCGGTGCGCCGCTCAACCGCGCGGCCTTCACGACGTCGGCCAGCAACCCGCTGGCGATGCGTGACACGCTGACGGTCGTCGTTTCGGACCTCATCCGCGTCCAGATCGGGTCGGACTTGCGGCTCAAGGAGCAACGCGGGAGCACCAGTTCAACTGCCTGGCTTCTGCTGCAGCGCGGCGCGCAGCAGCAGAAGATGGGTGATGCGCTCCACGGCAGGGGAGACATGGAGGGGCGCGAGCGGGCCTTCGTCGCCGCCGATTCGTTGTACGCCGCAGCGGGCCGCACCGACCCGAAGTGGTCGGAGCCGGCGACTCGGCAAGCCGTGCTCGCCTACCGCCGATCACGCCTGGCGGGGAGCGACGCTGATGCTATCCGGAGATGGGTGGGTGTTGGCATGGAGCACGCCAATCGAGCCATCAGCATCAATCCCAACGACGCCGATGCCTGGGAGGTGCGCGGCAACCTCCGATACTTCCCATTGGTGATGTCGCTCGAGCCCGACGAGATCCGTCGAAGGCAGGCGCTCGACACGGCGAGGGCCGACCTTGAGCGCGCGACCACCATCAATACCCGACAGGCGGGTGCCTACGCCACGCTCTCGCATCTGTACTACCAGATACCATCGCTTACCGAAACGGATGTGTATCTGGCGGCGCAGAACGCACTGAACGCCGACGAGTTCCTCGCGAATGCGAATCTGATCCTGTCACGCCTGTTCTATGCGTCATACGACCTCGGGCAATTCGACCGGGCGCAGCAGTGGTGTGACCAGGCGCGCCGTCGTTTCCCAGGCTTCCCGCGAGCCGAGAGTTGCCGATTGTACATGCTCACTGCGAAGAACGCGACGCCGAATATTGCCGAGGCTTGGCGCCTGGCGGACACGTCCGTGGCCCTCTATCCGCCGGCGTCGCGGCCTGCCGAGCGCCTGGTGCACGACATGCTCGTGGCGGCGGTCATCGCGATGGCCAGTAAGCAGCAGCCGGCCCTGGCTGACAGTGCCCGGCACGTCGCCCGGCGGTCGGAGGGTACCGTCGAGTTGCACAAGACGCGTGATCCGGCCTTCTATGGCGCCCGCGTCTATACCATTCTCGGCGACAAGGCCGACGCCGTTCGCCTGCTCAAGGAATACCTCGCGGCGAACCCAGGAAAGGACCAGGGACTGCGGGCCGATGCCGGCTGGTGGTTCAAGGATCTGGAGAACGATCCCGGCTTCCGCCGCGCGATAGGCGCAACGCGCTAGGTCGCCGTGTCCTCCGAGACGTCCGACGTAAGGATTGCGAGACGCCCGTCGTACGGCATTGCCTCACAAAATATGCTGTAAAACCCTGCTTGTCCGACTATTGCAAGCGGTCTTTGAAAACACGGAATTCGAGTATCCATTCTCGAGGTAGGGTCCCGTGTTTCGGACGCGCATCGCCCTGCTTTCGCTAGTGCTGATCGCAAGTCTGGTTGTGTCTTGCACCGACCGGACATCGCCCACGGAAACCGCTCGCGCGGTGTCACGGCGCGCCAGCGCCGTCACGCTTTCGGAGCTGCAGGCGCAGATCATGGCGGTGTTCGGCACATCAGAAGCGAAGATGCCGAACACCAACTCGGCGCTCCAGAAGCTCGACCTGATCGACAAGAAGCTCCAGCGCCAGACGGCGATTGACACATTGGACGCGCAGGCTCACGCGCGCAGCCTCATCGAGTTCATCCGCCTGAAGGCCTACGAACTGACCGATCGGTCGCAGGTGCAGGCGCTGATTGACGGCATTGAGAGCTACGTCGGCATCACCGACGACACATTCCTTCTCTTTCCCAGCTCGGCGACGCAGACTGTCGTCGTCGACGACGGACAGGCCGGCCTACAGTTGCCAGGCAACAGCGTATCGGAGCCGGTCCTGATCACGATCGCGGACATCGACCCCACGACGTCGCCGCTGGTTACCAAGCTCGACCAGTATCCGGGGTATATCGAGGTTACGCAGTCGTCTGGCGACCCCGATGGCAACGCGCTGAACGGTCCGGTCACCGTCGCCGTCTGCCCTGCGGCCGGCATTCCCGATTCCATCGCCAGTCGCCTGCGGCTTGGGCATCAGGCGGCGCCCGGCGTGGGTGGCTTTGTGGTGACGCCGCCCGCCGACGCCTCATTCCTGTCGTGCGTCGGGTACGCCAGCGCTCCCAGTAGAATTCCGAACTGGGTGCAGAAGCTCGCGAGCCTCGTCATGCCCAAGCCGCTGTATGCTCGCATGACGCTCAGCGGCGGTGTGGGAGGCACGGCGGAGGCGTTCAGCCCGTTCGGACCGGTCGATCCAGTGCTGAATTACTCTGGCGGGGTCGGGGGTACTGCCGAAGCGTTCATTCGCGCGCTGGTGCCGTCGGACGCCGAGTCTAAGAAGTCCAGCGGCTCCGATGCGGTCACGCTGCGCACGCGGAGGATGAACAACGGGGAATTGGCGGTGCCGCTTGCTACATGCGACGTGGTGATCGGCTCGCCGCTCCCCGCGACATGCCGTCCGCGCGTCGAACTCAAGACGGTCCAGGGTACTGTCCTGGCGAACGTGCCCGTGTCGTGGGCAATTGGCAGTGGTGGCGGCGTGACCGCCGCCGACGATCCCGCGACCCGCGTGTGCGGCGTGTTCGGGCCGACAGCATCAACGACGACGAACGAGCGTGGCAAGGCCGGCGCCTGTTGGACGCTCGGTATGACGGCTGTCTCGAACACGCTGGTTGCCACGCCGAGTGTCGGCGGTGACGTGCCGGTGGGTGCGACGTTCTCGCCGACGAGCACGACGTTTACGGTGGCGGCGCTTCGAGCCCCTTCCACCGTGACGGTTTCTTGCACGGCCGCTTCGTTCGTATACTCCGGCACGGCGCAGGAACCGTGCTCGGCCACGGTGACGGGCGTCGGCGGACTGAATGAGAGCGTGACCGTCACGTACGCCAACAACACGAACGTGGGCACAGCAACCGCTACCGCCACGTTCCCTGGCGGCGACAATCATACCGAATCCACCGGCACGGCGACCTTCACGATCACGAAGGCCCCGTCCACGGTGACCGTGACGTGCGGCGGACCGTTCACGTACACCGGCGCGGCGCTCACGCCGTGCACGGCCACGGCGACCGGCGCTGGCGGACTGAACCAGAGCGTCGACGTCACGTATACGAACAACACGAACTCGGGCACGGCGACCGCTACCGCGTATTTTGCCGGCGACGCGAATCACACCGAATCCACCGGCACGGGAAGCTTCGCGATCACGGAGGCGACGTCCACGGTGACCGTGACGTGCGGTGGACCGTACACCTACACCGGCGTTGCGCTGACGCCGTGCACGGCCACGGCGACCGGCGCCGGCGGACTGAATCAGGGTGTCACCGTCACGTATGCCAACAGCACGAACGTGGGCACGGCTAGCGTCAGTGCCACCTTCGCGGGCGACGCCAACCACACGGGAGCCACCGGCACGGGAAGCTTCGCGATCACGCAGGCCACGCCGGTACTGACATGGGCAACCCCGTCCGCGATCACGCTCGGCACGCCGCTCAGCACCTCCCAGCTGAACGCCTCGGCCAGCTACCTGTCATTCAATCCGCTGGCCGGCAGCTTCGTTTATACGCCGCCGGCGGGTACCGTGCTGCCGGCCGGTACCAGCATGCTGTCCGTGATCTTCACGCCGATGAGCGGGAACTTCACGACCGCGGGTGCAACGGTGGACTTGAGCGTGCACTACGTGCAGGTCGGCTGCTTCTCGTCACCGGTATATAGCGAGATGCCGTCCACCAAGTCCTACCAGCGGAAAGGCTCGATCGTGCCGATCAAGTGCACGCTCACCGATGCGCAGGGTGTTGGAGTGATGGATGCCAAGGGTGACCTGCTGGTTGAGGATATGGGTACCGACTTCCTCAACCCGGCCTCCCCGAGAACGGCCTTCTCCGGCACCAATGTCTTCAAGGTCTCGAGGAGCGGCAACTACGCCTACGGGCTCGATACGTCTCCGGCGGGTTTCGTGAGCGGCCACTACTATCACGTGACCGCCCACTGGAACGACGGATCGACGACGCGAGGCTATTTCTACATCAAGTAGACCGCGCGGGGTAAACGACGGAAACGCGGCGGGCCCCGGGGATCCCGGGGCCCGCTGGCACTTTCTCCTGCAGACACACCGCGTCGGCCGGACAGTCCGCGCCAGCCGTCACTCGGGCGCGAGGAACCCGCAAGGGCACAGGTCGATGCACTTGCCGCACGCGAGGCAGATGTCCCGTCGAAACTCGAAATACCGCCCCGGCGCCGGCGGGTTGAGGCGCTCCATACCGTCGTTGTTGCAGTACATGAAGCACTGTTCACACCCGAAGCACAGGCCGCAGGACAGACAGCGCGACACCTCCTCCAGGAATTCCGCCTCGGTGATGGTCTGCCGGATTTCGGTGTCGGGCCGTGAGAGCCACTCGTCGGTGGGCCGCTGTGGCAGCGTGACCGCGGCCTTGCCGACGTAGAAGTCCGTCTTGACCCGACCGTCGACCGGAGAGAACTGGTCCGCCTGGGGGGTTGGCAGACCGCGGAACCTGGCGTCCGCGGCCTCAGCGGCCAGCCGCCCCTGGCGGATCGCGCGTCCGGCCAATCCGAGCCCGAGCGAGTCGCCCCCTGTCCACACGCGATCATTGACCACCAGGCCATCCGCGGTGGCCTCGCTCCATGCCGCCGCCGTGAGCGCGCCCATGGGCTCCCACTCGGGCTGCTGCGAGACGGCTGCGATGACCGAGTCCACCGGAATCTCAAACGTGGAGTTGGGCACAGCGACAGGGGAGCGACGACCTGACGCGTCGGGTTCGCCAAGCGACATCCGCTGGGCGACCAGGGCGCGGAGCTTGCCATCTTCGCGCCGGATCGCCACGGGCGCCGCGAGAAACTCGAACGCCACGCCTTCGATCGTCGCATCGTCGACTTCGGCATCGATCGCCGGCATCTCCCGGCGGCTCCGTCGGTAGAGTACCGTCACCTCGGCGCCCGAGCGGCGCGCCGCGCGCGCCGCATCAATGGCGGTATTGCCACCGCCCACGACGGTCACGAAGCGGCCGAGTGCGACGTGCTCGCCGCGGTTGACGCGCGCGAGGTAGTCCGTGCCCGTCCACGCGCCCTCACCTTCCTCGCCCGGGATGCCGAGGGTCAGGCCGTGGGCCGCGCCGATGCCGATGAAAATGCCCTGGTGTCGCTGTCGAAGTACCTGAATCGGCACGTCGCGGCCGACGGCGGTGCCAAGGCGCAGTGCGATGCCGAAATCCAGGATCCGGCGCACCTCAGCCTCGAGCACGACTTCCGGCAGGCGGTACTGGGGAATCCCGAACTGGAGCATCCCCCCCGGCGTCTCTGCGCGTTCGTAGATGGTGACGGCATAGCCCCGTCTCGCCATCTGGTACGCGAACGAAAGCCCCGCCGGGCCAGACCCGATCACCCCGAGCGATTCAGGATGGCTGCCGGCCGCTGCGAGTCGCGGCAACGGAACCCGGTTTGCGAGCGCCCAATCGCCGAGAAACCGCTCCAGCGCATTGATGTGAACGGCACCGTCCTTAGTCCCGCGGGTGCAACGTCCCTCGCAGGGATGCGGACAGACGCGTCCCAGCGTCGCCGGAAACGGATTGACTGTCGCGAGCATTTGCCAGGCACGCTCGAAGGCCTGGTGATCGGACAATCCCAGCGCGCGGCGTTGGGCGACGACGCCGATCCACCCGCGCACGTCGCCACCGCCCACACAGTCGCTGCAGCATGGCGCGAGCTTCACCTGCCTCGCCGGAAAGATCCGCGAGGCGGCGAGGGCGGACGAGACGCCCGTGACGCCGTCGGAAAGTCCGCTCACCGTCGTCTTCGCTCGGGGCCATCGGTTCGCGGTCCCTGCGGTCGTACGCGCCGCTCGCCAACGCCCTGGGTGAGGTGCCGAATCCGCTGCGACATCATCTTCACCAGATTGAACGCGAGTGTCGGATCTTCCTGGATGCGTCGCAGGAAGTTCTTCTTGTCAATCGTGAGCACTCGGGCCTCGCCAAGGGCGCGTACCGTCGCCGAGCGGACTTCGCGCTCGAAGATGGCCATCTCACCGAAGATCGCCCCCTTCTCCATGAGGGCGACCCGTACCTCGTCGCGTCCCTCGTGCTTGACGAGGACTTCGAGCCGGCCTTCCTGCAGGGTAAACATGGAGTCGCCAGGCTCGCCCTGCCGGACGATGATGTCGCCGTCGGCGTACAGGCGACCCAGTGCGTCACTGCCCATGCTCGACCTCCCGCGCCCCGCTGTTGCCGAACGGCAAACTGCCCGCGAGCACGTTCCAAGCCAGCACCAACGGGAATTGCGGCTTCATGGTCCGCACCAGAATGTCGCGATATGGTGCGCTCCCTGTGAAGGTGTCCCACAGGACGGAACTCATCTGGCCGGACATTCCGGGCTGCGCCTGCTCACGGGCCGTCATGCGCACCACCCCCCGTCGCAGGATGCTGGAGTGCTGGATCAGATGGGTTACGCCGAAGACGACCCTGGCGATCAGGTTGTCGAGATTCAGGGCGCGACAGGCCGGCCAGAAGTGCTTCCTGAAGTCCTCCGACGAGATGCCGTGAAAGACGGCGGTTCTCGCGGCTGCTTTCGACGTCCGGTAGGCCGAACCGATCCCGTCCTTGTACAGCCGGGCGACGCCACTATCTCCGATCCAGACGATGCGGTCGCCGAAGGGACGGACCGCCGCCCCCACATTGATCTGCGGATAGCAGTGGCATGCGAGTGCTGGAACCACTCCACCCGGGAAACAACGCCTAACCTCGACCGTGGCGAGAAACTCCTCTACGAGGCGGTCGTCGAGGTCGTCGCCGAGGAGACAGAGCGTCGCGAACTCTCCCTTGGGGACGATGGCGGCAAAGCCGAGCCGCGGGATGTCGAGCAGGAAGACGTGCATGGAGGTGCCGAAGGTCTGCCGCACCACGTCGGTTCCGAGGCGGAACTCGCAGATGAACGTGCGCTGCACTTTGGGGGCGCCGTAGCGCTGCGCGTCGTCGGCAAACAGGCGCATTGCCTGGCTGTTGACGCCAGTTGCCACGACGAGGAGGTCGTACACGCTCGAGGTGCCATCGGGACTCGTGACACGCGGCCGGCCGGTCTCCCAGTCGACCAAACTCGCCATCCTGCGCACCACGCGCGCGCCTGCGCCTGACGAGAGGTCGAGCAGGTGACGGTCGAATCCGGCGACTTCGACGGGTTCCGATTCCCGCGGTCCATTCCCGCGGTACACCGCGGCGATGCGCTTTTCGTCGCGCGGGGACTGGATGCGGACGTCCCCGACGTCCGTATGGAGCACGTACGAGTCGATGCCTTGTTGCACGACCGACGGCGGCAGGTTGATTCCCTCGGCGGCCAGCATCTGCACCAGGGATTCGGACACGATGCCGCCACAATGGTTGCAGCCAGCCGGGCCGCGGTGCGTGAAGAATCGTGGCTCGTAGATATCGACGGCCACGTCGAGGCCGATCGCTTCGGCCATGTTCTGCAGGAAGATGCTGAAGAACGCCCCGGCCGGTCCGCCGCCGATGACGCCCACGCGTGAGCCGTCCGTCAGCTGCAGATCGCCGGTGCCTCCGGCCATGCGAGCTCGTCGTCGCCTCAGCTGCCGGAGTAAGGCGGTGGCCGCGTTCATGCGTCATCCGGGAGCTGCAGGGCGAACACGTGGTCCGGGCGGTCGAAACCCTTCGCCTGCATCGGGCCCAGATCGACGAACGTCAACGACTCGCCGGGGAGCCCCTGCGTGGCCTGCATCACCATCCGACGAGTCGCCGGGCAGGTGAGCACTCGACCGGTCTGGTCGCTGGCGAACTTCTCGAGCCGAGCTGCCAGGACGATTGGTTCGCCGACCATGGACAACCCCACCGGCGCGTCACTGCCAAACGAGTCAATCACGACGCCCCCTGAGGCCAGCGCCCAGTCCATCCGCAGGGGCCAGTCAGGCAGGGCCCAGAGCGAGGAGTCGGCGGCGATGCGTCGAACGAGACGATCGAGCCGGATGGCCGCGCCGCATGCCGCGACGGCCTGCCCGCCTCCGAGGTCGCCCTCCCAAAACGCCAGGATTGCGTCGCCCGGAAACTCCTTGACGGTGCCGCCCAACTCCTCCACCGCAACCGTCAGGTGCTGGAAGACTTGCCTGACCGACTGTTGCAGCGTCGCGGCCGGCGCCTCGCGTACCATCACCGTGTAGTCGCGGATGTCGCCGATGAGCACGGTGGCGAGCGTCAACTGACGCGCAACGCTGGTGCGCTTGCGAGGTGTCTCCGGCTCAGTGGCGACGGGCGCCTCGCCCTCGAGCGCGAATTGGATGCCTCCCCCAATGTCGAGGGTCTGGCCGACCTGTATCTCCGATTCCACGTTCGGCATCAGGCGCCGCCCATTCACGCGGCTGCCGTTCCGGCTCACGTCCCTAACGAAACAGCGGCCCTGGGCGTTCTGGGTGATGATGCAATGCCGAGCCGACACATGCGAGGCGCGGACGAGGAGCAGGCCAGGTGCGGACTCCCGGTCGTCATCATCGCGCCCGATTTCGATCTGGTCGAAGAACTCGAAAGAAGCCGAGGACGCATTGGATCCGGCGAGTGCGACCAGGCGCTTCGCCGCCGGACTGCCCGCCTGGGCGCGTGGGCGCGCATATCGCACGACTTCGGAAGACGTAACCGCACTCGGGGTGGCGTCGATAGACGGGGCGGATGCGTCGTTCAGCTCGGAGCGGTCCATCACTGCGACCTCCAGCAACGGAGTCCTCGACGGCCGTGTCACACCAGACACGGCTGTCGGGCTGCACCTAACGGAACTTACAGGACCCCGGTGCGCCCGCTAGGCTCGCCAACGCGACGGAGCGTGGGACGAGGCGTTCTGGGTGGCGCCGCGACAGGGCGGGGCCAAGACCCCGCACCACGCCTCGCCGAGGCGGCTTTCCCGACCTATCTTCTGGCGTTCGTGGCGCGGGACGCGCGGGCGCAGTGCGGCGCCAGCATGCGCGGCACGGGGCGACGAGCGAACTCGTTTCTCAGTACAGCCAACCAGTGAAAATCCTCGTTACCGGCGCCACAGGATATGTCGGAGGGCGACTCGTCCCACGCCTCCTCGAAAAAGGGCACCAGGTTGTCTGCTTCGCGCGCGACCCATCGCACCTCGCCGGACGCGGATGGAAGGGAGTGGAGATCCATCGCGGAGACGCGCTCGATGCCGGAAGCTTCCTGCCCGCCATGGAAGGGGTTGAGGTCGCGTACTACCTCATCCACTCCATGGCACAGCCCGAGGGACGGTTCGAGGATCACGACCGCTTCGCAGCTGAGAACTTCGGCTTGGCTGCCTGTGCGGCCGGAGTGAAGCGTATCATCTACCTGGGCGGACTCGGCAAGGCAGACGAAGTACTCTCCCCTCACCTGGCATCGCGTCATGAAGTCGGTCGCATTCTGCGTTCGTCGGGGGTCCCGGTCACAGAGTTCCGCGCGGCGGTCATCGTCGGCTCCGGCAGCATCTCGTTCGAGATCATTCGGTACCTGACCGAAGGAATGCCGGCGATGCTGACACCGCGCTGGATGTCGACGCGATGCCAGCCGGTCTCGATCGCCGACGTGCTGGACCTCCTGACCCTCGCCCTGCAGCAGCCCTCGTCGGTGGGGAGGATTCTGGAGATCGGTGGCCCCGACGTCTTGACGTACCGCGAGATGATTCTCGGCTACGCCGCCGTGCGCGGCCTTTGGCGCGTTGTGATTCCGCTTCCGGTTCTCACGCCGCGGATCAGTGCGCTGTTCCTGCACTGGCTGACACCGATTCCCGCGTCGATCTCTCGTGCGCTGATCGACGGCATGCGCAACGAGGTTGTGGTGCATGATCATTCTGCCGACGTCCTCTTCGCGGTGCAACGCGTACCGTATCGTGAGGCTGTGTGGCGTGCACTGCACCGCATGCAGGCAGGCGCGGTCGAGACGTATTGGTCAGGCGCGCGATCCGGCATGGGGGCCGGCGTCACCCTGACCGTGACGGAGGGGTTGATCATCGATGAACGGCGCGTGGAGTCATCGGCATCTCCCGCCGACGTCTTCGCGACCTTCGCTGGCATCGGCGGCGAACGTGGCTGGTTTTATGGCGACTGGGGATGGAAGCTGCGGGGCGCCATCGACCGGGCCGTCGGGGGCGTGGGGCTGCGGCGCGGTCGACGCAACGCGGACGACCTGCGTACCGGCGATGCGCTGGACTTCTGGCGCGTCGAAGAAGTGCGCGCCGGGTGCCTCATTCGCTTGCGGGCCGAAATGAGGCTGCCGGGCCGGGCATGGCTGCAGTTCGAGGTCACAGAAGTGGCCACCGGCGGTTCGCTACTGGTGCAGAAGGCCTTTTTTGAGCCGCATGGGCTCTTCGGCTTGCTCTACTGGTATCTGCTGTACGGAATCCACGAGTTCTTCTTCGAGGGAATGTCCCAGGCGATTGCGCGTCGGGCGGAGCAACGGCACGCGGGGCAGGCGCCAGCGTAGGTACGGTGCGCGAGGGCTACGGCGTCCTCGGGTACGACGCCTCGGAACCATCGCCTTGCGGCGTAAGCCGCCGGCGCAGTTCGCTCGCCCGCGCCGGCGCCGGGCCGGGAGAACGCGGGCCGACGGCCCCAGGCACCCGGGCGACGTCGAGCAGGACGAAAGTCGGCCCCGGGCCGTCGAGGACATGCGCAATGTGTCGTTCCCACTCACCGGCGTTCGACCAGTGATGGAGCGATCGGAATCCAGCGGCGCGCGCCATGCCAATGAAGTCCACGCTCGCGCCGTCAGCGCGTGCGGCGGGCGAGCCCGGCGTGGGCTGGGCGCCGGTGACCTCGTACACGCCATTGTCCGCGAGGATCAGCACGAGGTTCGCGGGCGCGGCCGCCGTGATCGTCACGAGCGAACCGAGGTTCATCAGCATCGCGCCGTCGCCGTTGACGACGATCACGCGGCGGTGCGGCTGCGCGAGCGCGATGCCGAGCCCAATGGCCGGCGCCGTGCCCATGCTGGACGGCACCAGCGGGAGGTCGAGCGGTCCTGCGCCGAGCACCATCCAGTCGCGCGCGGCGCCCATGCTGGTGATGATCACGTCGCCGGCGTGCCGGACGGCGTGCAGGGCGCGCAGGGCGTCCATCTGGGACATCCGCTCGGTGGCGTCGCTCATGCCTTGCCCTCCGCAATCAGCGCGGCGCCTGGCCTGGACGCGTCGCGACAGGCGATGTAATGCGCGAGGATCTCGTCGCGCTGTGCCGGCGCGGTGATGAGACGATAGTCAATGCGCCACGCGTCGAGCACCGGTTCGGTGAAGACGAGGCAGGTGTCACCCGGCAGCGTGGTCTGGTTGAGATAGCTGCGATACCCGATCACCGAGAAGATCGGGAGCTGCCAGTCGTGCAGAATGTTGCGCAACGCGTCCCCCGACTCGAACAACCCGGTGCACTGGATCATGACGAGGGGCGTCGCGCCGCCGAGGTAGAGCCCGCCGGCAACCGCCCACGCCTCGCCCTCTCGGCAGACGCGGACGAGCCGCAAGCCATCGGTGCGTTCGATGGCCGGGTGCCAGGGGCCGATGGTGCTGTCGGCGATGGAGACGACGTGCGTGATGCCCATCTCCGTGAACAGCGCCGCCATCTCGTCGCCAGAAAACATGTCGGTCCCGCGGGGTGAACGGTTACACCAGTTGAACTTGGTGATAAACTGGCCGGGATCAGGCCGAACCGAAAGGCGGTGCTCCTGCTCGGCACGCGCGCACAGCCGTCCGCGTGCGCTCAGCTCTGGAGAAACGCTAACAGGTCGGCGTTGAGTTGCTCCTTGTGCGTGCTGGCGAGGCCGTGAGGTGCGTCCGCGTAGACCTTCAGCTGCGTGTTCCGGATGAGCGCCGCCGTGCGGAGCCCGGAGGCGGCGATCGGTACCATCTGATCGTCGTCGCCGTGTATGACCAGCGTCGGCACGTCGATCTGCTTGAGGTCCTCGGTGAAGTCCGTTTCCGAGAATGCCTTGATGCAGTCGTAGGTATTCGCCTGGCCTGCGTGCATTCCCTGATGCCAGAACGAATCCATCATGCCCTGCGACACCCTGGCGCCGGGCCGGTTGGCGCCGAAGAACGGGCCGCTCGCGAGGTCCTTGTATTGCTGCGAGCGGTCGGCGCTGGCGGCGGCGCGAATGCCGTCGAACACCTCCATCGGCAGGCCGTCGGGATTGGCCTCCGTCTTGAGCATCAGCGGCGTCACGGCGCCAATCAATACGACCCGGGCGACGCGCCTCGTTCCGTGCCGCCCGACATAGCGCGCCACCTCACCGCCCCCCGCGGAGAAACCGACGAGCGTGGCTCGCGTCAGGTCGAGCGCTTCGATGAGCGTCGAGAGGTCATCGGCGTACGTGTCCATGTCATTGCCCGTCCAGGGCTGGCTTGACCGCCCATGGCCGCGTCGGTCGTGCGCGACGCACCGGTAGCCGCGTGACCCGAGAAACCGCATCTGATCTTCCCACATATCCGAGTTGAGCGGCCAGCCGTGGCTGAGCACGACCGGCGCTCCGGCGCCCCAATCCTTGTAGAAGATCTGCGTGCCATCCTTCGTCGTGATCGTGCCCATGGCTGTCGCCCAAGTTATCGGTGGAAACGAAAGATCTCGGCGTCGGCATTTGGCGTGCCGGACACGAGATCGCGAATGATCCTGGCGGCGATCACCCCGAAGGTGATCCCGTTGCCGCCGTATCCCAACGCAAACAGGCCATGTCGGAACGCAGGATTCGCGCCGATGTACGGCAGGCCGTCCGCCGTCTGTCCAAAGGTGCCGGCCCACGAGAAGGCGACCTGCGCCGGCACGCTCGGGAGCAGCTGGTGCAGCCGCTTCTCCAGTTTGCGCGTCTGCATCGGCAGCACCACGTCGCGCAGCGCCGCACTGCGAAACGGCAGGTCCACTCCGCCGATCATGATGCGTCCATCGGGGGTCGATCGCATGTAGCAGTAGGGCCGTGCGGACTCCCAAACGAGGCAACGATCCGTCCATGGACCGAATGACTCGACGGGCTCCGTGACGAGCGCGAAGCTGCTGGTCAGCGCGACGAGGTCGTCGGCCACACCCGGTGGCGACTCGTAGCCTGGCGCGAAGACCACCCGGCGGGCGTCAACGCGATGCCCACGCAACGTGCGCAGCGTCACGCCGTCGCTATGCGACTCATAGTCGATCACCGTTGTGCGTGAGTAGAGGCGCGCCCCGCGCGCGAGCGCGTGGGCAAGCAGCCGCGTGGTGAACTGCAGCGCATCTATCTCCGCACCCTGTCGTGATCGAATGGCGCCGTGGGCCGGAAACCCGCACGCGTCGCGCGTCCGATCACGGTCCCAGTACTCGACGTCGAAGCCGTGGTGCTGACGCAGCGCTGCCTCCGCCTTGAGACGCTTGCCATCGCTCCGCGTGCTGGCCAGGTAGGTGCTCTCGCGCCGTGCGAACCCACAGCGATCGCCCAGCGCTTCCACGAGCCGCTCCACCTCGTCAATCGCCTCGATTCCCAGTTGATACGCACGCACGGCCGCCGGCTCGCCGACCAGCGCAATCAGCGGAGCGAGTTCGACGTCGATTTCGTACTGCAGCAGCGCCGTGCTCGCGCAGGTGCTGCCGAGTCCAGCGTCACGTCGGTCGATGAGCACGACGTCGTGGCCACGTGCAGTGAGGGCGTCGGCCACCAACGCGCCCGTGACGCCGGCGCCGATGATGGCAACGTCGCACCGCTCGCCACGCGTGAGCGATGGATGCGAAACGCCGAGTCCGTTGCGGACGAGCCAGAACGGGGCGCCGGAGTGCAAGTCCATGAGTGAATGAACTATCGAACGGCCCGACGCGCCTCCCTCGGAAGGACTACGCACTTCGGCCGAGTTCTTTTTTCGTTGATCGCGGCTATCGTGGAAAGAGTTCGGGCGTCGCCCGATGCGTACCTTCTCGCGGGAGCGTTGTCATGTCGCCACGCACTGATCTCAGTTCCCACGCATCCCGACTGACGGTGCTCCTCGGACTCGCCGTCACGAGCCTGTCCTGCGCGATCTCCCAGCAGCAGGAGGTGGAGCTCGGCGCGCAATACGCCACGCAGATCGACACGCAGCTGCCGCTCATCCGCGACACGCGCGTCGTCTCGTACATCACCGCGCTGGGCAACCAGCTCGCCGCCGTCACCGACACGCGCGGACTCACCTGGCACTTCGCCGTCGTGGACAGCAAGGAAGTGAACGCGTTCGCGGTTCCCGGCGGGTGGGTCTACGTGAACCGAGGGCTCATTGCACGCGCGCAGACCATGAACGAACTGGCCGGCGTGCTCGGGCACGAGATCGGGCACATCACCCGCCGCCACACGGTGGAGCAAATGCAGCAGTCGCAGAAGGTGAACGGCGGACTGCTGGCGCTGTGCACGCTCACCAAGGTCTGCGACAGCGGCGCCGGTCAGGCCGCCATCAACCTTGGCGGGACCGCGCTGTTCGCGAAGTACAGCCGCGACGACGAGGCGCAGGCGGATGAAGAAGGAGTGGCGACGCTGGTGAAGGCGCGCATCGACCCCAACGGCATTCCGTGGATGTTCCGGATCCTGCTGGCGGAACGGCAGTCCAACCCGTCGGCGGTGGATGCCTTCTTCGCCACGCATCCGCTCGAGGAGTCCCGCATCGCGACCACGCTCAAGCAGATCGCCGCCTACACGCCAGCGCAGTTGCGGGGCCTGCAGGTGGACTCGGACGCGTACCAGTCCATGCGGCGGCGCCTCGCCTCCCTGCCGCCGTCACCAACGCCCAAGGCGGCCGCGAAGTAGGCGCGGCATGGTGGCACGCGGGTCGTGGGCCCCCGCCGGCACGGCGGGGGGCCCTCGCTGCGCGGTGCGTGGGCGAACTGGATCCGCGCAAACCGCGATGCCCGGACTGGCGAAACCAGGCACCGGCCGATCCGTAGAGTGAGCGACGCACGATCGATCGGCGTCATGGGGAATTCGCGACCCTGCTGAACGGACTCGACATGGCTGGGCGGTTCTCGTCAATTCGCGGTGCACTCGAGAATGAATGGGTTCAACTCCCGATTGCTGTCGCGCTTCTGGTGCCGGTAGTCGCGACGATCGGCCAGTACGCGGCCTCCGGATACTGGGCGCAATCGAGCCGTGTTGAGGTGCTGTTCTGGCCAGGCGCGGCGGCTCGCTGGGGAGTGCAGCTGCCGGTCTGGCTCAGCATGGGGGCGATGCTTGCGTCGTACGTGGTGGGCGTCGGCTGGTTGGCCCGTCGGCGTACGCTCTCGACCGTCGTTGTCGCCGGTGCGCTCGCTGTGATCGTCGCGAACGTGATGGCCGCGGGCGTGAACGAGATGAGCGGCTGGCAGGAACTCCAGTCTCCCTCGTCCATGGACCTCGCGGGGAAGGCGAATCGCGCGATCTTCGCGCTCTGGCACAATCCAGTCTGGGAAGAGCTGGTCTTCCGGGGCATCCCGCTGGGAGTCCTGCTGATCGTCCGCCGGAACGCCCCGAACGCGGGCCCGCTCGCTTCCTGGTGCTACTACCTCCTGCCGGCGATCGCCTTCGCCGCCTACCACGTGCCGGGGCACGGGCCGTCGCGTCTCGTCGACACCTTTATCCTCAGCCTCGCGTTCTCGTGGTTGGCGCTGCGCTTCACGTTCTTCGCGCCGCTCGTCCTTCATTACGTCTTCGACGCGATGATGACGCTCTCGCTCGGCAAGATGCCCAACATCCCGCGCGCGGAGGTGTCGTGGCTGGCCTCGTACGCGACGACGCTCAACTCCGCCTGGTCCGTCGCCCTGTTGTGCTGGCTGCTCTCCATCGCGGTCGCCCTGGCGATCCACCGCCTCGCGAGGACGTCGCCCGCGCGAGCGGCCTGAACAGGCGAGCGACTACGCGCTGCGCGTCGACGGGGCCGGAGCCAGCGCCGTGGTGCGCTCCAACTCCTTCGGAAAGCGCGTGAACCAGCTGGACACGAGGAGCAACTCGTCGATCTCGTGCGACGGCACCGTGCCGTCCGTCCGTTCGACCGGCGAGAAGATGCTGGCGACCTTGCCGTCGAACGCGCGCCGCCCGTCGGCGGAGCGCGGCGTGGGGAGGATGGCGCGCACGCGCCCGCGCCGGATGACGTAGCTCATCTCGTCGCCCTGCGTCGCGGACGGCGTGTACACGAACGACAGCGACTCCACCGCAAACCGCAGCCGCGCAAACTGCGCGCGCAGGGACTCGAGCCGCGTGATCTTGTCGCGCAGGTTCGCCGCTCGCTCGAAGGCGAGCTCGTCGCTCGCCCGCTCCATGGCGTGGCGCAGTGCGGCCACCGGCACGTCGTTGGCCCCCTCGAGAAACGCGCGCGCCAACGCGAACCGCGCTGCATACTCGTCTCGGCGCACCGCGGCCACACAGGGGCCGAGGCACTTGCCGATTTCGTACCTGATGCAGCCCGGGGTGTGCGGGGCGGGAAAGAGATCGGCCTGGTCGGCGAAGTGCATGGGCTGGTCGAGCGCGCAGTCCACGAGGCCGAGCGCATCGTTGAGCTCACGGAGGGCTTCCTGCAGCTGCACCGCGCCGTGGAACGGCCCAAAGAAGATGCCGCCCGCATCGTTGCCCGCGCCACGCACCACGCGGAACGACTCGGCAGGGCCCCGCGCCACGCGAATGAACGCGAAGTGCCGGGCATCGCGCTTGCCGGCCACGTTGTGCCGCGGCCGGTAGCGCTTGATGCGCTGCAGCTCCTCGAGCAGCGACGCGAATTCCGACGGCACGTACTCCCACTGGATCTCCGCCGCCTCGCGCAGGATGCGCGCCCCCTTGTCGGCGGGATAAACCGCGCGGAAGTAGCTGAGCAGCCGCGTGCGGAGCTTCTTGGACTTGCCCACGTAGATGATCTCGCCGTCGGCCGAGCGCATTTCGTAGACGCCGGGCAGGTCGCGCGCCTCGCCCTTGACCCGCGCCAGCATCGCGGCGGCGTGCGCGCCCGCCTCGGCGGCGGTCGGGATGAACGACGGGCGCTGCCGCCGCCTCACCGCTGGCACCCCGCGCACCAGACCGTCGCGCGGCCGTCTATCGCGTGGCTTGACTTGAGGGGCGCGCCGCAGCGCGCGCACGGCTGGCCGCCGCGCCCGTAGGCCTGCAGTTGCGCCGCGAAACCGCCGCGCGCACCGAAGGCGTCGCGATAGTCGCGGAAGGACGTGCCGCGCGCCGCCACGGCGGCGCGGAGGACGGCCGTCAGCTCGCCGTGGAGCGTCTCGCGCTGACTCTGCGTCAGCGACGACGCCCGACGCGACGGGCGGATGCCCGCGCGCCAGAGCGCTTCATTTGCGTAGATGTTGCCGACGCCGGCCAGCCGTGACTGATCCATGAGCACCGCTTTGACGGCCCGTTTGGAGCCCCGAAGACAACCCGAAAATCGCTCGACGGTGAAGTCGGCGTCAAGCGGCTCTGGGCCGAGGGCTGCGCTCCACAGGGCAAACGCGTCGGGCGACAGGAAGGCAACGGTGCCGAGCCGGCGCACGTCGGTATAGCGCAGCTCGCGCCCGTCGCTGAGGCTGAGCCGCAGGCAGGCGTAGGGGTCATCGGTCGTCGGTGCGCCGAGAATGAGCGCGCCGGTGAAGCGCGGTGTCACGACCAGGTGCGCGCCGTTCTCGAGAGAGAGGACGACGCTCTTGGCACGGCGCCAGACGCGGCGCACCGTCTCGCCGACAAGGTGACGTGTCAGCGCCACGGCGGCGGCGCCTGACGCGCTGCGGGGCGCGCCGCTGGCACGCAAGACGTCACGCCGCAGCACCTCGACGTCGGTGATGGCTGTACCGGCGATCGCCGCGTGCAAGTCGCGGGCGATCGTCTCGGTTTCAGGAAGCTCGGGCACGACGGGCGAGCTCGCGCCAACCGATGTCGCGCCGGTACTGCTTGCCGTCGAACTGCACCTGTGCCGCAAAGCCCGCGCTCGCCTCGCGCGCGTCGGCAATCGTCGCGGCAAGCGCCGTGACGGCCAGCACACGGCCGCCAGCGGTACGCAGGGTGCCGTCGGCATCGCGCTTCGTGCCGGCATGGAATACCAGCACGTCGCGGGGCGTCGGCGGCACCGCGATGGCGTCGCCGCCCCGAACCGTGCCCGGATAACCCGCAGCCGCCAGTACGGTGGTGATGGCGGCGCGAGGCTTCCACTGCAGCGGGGCGGCGCCAGCGAGCGACTCGCCGCGTGCGATTGCGAGCATCGGGGCGAGCAGCGACGACTCGAGCAGCGGCAGGATGGCCTGCGTCTCGGGGTCGCCGAAACGACAGTTGAACTCGACGACCCTGATGCCGCCCGGCGTGAGCATCAGGCCAGCGTAGAGCAGTCCGGTGAACGGGCACCCCGCGTCGCGCATGGCCCGCAGCGTCGGGATGAAGACGCGCGCCACCGTCTCATCCATCAGCGCCTGCGGCGCGATGGTCACCGGGGCGTATGCTCCCATGCCGCCGGTGTTCGGTCCCGTGTCGCCGTCGCCGATGCGCTTGTGGTCCTGCGCGGCGATCATCGGCAGCACGTGCGTGCCGTCCGTCAGGCCAAAGATCGAGAGCTCCTCGCCCGTCATGAACTCCTCGACCAGCACCTCGGCGCCCGCGGCACCGAACGCGTTGTCCACGAGCATCGCGTCAACGGCCGCTTCGGCTTCTTCCAGCGTCATTGCGACGATCACGCCCTTGCCGGCCGCGATGCCCGATGCCTTGACCACGACCGGCGCGCCGAGCCGGCGCACCTCCGCCTTGGCCGACGCCGCATCCGTGAAGGTGTGCGCCATCCCGGTGGGGACGCCGGCGGCGAGCATCAACTCCTTGGCGAAGCGCTTGGACGTCTCGATCGCCGCCGCGCGCTTGGTCGGTCCGAACGCGGGAATACCGAGCGTGCGCAGCTGATCCACGAGTCCCAACTCAAGCGGCGCCTCGGGGCCGACCACGACGAGGTCGACCTGCTCCCGCTGCGCGAGCGCGCACAGCGCCGGCACATCGGTCGCGGAAACCGGCTCGCAGCGGCCGAGCGCGGCGATGCCGGGATTGCCGGGGGCGGCGACAAGCTCAAGGCGAGGATCATCCTGCAGGAGCTTCCAGGCCAGTGCGTGCTCGCGGCCGCCGCCGCCGACAATCAGGACCTTCATCGCGATCCGGTCTTGAACGCGTCGGTGAAGGCGTCCTTGGCACGACCGAGAATCTCACCCGCCTTGGCCGCCGCCGCCTTGGCCTGCTCACCATAGTACTCGCCGGCGGCGCGGAAATCGGCGCCGACTTCCTGTGCCGTCGGACGCACATCGCTGCGCCGGTCGTATTCACCGGCAATGATCTTGTCGTAGCGGCCGGCGTCAATGTAGCGCTGGAGTTCGCCGGCGCGCACGGTGTTGAAGGGGTGCTCGCGGAAGGCCGTGTTGAGTACCTGCAGCACCTTGTCCCAAGCGTCGCCTTGCGTCTCGTACTCGGCGGCCTGCTCCATGAACGCGTCGAGGTCGATGGCGTGCCCGTGCGACGGGCCGCCGGCGACCTTGAGGAACGTCATCATCACGGTGCGACGGTCCTGCACCGCGAGCAGCGAGGCGCGATCGGACGAGAGTTCGCTCTTCCGGAACCACTCCAGGAACGCCATCTGGAACGGGAAGATCACCGCGATGGCGAGGAAGGGAAGCGCGCCAAGGCCAAACGTCATGAGAATCGTGGCGACCGTGCGATAGAGCACGTGCCCGCTCATGATGTGCCCCACCTCGTGCGCAACGAGCACCTTCTGCTCCTCGCGGTCGAGGTACTCGAGCGTTCCCGAGTTGATGACGATGAATGGCTTGTCGAAGCCGAGCGCCGCCGCGTTGACCAGCGGCGACTGCGTGACGTACAGCTCGGGACGCTCGTGCCAGTCGAGCGTTTCGAGCACCTCGGTGAGCATGGCGTCGAGGTCGGGACGCTGACGCGGGCCGACGCGCACGGCGTTGGCGAGGAACAACTGCCGCAGGCCCCGCTCGCCGAAGAAGGCGGCGATCTTGCGCACCACCGAGTCGAACCCCGGGATGGCGCGCAGGGCGTTGAGGGCGGCGCGATCGGCTGGGTGCTCCCAGGACGTCGGCGCGATGTCGGTCAGGATGACGCGGTTAGCCATGTTCTCTCCTCGATGAGCGGCGGGGACCAATCACCTCCCTACGGGTCTCCGCCGCGCGAAGTGTCGGCCCTACAGCCCCTGGAAGGCCTGCTCGAGGTCGGCAATCAGGTCGTCAGCGTCCTCCACCCCGGTCGAGAGGCGGATCAGGCCGTCCGTGATGCCCATCTCGTTGCGCCGTTCCGGGGGCACCGAGGCGTGCGTCATCGACGCCGGATGGCTGATGAGACTCTCGACGCCGCCCAGCGATTCGGCGAGCGCATAGACGTGGGTGCGGCCGAGGACCGTGGCGGCCTTCTCGCGGCTCCCCATCTCGACGCTGATCATGCCCCCGAAGCCCGACATCTGCTTCTTGGCGAGCGCGTGCTGCGGATGGGTGGGCAGGCCAGGGAAAACGACGCGTTCGGCCCCCCAGCGGTTGGCGAGCCATTCCGATACGGCCTTGCCGTTGGCGTCGTGCGCCTTCATGCGGAGGGCGAGCGTCTTGGTGCCGCGCAGCGTCAGCCAGGCGTCCATGGGCCCCGGTACGGCGCCGGCGGCGTTGGCGATGAACTGGAGCCGCTCGGCCAGGCTGTCATCGGAGAGCACCGCTATGCCGCCGACGATGTCGCTGTGGCCGTTGAGGTACTTGGTGCTCGAGTGATAGACGATATGTGCGCCGAACTCGAGCGGACGCTGGAAGGCCGGCGTCGCAAAGGTGTTGTCCACGATGAACAGGATGCCGCGTCGCCTGGCGATCTCGCCGATGGCCGCGAGGTCGGAGATCCACATCATCGGATTCGTCGGCGTCTCGACAATCACCGCTTTCGTGGCGGCGGTGATGGCGTCTTCGATGCGCTGCGGGTCACGCGTGTCCACGAACGTGAAGGTCATGCCCATGCGGCGCAGGACCTTGTCGAAGAGGCGGAACGTCCCGCCATACACGTTCTCACCGGAGACGATGTGGTCGCCGGCGCTGAACAGCTTCATGATGGAATCGAGGCACCCCATGCCGCTCGAGAACGCGAAGCCGTGCCGCCCGCCTTCGAGGGCGGCGACGTTGCGCTCGAGGGCCTCGCGCGTCGGGTTCTTGCCCCGCGCATACTCGTAGCCCTTGTGGACGCCCAGCGCGTCCTGCACGTAGGTGGACGTCTGGTAAATCGGCGGCATGATGGCGCCGGTCGTCGGATCAGGGCGCTGGCCCGCGTGAATGGTCCGCGTCGCAAAGCGCGCATTGAGATCGTCGTCGAACACCCGCGTCATGCCGGCTCCAGGAGCGAAGAGGATGGCGTGTAAGATAGCCGCCGGGAGCGCCGCCAACGAGTCAGGCGCGCGGTGCTCGGCGCGTGCCGCGTGTCAGGCGTGCGACCCGTCCTGGATGCCGCGCGCCACGCGAAGTTCCACGCCGGTGAGCCGGCGCCAACGATCCTGCAGCGTCGATGTGGGCGCCGCCCCGACACACGTGCAGGCGCGAAGGCCGGTTGGTGCGGTCGTTGGAGCGCGTCGTTCGAGCGCGTCCGCGATCGCCGCGAACATGGTCGCCCCGGCCACGAGGTGCGTGACATCCTCGTCCCTGATCCGGCGGGCGGCCTCCTCGGCGTCGAAGCGCTCCATGGTGGAAACCCGCGCACCGGCGAGCAGCGGTCCGGCGAATGACAGCGCAAACGCCTCGACATCGCCGGGCGGCGTCACGGCGAGCGCGTGGTCTTTGCTGCGCAGCGAGGTGGCGTCCACGGCGAAGCGCGCGAGCGTGAACAGGTCGCGATGGGTGAACGTACTGCGGAGCGCCGCAGCCGAGCCCGCGATGGCGTAGCTGAGGATGCACTCCTCGTCGCGCCCTTCGTCTTCCTCGCCCTCGAGGTCGAGCCCGAAATGCGAGCCGAGGTCAATGGTAGTCTCGGTGCCGCGGACGAGGACGACCGCGCTGCGCGGAGCGCCGTCGAGGAGTACGACCGCGCGATCGCTCGCCGGGAGCTGATCCGCCAGAGCAGAGGTGGTAAAGACCGCACCAACCGCTCCGTCGTCGAGCATCGTGGCAAGGTCGTCGCCGTTCGCGAGCGCCGGCAGCAGCACCGCCCCCCGGCCATCGCTGGCGGCGAGGGCCGTGAGCACCGCGGCGGACGGCGGGAGCAGGATGGCGCTCCGGCGTCCCGCCAGCGCGCGCACCAGCGGCGCGGAGCGCTGCAGGAGCGTAAAGCCGGCCGCGACCGCGCTGGCGGCGGGGAGGCCGTTTATGCGGCCATTGGCGGCGGCGAGGGCGATGGGAAATAGCGCGAGCGGGTTCGGCAATGGGGCAGCAGATGGTAGAAGGTTGACGGTAGATGGTAGAGCACAAATTGCCCGGACCGTCATCTACCGTCTACCACCTACCGACTACCATCTGCCTTCTACCATCTGCAACTTTCACCCATGACCGCGCCCAGCAACCTCATGATCTCCGTCTCCGGCATCCGGGGACGTGTCGGCTTTGGACTCTCCCCCGAGGTCGTGGCGCGCTACGTGGCGGCCTTCGGCGCGTGGGCGCTGCAGCAAAAGCGCGGGACGGCGGTGGTGCTCGGCCGCGACTCGCGCGTCTCCGGGCCACTGTTCCACCAGGTGGCGCGCGCCACGCTGGAGTCGGTGGGCGCCGACGTCATTGACCTCGGCATTACCACCACACCCACGCTTCAGATGGCGGTGGAGCATCATCGCGCTGCCGGCGGCCTCAACATCACGGCGAGCCACAACCCCATCGAGTGGAACGCGCTCAAGTTCATTGGGCACGACGGCCTGTTCCTGAACGCGGCCGACAACGCGGCGATGCGCGCGCTGATCGACGACATCCCGTACGCCACCTACGACACGCTCGGCGTCACCCGCTTCGACGGCGATGCGATTGCACGTCACCTCGACGCGGTGCTCGCCCTGCCGATGATCAACGTCGAGGCCATTCGCGCCCGCAAGTTCCGCGTGGCGTACGATGCGTGCCGCGGCGCGGGTGGCCTCATCATTCCACGCTTGCTCGATCTGCTGGGATGTGAGGTCGACGCCATCGAACTCGACGCCGACGGCCGCTTTCCGCGCCCGCCAGAGCCCGTCGCCGAGAACCTGGGTCCGCTCAGTGCGCTCGTGAAGCGGTCGCGCGCCGACATCGGCTTTGCCACCGACCCCGACGTGGACCGGCTGTCGCTGGTAGACGAGAAAGGACGCGCGATCGGCGAGGACTACACCCTGGCCCTGGCGTCGCGGGTGGTGCTCAAGCATCAGCGCGGCGTGGTGGTGACGAACCTCTCGACCAGCCTCGTGGTGGACGACCAGGCGATCGACCACGGTTCCGTGGTCGTGCGCGCCCCTGTGGGCGAGGTAAACGTCGCGCTGGCGATGCGGGCGGAGAAAGCGGTGGTCGGCGGCGAGGGCAATGGCGGCGTCATCCTGCCCGACCTGCACCTCGGCCGCGACGCGCCGCTTGGCGTGGCGCTCATTCTCCAGATGCTCGTGAACGCCGGGGAGTCGCTGTCCACCGTGGTGGCGCGCTACCCCTCGTACACGATCATCAAGGACAAGCTCGACCGGCCGGCCGCGCCGCTCGACGCGGTGTATGCCGCGCTGCGTGACGCCTTCCCCGACGCCGTCGCCGACACGCAAGATGGCATGCGCCTCGGCTGGCCCGGCCGGTGGGTGCACATTCGTCCGTCCGGCACCGAGCCGATCGTGCGCGTCATCGCCGAGGCAGGGACGGCGGACGCGGCGCGCGCCCTCGTGGATCGTGCCCGGGAGTTGATGGCGCAGCTCGCGCACTGATTACAGGCAAGGGAGCCCCCAATGTGCGGCATCATCGGCTATGTCGGCAGCAAGCCTGCGACTCCATTTCTCCTCGAGGGGCTCAGGCGAATGGAGTACCGCGGGTATGACTCCGCGGGTGTTGCCGTCACGAATGGTGGTGCCGTGGTCACGTGCCGCGCAGCGGGGAAGATCGCGCGACTGGAAAGCGCCCTCGCCGCCGCGCCCGTCCACGGCACGGTGGGCATCGGCCACACCCGCTGGGCCACGCACGGGCCGCCGACGGAGCGCAACGCGCATCCGCACGCCAGCGCCGACGGCACGGTGGCGGTGGTGCACAACGGCATCATCGAGAACGCCAACGCCCTGCGCGCCGTCCTGCAGGCCAAAGGGTACGAGTTCCGCAGCGACACCGACACCGAGGTGATGGCGCACCTGGTGCAGGAGCTGTTCGAGGGGTCGCTCGAGGATGCGGTCATCAACGCGCTGCGCGAGGTCGAGGGCACGTACGGGCTCGCCATCGTGAGCAGTCGCGATCCGGGCAAGATCGTCGCCGCCCGCAAGGGCAGTCCGCTGCTGATCGGCATCGGCACTGGGGAGCACTTCCTCGCATCGGACGCGTCGGCGATCCTCGCGCACACGCGGCAGGTGGTCTACCTGGACGACGGCGACGTCGCGGTCGTCGAGGCCGGCGGCTATCGCGTGCTCGATGGCGACGCCGCGCCGATGTCGCGTCGCGTGGACCGGATCGACTGGGACCTGAGCGCCATCGAGCGCGGCGGCTTCGCGCATTTCATGCTCAAGGAGATCTTCGAGCAACCGCAGACCGTGGAAAACACGATGCGCGGCCGGCTGATCGTCGAGGACGGCACCTCCAAGCTCGGCGGCCTGAACCTGACGCACGAGCAGCTGATGGCGATCGACAACATCATCATCACCGCCTGCGGCACGTCGTGGCACTCGGCGCTGATCGGCGAGATGATGATCGAGGAACTCTGCCGCATTCCGGTGGAGGTCGAGTACGCGTCGGAGTTCCGCTACCGCAACCCGATTGTCACCGACCAGACGCTGTGCATCGTCATCTCGCAGTCAGGAGAGACGGCCGACACGCTGGCGGCGATGCGCGAGGCCAAGCGCCGCGGCGCGCGCACGCTGGGGCTCGTCAACGTGGTGGGGTCCACCATCGCGCGCGAGGACGACGGCGGCATCTACCTGCATGCCGGCCCGGAGATCGGCGTCGCGTCCACGAAGGCGTTCACCAGCCAGGTCGTGGCGCTCGCGCTCGTCGCGCTCAAGCTGGCGCGCAAGCGCGGGCTCAGCGTGACGCGCGGCATCGAGTTCGCCAAGGCGCTGGCGGCGCTCCCCCGCCAGGTGCAGGAGGTGCTCGACCGCGCCGAGCAGATGGAGCACATCGCGGAGGAGTTCAAGCGCGCCCCCAATTTCCTGTACCTCGGGCGCGGCGTGAACTTCCCGGTGGCGCTCGAGGGGGCGCTCAAGCTCAAGGAGATCTCGTACATCCACGCCGAGGGCTATCCGGCGGCGGAGATGAAGCACGGCCCCATCGCGCTCATTGACGAGATGATGCCGGTGGTCTTTGTGGCGCCGCACGACGCCGTGTTCGACAAGGTCGTGTCGAATGTGCAGGAAGTGAAGGCGCGCAAGGGGACCGTGATTGCCATCACCTCGCGCGACGAGCCGGCGCTCGCCGGGCTCCTGAACTACGAGTTCCGCATCCCCGAGACGGTGGACCTGCTGATGCCGGTGCTCGCGTCCATCCCGCTGCAGCTGCTCGCGTATTACATCGCGGTGAAGCGCGGGGCGAACGTGGACCAGCCGCGGAATCTCGCGAAGAGCGTCACGGTCGAGTGACGCTCAGCGCGGCTGCACCGCCGCGATCACCCTGGCAAAGAACTCGTCCATCGCGCCGCCGGCGATCCACCGCACCACGACCACGAGGTCCTGGTCGGGCGCCACCAGAATCACGTTGGTGCCATTGCCTTCGTGCCAGTAGACGTTCTCCGGCACATTCGGCATCCGCTTGCGGCCGGTGTTGAGGAACCAGTTCATGTAGCCGTACGTCGGCTGTGGGCCAGTGGGGGTGAGCGAGAGTCGCACCCACTCCTCGGAGAGGATGCGCTTGTCGCCCCAGACGCCGAGGCGCGCGGTGAGGAGGCCGAAGCGCGCCATGTCCCACGCGTTGATGAACAGCCCGCCGCCCCAGTGGCCGCCGCCGCTCACGACCTGCACGGGGCGGCCGTCGAGCGTGATCCACGCATTGTCGTAGCCGTACCAGCGCCAGGTGCGCGAGGCGCCAATGGGGCCCAGCACGAACTCCTGCGCCACTTCGGGGAGCGGCCGGCGCCACAGGTTGGTGGCGGCGAGGGCGAGGACATTGACGCGCACGTCGTTGTACTCATACACGGTGCCCGGTGCATTCCGCGCGCGCGTCGTCCAGGTGGCCGGATCCTGCGCCGGACGGTCGGCCCATTCCGGCTTGCCCCAGAGCGTGCCCTCCCAGTCGCTCGTCTGGCGCAGCAGGTCGTCCCACGTGATGGTGCGATTGTGCGGCGTGTTCCAGGGGTCGAAGAACATCGGCATGCCAACGCGCGTGCCGGGCTCGCTCGGCGCCGTCAGGCGCAGCAGGTAGGTCGGCGCCTGGGATTTCCAGACCGTGTCGCGCACGCTTGGGAGCAGGCCGCGGTCGAACGCGGCGCCGACGGTGGCCGAGAGCAGCGACTTGGTGACCGAATGCGTCATGTCCACGCGGTCGGGTTCGCCCCAACTCGCGATCACATATCCGCCGCGCAGCACCACGCCGGTGGGCTCGCCGCGCGGCTTGAAGGGGCCGATGCCCTGGCCGAACGGCTCGCGACCGAACGAGCGGTAGTGGTTCACCTCCATGTCGCGCGGGGCCTTGTTCTCACTCCGAATGGCGAAAGCAATGGCGTCGGCGAGCTTGACCGAGTCCATACCCATGGTGGCCGGCGCACGATGTTCCCAGACGGTGCCGGGGACGTAGGGTGCCGGGGCGGCGGCCCGCGGACGTGCCTGAGAGGATGCAGGGGCGGCGACGACGGCGACGAGGAGCGGGAGAATGGAGAGCTTCATCGGATCGTCCGGGTCAGGCAGAGGTGAGTTGTACGACGCGAGGCAGGGAAGTCGTGCCGGCGCGCGGCGCTTTGGAGGTGAATTCTGGCGGCGGGCATCACCCGAGTGACTCGGGCGCCTGCTCGGCCTTGATTCGTGCAATCGCTGCCCGCGCCCCCTCGGCCTCCCGCCCGTCCGGGAACGTCATCACGAAGCGGCGCAATTCCACGAGTGCACGCCCCGCATCGCCGCCCGGCGCGAGGTGGATGTCGATGATCTTCTGCGACGCGTAGCGGAGGTGCTCCGCGCCGATGCCAGGCATGCGTCGCACGCGCTCGTAGAGTGTGAGCGCTGCCGGCGCGTCCTTGAGGTAGCGCAGTTGCAGGTCGGCGGCGCGCAGCAATGGCGATGGGTTGCCCGGCTGCGATTCCGCCACCTGCAGCCAGGCGGCCAGCGCCTCGGCGTATCGCTCCTGCACCTCGAGCGCCTGGATGTGCGAGTACTGCGGCGCGTAGGTCCCCTTGGCATCAGGCATCACGAGTTGCTTGGTCAGCTCCTCGCTGCCGCTGAAGATCGCACGGGTCATGAGGCGGAAGATCGTCCATCCGACCACGGCGCCGCCGAGTGCCATGAGCCAGAGCGGGGCGCGCGGCCCAATCCCCGCCACGCGCATCAGGATGGCGAAGAACGCGCCGAGCAGCGCACCGCCGCCGGCCTGCAGCCAGCCGCCATGCGCGAAGCGGGTGATGCGATTCTCGTGCGAGGACACGCGACAATGATAGCACCGGCCTGCCGCGCCCCCTAGCACCCGGCCCGCCGCGCGGCTCCCTCCCTGAGAGCCGCGTGGTCCGGTAGCTTACGCGCCATGCGAGTGCTTCTCCAGCGGGTATCGCGCGCCGAAGTCCGCGTTGCCGACCGGGTCACAGGTGCCATCGGGCGGGGCTTCCTGCTCCTCGTCGGCTTCACGCACTCCGACACGGAGGCCGCGGCATCATGGATGGCCGACAAGGTCGCCGGCCTCCGGCTCTTTGCCGACAGCGAGGGGAAGATGAACCTCGGCCTCGAGGACGTCGGCGGCGCCGTGCTGGTGGTGAGCCAGTTCACACTCTACGGCGACGCCGCGAAGGGGCGTCGGCCGAGTTTCGTCGACGCGGCTCGCCCGGAACTCGCCATTCCGCTGTACGAGCGGTTCATCGCGATGCTGCGCGAGCGCGGCCTGCGCGTGGAGACGGGCGAGTTCGGCGCGATGATGGATGTGGAACTCGTCAACGACGGGCCCGTGACGCTCACGCTCGAGAAGTCTTAGGTCGACGCCGCGAGCGCCTGCTCGAGGTCGCCGATGATGTCGTCGAGGTGCTCGAGTCCCACCGAGATTCGCACGAGTCCGGGGACGATGCCCACGGCCTGGCGCTCTTCCTCCGTCAGCTTGGAGTGCGTGGTGGACGTCGGGTGTGTCACGATGCTGCGCGTGTCGCCGAGGTTCGGTGAGTGCGAGATGAGCTGCAGGGCGTCGATGAACCGACGGCAGCGTTCGTAGCCGCCGCGCAGCACCAGCACGACGATGCCGCCGCCCTGTGACATCTGTCGGCGTGCCAGGGCGTGCTGCGGATGCGAGGCGAGGAACGGATACCGGACCTGCTCGAGGGCGGAGTGCCCTTCGAAGTGCTCGGCGAGCGCCGTGGCGCTCGCGCAGTGCCGGTCCATGCGCACGGCGAGCGTCTCGAGGCTCTTGCTCAGCACCCACGCGTTGAAGGGAGACAGCGCCGGCCCGGTGTGCCGCGCGAAGAACCGCGCCTCGGCCACCAGCGCGGCATCGCCGACGATCGCGCCGCCGAGCACCCGCCCCTGGCCGTCCATCCACTTGGTCGCGGAGTGGACGACCAGTGTGGCGCCCTGTTCGATGGGGCGCTGCAGGTACGGTGTCGCGAAGCAGTTGTCCACGATCAACGGGATGCCGCGCGCCCTGGCGAGCGTGCCAAGATGGGCCAGGTCGACCAGGTCGAGGCCGGGGTTGGACGGCGTCTCCACGAAAAGCAGGCGCGTCTCCGGACGCACTGCCGCCTCCCAGCCGGTTTCGTCGCCCGCGTCGACGTAGGTGTGCGTGATGCCCCAGCGCGGCATCAGCCGGGTGAGGATCTGGTGCGTACTGCCGAACAGCGCACGACTCGCGACGATGTGGTCCCCGCTCTTGACGAAGGCGGCGAGGGACGCGTAGACCGCCGCCATGCCCGACGCCGTCGCGATGCCGTCCTGCCCTCCCTCGAGCAGGCAGAGCTTCTGCACGAACTCGTCGGTGTTGGGATTCGAGTAGCGGCTGTAGACCGCGCCGGGAATCTCCTCGGCGAAGAGGGCGCGTGCCTGCTCCGCGTCGTCGAAGACGAAGCTGGACGTCAGGAAGAGCGGCACGGCGTGTTCACGAGCGGACGATCGCGGCGCCTGCGTGCGAATGGCGATTGTTTCGAAGCGGGGAGGTTGGTCGGGCATGGGGGCGTTGGTGTGGGTGTGACTATATTCTACGCCCATGCTTCCCCGTCCAGCAGTGATCCTCGCCTCGGCGTCGCCGCGCCGCCGTGCCCTGCTGGACCTCATCGGCATCGTCCACGAGGTGCTGCCGGCCGACATCGACGAGACGGCGCTTCCGGCCGAGGCGCCGATTCCGCACGCCGAGCGACTCGCCCGCGCCAAGGCGCATGCGCTCGCGGAGCGGCATCCGCATGCGGTGGTGATCGCGGCGGACACGATCGTGGTGGTCGACGGCGACATCCTGGGCAAGCCGCGCGACGACGCGCACGCCGCGGCGATGCTGCGTCGGCTCGCTGGGCGCGAGCATACCGTCTACACCGCCATTGCCGTGGCGTGCGACGCCCGGACCGAGAGCGCGGTGGAGGAGGTGCGCGTGACGTTCCGGGCGCTCACCGACGCCGAGATCGCCGCCTACATCGCGACGCGTGAGCCCATGGACAAGGCCGGCGCGTACGGCATCCAGGGGTACGGCGCGACGATCGTGGAGCGCGTGGACGGCGATTACTTCAGCGTGATGGGGCTGGGCCTGCGACGCCTGGTCGCGCTGCTCGAGCGGGTGGGCGTGCGTTACGCGTTTGGAGCGGGCGTCACGCGATGAGCAGCTTGTGGAGCTTTCTCGGCGAGCGGGTGAAGTCCTCGAGCGTGTAACGGTCGAGGACCGCGAGGAAGGCCTTGAGGGCTTCGTCGAGCGCGGGCGCCAGTCCGCAGGCGGCGGCGATCGGGCACGTGTTCGCCGCCTCGTCGAAGCACTCGACCAGCCGGAAATTCTCCTCGGTCTCCCGCACCACCGCGCCAACGTTGATCTTGGCCGGCTCGACGATGAGTCGTACGCCGCCGCCGCGGCCGCGCATGGTCTCCACGTAGCCCAGATGCGCGAGGCGCTGGACCACCTTCACGAGGTGATCCTCGGAGAGCGCCATCCGGCGCGCGATGGTGCCCACCGTCTCCGTCTTCCCCTGATGGAGTGCCAGGTAGGTCAGGCAGCGCAGGGCGTTGTCGGTGAAGCGGGTCAGGTGCATACGGAGCGGCCTCGGGGGAATCGGAAAGACGCAAGGAGGATACCGGATTGGCGGTCGCACTTGGATCGGAGTTCTTCCCGACAGAGCACAGGGCGAATCCTCACACGGTTTCAGGACCTTACCTGACTTTTCAAGTGGCATCTAACATACCACTTTCCAAGCACGATAGACAGGCGGCAGCAGCATCCGATTCGCCAGACCGCGCTCAATCCGTTTCGTCTCCCCACACCACGTTCCCTGAGGCACCCCATGGCCATCTTCCCCAAGTTTCGGACCCTCGCCGGCGCCGGCGTGCTCGCGTCGGCGGCCCTGCTGGCCTTCGCCTGCGCCAAGCGCCCGGCAAGCAGCGGGCTCCTGAGCGCCGACGCCGCCAAGGCGGTGTACGTCGCTCCCGGGCAGTACGACGAGTTCTACGCCTTCATGTCCGGCGGCTTCAATGGACAGATCGGCGTGTACGGACTTCCGTCGGGCCGCCGCTTGAAGACCATCCCGGTCTTCTCGCAGTATCCGGAGAACGGGTACGGGTACAGTGAAGAAACGAAGGCGATGCTGAACACCAGCTACGGCTTCATCCCGTGGGACGACACGCACCATCCGGCGCTCTCGCAGACGAACGGGGAGGACGATGGGCGCTGGCTGTTCATCAATGCCAACAACACGCCGCGCATCGCGCGCATCGACCTGACCCGGTTCGAGACCGAGGAGATCCTCGAGATCCCGAACGCCGGCGGCAACCACGGATCGCCGTTCGTGACGCAGAACAGCGAGTACGTCGTGGCCTCCACCCGCTTCTCCGTGCCGGTGCCCAACACCGACGTGCCGATCGCCGAGTTCAAGAAGCGCTTCAAGGGGCAGATCTCGTTCATCCGCGCCGACGAGCCTGGCAAGATGCGCGTCGCGTTCCAGATGCTGATGCCGGCCTTCAACTACGACCTGGCGCGCGCCGGCAAGGGACAGAGCAACGGCTGGATGTTCCTTTCCATGTACAACACGGAGCAGGCCAACTCGCTGCTCGAGGTCAACGCCTCGCAGAACGACAAGGACTTCGTCGCCGCCGTGAACTGGAAGGCCATCGAGGCCTGCGCGCAAAAGGGCGTCCTGAAGAACGTCGCCGCGTCCTACCAGCACAACTTCACCGACGAGTTCACGCGCGAGGCCAAGAGCACGACCATCACGTCGGTGCCGCAGTTCGAGGCCAAGCAGTGCCCGGGCGCCGTCTACTTCATGCCGACGCCCAAGTCGCCGCACGGCGCCGACGTCGATCCGACCGGTGAATTCATCGTGGCGGGCGGCAAGCTGGCCTCGGTGATCCCGGTGCACTCGTTCCCGAAGATGCTCAAGGCCATCGAGGACAAGGCCTTCGAGGGCGAGTTCGAGGGCATTCCGGTGCTCAAGTACGAGGCGACGCTCGCCGGCGAGGTCAAGAACCCGGGCCTCGGCCCCCTGCATACCGAGTTCGACGGCAAGGGCTACGCCTACACGTCGTTCTTCATCTCGTCCGAAGTGGTGAAGTGGAAGCTGGGCACCTGGGAAGTCGTGGATCGCGTGCCGACCTACTACTCCGTCGGGCACCTGATGATCCCGGGTGGCGGCACGATGAAGCCGAACGCCAAGTACCTGGTGTCGATGAACAAGATCACCAAGGACCGCTACCTCCCCACCGGTCCCGAGCTGACGCAGAGCGCGCAGCTGTACGACATCTCGGGCGACAAGATGAAGCTCCTGCTCGACTTCCCCACCGAGGGCGAGCCGCATTACGCCCAGGCGATCGAGGCGAAGAAGATCAAGGACCGCCAGGTGAAGTTCTTCAAGCTGGCCGAAAGCAAGGCGCCGTACATCACGCGCTCGGAGAAGGAGACCGGGCTGAGCCGCGACGGGCGCATCGTGCATGTCCGCATGACGGCGGTCCGGTCGCACTTCTCGCCGGACAACATCGAGGGCGTGCAGGTGGGTGACACCGTGCTCTTCCACGTTACCAACCTCGAGCAGGACTGGGACGTGCCGCACGGCTTCGCGATCATGGGCGCGCAGAACGGCGAGCTGCTCATCATGCCGGGCGAGACCCGCACGCTGAAGTGGATCCCGCGCAAGGCCGGCGTCTATCCGATGTACTGCACCGACTTCTGCTCGGCGCTGCACCAGGAGATGCAGGGGTATGTGCGCGTCTCGGCGCCGGGCAGCGCCGTTGCGCTGAGCGGCGTCACGTCCCGCGGGCCGCAGCGCGCCGCGGCCGCGGAAGGAGCACCCAAGCAGAAGCAGTAGCAGGACCGGCCTGGGGGCGCGGCGGTCCCGTCGCCCGCCCCCCGGCCATCCCCGGCATTCCCGTACGCGTTCGTGTCTCCCCACGCGAGTCCCCAGTGCCCAAGATCGCCCGCATTCTCGTCGCTGTCGCCGCGCTGCTCATGAGCGCCGGCTTCGTGCTGCCGCTCTGGCGAGTGGACCTCATCGCCCCGCAGTACCCTGAGGGGCTGGGGATGCTGATCCGCGTGAACACCGTGGTGGGCGTGAAGGAGCAGGACCTGAACAGCATCAACAACCTGAACCACTACATCGGGATGAAGCGCATCGAGCCCGACGCGATTCCCGAACTGAAGTACATGCCGGCGATCCTGGGCACACTCGTCGTGACCGCGCTGCTCGTCGCGCTCCTCGGACGCCGTCGCGTGTTCTATGGCTGGACCGTCGCCTTCGGCGCCGTGCTGCTGGCCGGCCTCTACGACTACTGGAAGTGGGGCTACGAGTACGGGCACGACCTCGACGTCGAGACGGCGATCATCAAGATCCCCGACATGACGTACCAGCCGCCGCTCATCGGCTCCAAGCAACTGCTCAACTTCGTGGCCACGTCCTGGCCCGCCTCGGGCGGCTGGCTCCTCGTCCTCGCCTCGGTGCTGGTGGCCGTCGCCGTCTGGAAGTGCATCCGGCCAGACGCTCCGCCCGCCATGGCCGCCTAGGCCGCCATTCACCACCTGCTCCCACTCCCATGCGTCGATTCGTCCCCCCGCGTCGTCTCGCCCTGCTCGCCCTGGTCGTGCTCGTCGCCGCTTGTGGCGGGCGCGAGCCGGAACCGATCGTTCTCAACCAGGATCAGTGCGGCTACTGCCGCATGACCATCTCCGACGCGCGCTTCGGCGGCGAGGCCGTGCTCCCGACCGGGCGCGTCCTGAAGTTCGACGCTCCCGAGTGCATGCTGTCGTGGGCGCGCACGATGCCCGCCGACCAGCGCGGCGACCTCTACATCATCGACCTGCAGCATCCGGGCACCTTCGTGCCGGTGACCACCGCCGGCTTCCTCACCGGTGGCACCATGCAGGGACCGATGGGCGGCTCCGTCGTGGGCTTCGCGAGCCCGGCCAAGGCCGAGGAACAGCGCACGATGCTCGGCGGCCGGGTGACCACGTGGGCCGAATTGATGGCCGATACCGCGTCGATGGGGCACCACTAGTGCGTCACCCGCTCGCCGCCGCGCTGGCGTTGCTCGTGGCACTGTTCGCCGCGGCCGGGGCAGGCACGCCGCTGGCGGCGCAGGCCGCGGGTAGGACCGACCTCACGGTCGGCCCGGGGGCGCGGTTCGCGACCATCAGCGCGGCGCTCGACGCGGCGCGCCCCGGCGACCGCGTGCTCGTGCGCGCCGGCACCTACCGCGAACCGACGCTGGTGATCCGCACGGCGCGCGTGACGGTGGAAGGGCAGGGCTGGCCCGTTCTCGACGGTCAGGGCGTACGCGAAGTGCTGGTGATCGCCGCCGATGACGTGACGGTGCGCGGCATCGTGGCCACCAACACCGGCATCTCGAATCTCGAGGACCGCGCCGGCATTCGCGCGCGCGAAGTGCGCAATTGCCTGATCGAGCACAACCGGCTGCGGAAGAACCTGTGGGGGATCTACCTCCAGCGCTCCGCTGACTGCACCGTCCGTGACAACGACATCGAGGCGGAGGGAGTGCGTCAGACCGAGAGCGGAAACGGCATTCACCTCTGGTACTCGCCCGGCGCGCGCGTCGAGAACAACCGCGTGCGCGGACACCGCGACGGCATCTACTTCGAATTCTCGTCGCACGGCATCACGCGCGGGAACATGAGCGAGCGCAGCCAGCGGTACGGCCTGCACTTCATGTTCAGCGACTCATGCGCCTACCTGGAGAACACGTTTCGTGACAACGCCTCCGGCGTGGCGGTGATGTACAGCCGCGGCGTCGTGATCGCCCGCAACCGCTTCGAGCGGTCGTGGGGAAGCGCCGCCTACGGCCTCCTGCTCAAGGACATCAGCGGCGGCGAGATCACCGACAACACGTTCGAGCGCAACTCGACCGGGCTCTTTGTCGAGGGTTCGTCGCGGCTCCAGGTGCGCGGCAACGTGTTCACCCAGAACGGGTGGGCGGCCAAGGTGCTGGCCGATGCCGACGAGAACGTCTTCAGCGGCAACCAATTCACCGGCAACGCGTTTGACGTCACCACCAACTCGCGCAGCTCGAACACCGCCTTCGATGGCAACTGGTGGGACGAGTATGCCGGCTACGATCTCGACCGCGACGGGGTGGGGGACACCGCCTTCCATCCGGTGCGCCTGTTTGCACTCGTCGTGGAGCAGCACCCGGCGGCGCTGCTGCTGTTGCGCAGTCCGCTGGTTTCCATTCTCGATGCGGCCGAACGCGTGCTGCCGGTGCTGACGCCGGAAGCGCTCGTGGACCGCCGTCCCCTCATGCGTCCCCCCCGATGATCACGCTCGACACCATTCGCAAGCGCTTCGGCGCGCTCGACGTCCTGCAGGACGTCTCGCTCTCCGTGCGCACCGGCGCCGTCACGGCGCTCGTCGGTCCCAACGGGTCCGGCAAGACGACCCTCATCAAGATCGTGCTCGGCCTCACGCGCGCCGACCACGGCGCGCTGCACGTGGACGGCCGGCCGGCCGACGACGCGGGCGCGTATCGCCGAGCCATCGGCTATATGCCGCAGGCGGCGCACTTCCCCGCGAACCTGCGCGTCGGCGACGTGCTTGACCTCGTGACGCAGCTGCGTCCCGGCGAGGCCGTGGACGACGAGTTGGCGCGCGCGTACGACATGGACGGCATCCGCGACAAGTTCGTCGGCACGCTGTCGGGCGGTACGCGCCAGAAGGTGAACGCCGTGGTGGCGTTCATGTTCCGTCCCTCGCTCCTGATCCTCGACGAACCGACGGCCGGACTCGACCCGCTGTCGGCCAACGTGCTCAAGGAGAAGATCCGCGCCGTGCGACGCGAGGGACGCTCCGTGCTCATCACCTCGCACATCATGACGGAGCTCGAGACGCTGGCGGACGACGTGGCCTTCCTGTGCGACGGCCGGCTCAGGTTCGCGGGTCCCGTCGCCGAGCTGCTCAGCCACACCGGCGGGCGTTCGCTCGAAGACGCGATTGCCGGGCTGATGCGCGCCGAACGCGCCGGACGCCGTGCGACCGTCGTGGCGAGCGACCCCGTGCCGGTTTCGCCGTGGCTCGCCCCCGAGCCGAAGGGGGCCGCATGAACGTCGTCTCGCTCGTCCTGCAGGCCGGGCTGCGCGACCTGTCGCGCAACCGCTGGATCGTGGCCTACACGCTCAGCTTCCTCGGCATCGCCGAAGGGCTCTTCTGGTTCGGCGGCACGGGACCGCAGGTGCTGCTGAGCCTGCTCAATCTCGTCCTGCTCGTGCTGCCGCTCGTGGCGCTGGTCTTCGGCACCATCCACGTATACGCGTCGCGTGAGTTCGTCGAGCTGTTGCTCGCCCAGCCCGTGCCGCGCCGCGAGTTGTTTGCCGGTCTTTACCTCGGGCTGGCCCTGCCGCTTGCCGGCGCGTTCCTCGTGGGCGCGGGCATCCCGTTCCTCGTGCACGCGCGCGACGGCGCGACGATTGGCGGCGTGCTCGCGTTGCTGGGCGCGGGCGTCGGGCTGTCGCTCGCCTTCGCCGCGATCGCCACGTGGATCGCCCTGTTCACGGACGACCGCCTCAAGGGCGTCGGCCTCGCGCTCGGGGCCTGGCTCGCCGCCGCCGTCATCTACGACGGCCTCGTGCTCGGCGCCGCGGCGGCCTTCGGCAACTACCCGCTCGAGCGTCCGTTGCTGGGCCTCATGCTGGCCAATCCGGTGGACGTCGCGCGCGTGCTCGTCCTGACACAGCTCGACGTGTCCGCCCTCATGGGATACACCGGGGCGCTCTTCGAGCGCACGTTTGGCACCGCTCTCGGCACTGGCATTGCCGCCGTCGCGCTCGTGACCTGGTGCGCGATTCCGCTCGCCCTCGCCGGGCGCCGCTTCCTGCGCCGCGATTTCTAGCCGTCCTCTCTCAGTCCTTCAGGAGCCCCAATGCGCCACCCGATTCGCTTTGCCCTTGCCACCATTCTCGTGATCGCCGCCTGCGGCGGCGGCGCGGACCAGTCCGGCGACACCGCGGCCGCCGGCACCGCGGCGGCGGTCGTTGATCCCGCGACGCTCGATCCGGCCACGATCACCCCCCAGGAACTTGCTCTCGGCGACAGCCTGTTTCACGGCCTCATCGGCGCGACCTCCTGCCAGGCGTGCCATGGCCCCGATGGCAAGGGCGGCACCGTGGCGCCCGACCTCACCGATGCGACCTGGCTGCACAGCGACGGCACCTATGGCGCGATCTACAAGCAGATCGAGACCGGCGTGATGCAGCCGAAGCAGTACATGGGCGTGATGCCGCCGTTCGGCGGCGCGCCGCTGACGCCCGAGAAGCACCGTGCCGTGGCGGCCTACGTCTACTCGCTGGGTCACCCCGTCACGAAGTAGCAGGCTCAACCGCGCCGCCGCACCGGGCGCGGGTCGCGAACACGTTACGCTGGTAGTTGGCCGGCGTTCGCCGTCAGATCCGGGGGGACACCTGGCGTCGGCGTCCGGTCAGCTACCAGCGTTCGCGTGTCGCCCGGCGCCGGCGGTCGCGCTTCGCCAGCGCTGCACGCGCTCGAGCACGTCGTTCACGGAGATGTTCGGCATCCGGTCGCGGCGGTTCTCCATCGAGATCGGGTAATCCTCGCCGGGATCGCCATAGGCGTCGATCATCAGGTCGCGGAACTTCCGGTACGGCCCGACGCGCTTGGGGTTGGAGTAGCCGATCAACGAGACGACGGGGCGGTCGAGCGCGACGCTGATGTGCAACGGCCCCGTGTCCGGCGAGAGCACGAGCGCCGCCGCGTCGAACATGCCCACGAGGCCGCGCAACCCACCCTGTCCGAGGGCGCTGACCGGCTTGCTGCGCGCGCGCTCGAGGATCACGCGCTCCGCGTGCAGCTCGCGTGGCGACCGGGCGCCGACGAGCACCGGCTGCAGCCCGAAGTCGCCCGCCAGCGCGTCGCACACCTGCGCCCAGCGCTCCGGAAGCCAGTCCTTCTGGGCCTTGCTCGTGGCAACGACGATGGGCGCGATGGGGCGGTCGAAACGCGTCATGAACTCACGCTGCCACGTACGCTCGGCGTCGTTCCACGGCCCGAGGCTCCACGTCACCGGCTCGTGCCCGATGCCGAGCCACTCCGTGAACTCGAAGTACTGGTCCTGCACGTGCTGCATGGGGCGCGCATGCACGCGGTCGGTGGTGAAGAGCCAGTTGAAGTCGCGGGCGCGCGCCAGGTCGAAGCCGAGCTTGACCGGCGCCCGGGTGAACCCCGTGATCACGCCGGCCTTGAAGTAAACCTGCAGGTTGAGGACGACGTCGAACGGCCGGCTCCGCAGCTGCTCGCGCACCTCGAGGAAGCCGGCGATCCCCTTGGTGCGGTCGAACAACACGATCTCGTCCACCAGCGGATGGCCGCGCACGAGCGCCGCGGGTCCTGGCTGCAGCACCCACGTGATGCGGGCCGTTGGCCGCTGTCGCTTGATGGCATGGATGACCGGGAGGACATGCACGGCGTCGCCCACGGCGCTCATCATCACGATGCAGACGCGATCGAGCGACGCGAAGGGCGCGCGCATCACCGCTCCACCCAGGCCAGCGCCGCGAGCCGCACGAGGGCGTCGTCGCTGACGCGCAGGCCGTGCGCGTCGTTCCACTTGCGCGCGGAGCGCGCAAAGCGGGCGAAGTTGCGCGCGGACGCCTCCGCCTTCTCGCCAAAGGTCATGCGGTCCACGTCGAGGATGTACGCCGTCGCTCCCGCCCCCTCGCCGGCGATGTACACGTTCTTCACGTTGAGGTCCGGGTGCTGCGCGCCGAGTGCAGCGAGGGCCCGCAACAGGGTCGCCACCGCCTCCATGACGGCGTCCTGCGCCGCCGGCGACTGGTGCGCGCGCCAGGCCTCGGGAAAGTCCCGTCCGTCCGGCAGGCGGCGGGTCATGACGTCGGTGCGCGCGAGGAAGCCCGCGACGGGATGTACGGTGTAGGCGATGATCTCGGGCGTGGGCACCCCGCCGGCCGCGAGGCGGACCGCGGCCGCCAACTCGCGGGGTGCGCGGGTCGGGAGCGGAAAGAGGTCGCCGGTGAGCCCGGCGAAGAGCCCGCCGTGCCTCGTGTGCCGCACGACCACCGGCGTGACAGGCGTCCCCTCCGGGCCCGCCGCCAGCGTCGCCGTCCAGGCAATGCCGCGTCCACGCAGCGCTGTGCGGTCCGCCTGCGTGGCGGCCCAGCTGTACAGCGATCCGTGCGCCCCGAGCGCGCGGCGCAGCGACTCGGCCGCCCAATCGCGTGACACGAGTTCCACGCGTCGCAGCGCGCCCCGGACGTAGCCCGGAGGCAGGGCACCGGCGCTCACCGACGGACGCGGAACGCCGGGACCGGCAGACTCTTGTTCTTCAGCACCAGCGGCTCGAGCTCCTCGACAGCCGGCGGGTTCGCCAGCGCGCGGCGGCAGTCCTCGGAGATGATGATCTCGCCGCCCCCGGCCTTGGAGCACAGGCGGCTCGCCGTGTTGACGGTGTCGCCGATGACGGTGTACTCGAGACGTCGCTCCGACCCGATGTTGCCGGCAAACGCGTCCCCGTAGTTGATGCCGATGCCGATCTTCAGTTCGGGACGCCCCTCGGCGCGCCACCGCGTGTTGAGCACGTCGAGTTCCTGCATCATGTCGAGGGCGGCCGCCACCGCGCGGTCCGCATCGTCCGCCTCGGCGAGCGGGGCGCCCCACTGCGCCATCACCGCATCGCCGATGAACTTGTCCAGCGTACCGCCGTGACGGAACACGCACTCCACCATCTCGGTGAAGTACTCGGTGAGGTGCTTTGCCATGATGTCGGCGTTCATCGTCTCCGACAGCGCGGTGAAGCCGCGGATGTCGCTGAACAGCACCGCCACGCGTCGCTTCTCGCCGCCGAGGCGGATCGCCTCGCCCGCATTCGCGATGCGCGCCGCGAGCTGCGGCGTGAAGAACCGCTCGAAGTTGCTGCGCGTCAGCGCCTCGCGCCGGATGCGCTCGGCGAAGCTCGCATTCTCGAGCGCGACGGCGACGATGCCGGCGAACGCAATGAGGAAGTCGAGGTCATTCTCGCCGAAGCGCTTGGCGAGGCTGAAATTGTCCACGTACAGCACGCCGAGCACCTGGTCCTCGCTGCTCACCAGCGGGGCACAGATCGCGCTGCGCACCTGCTGCATGAGGATCGACTGCCCGCCGAACCGCGTGTCCTCGCCGGCATTGTCGGAGAGCACCGCGACCTTGTCGCCGACCACGATGCTCACGATGGACTGCGGCACCTGGTACGCCACGGTGGCGCTGCGCTTGTCGCGCGCCACCTTCTGCACCATGTGGTCGCCCTCGCGCAGGAGGATGGCGCAGCGGTCGGCCTCGAGGATCTGGAAGACGTAGTCGGCGACCTTCGCGAGCAGCGCGTCGGTGTCCGCGACCTTCGTGAGCCCCTTGGAGACCTCAAGGAGGATGGCCAGCTTCTGCCGGTCCTTCTCCGCCGGCTCTGCAGCGGCCATTGCCGCCTGCAGTTTGTGGCTGTCCTCGAGCCCGGCGGCAGGCGTGCGTGGCACCTGCCGCACGATCGTCGCCCCCGGCACGGCGGCAGCGGCCGGCGCGCTCGGAGGTGGCGGGGCGTCGGCGACGACCTCGAGCCGGAACGCCACCTTGCCGAAGGTGACCGTGTCACCCGGCACGGCGAACGACTCGTCGATCTTCACGCCGTTCACGAACGTGCCGTTGCTCGACCCCACGTCTCGCACGGTGACACCGCCCTCGCCCACCACCAGGTCGGCGTGGTGGCGCGACACGGTGGGATCGATGATCGCGAGGTCACTCGTGACCGCGCGGCCACAGATGAGCGTCCCCGTGGGGGCGAGCTCAAAGCGATAGGCGCTCTCGGTGCCGGTGAGACGATACCTCATGGCGGTGAATATGGTGCGTCCGCGCGGCCGCGCCTAGAGTTGGGCGTCCGATCCACGCGCGGCTTGCACGCGCCCGATGGCGGTTAACATGGCGCGGGCCTTGTTCTCCGTCTCCTCCCACTCCATGACCGGATCCGAGTCGGCCACGATGCCGCCACCGGCCTGCACGTTCGCCGCGCCGTCGGCAATGACACAGGTGCGGATGGTGATGGCGAGGTCCATGCGTCGGTCGCCGGCGGCGATGTACCCGACCGCCCCGGCGTACGGTCCCCGGCGCTCCGGTTCCAGCTCGTCAATGATCTGCATGGCGCGCACCTTCGGCGCGCCGGTCATCGTGCCGGCAGGGAAGGTGGCCCGCAGCACGTCGAGGGCCGACGCGCCCGGCGGCAGCGTGCCCTCCACCTGGCTGACGATGTGGAGCACGTGCGAGTAGCGCTCCACGGTCATGAGATCGGTGACCTCCACGCTGCCGTACTGCGACACCCGTCCGACGTCATTGCGCCCGAGGTCCACCAGCATGACGTGCTCGGCACGCTCCTTCTCGTCGGCGAGCAGCTCGCGGGCGAGGCGGTCGTCCTCCTCCGTCGTTCCGGCGCGCGGCCGGGTGCCGGCGATGGGACGCACGACCACGCGGCCATCCGCGACTCGCACGAGCAGTTCAGGCGAACTGCCCACCAGCTCCACGCCATCGAGCAGCAGGTGGTACATGTACGGCGACGGATTCAGGGCGCGAATGGCGCGGTAGAGGTCCGTCCCCTCGAAATCGTGGGGCACGCTGATGCGGCGGGCCAGCAGCGCCTGGAAGACGTCGCCGGCAAGGATGTGCTCCTTGATGCGGGCGACGCCGGCGATGAAGGCGTCGCGGCTCATGGATGATCGCCCGGTGGCTGGCGGCGCGGCGGGATCGAGGTCGAGCGAGGGGAGAGCGGGTCCGCTGCGCAGCAGGCCAATGGTTCGTTCGACGCTGGCGACACCGCCCTCGTACGCGGCGCGCCGTGCGGCGGCATCGGCTCCCGACGGCACGTGCACGCCGCACACCACCCGCGCCTGCGAGCGCAGGTTGTCGATGATCACCACGGTGCGCGGAAACATCACGAGCGCGTCCGGCGCGGCGACGCCGCGCGGCGGCGGCGACGGCAGTCGCTCGAAGTGGCGGACGATGTCGTACGCGAAGTACCCCACGGCGCCGGCCCAGAAGGCGCCCACCTCCGGCGCCGCTGCGGGACGCATGGCGGACAGCATGTCGCGCAGGTCGGCCAGCGGATCGCCGGGGGTGCGCGCGCCGTGCCAGCCGCGCGCCTCCGTCCAATCTTCCACGACGCCGTCGCACAGGCGCCACGCCGCCTGCGGCTCGCTCCCCATGAACGTGTATCGCGCCCACGTCTCGCCGCCGGCCGGCGCCGATTCGAGCAGGAACGCGAAGCGTCCGCGCCGCAGCCGATGAAACGCCGCCACCGCGGTGTCGGTGTCGAGCAGCACGTCGCGCCAGACGGGAATCAGGCCGCCCGACGTGGCACGCGCATCAAATGTCTCGAAGCTCCCCGGCGCCGCCTGTCCCATTCTCCTCCCCCCTCGCTCCACGCTTCACTCCGCACCAAGCCCCCGCACCCCGTTGCCCCCATCCCCCGCACTCGACGAAGTTAGACGCATGCGCCCACTCCGTACCGCACTCGGCTGGTGCGTCGTGCCCTTCGTCCTCGCCGCCCAGCAGCGGCCGGACACGACGGCGTGGAACGGTGCGCCCACCATGCGGCTCATCGACCGCGCCATCGACCGGCGCTCCGCCCAGCTCGCCGACACGGGGCTGGCCGACTACACCGCCCGCGCACACGGCTACCTCACATTCCTCGCGCAGGTCGGCGAGGGCTTTCCCGATCCGCCCCGCGTGATGAAGACCGACGAGCTGGCCGTCGAAGTCTATTGGCGTGCGCCGGACCAGAGCAAGCAGCGCATCGTCGGGCGCCGCGACACGCTGCTCCTCCCCACCGATATCCAGTATCACCGCGACCATCTCGCCATCATCCAGAACAACTTCCCGTCCGTCATCCGACTCGGCGACGGCGACGAGGTGCGCGACGTGCCGCATCCGCTGTCCCCCGCGGGGCGGCGCGCGTACGATTTTGCCATCGGCGACTCGTTGACCATCCGCACCAACGAGAAGGACATCGCGGTGGTGATGGTGCGCGTGCGCCCGCGCGACGAGCGGCTGCCGCGCGCCGTCGGCGCGTTCTACATCGACCGCGAGAGCGCCACGGTGGTGCGCATGGCCTTCTCCTTCACGCGCGCCGCGCTGCGGGACAAGTACCTCGAGGATGTGTCGGTGGTGCTCGAGAATGGCCTGGTGGACGGGCGCTTCTGGCTGCCCTACCGCCAGGAAATCGAGATCCGCCGCACCGGGTCGTGGATGGACTTTCCGTCGCGGGGCATCATCCGCGGCCGGTGGGAGATCTGCTGCGCGCGCACCAACACGGGCATGTCGCCGGCGGTCACGACGGGGCCCGAGGTGGTCCAGGCCCCGCCCGAGGAACTGCGCTCCTACCCGTTCACCGGCGCGCTCCTCGCGCAATTGCCGACCGACGTGACCCTCGCCACGGATGACGACGTGCGTGCGGTCCAGGACGCGGCACGCGAGCTGGTGCGCGCCGAGGCGCTGTCGCGTGCGCGCGCGACCAACCCGTCGGCGCGTTCCATCAGCGACCTGGTGCGCGTGAACCGGGTGGAAGGGCTGGCGTTCGGTGTGGGTCTGCGGCGCGCGCTTGGCCTCGGTGTCGAGGGGACGCTGCGCATTCGGTACGGCACCGCAAACCGGCACTCGGCGAGCGCGCTCGGAATCGCGTGGCGGCGCGCCGACGGCCTCTTCGTCGCGCTGCGAGCCACGAGCGACTTCGCAGACGCCGGGGACGAAGCCGAGGTCAGCGGCGTGCGAAACTCCCTCGCGGCGCAGGAGTTCGGCGCCGACTACACCAACCCGTATCAGGAGCACTCGGTCTCGCTCACCGCCGGCTACGCGCCCACCGACGGCTGGCGGTGGTCGGCCGTGGTTGATCGCCGGCGGGAGTGGGCGCTCGCCGTGCACGCGACGCCCTCCACCGGGCGGTACGAACCCACTCTGGCCGCGCGGTCGCTGGATGCGTGGCGCGTCGGGCTCGACGTGCGGCGCGCGGCCTGGGCGGTGGGTCGCGCGACGGTGGGTGTGCGCGCCTCGCTCTTCGCGGAGTGTGACCTGAAGCGCGACGAGAACCGTGAGTGCGAACAGGGTTGGCTGCGGGGGACGATGGCCGTGGAGGCGTCGCGGCCGGTGGCCACCGGAACGCTGGTGACCCGCACACTCGCGGCCGGGCTATCGCCGGGGTTCTCGCCGCCACCGCAGCGACTCGTGCGTATCGGCGGCCCCGTGACGGGCCCCGGCTTTGACTACCACCAGTTTGCCGGGCGCGCCGCGCTGTCGCAGCGTCTGGAGTGGCAGCGTACGATCCCGTTCGTGCCGATGCGGTTCGGCCGGTTCGGCAAGGTGCCGAGTACGTTGACCCTCGCCCCGTTTGTCATGGGGCTCTGGGTCGAGGGGCCGGATGCACCGGCTCACGGCTGGCACGGGTCCGTGGGGCTCGGGGTGCTGGCCTTCTTCGACCAGCTGCGCGTGGACGTCGCCCGCGGCGATCGCGGGGGGCGATGGACGTTCAGCGTGGACCTCGCGAAGGCCCTATGGCCCATCCTGTAGGGCGCGCGTGCAGGGGGGTCCCGCCCGCCCCCGACAGGCGTAGCCGCCGTGGCGCACCGACTGCTATCTTTCGACCCGTGGAGATCGGCCGTCGATACCTTAGAGCGGGCGGGGAGGGTCACGCATGACCAACCCCGGCTTCGCCGCGCGCGACGAGTGGCTGCTCGTCACGCTGGACGGCCTGCTCGCGCCGGCGCAGATGGAGGAGTTGCGCGGGCTCAAGGAGGAGTCGTACTGGGAAGCCGCCGTCCGTCGGAACTTCATCTCGGACGAGGATCTCCTGAAGGCGCTGGCGGCGCGATTCCATATGAAGGTCGCCAACACCCAGATGGTCTCCCAGCAGGCCAAGGAGCTCGTTCCCGAGCAGCTGGCGCGCAAGTATCGCGTCCTCCCCCTGGCCATCTCGGACACGCATCTCGACATCGCCACGGCCGACCCGCACGACCTCGACTGCGAGCGCACGCTCGCCTTCGCCCTCGGCCGCACCGTGCGCATGGCGCTCGCGTCGCCCACGAAGATTGTGGAGCGCATCGAGGAGCTGTACCGTCCCGAGAACGTCGTCGAGAAGATCCTCGAGGGCGTTTCCACCGACTACGACGTCGAGGCGATCAGCGAGGAGTTCGAAGACGCCGAGATGGACATCGCCGGGGGCGAGCGGGCCGCGACCGATCGCCCCGTCATCCGGCTGGTGGACCATATCGTGGCCGAGGGCATCCAGTCGCGCGCCTCGGACATCCACATCGAGCCTGAGGAAGCGGGCGTCGCGGTGCGCTATCGCATCGACGGCGTGCTCCGCCAGGTGATGGTCCTGCCGCGCGCCGCCGGCATCCCGCTGGTGAGCCGCATCAAGATCATGGCGTCGCTGGACATCGCCGATCGCCTGCGCCCGCAGGACGGTCGCGCGCGCGTGGCCGTGAACGGGAGCCGCGTGGACCTGCGTGTCTCCACGCTGCCTGCGTCGCAGGGCGAGAAGGTCGTCATCCGCATCCTCGACCAGCGCTCCACCGTGCTGTCGCTCGACTCGCTCGGCCTCAATGCAGACGAGGCGGCGCGTATCAAGGGGCTGCTTGACGTGCGCGAAGGGGTGGTGCTGGTCACCGGGCCGACGGGCTCGGGCAAGACGACCACGCTCTACTCCATGCTGCGGCTGGTGCAGGCGCGTGGGGTCAACATCATCACGGTCGAAGACCCCGTGGAATACCGCCTGCAGGGCATCGTGCAGGTGCAGGTGAACGAGAAGGCGGGGCTCACCTTCGTGGCAGCGCTGCGATCCATCCTGCGCCAGGACCCCGACGTCATCCTCGTCGGCGAGATCCGCGACAAGGAGACGGCGAACATCGCCATCCAGGCGTCGCTGACCGGTCACCTGGTGCTCTCGACGCTCCACACCATCGACGCGCCCAGCTCGATCGCGCGACTCGCCGACATCGGCATCGAGCCGTACAAGATTGCGGCGGCGATCAAGGGCATCATTGCCCAGCGTCTGATGCGGCGCCTGTGCAACTCGTGCCGTGAACTGCACACGGGCCCGCTCCCCGACCGGCTCAAGCGTTGGTTCCCCGAGGGGATGAACACGCTCTACCGCGGCGTGGGATGCCCCGACTGCTCCATGACGGGGTACCGCGGCCGTTTCTCGGTGACGGAAGTGCTGGTGACCTCGCCGGAGTTCGAGCGGCGCGTGGCGTCCAAGGAACCGCTCGACAAGCTGGTGGAATCGGCGCGTGACGCCGGCATGCTGTCGCTGTGGGAGAGCGGCGTGGCGCACGTGCGCGCCGGTGAGACGAGCCTGGATGAGCTGCTGCGCGTGCTCGAGGCACCCTCGGCCGAGTCCCTGCGGTCAGGTCCGGGGCTGCGTCCGGCCACCGACGCTCCGGTGGCGGTGCCGGAGCCGAAGAAGGGCGAGGCCGCGCCCAAGCGCACGTCGGGCCCGATCGACGGCCTGGCTGCGCACGTGCTTCCCGCGGGGGCGGAAGTGCGCACGCACCTCCACGCGGTGCCGAAGTCTCCGATCAGCACTGAGTTCCAGCTCGTGGACGAGGTGGCTGGCGACGGGCGTGCCGCGCCCAAGAAGGTGCTGCTCGTCGAGGACGAGGACGCGCTGCGGCGCGTGATGAAGGACCTGCTGGAGCGCGAGGGGTTTGTCTGCTTCGAGGCCGCTGACGGCGTGAAGGCCCTCGACGAGATTGACCGGGCCGCGCCCGACATCGTGGTGCTCGATCTCAACCTGCCGCGGCTCGACGGATACGGCGTGCTCAGCCACCTGCGCGCGCGCCCGGCGACGCAGGACTTGCCCGTCATCGTGCTGACGGCCAAGGGCGATGAGGACAGCGAAGTGCGCGTGTTCGAATTCGGCGCGAGCGACTACCTCACGAAACCGTTCCGCCCGCGCGCCCTCTCGGCGCGCCTTCACTCGCTGCTGGCCCGCCGGCACATCACCTGATGGCGCGGCGACGCGCGGCCGCACGCGAGACCGTCGTCCGTGCCGGCGTGGTGGATGTGTTCGTCGTGCGCCCCTCATCCCGCGGCTGGCGTCACCTCGCCCTGCGCCGCGCCGGCGGCGTGCGCTGCCCGGGCACGTGGGAGGCGGTGCACGGGCGCATCGAGCGAGGGGAGACGCCGCCTGACGCGGCTCGTCGTGAGGTGCGCGAGGAAGCCGGGCTCGCGGTCGAGCGCCTCTATTCGCTGACCGTCAATCCGTTCTACCTCACGGCCACCGGCACGGTCGAACTCGCGGTGGCCTTCGTGGCCGTCGTCGCCGACGGTGCGGTCACGCTCGGTGATGAGCACGACGCCTTCGAGTGGCTGCCCCGCGCCGCGGCACGCCGTCGGTATCACTGGCCTCGCGAACGCGAATCGCTGGACCACATCGCAATCCTGTTCAAGGGCGGAGACGCCGGGCAGGCGGAGGATGTGTTGAGGGCGGACGGATGACGGAGGACGGAGGACGGAGGACGGAAGGTGGCGGTCCGCCCATCCTCCGTCCTCCGTCCTCCGTCCTCCGTCTTCCGTCTTCCGTCCGCTCCTACGGCTTCGAACTACCCCGGCTCCGAATCAGCGACCGCTCCCGGTCCACCTTCTTCACGAGCGTCTCCCACGCGGCGCTGCTCTGCGTCTCGAACGTCACGGTCAGCGGCTGGTTGACGTCCACCGCCGGGTCGAAGACATAGAGCGCCGCCTGCACCTCGCGCTGCCGCAGGCGCTGCTCGCCAAAGCCGGGCGTCAGCGCAAAGAGGTCGAGCGCACGAAAGTCACGGCCGGCGGAATTGATCACCAGCTCCATCGGGCTGAAGCGCGCCTCGCCCTGCTCCGCGTTGAAGAACTGCACGTACCACAGACTGGCGCCGGGGAGGCCGGTGCGGCGCAGCACGGCGTCCACCGCGGCGCGCTTGCTGTTGCGCAGCTCGTGCAGGGCCCGGTACGAGTCGGGCGACAGCGTGCGAATGACGCTCTCGTCGAGCGGGAGGACGCGCACCTGCAGTGCGTTGAAGTACACCTTCACCGCAATGTCGTCCTGTCGGAGCGTGCCGAAGCCCGCCGGCAGCGTCAGCGTGTCGGCACGTGTCTCCTGGGCGCGCACCGTCGGCGCGGCAAGGAGGAGCAGTGTCATGAAGGCCAGCGTTCTGCGCACCATGGTCAGTCGTCGGACGCGGGAGTGGCCAGCAGTGCCGCCAGCGAGGCCGCGAGGTCGTCGCGGCCCTCGCCGGTCGTCGCGCTGCACGGGATCACCTGATCCTCTTCTACCCCGCAGCGCACCGCAAGGGCCGTCACCTGCCCGACCCGCTGCTTCGCGGTCAGCTTGTCCACCTTCGTCATCACCACCAGCGTCGGCAGGCCGATTTCGGCCAGCAGGTCGAACATCCGGATGTCGTCGGCGGTGGGCTCATGCCGAGCGTCGAGCAGCTGCACCACGCCGCGCAGGTTCACGTTGTTGCGCAGGTACCCCTCGATGAGCGGCACCCAGGCCCCCTGCTTTTCCTTGGACACGCGCGCGTAGCCGTAACCCGGCAGGTCGGCGAGGATGAAGGCCCGGTTCACCTCGAAGAAGTTGATCTCCCGCGTGCGCCCCGGCGTCTTGCTGACGCGCGCGAAGGCCTTGCGGCGCACCAGCAGGTTCAGCAGCGACGACTTGCCGACGTTGGATCGCCCGCTGACGGCGACCTCGGGCAGCGCCGACTCCGGGCGCCAGCCGCCCACGGCCGCCATGCCGCCGAGGAACTCGAGGTGGCGGATGACGAGCGGATCGGGCGTCGCGCCCATCAGTGGGTCACCGGCGGCGGCACGGCGCTGTCTCCGCGAGCGACATCGCCGTCGCCGCGCCGCTTGCGGACCGCCGGCACCGGGGCCGCCGCAGGCACCGGCAGCGTGCGCAGCGCGATGGCGAGCACCTCGTCCATGGTCTTCACCGGATGGAAGCGCACGGTCGCGCGCACGTCCTCGGGGAGTTCCTCGAGGTCGCGCACGTTGGCGGCGGGGACGATGACGTGCGAGACGTGGTTGCGGTGTGCGGCCACCGCCTTCTCCTTGAGGCCGCCGATTGGCAACACGCGGCCCCGGAGCGTGATCTCGCCGGTCATCGCGACGTCGCCCCGCACCGGCGTGCCGGTGAGCGCGCTGACGATCGCTGCCGCGAGCGCGATGCCGGCCGACGGGCCGTCCTTGGGTGTCGCGCCCGCGGGGAGGTGCACATGCACATCGCGCGTGCGCGCAAAGTCCGTCGGCACGCCCAGGATCTCGGCGCGAGACCGGATGTAGCTCAACGCCGCACTGGCCGACTCCTTCATGACGTCGCCGAGCGTGCCGGTGAGCATCACGCGTCCGCGGCCCGGCACCACGCTGACCTCGATCTCCAGCAGCTCGCCGCCCACCTGCGTGTAGGCCAGACCCTGCGCCACGCCCACGCGGTCCTCGAGCGTCACCTCATCCGGATCGTACGGGGCCACGCCCAGCATGGCGTGCAGGTCGGCCGCGGCGAGCGTGTCATGCGGATCCTGCTCAGCGGGACGCTCCGCCCGCCGGCGGGCCACCTTGCGCGCCAGGCGCGCGATGCGCCGCTCGAGCTCGCGCACGCCCGCTTCGCGCGTGTACTGGCGCAGCAGCGCGGGGAGCGCGTCCGGCGCCCACTGCACCGACGACGGTGCGATGCCGTGCTGCGTGAACTGCCGCGGGATCAGGTGCTTCTGGGCAATGGCGATCTTCTCCTGGTCCAGGTACCCCGGGAGCCGGATGATCTCCATGCGATCGCGCAGCGGCTCGGGAATGCCGCCCAGCGTGTTGGCCGTCGTCAGGAAGAGCACCTGCGACAGGTCGTAGTCCACTTCGAGGAAGTGGTCGTTGAAGGCACGGTTCTGCTCCGGGTCGAGCACCTCGAGCAGGGCGGCCGACGGATCGCCGCGCCAGTCGGCGCCGAGCTTGTCCACCTCGTCGAGGAGGATCACCGGGTTCACGCTCTCGGCGCGGCGCATCGCCTGCAGGATGCGCCCCGGCAGCGCGCCGATGTACGTGCGGCGGTGGCCGCGGATCTCGGCCTCGTCCCGCACCCCGCCCAGCGACATGCGCACGAACTTGCGGCCGAGCGCGCGGGCGACGCTGCGCCCCAGCGACGTCTTGCCCACCCCCGGCGGGCCGACGAGGCAGAGGATCGGCCCCTCGAGCTTGCCCACGAGGGAGAGAACCGCGATGTAGTCGACGATGCGCTCCTTCACCTCGTCGAGGCCATGGTGGTCCTCGTCGAGGATGGCGCGCGCGCGCGTCACGTCGAGCATGTCGTCGGTGCGCTCGCTCCACGGCAACGCGGCGATCCACTCCACGTAGTTGCGCGCCACTGCCGCCTCGGGCGACATCGGCGACATGCGGCGCAGCCGCCGCAGCTCACGGTCAGCGCGGGCGCGCGCCTGCTCCGGCATCTGGCGGGCGTTCAGCTGCGCCTCGAGGTCGGCGAGGTCATCGGTCTCCTCGTCGCCGAGCTCGCGGTGGATCGCGCGCAGCTGCTCCTGCAGGTAGAACTCGCGCTGGTTCTGGAAGAGCGACCCGCGGACATCGTCCTCGATCTTGCGCTCGAGGCGGAGCAGCTCCGTCTCACCCGCCGTCAACTCCGTGAGCGCGCGGAAGAGGTCCACGAGCCGGGGCGCCTCGAGCAGCGTCTGCCGCGTCTCGTGGCGCAGGGCGAGATGTGCGGCGATGCCGCATCCCTGCCGCTCGAGGCTGCTCGCCGCCTGCACCAGCGACGTGACCTCCGGCGGCAGGCGGCGGTGTTGGGTGACGTATTCCTCGAACAGCGCCAGCGCCTTGCGCGCTTCCTCGTCGGCGCCGTCCCCCGCCTCCATGGTGAACGGATACGGGCGCGCCTCGGCGCGCAGGAGCTTGGCGCCGGCGACGAACTTCACCACCTGGGCGCGTGCGAGCCCTTCCACGAGCACGCGGGCCGCGCCGTTGGGGAGGCGGGTGAACTGCAGCACGCGCCCCAGCGTGCCGACCCGGAACAGGTCGGCGGCCGCCGGGTCCTGCACGCTGCTGTCCCGCTGCGTCAGGAGGAGCACCAGCTTGTCCGATGTCTCAGCGGACTCCAGCGCCGCCAGCGACCCCGTGCGCCCGACCAGCAGTGGCATGGCGACGTGCGGAAAGAGCACGACGTCGCGCAGGGGCAGCACCGGCAGGCGGCCGGAGGTCTCGATCACATCGGAGTCACGGAGGAAGCGCAAAGTCATCTGACAAAGATAGGGGATATGGACTCAGGATTGCGATTCAGGATCCCGATTCAGGATTCCGATAAACGATAGGGCGGGGGACTCTCCCCCGCCCACTGTTGTTTCTCTGTTGTCTCTCTGTTGTTTCTCTTGCTCAGGCTTCCTTCTTTTGCCTCTTGGCACTCAGCTCCAGTAACGGGGGCTGCTTATTGGTGACCGTGGCTTCCGTCACTGTCACGCCCACCACGTCGTCGCGCGCCGGCAGGTCGAACATCGTGTCGAGCAGCAGCTCCTCGACGATGGCGCGCAGGCCACGCGCGCCAGTGCCGCGGTCGAGCGCCTTCTTGGCGATCGCCTTCAGCGCCCCCTCGTCGAACGTCAGGGTCACGTCCTCGAGCTCGAAGAGCTTTGCGAACTGCTTGGTGATGGCGTTCTTGGGCTCCTTGAGGATCCGCACGAGCGCCACCTCATCCAGCGCCTCGAGGGCCACCGAGACCGGCAGGCGGCCCACGAGCTCCGGGATCAGGCCGAAGCGCAACAGGTCGTCGGGCTCCACGAACTTGAAGATGTGCGCCGCCGTGCCGCCCTGCGCCGCCAGTTGATCCTCGGCGCTGAAGCCGATCTGCCGCTTGCCCAGGCGCGCCTCGATGATCTTCTCGAGGCCGTCGAAGGCGCCGCCGCAGACGAACAGGATGTCCTTGGTGTTGATCTGGATGTATTCCTGCTGCGGATGCTTGCGCCCGCCCTGCGGCGGCACGCTCGCCACCGTCCCCTCGAGAATCTTGAGCAGCGCCTGTTGCACGCCCTCGCCCGACACGTCGCGCGTGATGCTCGGGTTCTCGCTCTTGCGTGCGATCTTGTCGAGCTCGTCGATGTACACGATGCCGCGCTCGCATTCCGCGACGTTGAAGTCGCCGGCCTGCAGCAGCCGCACGAGGATGTTCTCCACGTCCTCGCCCACGTACCCCGCTTCGGTCAGCGTCGTTGCGTCGGCGATGGTGAAGGGCACGTCGAGGATGCGCGCCAGCGTCTGTGCCAGCAGCGTCTTGCCCACGCCCGTCGGTCCGATGAGCAGGATGTTCGACTTGTCGAGCTCGACGTCCCCTTCGCGCTTGGGGCTGTTGATGCGCTTGTAGTGGTTGTACACCGCCACGGCGAGCGCCTTCTTGGCCGCTTCCTGCCCGATGACGTACTGGTCGAGGACGTCCTTGATCTCCTGCGGCGCCGGCACGCGCGTCACCGCCTCCCCCACCTCGCGCTCTTCGTCCTCGGCGAGGATCTCGTTGCACAGCGCAATGCACTCGTTGCAGATGTACACGGACGGCCCGGAAATGAACTTCCGGACGGCGTCCTTGGACTTGCCGCAGAACGAGCAGCGCAGGTGGCGATCGTGGGACATCGAGTTCATCGGGCCTCAGCCGTTGAGGTGCCGCAGGGGTGCCGCCCTAAGTACGCACCACCCCTCTTCTAGTAACACCCCGCATAGGCAGGGAGCAAGCAATTCGGTGAATGTCCGGGTGGGACCAACCTTCCGCTCCCTTCCCCTTTCCACACCCTGTACCCTTCCCCTGCCTACTTGGTACCCGACACTGCCGCAATGACTTCGGCATCCCGTTCGCGCGGCGTGACGACGTGATCGATGATGCCGTACGCCTTGGCTTCCTCCGCCGACATGTAGAAGTCGCGGTCGAAATCGCGCTCGATCTGCTCCACCGGGCGCCCCGTGTGATGCGACATGAGCGCGTTCATCTGCGCGCGCAGGTACAGGATCTCCTTCGCCTGGATCTCGATGTCGGCCGCCGTGCCCGACGACCCGCCCGAGGGCTGGTGCATCATGATGCGCGCATGCGGCAGCGCCGAGCGCTTCCCCTTGAAGCCGCCGGCCAGCAGGAAGCAGCCCATCGACGCCGCCATGCCCATGCAGATGGTGTTCACCGGCGACTTGAGCCACTGCATCGTGTCGTACATCGCCAGCCCCGCCGACACGCTGCCGCCCGGCGAGTTGATGTACAGGTGGATGTCGCGTCCCGGGTTGTCCGCCTCGAGGAACAGCAGCTGCGCAATCACCATGTTCGCCACGTCGTCGTTGATCGGCGTGCCGAGGAAGATGATGCGGTCCATGAGCAGGCGCGAATAGACGTCGTAGCTGCGCTCGCCGCGGCTCGACCGCTCGATGACGTACGGATTGGGAATGATCGGCATGCGTGGTTCGTCCTCTGCGTGGGAGTCTGGCTGCCCGGGTCCGCTCGCGGATCCGAAGAGCCCCCGGTTCCTCATCGTCCTGCGGCCTACGCCTGCTCGACCGTGTTGCGCGCGAGGAGCCACGCAAAGACGCGGTCTTCGGTGATGCCACGTTCAATCTCGCGGAGCCGCCCGGCCTTCTGCAGCTGCGCATACACCTGGCCCGGGTTCACGCCGCGCTTTTCGGCCATCTCCTGGATCTTCGCGTCCACATCGGCCTCGCTCGCCGTGAGCGACTCGCGTTCCGCCAGCGTCTCGATCACCAGGTCGCGGCGCACCTGCCGCTCGGCCGTCGCGCGGAACTCGGTGAGGAAGCGCTCCATCTCTTCTTCGGGCACGCTGTACGCCTTGGCGTACGTCTGCACGAGGTGCGTCACCCACGAGGGCGGGACGTCAAACGCGTTGGAACCGATGATCTCGTCGAGGAGCAGGCCGCGCACGGCGGCATCCGCCTCGCGCACCGCGCTGGCCTCGAGATCGGAGCGAACCACGGCCGTGAGCGCCTCGACCGAGTCGAAGTCGCCCATTTCGCGCGCCCACGCGTCGTCGAGCGCCGGCACCGACTTGCGCTTCACTTCCTTCAGTTCGGCGCGCACTGTCTTCGACTTGCCGCGCTGTTCCTCATCTGGGAAGTCGTCCGGCCACCGCACCGGGCGCTCGACCGTCCCGCCCGGCGTCAGCTCCATGAGCAGCTCCTCGATCGCCGGAATAGCCTGCCCCGCGCCGAGGACCACCCTGTACTCTTTCCCTTCCTGCAGTGCGCCACTTTCGTCCGCCATCGCAAGCATGACAACAACCATGTCGCCTTCGGCCGGCTTTTCCTCCACCGGCGTCCAGGCGGCGCGCTGATCGCGCAGCTGCTCGATCTGTTCCTTCACCTGCTCGTCGGTGACGACGGACGCCGGGCGGCGGACCTTGAAGCCCTCCACGTGGGCGAGCGTCACGTCGGGCTGCACTTCGCAATGCAGCTCGAAGGACAGCGCGTCATCGTCGGCGAACTTGACGTCATGCGCGTGCGGCTGCGTCACGAGCTTGAGCTTCTCCAGCTCGATGACCGCCTGATACGCGTCGCGCATCACGGCCTCGAGCGCCTCCTGCTGGATGACGTCGGCGTACTTCTTCTCGACCATCGCCGCGGGCGCCTTGCCGACGCGGAAGCCGGGCATGCGCACCTGCTGCGCCACCCGGCGCGCCGCGCGCTTCTTGGCGTCCTTGACGGTGGTTCCGGGCACGGCGACCTGAATGCGGCGCTCGGCGCCCTCTGACTTCGTACTGGTGATCTGAATGTCCATTTATCTGCGGCCGTATTCCGGCGAAAGTGCAAAAAGGGAAGAACGCCCCGCCATCCAAGCCTCTGAATGGCGGGGGCAACTATATATGACAAATTACGGTGGTGGGGGCGAAAATGGAATGTCTTGGAGGGCGGCGGAGAACGGCGGAGGACGGCGGAGAACGGCAGTCTAACCACTTATGTTTGCGGTAGTTGCGATCCTTATCCGAACCGCGCTGCCGTTCTCTGCCGTCCTCCGCCGTTCTCCGCCGTTTTCTGTCTCAATGCGGAAGGCGGGATTCGAACCCGCAAGGGTTGCCCCACTGGATCCTAAGTCCAGCGCGTCTGCCAGTTTCGCCACTCCCGCGTCCCCGCAAAGTAGAACACCCAGCCCTCGCCCGTCAAAGCCAGAGGGCGCGGTGCCGTCCCGGCCGCCGCGCCCCCAGTTGTTTCTCTGTTGTTTCTCTCTACTCGCCAATTCGTATGTTCACGACTCTTGTCCCCGGTCCCGTCTGAGTCTGCGCGTAGACAAGTAGACTGACATACTCTCCGTCCTTCACCCGCGCGAGCACCTTCTGCAGGTCCGCCGCGGTCTTGATCGTCGTCGCCGGCTCCGGCCGGATGACCCGCACGATGATGTCGTTGCGGCCGAGCTTGTCCGCCGCCGGTCCGGCCGCGTCCACCGACACGACGCGCAGGCCACGGTACTGCTCCTCGATGCTGTTGGCCTTCGCCACGTCCGCGGTGATCGCCTCGAGGCTGACCCCGAGCCTGGCGTTCGAAACGCTCTCACCTTCGGCCGGCCGCTCCTCGGCGCTCGCCACCTGCGCCGCCTCGGCCGGCGCCTCCTGCAGCCGGATCTTGAAGCTCTTCCGCTCGCCGTAGCGCACCACGTCGATGTCGATGGTCTCACCCGGCTGGTGCATGCGGACGAGGCGCTGCAACGTGGACACGCGGTCCACGTCCTTGCCCTCGACGCGGACGATGATGTCGCCCGGCTCGAGCCCCGCCTTGCGGGCCGGCGAGTCGTCGCCGCTGAAACCGCCCACCTTGGCACCGACGATCTGCTTCAAACCAGCCACCGCGGCGTCCTCGGCGTTCACGTCGTTGATGGTGATGCCGAGGATGGCGCGGCGCACGCGACCGTGGGCGACAATGTCATCCATCACGGTCTTGGCGAGCGTGATCGGAATGGCAAAGCCGTAGCCGGAGTAAAAGCCGGTTTGGCTCGCGATCGCCGAGTTGATGCCAATCACCTCGCCGCGCGTGTTCATGAGCGGTCCGCCCGAGTTGCCGGGGTTGATGGCCGCGTCAGTCTGGATGAAGTCGGTGATCGCGTACGTGTCGCGGTTCAGCCCGGCCAGTTCATTGCCGCGCCCCTTGGCGCTGATGATGCCGGCCGTGACCGTGAAGTTCAGGCCCAGCGGGTTGCCGATGGCCACCACCCACTCGCCGATGCGAAGCTTCTGGTCGTCGCCGAGTCCCACGGTGGGCAGGCCGCTGCCGTCGATTTTGAGCACCGCGACGTCGGTCTGCGGGTCGCGGCCGATGATCTTCGCCTTGAACTCGCGCCGGTCGCTCATCAGCACCTTGACGCGATCGGCGCCATCCACCACGTGGTTGTTGGTGAGGATGTAGCCGTCCTTGCTGACGATGAACCCCGAGCCATTCGATTCCGCCGGCGCCTGCTGGCGAGGGTCGAGCTGGTTGAAGAACTCCTCGAAACCCGGCGGGACGTTGCGCCGCTGTTGGGTGCCCGGCCGGGCGCGGCGCGCGTCGCGCTCTGCCTGGATGGACACCACGGCCGGCGTCACGCGTTCCGCGATCGTGGCGAAGCCATCGCCCGGCGCACCGGCCGGGATTGGCGCCATGGTCTCGGTCTTGACCTTGCCGCCGCCCTGGGCGAACAGGCCCTGCGTCCAGTCGAGCGAGGAGGCGAAGAAGACACCGCCGATGAAGGCGGAGGCGGCGATGGCCGCCATCTTGGAACGGGAGAAATGGAAGGACATGAGCGTACAGTAACCGTTTGAGGGGACGATTGCTTAGACAGCTGGGGCCCGGTCAGGGTTCCCTGGGGGCGGACGGAAGACGGAGGACGGAGGACGGAGGACGGAGGACGGAGGACGGAGGACGGAGGACGGAGGACGGAGGACGGAGGACGGTGGACGCAAGAAGGCGGATGGCGATTCGTCTGCCGCGGCCCGTGGCAGCCAACCTCATGCACCTCTCACATCTGCCGTCCTCCGTCCTCCATCCTCCGTCCGTCGTCTACTGCTTCTTGTCGTCAACGATTTCGTAGTCAGCCTCAACCACATCGTCGGCCTTCTTGTCTGCCGGCGGAGCCTCGGCGCCGGCCGGCGGTGCCTGGTCGCCGGTGCTCGTCGCCTGCTGCTCGTAGAACGAGCGCCCCGCCGCCTGGAAGGCGGCGTTGAGTTCCTCGAGCGCCGCCTTGACCTCGCCGAAATCCTCGCCGCGGTGCGCCTTGCGGGCGCGCTCCACGGCCTGGTCGAGGCGCGTCTTCAAGTCGGCCGGCAGCTTCTCGCCCCACTCCTTGGCGTTCTTCTCCACTTCGTACGACATGGAGTCGAGGCGATTGCGCGTGTCGATCTCCTCGCGGCGCTTCTTGTCCTCCGCCGCGTTCAGCTCGGCGTCGCGGATCATCCGCTCCTTCTCGGCGTCCGTCAGGCCGCTCGACGCCTCGATGCGGATCTTCTGCTCCTTGGCGGTCGCCTTGTCGCGCGCCGTCACGTGCAGGATGCTGTTGGCGTCGATGTCAAACGTCACTTCCACCTGCGGCGTGCCGCGGGGTGCCGGCGGGATGCCGGTCAGCTGGAACTTGCCGATGGTCCGGTTGTGCAGCGCCAGCTCGCGCTCGCCCTGCAGCACGTGAATCTCCACCGTCGTCTGGTTGTCGTCGGCCGTGGAAAAGATCTCCGACTTCTTGGTCGGGATCGTCGTGTTGCGCGGGATGAGCACCGTGGTGACACCGCCCAGCGTCTCGATGCCCAGCGACAGCGGCGTCACGTCGAGCAGCAGCACGTCCTTCTGCTCGCCGGTGAGCACGGCGCCCTGGATGGCGGCGCCCACGGCGACGACCTCGTCCGGGTTCACGCCCTTGTTGGGCTCCTTGCCGAAGAACTTCTTCACGATCTCCTGCACCTTTGGGATGCGCGTCGAGCCGCCGACGAGGAGCACCTCGTCGATCTCGCTCGGCTGCATGCCCGCGTCCTTCAGCGCCTTCTCCATGGGTCCGAGCGTGCGCGCGATGAGGTCGTCCACGAGCTGCTCGAACTTGGCGCGCGTCATCTGGTAGTTGAGGTGCTTCGGCCCCGACTGGTCCGCCGTGATGAACGGCAGGTTGATGTCGGTGCTCTGCGTGCCGGACAGCTCGATCTTGGCCTTTTCCGCGGCTTCCTTGAGGCGCTGGAGCGCCATCGGATCCTTGGAGAGGTCGATCGCCTGGTCCTTCTTGAATTCGGCCACCAGCCACTCGATGACGCGCTGGTCGAAGTCGTCGCCGCCGAGGTGCGTGTCGCCGTTGGTGGACTTCACCTCGAACTGCTTGGAGCCGTCGACTTCGTAGAGCTCGAGCACCGAGATGTCGTAGGTGCCTCCGCCCAGGTCGAAGACGGCGATCTTCTCGTCCTTCTTCCCCTTCTTGTCGAGGCCGTACGCGAGCGCGGCGGCCGTGGGCTCGTTGATGATGCGCAGCACCTGCAGGCCGGCGATCTCGCCGGCGTCCTTGGTGGCCTGGCGCTGCGAGTCGTTGAAGTAGGCCGGCACGGTGATGACGGCCTTCGTCACTCCCTGTCCCAGGTAGTCCTCGGCGGTCTGCTTCATCTTCTGCAGGATCATCGCCGAGATCTCGGGGGGCGAGTACGTCTTGCCCTGCACCTCGACCGTCACGACGTCGTTGCCGCCGCGGATCACCTTGTAGGGCACGCGCTTCTGCTCTTCGGTAGCCTCGGCCATCTTGCGGCCCATGAAGCGCTTGATCGAGAAGACGGTGTTGGCGGGGTTCGTGACCGCCTGCCGCTTGGCGATCTGCCCCACGAGGCGCTCGCCGTCCTTGGTGAAGCCGACCACCGACGGCGTCGTACGACCGCCCTCGGCGTTGGGAATGACGACGGGATCGCCACCCTCCATGACGGCGACCACGGAGTTCGTGGTCCCCAGGTCGATGCCAATGACCTTGTCTGCCATCTGGTCCTCGTTTCGGTAAGAAGGTCGCACGGCAACCGCGCCGCGAAGGTCCCCAACGACACGCCGGGGGCGCCGGTTTCGCCGGACTGCCCCAACTATGAGGCAAGGGTGGGGCCACGAAAGCCCTGCCGAATTGACGCGAATCGGAGCTGCGGCTCCGTTACTAATGGCAGGACAACGACTTGCGTGACAGGCGGATGCTGGAACGGCAGGCAGTTTGCCGTCCTTGAGCGGCCAGCAGACGACTCGCCCTAAGAGCGCCTCTCGCTAGGCGATGCGAGGCGGCTCAGCCGTATCGCCCTTCGACGTAGTCCGCAGTTTCCTGTCGGTGGGGCGCCAGGAAGAGATCTTCCGTCGGGCGGTGCTCCATCGCACGCCCCATCAACATGAAGATCGTCTCTTCGCTCGCCCGTCGAGCCTGAGCCATGTTGTGCGTCACGATGAGGATCGTGTACTCCCCCCGCAAATCCCACATCAACTCCTCGACCGCTTCGGTACCGGCGGGGTCAAGAGCCGAGCAGGGTTCGTCCATCAGGATCACGGAGGGCTTCACCGGCAGGAGGCGGGCGATGCAGAGCTTCTGCTGTTCCTCGAGCGTGAGGGCGAGGGCGCGATCGTCGAGACGGTCCTTCACCCTGTCCCAGAGGAGCACCTCTTCGAGTGCCTTCTGCAGGATGGACTCTTCGTCGCTCCGGCTCACCCTCTCCTTTCCACGGTGGATGCGATGGCTGAAGAGGACATTGTCGCGGATGGAGAGGGGGAGGGGGTTCGGACGCTGGAAGACCATTCCGACCTCCTTCCGAAGGCGGACAGGCTCCACCTCGGGGGCGAGAACATCTTGTCCGTGGACGCGCACGGATCCGGTGGTGCGCACATACCCCAGCCGCTCATTGATGCGGTTCACGGTGCGGAGGAAGGTGGTCTTCCCGCATCCGGACGGGCCGATGAGCGAGGTGATGATCCCCTGCTTGATCTGGAGGCTCACGTCGAGGAGCGCCTGGAAGTCGCCGTACCAGAGGTTCAGCGCCACCGTCTCGATGGCCGGAGTTGGCACCGAGGATACGGCAGTCCTGTTCGCCGGAGCGAGCGAGAACATCGCGGGTGTTGCGTCGCCAGGCTCAGCCAAACTTCCCCTCCACGTATTCCCGTGTCCGCCGGTCCATCACCTCACCGGTGAAGAACGCCTCCGTTTCTCCCACCTCCACGACCTCGCCATTCAGGAAGAACGCCGTCCGGTGGGCCAGCCGTCGCGCCTGTTGGACGAGGTTGGTGACCATGACAATGGTCATCTCCTCGCGCAGCCCCTTGAGGATCTCCTCGATGCGCATGGTGGTCACGGGGTCCACCGCGATCGAGAACTCGTCCAGCAGGAGAAGTTCGGGCTCTTGCGAGAGGGCCCGGGCAATGGTGAGACGCTGTTGCTGCCCCCCACTCAGGAGGGAGCCCAGAGCGCCGAGTCGGTCCTTGACCTCGTCCCAGAGGGCCGCCCGCCGCAGGCAGCGCTCCACGATCACATCCAGTTCGCTTTTCTGTTTCACCCCTGCCAGGCGCGGCGAGAGCGCGACGTTGTCGTAGACGCTCAACGGCAGGCCCACGGGGAGCGGGAAGACCACGCCAATCCTGCGCCGCAGGGCGTAGACGTTGGTGAAGCTGTTGACATCCTCGCCGTCGAAGAGGACCTGTCCCTTCACCCACATCCCGGTCACCATCTCGTTCATTCGGTTCAGCGCCCGCAGGAAGCTGCTCTTTCCGCCGTTGCTCGGGCCGATGATTCCGAAGATTTCCTTTTCCCGAACCTGGAAACTCGCGCTCGACAGGACCGTCGTGCCGCGATACCCCAGGGAGAGGTTTCGCACCTCGAGCTTGACCGGCGCGTCCTCGCGCACCGCCGCGGGTGCTGCGGCGCGCGTTGCGCCGACGATGACCTCCGGCCTGGCGCCGTCGGTCACCATTTCTTCTTTCCCCTGAGGTGGACACGAAACGCGACGGAGGTGGCATTCATGGCCAGGACCATCGTGATGAGCACGAGCGCCACACCGTACGGGAGATTCTCTGGCACGCCCGGCACCTGAGTGGAGATGACGAACAGGTGCAGCGCCAGCGCCATGGTCTCGTCGAGGATGCCTTGGGGCAGGAACGGGGAGTAGAAAACCGCACCGGTGAACATGATGGGTGCCGTCTCTCCCGCGGCACGCGACACGGTGAGGATGACGCCGGTCAGGATGCCGGACAGGGAGTTGGGAAGCACCACGCGGCGGATCGCCTGCCAGCGCGTGGCCCCGAGACTCCAGCAGGCCTCTCGGAATGCCCACGGAACGGACTGGAGCGACTCCTTGGTCGCCACGATGACCACGGGAAGGTTCATCACCGCGAGAGTCAGCGAGGCAGCGAGGATGCTCGTGCCGAGGCGGGCGAACAGAACAAACGCTCCAAGTCCAAAGAGCGCATGAACAATCGACGGAACGCCAGCCAGGTTGATGATGGCCAGATTGATGACCCGCGTCAGCCAATTGTCGGGCGCGTACTCGCTCAGGTAGATGGCCGCAGCGACTCCAAGAGGCACGGTCGCCAGGATCGATCCCCCAACCAGCCAGATGGTCCCCAGGAGGGCCGGGAGGATACCTCCCGCCGTCATGCCCTGCGTTGGCATGCCCGTGAGGAAGCCCCACGTGACGGCAGACTGGCCCTTGATGACGAGCACCCCAAGGATCAGCGCCACCGGCACCACGAGCAACACGGTCATCAGGAAGAAGAGGGCACTGAAGAGCCACTCGACGCGACGATTCCGCCTGTTGAGGGAGGTTGCCTCGAACATGCCTTATCTCCCCCGCTTCACCCCTCGCACGAACACATCGGCGGCGAGGTTGATGATGAAGGTGACCGCAAAGAGCAGGATTCCCAGGGTGAACAGCGCGCGGTAGTGATCGGAGCCGCGCGCCGTCTCGCCCAGCTCGGCGGCGATCGTGGCGGTCAGCGCCCGCACCGAGTCAAAGACACTGTGCGGAATGTTGATGGAGTGGCCGCTAGCCATGAGTACCGCCATCGTTTCGCCGAACGCCCGTCCAACGCCGAGCAGCACAGCGCCGAGGAGCCCGTTCTTCGCCGCCGGCAGAACCACCTTCACCACGATCTGCCAGCGCGTGGCCCCCATCGCCTCGGCCGCTTCCCTGTAGGTGTCGGGCACGGCCTTGAGGGCGTCCTCCGCGATGGTGGTGATGACGGGCGCCGCCATCAAGGCGAGGATGATCCCCGCGTTGAGGACGTTGAGCCCCACCGGGACGTGGAAGACGCGAATGATCAGGCTGTTCAGGATGGACAGTCCGATGAACCCCCAGACCACGGACGGAATGGCCGCCAGGAGTTCCACGAGGATCTTCAGGCTCTCGCGCAGCTTCCCCTTGGCGAATTCGCCGATGAAGATGGCCGCTCCCAGCGAGAAGGGCACGGCCACGACCATCGCCAGGCCCGTCACGGACGCGGTTCCCAGAATCAGGGCGAGCGTCCCGTAGGTCGGCTGGCGCTCCGACGTGGGCCTCCACGCCGGCGACGTGAGGAACTCCTTCAGATCGAGGGTGTGCAGGATGAACCCGGTGCCCTCTTTCGCGATGAAGATGAAGATCGCCAGGATGAACACGATGGCCGAGACGCCGCCGGCGAAGACGATGGCGGCCACCGCCTTGTCCTGGTACCAGGCCGAGTCGCGGCTGTTCAGGTCACCGTGGCGTTCCAGACCTTTCCGAGGCGATGCGGAAGACGTGGACGCGACGGCAAGCGTCGCGTCAGGTTGCATCCGGGCCCCGGAGGATCAGCATCAGCTCCCGCAGGCGGGAAGCGATCTCCCGGTACATCTCCTCCGCGCGCTCTCGCCCCCCGGCAGCGCATGGACTCTGGCCAAGGTCCCAGTTCAGCAGCACGGTCTTGTAGGGTAGTTCGCCCACCTTCTCCCGGGACTCCGGGTCCAGGCCAATGATGACATGGAAGTGTCGGGGCTCCGCCATGAGTTCCGGAATCCGCTTGGGATGGACACCCTCAAGCGGGAAACCGTGATCCTCGAAGAATGCGATTGCCTCAGGGCGCATCGCGTCAGCCGGTTCCCACCCGGCGCTAGAGAACGAGCTACCCTCGGGGAACGCCTTCTTCGCGTACGCCTCGGCAAGCAGACTGGCGCAGTCATTGGCCCTGTCCACGAACAGGATCCGGTACACCTTGGGGTTATGGGTCTCGCCGGTGGCCGCGAAGACGGTTTCTTGCGCGATGTTCTCGGCCTGGTCCGACACGCGGAGGAGGACGGAAAGAGCCTTCGCATAGCCGAGGAGGTCCCGGACCGGGACGTTGTTTCTTTCCCCGATCGCGATCAGGTCCTCCGACGCCTTGTCATGGGTGGAATCCATGTTGTACGTGAGGCCCAACGTCCTGCTTGCCCGGTCGGCGCTCTCGTCCCGAAAGGCGTGCAGCGCCTCGGCGAGGCAGGCGCGGGCCTGATGCGCGAGGAGCTCAACGTCCTTGGCGATCAGCGCGGGCGGCGGTCCCGAACACCGGATGGTATGTCGGCTCACCGTCGCGGCGTAGTCCCCGATTCTCTCCAGCGCCACGGCGACGCGGAGGATGGCCGAGATGTATCGAAGGTGGTGCCCGACCGGCAGGTGCCTGACCACGAAGCCGTGGCACAGGCGGTCCATGTCGCGGGTGATCCGGTTGATGATCCTGTCACGGAGGATGACCTGCGTCGCGAGTTCGCGGTTGAAGGCGAGCAGGGCCGTCACAGCGTCACCGACCTGTTCCTGCGCGAGCGCCGCGGCCGTATCGAACGCGCTGCGGATCTCCCGCAAGTCCTGGTCCAGCCGCTCTTGGTAGTGGCTCACGTTTCGAATCCTCTCTGTGGGCCCTTGGCCAATGGCTGGTTGTGGCTCAGCGGGCGCTGGCCAAGGGACAGGTCAGATTGGACCGTAGCGGTGCGTAACCTGACTTCACCAGGAGACACTGCCCCTCTTCGCTATGAATCCAGTCGAGATACTCTTTCGTAGCTCCAGTCGGTTCGCCGGCCGTGTAGAGGAAGAGCGGCCGGGAGATCGGGTAGCTGCGGTCCATGGCGGTCGCCTCGGATGGCGCCACGCAGGGCGAGCCTTCCGCTTTCGACACGCAGGGCATTTTGACGGTCGTCGTGGCATAGCCCAGTCCGCTGTAGCCGATGGCACAGGGCGTGTTGGCGACGAGGTCGACGACATCCTTAGAGCCGTGCATGTCGCGCGAGCCCAGCTTGTACTCCTGCTCTCCAAGCACGGCTTCCCGGAAGTACGCGTAGGTTCCGGAGTTGTTCTGGCGGCTCACCAGAACGATTTCCCCTGAGGGGCACCCCGGTATCGTTACGTTCAGGTCCGACCACCGTTTCACCGTACCGTGCTCGCCGTAGATCGATGCCAAGCTCTCGAAGGTGAATGAGGCGATAGGATTGTTCACATGGAGGAAGATGGCCAACGCGTCATAGCCGACGATGAACTCCTTCGGAACCAGGCCGCGGGCCTTCCGCACTTCGTCGATTTCACTCTGCTTGATCTGCCTCGAGGCGTTGGCGATATCCACGGTGCCGTTGATCAGGGCGCTGAACCCGGTTCCCGACCCGCCACCCGAGACGGCCACGGTGACGCCGGGCTTCTTCTGCGCGTACGCCTCCGCCCAGGCTTGGGCGACGTTCACCATGGTGTCGGATCCCTTGTTCTGGATCGTTGTTCGGCCATCATCGGTGGAGCGTCCGCAGGAAAGCGAAAGAGCCACTGCCGTAGCCATCATGATCGAGCGCTTCACGACCGCTCCTTGAAATCGGATATATCCAGGACGAGACACAGGCAGCGTTAATACTGGCGGGAGGGGCACTCCCGTTCAAGTTGGCACTCTCTGCCTCGCAGCGCGCGCACCCTGCCAGGAGGTCTGGCGGGGGCATACGGGCGATCCTCGTGTTGCGTCGCAGGCTATTCTGATGCAACGTCCGCCGGCCGAACCACCGGTGCTCGAGCCGCGGCACCTCAGCCACCTCCGTCGATCGTCCGTTGCCAGCGGACGGTCGAGTCAATACCCACATGATCCCCATCGGCGACGACAACCCAACGGTTCGTGTTCCTGTCGCGACGATCTTCGTGATCGTCGCGATGTTTTCCTCTTGGGTACTGGTGCAGGGGGCGGGCTTCGATGGGAAGCTTCTGGCGACGAGCGTCTGCAACCTCGGGCTCGTCCCGGGTGAGCTGACGGGCCTGGCCCCACTCGGCTCGGGGGTCGCCATCAGCACGGACCTCGCGTGCGTGGTGGACGACCAGGCGATCAACATCCTGACGCCGCTGCTCTCGATGTTCCTCCACGGCGGATGGACGCATCTCCTGGGCAACGCGCTGTTTCTATGGGTGTTCGGCAACAACGTCGAGGACGCGATGGGACGGACTCGGTTCTTGGTCTTCTACGTGCTGTGCGGAGTGGCGGCGGCAGCAGCGCATGTTGCGGTCGACCCGCGCTCGCCGATTCCCACCGTTGGGGCCTCGGGAGCCATTTCAGGCATAATGGGCGCTTACCTCGTGCTGTTCCCCAGGGTACGCGTGCGGATGCTCTTCATCTTCATCGTCTTCTTCAAGGTGTTCCGCTTTCCGGCATGGCTGGTGCTGCTGTATTGGTTCGGATTACAAATCCTGGTCGGCCTGCCCGATCTGCTCACTCCGAGCCCGGAGCTTGCCGGCGGCGTCGCGGTATGGGCGCACCTCGGCGGGTTCGTTGCGGGGATGCTGCTGGCAAAGGTCTTCGAGAACCCTTTGCTCGTGCAGCGACGGCGCGCTGTCCTTCTGTCCAGCAGCGATTTCGACGCGCTAGCCTGAGCGGCGAGCCGTTTGGCGCATCTCCCTGTGGGGTCGTATCTTTCCTTCCCGGGGCAGGGTCGGTCGCTCCTCGACGTCAGGCCGGTACGACGCCGAGGTTCGGACGGGAGGCGCGGCTCATCACACCCGCGTCGGACCCCCGCGGCACAGAACCCCATCGCTGGGACTTCCCTTGAACTGTCTGACCGACGTTTCGCCGAGTTGCTCAACGTGACGGACCGAGAGAGCGTGCGTTGTGTCGGAGCGTGAGCGCGTGCGAGTCTTCAATCGCGAGTTGTCCTGGCTCGCGTTCAACGCGCGGGTGCTGCACGAGGCCGCTGACACACGCACGCCGCTGCTGGAACGGCTGAAGTTCCTGTCGATCGTCAGCACGAACCTGGACGAGTTCTACATGGTGCGCGTCGCCGGCGTGCGCCGGCAGGTCGCGGCCGGGTTCGGCAAGGTCGGGCGCGACGGGGTGTCGCCGGCCGAGCTGCTCGACCGCATCGACGAGCGCGTGCGCGAGATGGTGGCCGAGCAGGCGCGCATCCTCGAGGAGGAAGTGCTGCCGGAGCTCTCGCAGCACGGGGTGCGGCTGCTGAGCATGGCCGACCTCGACGCCAGCGAGCGGCTGGCGGTGGATGCCTTCTTCGACTCGCAGGTCTTCCCCGTGCTTACCCCGCTGGCCGTGGATCCGGGGCACCCGTTTCCGTACATCTCCAACCTTTCGCTCTCGCTGGCGGTGGAGCTGAGGGAACCCGAGACCGGAATCGAGCACTTCGCGCGCGTGAAGGTGCCCAAGTCGCTGCCGCGGTGGGTCCCCGTGCGGTCGCTGCAGTACCTGCCGCTCGAAGACCTCATCGGGGCGCACCTTGGCCTCCTCTTCCCGGGGATGGAGATCACGGGCTATCACGCGTTCCGCATCACGCGCTTCTCGGACCTCGAGATCGCGCCGACGGAGGAGCCCGAGGATCTGCTGGCAATGATCGAGGAGCAGGTCTTCCAGCGGCGGTTCGGTGAGGTGGTGCGACTGGAGGTCCAGCGTGGCATGCCAGCCCAGCTGCGGGCGCTGCTGCTCAGCGAGCTGCGCGAGACCGAAGACCCGGAGATGGCGCCGCTCACCGAGCGCGAAGTGCACGAGCCGGGCCGACTGCTCGACCTGGGCGACCTCATGGCGCTCTCGACGCTCGACCTGCCGGAGTTGCGCGACCCGCCGTTCGTCCCCGTCACGCCGCCGGAACTCCGCGACGGCCGGTTGGTCTTTGACGTGCTGCGTGAGCGCGACGTGCTGGTGCACCATCCGTTCGACTCGTTCCCGGCCACCGTGGAACGCTTCCTCGACGAGGCGGCGCGCGACGAGCACGTGCTGGCCATCAAGCTCACGCTCTACCGGACCTCCGGCGACACGGCGGTGGTGCGCGCCCTCACCGAGGCGGCGCAGGCGGGCAAGCAGGTGGCGGTGCTGGTGGAGCTGCAGGCGCGCTTCGACGAGTCGAACAACATCACGTGGGCGCGCACGCTCGAGTCGTTTGGCGTGCATGTGGCGTACGGCTTGCCGGGGATGAAGACGCACGCCAAGCTGGCGTTGGTGGTGCGGCGCGAGCCCGACGGGATCCGCCGTTACGTGCACATCGGCACGGGCAACTACAACTCCAAGACGGCGCGCACGTACACCGATTTCGGCCTGCTGAGCGCCAGCGAGGCGCTGGGCGCGGACGTGTCGGAGCTGTTCAACATGCTCACGGGCTTCTCGCGGCAGCGGGAGTATCGCGCGCTGCTGGTGGCGCCGGTCTCCCTGCGCGAACGCCTGATCGCCCTCATCGAGCGCGAAGCCGCCAACGCCCGCGAGGGCAAGCCGGCGCGCATCGTGGCCAAGATGAACGCCCTCGTGGATGGCCAGGTCATCGACGCGCTATGCGAGGCCTCCAACGCCGGCGTGGAGATGGACCTGCTGGTGCGCGGCATCTGCTGCCTGCGTCCGGACGTCCCCGGCGAGTCGGAACGCATCCGCGTGATCAGTGTCGTGGGCCGCTTCCTCGAGCACTCGCGTCTCTGGCGCTTCGAGAACGGCGGCGACCCGGAGTACTACCTGGGCTCGGCCGACTGGATGCCGCGCAACCTCGACCGCCGCGTGGAGGCGATGGTGCCGATCCTCGACCGTGCGCTGCATCCGCGGCTCGAGGCGGTGCTCACCGTCTTCCTGGCGGACAACCGCCAGGCGTGGGATCTGCACGCCGATGGCACGTGGGTGCAGCGTCGCGCCGGTGACGACGAGGAGCGGGCCTCGCACCAGCGGCTGCTGCGCGAGTCGTGGGGGATGGCGCGCACGTCCGGGGCTGGACGCGAGGTGCCAGCGGTCGTCACCGCCGACTGACTACTCGCTGTCGACGTCGTCCACCACGGAGCCGTCCGGCGCGACGATCTCGACCGGCGCGCCCGCCATCTCCTCCAGCAGCCCCTTCTTGCGGGCGGCGCCCCAGAGTTCGAGCCGCATGGAGGGTGCGATGTCGCTCTGGTGCGCGGTGATGCGCAGGGCGCGGCGCAGCCAGCGCACGCGCACGCGCTCCACGGCGGCCGAATGTCCGCGGTCGAAGCCGTCGGCCACGCGCAGGATCGCGGCGAGCCGCTGGATGCGCGCGCGCGTGGCGCGGTCGAGCGCGCCGTACTCGGCGTGCTTCACGCGGTCCGGCGCCGAGCCGCGGTGATAGCGCGCCACGTGCGCCACCACGGTCTGCTCGTCCGGCGTCATCCCGAGGAAGTCGGCGTGCTGGATGAGGTGGAACGAGTGCTTGTGGTGCCTCTGGTAATTGATGTGGTAGCCCACATCGTGCAGCAGCGCCGCATCGCTCAGCACGGGGCGGTCGGCGGGCGTGCACCCGAGGCGCGCGCCGAGCGAGTCGAAGAGCTGCAGCGCGAGGCGCTGCACCTGCCGGGCGTGGGGTTCCTCATAATGGCAGCGCTCGGCGAACTCGCGCACCGAGCGCTCCCGCGCCTCTCCCGGATCGCTCACCACCGGCGCCACCCGTGCCGTCTCGAGCAGCAGGCCTTCGCGGATGCCGTAGGCCGACGCCACGAAGCCGCGCGGTTCGAGCCGGGCACCAACCTCGGCGGCGACGGCCAGCCCGGCGAGGATGATGTCGGCGCGCGCCACGTTGAGGCCGGGGACGGCGAGCCGCTCGGTGGGCGTGAGCTCCTGCAGCATCTCGAGCAGGTGCTCGATCTCGTGCCACGGCATGCGCGTGCCGTGCACCGAGTGCGCCACGCGAATCCCCTGTCGGGCGAGCACCATCCCCGCGAGGTTTGTGAACGTGCCGCCGGAGCCGATGAGCTCGGCCCCGCGCCAGTCGCGCACGGGGAGCACGCGCCGAATATCGTCGCGGATCGCCTTGCGGAGCTTCCTCACGCCCTTGGGCGCCGGCCGGTCCATCAGGTATTGCTCGGTGAGGCGCACGGCGCCGAACGGGAGCGACACGTAGCGCTCGACGATGCCCTCGGCGGCGAGGGCGAACTCCACCGAGCCGCCGCCAATGTCCATGACCACGGCCCGGCCACGGCCGAGATCGAAGTGGGCGAGCGCGCTGCGGAAGGCGAGGCGCGCCTCTTCCTCGCCGTCGAGGATGCGTACGCGGAGGCCGGCTACCTCGCGTACCTGTCGGAGGAAGGCGGCGCCGTTGGACGCGCCGCGCACCGCGGAGGTGGCCACGGCCTCGACGCGCTTGCACCCGAGCTGCCGGGCGAGCGTCGCCATGCGCGTGAGCGCCTCGAGGGCGAGCCGCATCGGTTCCTCGCCCAGCGCGCCCGTCTCGTGCAGCCCCGACTGCAGGCGCGGGGCGGCCTTCATCTCGTCGATGACGCGGATGGCGCCGTTGGACGAAACGTCGGCCACGATCTGCCGAATCGAGTTCGAGCCGATGTCGATGGCCGCGAAGCGCTGCGTTCCCTCCTCGCGCGGAGGGCGCGAGGGCGGGGGGTGGAGACGCAGCGGGGTCGAGGTCATGCGGGCGGCTCGCGGCTCGGGGATGTCCCCAACGCTAATGCGCGCCGCCCCGCGAGGAAACCTCAGGACGCGTGATCTTCGGCGTGGTGCTTGATCTGCTTGCCCTCGGCGAGGAAGACGGCGTCCTCGCTGATGTTCGTGGCGAGGTCGGCCACGCGCTCGAGATTGCGGCTCACCAGCAGCAGCTCAAGGCCGGGGTTGATCGTTCGCGGATCGGACATCATGTGCGTGAGCTGCACCCGGAAGAGGGCGCCGTGCATTGCGTCCACGTCGTCATCACGACGGCAGACGTCACGACCCAGCGTGCCGTCGGCGCGCACGAACGCGTCGATCGCGTCGGCGAGCATGCCCCGGACGCGCTTCGCCATCTCCGCCATGGAACGCTCGGGCGTCACGCGCGTCGGGAGCGCGTGCAGCCGCATCACGCACTGCGCGATGTTCACCGCGTGGTCGCCCACGCGCTCCAGGTCGCTGGTCACCTTGATGGCGCTGACCAGGAAGCGGAGGTCGCGCGCCATCGGTTGCTGGAGCGCGAGCAGTTCCACGGCGAGCTGCTCGACGTCCAGCTCCATCTGGTCGATCTCGCGGTCGGCCTCGATGACGGCCTGCGCCTTGCCCGTGTCGTGCGTGAGCAGGGCGTCTACGGCGAGCTCCACCAGCTCCTCGGCGCGCGCGGACATGGCGAGTAGATGCTGCTTGAGCTCGCTTAGCTGGTCGTGAAAATGCCGGAATCCGGCGGTGGGTTCGGCGGTCATCCGAATCTCCCGGTGATGTACGCTTCCGTACGCTCCTCGCGGGGGGCCGTGAAGAGCTGGTCGGTTGGGCCGTGCTCGATGAGCTGGCCCAGGTAGAAGAACGCCGTCCGGTCGGACACGCGCCCCGCCTGCTGCAGGTTGTGCGTCACGATGACGATGGTGAGCTCCTTCTTCAATTCCCACAAGAGCTCCTCGATGCGCTGCGTCGCGATGGGATCGAGCGCCGAGGCGGGCTCGTCGAGCAGCAGCACCTCGGGTTCGTTGGCCAGCGCCCGGGCGATGCAGAGGCGCTGCTGCTGTCCGCCGGAGAGGCCGAGCGCGCTGGTGCGGAGCCGGTCCTTGACCTCGTCCCACAGCGCGGCGCGGCGGAGCGCCTGCTCCACGAGGTCGTCGAGCTCGCCGCGCGACGGCCGGCGGTTGAGGCGCGGCCCCCAGGCGACGTTGTCATAGATGGACTTCGGGAACGGGTTCGAGCGCTGGAAGACCATGCCGATGCGCTGGCGCAGCTGCACCACGTCGAGGCTCCGGTCCAGCACGTCCTCGCCGTCGAGGAGGATGCGGCCGGTGCTGCGCGTCCCCGGGAGGAGGTCGTGCATCCGGTTAATGCTGCGCAGAAACGTGCTCTTGCCGCACCCCGACGGGCCGATGAGCGCCGTCACCTCGCGCGGCACGAGGTCGAGCGAAATGTCGAAAAGCGCCTGCTTGGCGCCATACCAGAACGAGAAGTGCTCCACGGTCACCGCGCCGGTCTGGGCGATGGAGTCCGCGATGCCGGTGGGCGCGATGCTCGAGGGCGCGATGCTCGAGGGCGCGATGCTCGCGGGCGCGATGCTCGCGGGCGCGATGTTCGCGGGCGCACTGACGGCGCGATCGGTCATCCGAACCGTCCCGTAATGTAGGCTTCGGTGCGCTCGTCAGACGGCGACGTGAACATGCGCGAGGTCGGCGCTACCTCCACCAGGTCGCCCAGCAGCATGAAGGCGGTGCGGTCGGAGACGCGCGCCGCCTGCTGCATATTGTGCGTGACGATGACGACGGTGACGTCGCCGCGCAGTTCGTAGACGAGCTCCTCGATCTTCTGCGTGCTGAGCGGGTCGAGCGAGGCGGTGGGTTCGTCGAGGAGCAGCACGCGCGGCCTGGTGGCGAGCGCGCGCGCGATGCAGAGCCGCTGCTGCTGCCCGCCGGACAGCGCCATCGCGCTGTCGTTCAGCCGGTCCTTCACTTCCTCCCACAGGGCCGCGCGGCGCAGCGCCCATTCGGCGATCTCATGCTGTTCGGCCCGCGAGGGCGCGGCGCGTCCCGCGGCGCGAAAACCGGCGGTGACATTGGCGCGAATGGACATGGTGGGAAACGGCGTCGGGCGCTGGAAGACCATGCCGATGCGGCGGCGTACCTCGATGGGGTTCACGCCGCGCGCGTAGATGTCCTTGCCGTCGAGCCAGACCTCGCCCTCGACGCGGGCCGTGGCCACCGTCTCGTGCATGCGGTTCAGGCAGCGCAGCAGCGTGCTCTTGCCGCATCCCGACGGGCCGATGATCGCCGTCACCTGCCCCTCGAGGAAGTCCAGGGTCACGTCGCGCACGGCGCGCGTCGTGCCAAAGAACGCGTCGAGCGCGCGCACGGACACACACGCGTTGGGCAACGCCGACGCCACGGCGGCGGCGCCCGCGTCCGTGGCCAGCACCTGCGGCTCAGTCGTGGCCATGGCCGAACCGGGAGCGGGTGACAAAGCGGGCAATGAGACTGATGACGAGAACGAGGGCGAGGAGGACGAGCGCGCCGGCCCAGGCCAGCTGGTGCCACTCCTCGTACGGGCTGATGGCATACGAGAAGATCTGCAGGGGGAGCGCGCTGATCGGCTGCGTGAGCGACGTGGACCAGAACTGGTTGCCGAACGCCGTGAACAGCAGGGGGGCCGTCTCACCGGCAATGCGCGCCACGGCGACGAGCGCGCCGGTGACGATGCCGGGGAGCGCCGTGCGCAGCACCACGGTGAGCGAGGTGCGCCAGCGCGGGTACCCCAGCGCCAACGCCGCCTCGCGCAGCGAATTGGGAACGAGACGGATCATTTCCTCGGTGGCGCGCGCGACGAGCGGGATCATCATCACGGCCAGCGCGATGCCGCCGGCGAGTGCCGAGAAGTGCCTGACGGGGCGGACGAGGAACTGCCACGCGAAGATGCCGACGACGATGGAGGGCAGGCCGTTGAGCACGTCGGAGAGGAAGCGGACGACCGAGGCGAGCCGCCCGCCGCGGTGCTCCGCGAGGTACATGCCGGCGCCGATCCCCACGGGAAGGCCAATGGCCGACGCGATGCCGATGAGCATCAGCGTACCGGCGAGCGCGTTGGCCATGCCGCCGCCGGACTCGCCGACGGGCTTGGGCATGGCCGTGAAGAACGCCCAGTTCAGCGAACTCGCCCCCTGCTTGAGCAACAGGCCGAGGATGAGGACCAGCGGCAGCGTCGCCAGCAGCGCGGCGACGACCGTGAGCGCAACCATCACGGCGCTGCGCGCGCGCCGCGCGCGAATGGACCGTCGGGGTGCGCGCGTGGTCATGCCTGCCCCCGCCGCTCGACGCGCCAGACGAGCCAGCGCGCGATGATGTTCACCACGAGCGTGATGGCGAGGAGCACCGCGCCCACCGCCATCAGCGCCGACAGGTGCATGTCGTTGGTGGCCTCGGAGAACTCGTTGGCGATCACCGAGGCCATCGTGTAGCCTGGCGCGAACAGCGAGGACGAGATCTCGTGGCGGTTGCCGATGACCATCGTCACCGCCATCGTCTCACCGAGTGCACGGCCGAGGCCGAGGATGACGCCGCCCATCACGCCGGAACTCGCGTACGGCAGGACTGCGCCCCAGATCATCTCCCAGCGGGTAGCCCCCAGGGCCAGCGCCGCTTCGCGCTGGGAGCGGGGCACCGCCATGAGCACCTCGCGCGTCACCGAGCTGATGTACGGCAGCACCATGATCGCGAGGATCAGCCCGGCGGCGAGCATCGAGGGGCCGTACGCCGGGCCGGAGAAGAACGGGGTGTCGCCGAGATGAAGCCGGTCGGCGAGGAAGGGCATCACGTGCTCGCGCAGGAACGGCACGAGCACGAAGATGCCCCAGAGGCCGTAGACGACGCTGGGAATCGCGGCCAGCAGGTCGACGAGGAAGGCGACGGGCTGGCGCAGCCACGGCGGAGCAAACTCGGAGAGGAAGATCGCGACGCCGATGGCCAGCGGCGTCGCGATGAGGAGTGCCAGCAGCGACGACACGATGGTGCCGTAGATCGCCGGCGCCGCGCCAAAGGTCCCGTTCACCGCGTCCCATTCGCTCGAGGTGAGGAACCCGAGGTGGAACGCCTTCAGCGCCGGCCACGCCGCGACGGCCACTTCGATGGCGAGCAGGACGAGCAGGAGCGGAATGCTCAGCGCGAACGCGGTCGTGGTGAACCGGTAAATGCGGTCACCGACCGGGGCGCCATGGAGCTGCGTGGATGCCAAGAGAATTCGAAAGAAGGAGAGGGCGACGGATGACTCCGCCGCCCTCCCTAATCTTCGCCCTTTCCCGTCACCGTGTCGTGCCGGCCATGTAACGGAATTGTCACGGTCGGCTGACCGTCGACGACGAAGTCCCCGCTACGGGCTCAGAAGTTCGTGACGAACCGGAGCTGGAACAGCTTGGACTGGGCGATGGTGACGGCGGGAACCGTGCCAAGCGTCTCCTGGTAGTCGAGCGCCACCTGCGCCCGCTTGTTCCGGGTCAGGTCAAGGAGGAGCGAACCCTCGAACAGGTGGTTGGACTGCGACACGTCGGTGTTGGGGGTGATCGCGTCGTACCGCAGGAGGACGCTCAGCGGCGACGTCGACGCGCGGTCGAGCAGCTGCAGGGGCCGGATGACCGCGAGGCCGGAGATGAGTCTCCCGGTGACGTCCGCGACCGACCGCGGTGACGCCGTGGTGTTGGCACCGCTCTCCACCCCGTCGAGACGCTGCGAGTATCCCGCGGCCAGCACAAGCCGCGGGTCCTTGATGCCGGCCCAGACACCGTACCGGTTCTTGGTCAGGCCCTCGCCCACGGCGCCCACCTGCCCGGCGCCGCCCTGCACGAACTTGCTGGCTCCCTGGTTCACGTCGATCCAGGGCGAGAAGGTCAGCGTCGTGAGCAGGCCGTGCTTGCCGGCGGCGAGCGGGGTCAGCGTCAGGCGCGCCGCGTAGCTCTTGAACCGGTCGCTCTCGGGGTTGGCGTAGCCGTTGCCGTTGGTCACCACGGCGTACAGCTCGCCCTTCTTCTTCGGGAAGTTGAGTTGCGTGGCAAGCCCAACGTCGGCGGACGAGAAGTAGCCGAACCGCTCCGCCGACGCCGTGCCCATCCAGCGCGGCCAGAAGGTCTCGTGATGCTCGATGGTCACCGTCTGCAGCGCGCCCGCGCGCACGAGGCTGCTCCAGCCGGTCTTGTTGGCGGGACGGTCGTACTGCAGGTACGCGTACTTGACGCGGAAGACGTAGCCGACGCCGCTCTGCTGCGGCGAGATGTCGGGCGTCACCCGGATGGAGAGGCGGTCGGCCACCGGCATCCGGAAGTTCAGGTAGGCGCGCTCGAGGTCGAACCGGTTGGCACCCTTGGCCTCAGGATTGGTGCGAACGCTGAAGGCGCCGAACATGATGCCGGAGAAGTCGAGCTTCGAAGCCGGAGCGGACTGTGCCGACAGTCCCGACGGCAGGGCAAATGCGGCAAGCAGCACGGCACGATGCAAAGTGGACATGGAAGGAGTTGTGGTTTGGTCGAGGGGATGGTCGGATGCCACGCCCGCAGCGAGTCGACGGCCGAGGCACCCTGCGCGGCTCGCTTCGTCTATCGTGTTCCCGCCAGCGCGGCGGCGCGCTGCTCAAGCTGCTTTACGACACTACCCGGAAGGGGCGCGTAGTCCAGGGCGGCCGCCGCCTTCTGCCCGTCGGTCCAGGCGTACTTCAGGAAATCGGCGAGCTTCTTGGCCTTCGCCGCGTTCGGCATTCTCTCGTACACAAGCAACCAGGTGAACGAGGCGATGGGATATGCCTTCTTCCCGGGCGCGTTCACGATGGACACGCGGTAGTCGGTGTTCTTGCCGAGCTTCTTGGAGGCGGACGCGGCGGCCTCGGTGATCGCCTCGATCGTGGGGGCAACGTACGCGCCGGATGCGTTCTGCAACTCGGCGTAGGCGAGCGTGTTCTGACGCGCATAGGCGAGTTCGACATACCCGATCGAACCGGCGATCTGCCGCACCTGTCCGGCCACGCCTTCGTTTCCCTTGCCGCCGAGCCCCACGGGCCACCGGACTTCCTTGCCCTTGCCGGGGCCAGCCGTCCACGACGGGCTGACCGCGGCCAGGTAGTCCGTGAAGATGTAGGTTGTGCCGCTGCCGTCGGAGCGGTGGACGACGAGGATGTCCTTGGCCGGCAGTTGCACGCCGGCGTTCAGCGCCGCGATGCGCGGGTCGTTCCACTTGGTGATCTTGCCGAGGAAGATGTCACCCAGCACGATGCCGGAGAGCTTGAGCGACTTCGTGACGCCGGGGAGGTTGTACGTCACGACGACGGCGCCGAGGACCATCGGGAAGTGCAGGATCTTCCCGCCCTTCGCCTTGTCCAGCTCGGCGTCGCTCATCGGAGCATCCGAGGCACCAAAGTCCACCGTCTGCTCGGACAGCTGGCGGATGCCGCCGCCCGACCCGATGGACTGGTAGTTGATGCGCACGCCCGTCTTGGTGGCGTAATCGGAGAACCACTTGGAGTAAATGGGATACGGGAACGTGGCGCCGGCGCCGGTGAGGTCTACCGACTGGGCGCTTGCCACCGCGGTAAGGGCGGGAATGGCGATCAGCGCGGCAAGGTTGCGAATGCGCACGGGCAACTCCGGATGTAGGTCGTCAGTTGATCAGGGCCGCTCGGTGCGGCCATCCGACGAAGGAACGATGCGGGTGCTCGGTGACGCCGCCATCTCCGTGATGTAACGGTCGTGCCACGAATCCGGACCGTCCACCCGGCAGCCTGTCAGCCGTTCAAGGTCACCCGGTCCGGAAACCAGACACGAACCGTCGTGCCCACGTCCGGCGTGCTCTCGGCGTGCAGGCGCCCCCCGTGTGCATCCACGAGGTGCTTCACGATGGACAGGCCGAGCCCGGTGCCGCCTTCCTCGCGCGACCGCGCCGGGTCCACCCGATAGAAGCGCTCGAAGATGCGCGGCAGGTGCTCGGCCGCGATGCCGCAGCCGGTGTCGATGACGCTCACCGCGACCCCGCTTCCCTGGCGCATCGTGCGGAGCGTGACCGACCCGTGCGTCGTGTGGCGAAGGGCGTTCTCCACCAGGTTGCCGATCACCTGTCGCAGGGCGGTTGGGTCGGCGAACACAGTGAGTGAATCGTCCGCCATGACGACATCGAGGCGGATCCCCTTCCGGTCGGCGGTCGCGCGCGCGGCGCTGACATCGTCGCCGACCACGGCGGCGATGTCCATCGTCTGCGGCTCCGGCACCCACCCGCCGGACTCGATGCGCGAGAGGTCGAGCAGGTCGTCCACCAGCCGCTGCATGCGCCGCGTATGCGTGGCGATGCTCTGCGCGAACTGGCGGCGCGTCTCCGCGGGGGGATCATCGTCGGCCAGCGTTTCGGCAAATCCGCGCACCACGGTGAGCGGCGTCTTGAGCTCGTGTGACACGTTGGCCACGAAATCGCGGCGCACGGTCTCGAGGCGCCGCAGCCGCGTCAGATCGAGCAGGGCCAGCACGGCGCCGCCGTGGTCGAGCGGGCGTGCCGTCACGTTCACGATGCGCCCGTGCAGCACGACTTCAATGTCGAGGACGGTCTCGCCGGCCAGTGCGGCCGAGATGGCGTCGCGAAAGGCGCGGTCGCGCGGCAGCTGCTCGGCGCCGAACGGGAGTGGGGCGCGGATCCCCAGCAGCGCGCGCGCGGTTTCGTTGACGCGCACGACCTGCTGTCGTGTGTCGAGGGCGAGGATGCCCTCGTTCAGTGACTCGGCGAGCTCCCTGACGAGTGTCTCTTCGGCGCGCAGGGCGTCCACGCGCGCGCTCAGCTGCTCGGCGAGGCGGCTGACCGCGATTGCGAGGTCGCCGACCTCGCCGGCAGCAGCGCGCGCCGGGCGCTGGCTGAAGTCACCGGCGGCGAGGGCGCGGGCCACGGCGCTGAGCTCGACCACGGGCCGCGACACGCTGCGCGCGAACCACCACGACAGCACGACGGCGACGAGCAGGGCGAGCAGCCCTGCGTACGCGACATCGCGGCGCGCGGCGCTCACGATGGCATCGAGGGACGTCGTGGCGAGGGAGACTCGCGCAATCCCGCGCGGTGCGCGCACCGCGACGTACAATTCCTCGTTTCCGGCCGACGGGCTCAGCCGTCGCGATGAGCCGACGCCTGTGGCGTTGGCGGCGACGATCTCCGGACGCGTCGCATGATTCTCGAGCTGGTCCAGCTCGGGCCGGTCGAATTCGGAGTCGCCCATCACCCGTCCCGTCGAGTCCACGAGCGTCACCCGATGCTCGGATTCGCGCCCCAGCCGGTCGGCGAGCTGGTCCGAATCGGTGCCGGCGGTCCACTGGCCAGCCACGAGGCGGGCTTCGGCCGCAAGCCGCGCCGTCATTTCCTCGGTCAGGCGCGTGGCGAGCTGGCGGTCGACAGCAACGGTGATCAGGAGCACGAGCGCGCCCACGACACCGAGCGCGCCGAGCAGGAGGCGGTGGGCAAGCTTCACGTGTCGCGGGGTGCGTGGATGCGGTAGCCGAAGCCGCGCACCGTCTCGATCAGGTCGCCGGCGGATTCCAGCTTGGCGCGCAGGCGCTGCACATGCATGTCCACCGTGCGGGTCTGGATGTCGGGCGCTGCCTCCCACACGTGCTCGAGCAGTTGGGCGCGCCCCTGCACGCGGCCGCGTCGTTCGGCGAGCAGGAGCAGCAGCTTGAACTCCGTGGGTGTGAGCTCCACTTCACGGCCGCGCACCGTGACCGTGTGCGCGGCGCGGTCGATGGCCAGCGCGCCGATGGTCAGCAGGTCGCCGGCGGCCGGGGCCGCGGCGCTCCGGCGCAGGATGGCGCGCACGCGGAGCACGAGTTCCAGTGGGCTGAACGGCTTGGTCAGGTAGTCGTCGGCGCCGAGCGAGAGTCCCTTGATGCGGTCCGGCTCCTCCTTGCGCGCCGTGAGCATCAGCACCGCGATGCCGGCGGTGGACGCGTCGGCGCGGAGCTGCTCGAGCACGTCGAACCCGGACAGGCCGGGCAGCATCAGGTCGAGCACGATCAGGGCCGGCCGCTCGCCACGCGCCGTCTCCAGCGCCTCGGTGCCGCTCGACGCCGACGAGACGCGGTAGCCTTCCTTGGCCAGGTGGTACACGACCAGCGCGACGATGTCCGCCTCGTCGTCCACCACGAGGATGCGCTCGCGCGGCTTGGCGTCGCTCACGTCTGCTGTCCCTGCAGCCGCCGCAGAATGGTGGCGATGATGAGGTCGATGGCGACGACATTGTGGCCGCCGCGCGGAATGACGAGATCGGCGTAGCGCTTGCTCGGTTCGACGTACTGCAGGTGCATCGGCTGCACGGTGGTGAGATACTGGTTGAGGATCTCGTCCAGGGGGCGTCCGCGCACCTTCGTGTCGCGACGGATCCGGCGGATGAGCCGCTCGTCGGCGTCGGTGTCCACGAAAACCTTCACGTCGCAGCGCGCGCGCACCCGTTCATCCACGAAGAGCAGGATGCCGTCGATGACGATGACGTCGGCGGGCGCCACGGGCTTGCTCGTCTCGGAACGGAGGTGCCGCACGAAGTCGTAGATGGGCTTCTCGATCGGCACGCGCGCCCCGAGCTGGTCGAGGTGCGTCACCAGCAGGTCGAGATCGAATGCGTCGGGGTGGTCCCAGTTGACCTTGCGCCGCTCGTCGAGCGTCAGGTGCTCGAAGTTGCGGTAGTACGCGTCCATGTCGAGGAACGCCACGGACGCCGGCATGGCCTCCGCGATCCGCCTCGCCACGGTTGACTTGCCGGACCCGGTGCCACCTGCAATGCCGATGATGAGAGGCTTCATGTCGATAGAGTCCGGATACAGGATGCCCGAACGGACGCGCCGCTGGCAGGGGGGCGATGTCACGGAATTGTATCGGTCGGGCACCGGATGGGCCAACGCGACCAGCGCCCGCGGCGCGCCGTCTCCGTTGTCGCGGATGGCTCCCACCTGGGCACCCGACCCTATAGTTTTGGTCCATGTTGCCATCGACCCGCGCGGCGCTCCTCGCGAGCGCCGTCATCGTCTTCGCCCCGCCGGTCGCCTGCGCCCAGGGCATTCCCGTGGACCTCGTCGTCGCGGCGACCACGGACGTGCACGGACGCCTGCGCGCCTGGGACTACTTCGCCGACACCGCCGAAACGACGCGCGGGCTCGCCCGGCTGGCGACGGCGGTGGATTCACTGCGCCGGGTGCATCCCGGGCGCGTGATCCTGCTTGACGGCGGCGACCTGCTGCAGGGCAACCCGATGACCTACGTGGCGTCGCGCACGCCGTCGATGCCGCATCCCGTGATGGCGGCAATGAACGCGATGCGGTACGACGCCGCGGCCGTGGGCAACCACGAGTTCAATTACGGGGTGCCGTTCCTGGAACAGGCCGTGGCGCAGGCGCGCTTCCCGTTCCTGGCGGCCAATGCGCGCCGTCTCGACGGCTCCCGCGCCTTCCCGGCCTTCGTGATGATCGAGCGCGCCGGCGTGAAGGTCGGAATCGTCGGTGCGACGAATCCCGGCGCCAACATCTGGGACCGCGGCAACCTGCGGGGCCGGCTGACGGTGACCGACATCGCACCGGCGGTGCGCAGCGCGGTGGACTCCGTGCGGGCGGCGGGTGCGGAACTCGTCGTCGCGGTCCTGCACTCCGGCATCGGCGGTCCGCCGAGCTTCGACACGACCGGCGTCGGCAATGAGAACGTCGCCGGCGACGTGGCGCGGCAGGTGCCCGGCATCGACCTCATCGTGGTCGGGCACTCGCATCGCGAGGTCGCCGACACGACGATCAATGGTGTGCTGATCATGCAGCCGCGGCAGTGGGCGGGGAGCCTCGGCGTCGCGACCATTCGCCTGCAGAACCGCGGCGCGTCGTGGAACGTGATTGAAAAGCGCGGCGAGCTGGTGCGCGCGCGCGGCTACGACGAGTCGCCCGCGGTGGTACAGGCGGTCGCTGCGCAACACGACGCGGCACGTGCGGCCACCAACCGCGCCATCGGCTCCACGGGGGCCGTCTGGCGCTCCGATTCGGCGCGCACGCACGACACACCGCTCGTGGACTTCGTGCTCGACGTCGAGCGTCGCGTCTTCGGAGCCGACCTGTCCTCGACCGCGGCCTTTGACCTCGGGGCAACGCTCGGCCCGCAGAAGATCACCGTGGCGCAGCTGGCGCGGCTCTACCCGTACGAGAACACGCTGCAGCTGGTGAAGATCAGCGGCGCGACGCTGCGCGCCTATCTCGAACAGAGCGCCCGCTATTTCGTGGTGCGCCCCGGCGCCGCGCCTTCGGTTTCCGCGGATCCCGACATTCCGGGCTACAACTTCGACATCATTGGCGGCGCCGAGTATGTGATTGATCTTGCGCGGCCGATGGGCGAACGCGTCACCACGCTGCGAGTGAAGGGGCGCCCCGTTGCGCCCACCGATTCGTTCACGCTGGCGGTGAACAACTACCGCGCGGGCGGTGGCGGCGGGTACGGCATGCTGCGCGGCGCCCCGGTGCTGCGCGACACCCAGGTGGAGATCCGCGACCTCCTCATCGCCGAGATCGAGCGGCGAGGCTCCGTCACGCAGGCGAACTACTCTGACCGCCACTGGCGCATCGAGCCGGCGGCGTACGCGGCGGCGGCGTATCGCGCGCTGCATCAGCCGCGTTCACCCGCCGCGCGGGCGACGCCCCTGCCGGGCGCCGGGCCGGGGGCCACCTCGCCGCGCGCCGGCGCGATGCGCCCCACCACGCTGCGCGTCATCAGCATCAACGATTTCCACGGCGCGCTCGAGCCGCGCCCGGACGGCACGCAGGGAAACCGCGGTGGCGCCGCGCATGTGGCGCACGCGATTCGCAGCGCGCAGGCCGAGTGCGGCGACGCCTGCGTTACCGTGCTCATTGACGGTGGCGACATGTTCCAGGGCACGGCGGTCTCCAACCTCGCCTTCGGCCGGCCCGTGGTGCAGTTCCACAACGCGCTGGGTTTTGCCGCGGGGGCGCTGGGCAATCACGAGTTCGACTGGGGACAGGATTCGCTGCGCGCCCGCCTCAAGGAGCTGCGCCATGCCGTGCTTGGCGCCAACGTCACGTATGCTGATGGCCGTCCGGTGCCGTGGATTCGCGCCGACACCATCGTGGTGCGCAACGGGGTGCGCATCGGCATCGTCGGCGTCGCGTCCGTGGCGACGCCGCGCACGACGATGGCCTCCAATGTGGCCGACCTGCGCTTCGCCCCGCCGGCCCCCGTCATCGACGAGCGCGTCCGGTCGCTGCGCAATCGTGGCGCGACCGTGGTCATCGTGGCTGCGCACGACGGCGCCTTCTGCAGCGGGCGCGGCGAAGCCCAGACCTGCAGCGGCGAGGTGCTCCAGATCGCGCAGGCCATCACCGAAAAGGTGGACGCGATCGTCAGCGGGCACACGCATTCGATGCTCAACACCGACGTCCGCGGCGTGCCGGTGGTGCAGGCACGCTCGAGCGGCCGCGCCATCGCCGTGGTGGACCTGCCCCTCGGCCCCGACGGCGCCGTGTCCGGACGCGCCCGCGGCTGGGTGCGCGACGTGAACAGCGACAGCACGCCGGCCGACCCCGCGGTTGCGGCGCTCGTGCGCGACGCCACGTCGCGCATCGCGGCCCGCGTGAATCAGGCGGTCGGCGAACTGCGTGCGCCGCTCCTGCGGCGCGGCGAGGAGTATGCCCTTGGACGCCTCATCGCCGACGCGCAGCGCGCGGCCGGGCAGGCGGATGTTGCGGTGATGAACAACGGGGGCATCCGCGCCGACCTGCAGCCCGGCACCGTGACGTACGGCGCGCTCTTCGAGGTCCAGCCGTTCGGCAACGTGCTCTATCGCGTGACGGTGCGCGGCGACGCCCTGCGCGCGTACTTCGAGAAGATGCATGACGGCCGCCGCGCGCCGCGCGTGCATGTGAGCGGCATCACGCTCACGTGGGACGACACCAGGCTCGCCGGCCAGCGTCTCATTGGCGCGCGCCTCGCCAACGGCCAGACGCTCGACGACGCGCGCGAGTACCGCATGGTGCTCAGCGACTTCATGCTGACGGGCGGCGACGGTCTCGGGCTCGGCGATGCGGCGCGCCTCGTGGAGCCGCTCAACGTGCAGGATCTCGACGCCCTCATCGCGTATGTGCGCAGCTTCCCCGGCGGCGTGATCACCGCCGACGAGACGCCGCGCCTCATCTATCCCCGCCCATGACCGAACCTGTCATCGTCTTCGTGAACGCGCGCGCCGTGCAGGTGCCGCCGGACGCCACCGTGCTCGACGCGGTGCGCGCCTTTGATGCCGCTGAGGGCGACGCATTTGCCGCCGGCACGCGCGGCGTCACGGACAGCCGCGGGCTCCCCGTGTCTGCGACAGGCCCCGTGCACGGCGGCGCGATTTTCCGCCTCGTGTCGGCGCGCGCCGCCCGCGTTGAAGGCGCCGAGTGACCGTCGCCACCTCCGACCTGCTGCGCCGGCTCCCGAAGACGGAGCTGCACTGCCATCTCGATGGGTGCGTGCGCCCGTCGACGCTGCTCGAATTGGCCGCCGAGTACGACAAGCCGATGCCGGCCGACGACGCCGAGGCGCTGGCCGGATACATGCTGGTGGATGACGCGGAGAACCTCGAGGACTACCTCGAACGCTTCTCGGTGACGCTCTCCGTGTTGCAGACCAGCGAGGCGCTGGAGCGCGTCACCTACGAACTCGCGGAGGACGCGGCGCGCGAAGGCGTGCGCTACCTCGAGACGCGCTATGCGCCGGTGCTCAACGTGCGCGGCGGGCTGTCGCTGGAAGAGGCTGTGGAGGCGCCGCTGCGCGGGCTCGCCCGCGCCCACCAGGAGTACGGCATCATCGGCCGCGTCATCGTCTGCGCCATCCGCAACATGGCTCCCGAAGTGTCGCTCGAACTGGCCAAGCTGGCGGTGGCCTTTCGGAGCCGCGGCGTCGTGGGCTTCGATCTTGCGGGCGGCGAGGCCGGCAATCCGGCCAGCCGCCACAAAGAGGCCTTCGACTTCGCACGCGAGCACGAGCTGCCGTGCACCTGCCATGCCGGCGAGGGAGACGGCCCGGACTCGGTGCGCGATGCCGTGCATCGCTGCTGTGCGTGCCGCATCGGCCACGGCACGCGCCTCATCGAGGACGAATCGCTCACGCAGTACGTGGCCGACCGGCAGATCACCATCGAGTGCTGCCTGACCAGCAACGTGCAGACGCGGGCGACGGCGTCGCTGGATGCGCATCCCCTGCGCACGTATTACGACCGCGGCCTCAATGTCGTGCTCAGCACCGACAACCGGCTGATGAGCGGCGTCACGCTTGTTGACGAGTACCAGAAGGCGGCCCAGCACCTCGGCTTCAGCTTCGAGGAACTGACCACGGTGGCGCGCAACGGCTTCACCAGCGCTTTTCTGCACGAACACGAGCGCCGCGCCCTGCTGGCGTCGGTGGACGCTGACATCGCAACACTGATGGCGGAGGTACGCAAGTGACCGGCCAGTCCACGCGGACGCACGGGGCGGCCGACGCCCGCGTTGCCGCTGACGTCGTGCGCGCACGGCTCGGCGTCGAGTCGCCGGCCTGCGCCATCATCCTGGGCTCAGGACTCGGCGGACTCGCCGACCGCATCGAGAATGCGCGCCGCCTTTCGTACGCCGAGATCCCCGGCTTTCATGTCACGCACGTCGTTGGGCACAAGGGACAGCTGATCGTCGGCACGCTGGGCGGACGCGAGGTGATTGCCTTCGCCGGGCGCTTTCATATGTACGAGGGACACGCGCCGTGGGTGAGCGCGTTCCCGGTGCGCGTCGCGCATGCGCTCGGCGCGCGCACGCTCCTCGTGTCCAACGCCGCGGGCGGCATTCGCCGCACGTTCAGCGCCGGCGACCTGATGGTGATCGAAGACCACATCAACCTGCAGTCCGCGAACCCGCTCTCCGGTCCGGTGGAACCCACGGACGAGCGGTTCCCCGACATGAGCGCGCCGTACTCGCCGCGGCTCAAGCAGCTCCTGCACGACGCGGCACAGCGGATGGGCCTCGCGCTGCAGGCCGGCGTCTACGTCGGCCTGCTCGGGCCGACCTATGAGACGCCCGCCGAGGTGCGGATGCTCGAAAAGCTCGGCGCCGACGCCACCGGCATGAGCACGGTGGGAGAGGTCACCCTCGCCAATGCGCTCGGCCTCGAAGCCGTGGGGGTGTCGCTGATCTCAAACCCGGCTGCCGGCCTCACCGCGGAGAAGCTGTGCCACGCCGACGTGATGCGTGCGGCGGAGGGAGCGGGGGAGAAGTTTGTGGCGCTCGTAACGGAGTTTGTCAGGAGTCTGTGAGGGTGATGGTAAGGCAGAAGGCGGATGGCCGATGGCAGATGTTGAGCGGTGAGGGGTTTTTTCAACACAGAGACACAGAGGAGCACGGAGGGCCACAGAGGACTGCACAACCTTGGGTTAAAGACATCGTGCCACGCAGCCGCCTGCGTGGCGCACGCAGTTCCCCCGGGAAGTTGCCGTTGCAGTCCTCTGTGGCCCTCTGTGCAACTCCGTGTCTCTGTGATGAATAATCCCGTCCCCCCGCCCCCCTACTTCTTTGCCGCCGGCGGTGCCGGCAGCGCCAGCAACCGCTTCTTGAACGCCTGGAATGCCGGCGTGTCGCGCGTGAGCCCCTTCAGCTGCGCCGCCGGATACTCCGCGATCATCCGCTTGGTCTCGGTGATGCGCGACTCCTCCATCGGGTGTGACGCGAAGAAGCGGTCCACCTCGGTCGGCGTCGACTTCCGCTCCTTCTGCAGGATCTCGAACATCTCGGGGATGCCGTTGGGGTCGATCCCCGCCTTCACCACGTACTGCACGCCCACTTCGTCCGCCTCGGCCTCATCGGTGCGGCTGAACTTGGCGAAGGCCGCGCTGGCCCCGATCTGCAGGGCGGCCTGCGACAAGCCGGAGTTGCACGCCGAGGTCAACGTGCAGAGCAGTGTGGCGCCGATGTTGGTGCCCTGCGCCTTCTGCATCTGCTTGACGCTGTGCCGGCGCGTCACGTGACCGATCTCGTGGCCGATGACGCCGGCGACCTGCGCCATCGTGGTGGAGCGTTCGATCAGCCCCCGGTTGACGTAGATGTAGCCGCCCGGAACCGCGAAAGCGTTTACCTCGCGGCTATCGACAACGTGGAAGTGCCAGTCGAGATTTCGCCCATCGGCTACGCGGGCCAGGGAGTCCCCGAGCGCCGTGATGTACCGGTTGATCTCGGCGTCCTTGATCAGCGGGAGTTCCTTGGCGATCTGGGAGGCGTAGTTGGACCCGATCTCGACCTCCTGCTGCGTTGAAACGGCGCATGCCGAGGTGCAGAGGAAGAGGCACGGAACGACGAGGCGAGTGGCACGGACGAATCGATTGCGCATGGAGACAAAATAGTGACGAAGTGGCTGACCACAGCAAGGGACCTGAAACGCCGCAAGGCGCGCGAGCGGAACGGCCTCTTCGTCGCCGAGGGGGTGCGGACGGTCGAGGAGCTAGCGCGCTCGCCGCTCGTCGTCGAGGCGGTGCTCCTCGCCGCGCGCGCCGCCGCGGATGAACGCGCTGGCGCCGCGGCGGGTGCCCTCGCGGCGCGCGGCGCCCCCGTTCTCGAGGTGTCGGACGCCGAATTCGATTCGGCCGCCGACACCGAGCATCCGCAGGGCCTGCTCGCCATCGCCCGCCAGCCGAAGCAGGCGCTGGGCGCGCTGTCGCTGGGCGTTCAGGCGCGCCTGCTCGTGCTCGACGCCATCCAGGACCCGGGCAACGTCGGCGTGTTGATCCGCACGGCGGCGGCGCTCGGCGCGAGCGCGGTCGTCGCGCTTCCCGGCACGGTGGATGTCTGGAACGCCAAGGTCGTGCGCGCCGCGGCCGGCTCGCACTTCCGTTTCCCGGCCATCGAGGCATCGCTGGCCGCGCTGCACGACTACCTGGAGCACCACGGCGTGGCGCTCTGGGGGACCGATGCCACCGGTTCACCCATCGACGCACTCCAGGCGCCGGACCGGCTGGCCGTTGCCGTCGGGAACGAAGGGGCCGGGTTGTCCGACGCGTTGCGTGCGCACTGCTCGACCGTCGTCTCGTTGCCGATGTCTCCGGACGTGGAGTCATACAACGTCGCGGTGGCCGCAGGCATCACCCTCTACGCCCTTCGCCCTTGATTCGAAGCACCCCCGCACCCCGCACCACTTCGCCCGTGGTTCAAGGCACCCCCGCACCCCGCACCCCCCTCCTCCCGTGAGCCGCAGCACCCCCGCACCCCGCACCCCTCTCTCGTGACCCTCCCAGTTTGGTTCGTCGCGTACGCTCCCGTCTTCGGCGCCTTCGGCGCGGTGATCGGCTCGTTCCTCAACGCCTGCATCGCGCGGTGGCCCAAGGACGAGTCGGTCGTGCGTCCGCGTTCGCGCTGCCCTGGGTGCGGCGGTGCCATTGCCTGGTATGACAACATCCCGGTGGTCAGCTGGCTGCTGCTGCGGGCCAAGTGCCGCAGCTGTGGCGAGCCGATCAGCGCCCAGTACCCGCTCGTCGAGGCGGCCACCGCGGCCCTCTGGATCGGCGCACTGTGGCTGCTTGGCCCCTCGGTGGTGGCGGTGCGTCTCGCGCTCGTAGCCACCATCCTGCTGGGCGTGGCGGTCACCGACGCGCAGAGCTACCTGATTCCCGACGGATTCACCGTCTCCGGCCTCGCCGTCGCCGCCATCGGCGCGGTCATCGGCGCGCTCACCGGTGAACAGCTGCCGTTCGCCGGTCCGTGGGATGCGGTGCTGGGCGCCTGTGTTGGCGCCGGTGCCATCACCATCGTCGGCTGGCTGGGCGAGGTTGCCCTGAAGAAGGAGGCGATGGGTTACGGCGACGCGACGCTCATGGCCTTTGTCGGCGCCACCCTCGGCCCCGTGCGCGCCCTCCTCTGTATCTTCGTCGGCGCGGCGCTGGCCGCAGCGACCTTCCTGCTCGTCGTCTACCCCGTGGGCTGGTGGCGCGCCCGGCGGGCGGGTGTCGAGTTTCAGGCACCCCTCGTGCCGTTCGGCGTCTTCCTTGCGCCTGCGGCGCTCCTCACGTTGCTTTTCGGAAATGCCCTGCTCAACTGGTATCTTGGGCGGATGTTCGGCTGAGCCGCAGCCCGCGGCGGCGCCAACTTTGCGAGGTTTCATGCGTTCCCTATCCCGCCGCGCGTCCCTCCTGTGCACTGCGGCGCTTGCTGTCCTGCCGGCCTGCGGGGACAGCCAGGCCACCAAGTACCCGGGCCCCTATGGCGACCTCGTCGGCAAGTACGTGCCGCAGGTCGAGAAGGCCACCGGACTCACGTTCAAGACGCCGCCCAAGGTGGAGCAGCGTTCCTCGGACGAGGTGCGCGCTTTCCTCGAGAAGGAATTCAATGAGAAACTGCCGGCCCTCGAGCTCGAGGGGGCGTCGCGGGCGTACAAGCTGCTCGGCTTCCTCCCCGATACCATGGATCTCCGCCGGTTCATGCTTCGCCTGCTCGGCGAGCAGGTCATCGGTTACTACGATCCGGCCACGAAAGTCCTGTATGTGGTGAGCGACACCTCCGCCGGCCGCTCTGCACTGGTGGAGGTGACCATCGCGCACGAGCTCGTGCACGCCCTGCAGGACCAGTACGTCCCCTTGGACTCGATCCAGAAGCAGCGCGACGACAACGACCGGCTGACGGCGGCGCAGGCGGTCATGGAGGGCCAGGCCACCTACGAGCAGATGTCCACGATGCTCGGCGGCGATCTGGGTGCACGCATGCCCGGGGGGTGGGACCGGGTGCGCGCGATGATTCGCGAGAACCAGACGGCGATGCCGGTCTTTGCCAGCGCGCCGATGCTGCTGCAGGAGTCGCTCCTCTTTCCGTACCTGAGCGGGGCGGAGTTCATGCACCGGTTCAAGGATGCCAAGACGGGACGGCCGCCCTGGCAGCCGCTGCCGGCGAGCACCGAGCAGGTGATGCACTTCGACAAGTACGTGGCAGGCGAGACGCCGGTGCGGGTCGAACTGCCGCCGCTGCTCGCGGGCAACAAGGTGTACGAGAATGACCTGGGTGAGTTCGAGACGCGCCTCTTCCTGTTCCAGGCGCTGCAGGACCTTGGGACGTCGGCACGCTCGGCCGAGGGGTGGGGAGGCGATCGGTACATCGTCGCCGACCTGCCGGGTGGGGCGGGGATCGTATGGGTGACCGTGTGGGACACGCCGATCGATGCCGGCGAGTTCCGCGACGCGGCGCAGCGGGCCGCGCAGCGTCGGCTGGGCTCGGCGGGGACGGGCGGTTCGGAACGGACGCGGTTCGAGGGGAAGGGACGCGTGGTGGAGATCGTTGCCGCCACGCTGCAGGGCAAGGCAGCGATCATCTGGACGGACGTGCCGGCGGGGAGCGGCACCCGTCTCATCGACGCCGCGAAGGTGCGGCTGACGGAGCGGTAGGGGAGGAACGCCTGATGCGACGACAGTCCCTGATGGATGCAGCGCGTTACGCGCTGGCGGCGCTGCTGACACTGGCAAGCGCCGGCTGCATCGAATGGAAGCAGACGACCGCGGCGCCGGAGGAGTCGGTGCGGCGCTTCATCTCGCTGGTGCAGACGCTCGACGGGTCGCGCACCGCCACGCTCGTCGCGCGTGCCGCGCCGACGCCGGGGAGCGGCGCCGTGGTCACGGCGGTCCTGCCCAACCAGGTGCTGCGCGGCGGCACAGTGCAGACGACGCTCACGTCCACCTCGGCGTTCAGTCGTGCCGTGTTCAGCGTGCCCGGCAATACCGATCATTGGGAACTCCAGCTCGCCTCGCCGGTCACGAGCGTGACGGTGCTCATGGTGATCGCCGTCGAGATGCCCAAGACGCTCTTCACGCTGCAGATCGCTGGCGGTGGCGCCAGCAACACGGGGCCGTACCAGTCGTCGGACCTCGGCGTGATCTTCGTCGGCACGGGAGAGATCCAGACCAACGTCACGTGGAACACTCCGGCCGACGTCGACCTGCACCTGATCGACCCGTCCGGGAAGGAGATCTACTACGCGTCGCGCAACTCGCCGACCGGCGGCCAGCTCGACCTCGACTCCAACGCCGGGTGCAGCACCGATGGCCCGCGCGCCGAGAACATCTTCTGGGGCGATGGCATCGTGGTGCCGCGCGGCGAGTACATCCTGCGCGTGGACTACTGGTCGAGCTGCGGCGCGTCGGCGACCGATTACACCGTGACGATCAACCTGCGCGGGCTCCCGCCAAAGATCTTCACGGGGCGGCTGACGGGAACCGGATCGGGAGCGGGGGCGGGGGCCGGAAAAACCATAGCAGTGTTTACGTACTAAAGAGAACGGCGGAGAACGGCGGAGAACGGCAGAGAACGGCAGTGAGAAGCAGGGGCCCGGCGGCGACAATCGCTCACGGGC